>Ga0209200_1003548_pt1 | contig 13352 bp, 19 predicted proteins | sample AD_UKC033_MetaG_FD_184406 | JGI IMG/M metagenome (GOLD analysis project Ga0209200, IMG submission 184406) | Active sludge microbial communities of municipal wastewater-treating anaerobic digesters from USA - AD_UKC033_MetaG (SPAdes) (version 2) | ecosystem: Engineered > Bioreactor > Anaerobic >...
GCGCCGCCACCCACCCCAATCCCCGCCCTGTCGCACGCTCCAACATGGGTCTCATCCCGCGCCCCACAACGATGCCGACAGCGACGAGAGACCAAACCATTGGCTAGCGAGGCATCCCTCAGACCCAGTCGAGTCCCCAGGCACATGAAGAGCCTGCTGTGCTCGCCCATCCTCTTTTCCGTGCCTCGCTAATGTAGAGTCCTCGACGGAAGGTGGGGAGGCCTGGAACGGCAGGGGCCAAACTTGACCTGTTGACCACACATTCCACAAGTCGAGGACTCTAGCCCCACCCGCGCCCATCCGCAGGAACCGCTGGAAACTCGACAGATCGCGCACGTTGATCATTCGACGAACGTCCCGCTCGACATAGGTGCTGACGTCGTTGGCATACCACAGGCTCGGTTCCACCCCGCGATCGTGAACCGCCGGATACGCACCACGGAACAGAGGCTCTTCTACCTCCTCCGCAGACCATCCGCCAGCCTCGAGTTCGTCCCGGGAAAAAGGGAGCCATGGCAACAGGCCAACCCGCCCCGCCAGGCTCCGCCTGACCTCTGCCAGCCACAAGCGCCATTGCCATTCGGGTCGCATCTCAAGAGCTGACATTCCATGCCTGAACACCAACAAGCGGCACCCGCGCTCCGGCGATTCGGACACCGAACCCGGAACCCTGCGCCGATCCACGTCGTCCAGGAGGAACACGTCTCCTCGGCGCCCGCGACGCATCACAGGCTACCACGCGCGCGCTGCCTCGATCCGCTACGCCCTCGCCCCACGTCCACACCAGCACCCTCGCACCACTCCATAGGTCAACTATTTAGATGCGACCCCATTGGTTTCTCATTGGTTTCTCTGGCGCTGATGTTTGCCAACCGCCACCCGGCCGTTCCACGGCCACCAGGTTCTACCCGTTCGCGCTCGTCGCTGGCGGTGGGCCGATCCGCGCCTTCACGAGGTCGAGTAGCCTGCCGACGGCCTCGACCTGTTGCCGCAAGCCTGGCCAATCCGGGTCGTCAAAGTCGAAGCCAGGATAGCGAACTGCGAAATAGACCTGGTCGAGACCCTGGACCAGCGGTGAAGCTGCCGCGAGAATGGGCGACTGTCTCCATCACCTCCAGGCAACGGGCGAGCGTCTCCCGTTGGGCGCGGAGCGATGGCGGCAGATTGTCAAGCAGTAGCTTCATGGGCTTAATCTACCCCGTTTCGGTCGGGCCAAGCAAGACTCCTCAGCCGACACCATCCCCCCCGGAGAGGCTCTCGGTAACGAATCGCCGCCGCGCGACGTAATATGGGCATGAACGAGCATCGACTGCGTCTGCGCCGGGTCTTTCTGGGGGCGATGGTTCTTGGGGCTGGATCGCTCGCGGCCCAGCAATCCCTGCCACAATCCCGTGTCGGCAGCGACCTTGCCGAGCGATTCAGCCAACACGACAACAACGGTGACGTGACGCTCGCGGAGGCGGCGAAGTGACTGATGTTCGATCCGTGGGATACCAACCGGGGCGGAGAAGTGACGCTGGAGCAGGCCACGGCCTTGTGCGCGAAGCGTCGCGCGGCCAGCCAAGGCAGCGATCCGCGGCCCGTCACGCCTGCGCAGCCCGCTCCGATCACCAGGGCGCCAGAACCGCCCGCACCGCCCGATTTGACCGTCACAGACACCCATCGCCACCGCGACTTACCAATTCGGGTCTTTCTGCCCGCCGACCCGAAGGCCGCGCCTGTCGTCTTGTTCAGCCACGGACTCGGCGGCAACCGGCAGGCCTCCGGCTATCTTGGACGGCGCTGGGCCGCGCGCGGCTATGTCGCCGTCTTCCTCCAGCACCCCGGAAGCGACGACGGCGTGTGGAAGAACCAGCCGCTGCGCGAGCGCAACCGCGCCATGCGCGACGCATCCTCAGGTGCGAACTTCCTGCTTCGCGTCAAGGACGTTACCGCCGTGCTCGACCAGCTCGAGCGCTGGGAGCGTACCACGAACCCTCCGCTGGCCCGCCGCCTGGACCTCACGCGCGTGGGCATGAGCGGCCACTCCTTCGGGAAGGTGACCATTCCTTGGCTCTTGATGACCGGCACCAAGGTCGAGCCCGCGTGGGCACGCATCCAGTCCCGCACGCCGTGCAGGAGTTCACGGCTGAAGGCATTGGAGGTCTCCACCAGGAGTGCGACGACAGGCAGGCGTTTCCTTTGAGGCATGAAAAGGAAGGACGCGGCAGTTTCAGAACTGCCGCAATCACGCCTACTCGATACGCCATCCCGCATGGACAGTGAGCCGCTATTCCGGCATGATGCGGGCTGATGTGCCAACCCAGCGCAGCCGCAGACGCGAAGACCTGCCGCATCGCCGCTTTGCCCGTAGACGGCCTCCGTGTGGATGTGTCGCGGCAGGCCGTGCACGATTCCGCCTCCAGCGCCCGGGTCTGGGTCAGGACAGTGAAGCCAGCCCAAGTGATGGTGCTGGTCTCGGTGGCAGGCCAGGAACGCCCCTTCGGCCCCGTGCCCAGCACGATCGAGAGCGATCTCACCGCCGTGGTGCGGGTCCACGGGCTCCAGCCGGACACCCGTCATCCGTATCGCGTGCTGGTCGATGGTCATCCCGTTCCCATGCCAGCGGGTGCAGCCATCGTTACCGCACCCGCGCCGGGCGCAGCCACCCGAATGACCCTTGCCTTCGGAGCGGACTTCCACAAGACGGGCTTGTGGAACCGCCCCTTGCTGGACCGCATCCGGATCCGCGGGAATTCCGCGGTGCTCCTGTTGGGCGACAACGCCCTGGACGACCGCGACAACCGGGTGGGGCTGCACTGCTCGGATTACCTGCTGCGGGACCTCTCTCCCGCCTGGCGGGAACTGGTGGCCACCACCGCCGTCTATGCGACCTGGGACGACCACGATTACCTCAACAATGACCAGTCCGGCATCCCGTCCCGGTTCACCGAGGCCGACCGAACGGCGGTACGCAGGGTTTGGACCCAGTCGTGGAACAATCCGTCCTATGGCTTTGAAGACCGCGGCCAGGGGATCTTCTTCCGGACGCGGCTCAGTCCGTGCGACCTGATCATGCTAGACACACGCTACTTCCGGACCAAGCCCGGATAAGACGATGGCTTTTTGGGCGCCGCACAGATGCGGTGGTTGGCCGATCAACTGGCCACCTGCAGGGGACCCTTCGTCATCCTGACCAGTGGCACCATGTGGAGCGACGACATTTCGGCGGGCAAGGACTCCTGGGGCGTGTGGGATTCGCCGGGTCGCGAGCGCATCCTGTCGCTCATCGAGGACCGCCGCCTCGGCGGCGTGCTGCTGCTGTCCGGCGACCGGCACGGCGCGCGCATCCTGCGGATTCCGCGTCCGTCGGGCTTCGCGTTCTGGGAATTCGAACTAGGCAGCCTGGGCGCCCACGCGGGACCGGCAGCGATAGGAGCCCAACCGTCGATGCAGCCCTTCGGCCTCACGAAGCAGGCCCTGTTCGGCGAATGCACCTTCGACACCACCGTCGCCGATCCAACCGCCACCATCCGCATCGTGGATCCGGAAGGCGAGGTGCGCTGCCAGGTGATTCTGACCCGCAGTCAGCTCACCCCACCGGAGCGCAGACCAACGGCTGCTTCGGAGAACCAACCACTATCGACCACGAATTCATGAGCGCCGACGCCCCATCCAACTCGGGACATGAAGTCCCCGCCACTTTGGTGCCTGGATTCCGCGGACTCGATCATCTCGCCATCGCCGTGCCTGACACCGAAATGGCATTGACCGTAGGGCGGGACACCCTTGGGTTTCCGGTCCTCTACAGAGAAGTCGTCAATAACGGCACTATTCGCCTCACCCATCGGGACCTGGGCAACGCCCCGTTACAGTTCGTCGAACCTCTCATACCGGATCATCCGCTGCAGGCGTGGCTCGCCAAGCATGGGGCGGGCCTGCCGCGCTGAAGGAGGTCGTCCGCAAGCTCGAACCCACGTCCAATCAAGCGGCCGCATCGCCACCCAACCCGCCATGAACTCCTACTGGAAACGGTTCCGTGTTGCTGTCCTGCTGGCAACGAGCGTCGCGTCGCCGGCGGCCGGATCGCCGGCCCCGAATCGCATGGTCTGGGATCTCACCCCGCTCCACGATCCCGCGCGCGTCCTCGTGAATCCGCACAAGGGGTGGTACCACCACTTTCCGGACAACCACCCCAACAAGTACCAAATCGCCCGCGACGAGGACCTGCTGGCGTTCCCGGGCATGGATCATCTCTACATCCGGCTGGCGTGGGCCTACCTGGAACCGAAGGAAGGCCAGTTCGATTGGGAGATCCTCGATCGCCTCATCGAGAAGTGGACCGCGCACGGGTTGGGCATCGCGTTCCGCATCAGCTGCAAGGAAACCAGCACCGACCGGGTGGAACAGCAGTTCGCCACGCCCCGCTGGGTCATGGAAGCCGGCGCCCGAGGCGGCCATTACCGCATGGGTCAGGCCGTGGGGCCGGAGGGACCGTGGGAACCCGAGTTCGGCGATCCCATCTTCCTGGCCAAGCTCGACCAGTTTCTCGCCGCCTTCGCGGCACGCTATGACGCGAAGCCCTGGCTGCGCTACGTGGACATCGGCAGCATCGGTGACTGGGGCGAGGGCCACTGCTGGGCCGGCAGCCGAAAGGACCTGTCCTTCGCCGTGCGGAAAGAGCACGTGGACCTTCACCTCAAGCATTTCAAACGCGCCCGGCTGGTCGTTTCCGATGATTATGTCCACGCCCTGAACGACCCTGCCGAGCGCGCGGCGCTGCACCACTACCTCCTGGCTAACGGCATCAGCTATCGCGACGACAGCATTCTGGTGAACGGCTATTTGCAGGGCACGAGCGACACCTTCACCGTCCGCAGCCCGGAGTTCTTTGCGGAGGCTTATCTGCAGACCCCGACCGTGTTCGAGCTGGAACACTACGGTTCCGTCAAGAAGCCGGGCAACTGGGACGGCCGCCCAGACTCCGGCGTGGCCAGGTTCGGCAAGGGAAAGAAGGGCCCGGACTATTGCCGCGGGGCGCTTGGACTGTTGCACGCGACCTACATCGGCTACCACGGGGACGCGCGCGAGTGGCTGGCCGACAATCCTGAGCTGACGAGGGAACTGCTGAACAAGTCCGGGTATTGGCTCTTTCCGAAGTCCCTCGAGCTGCCGGACCCGGTGGTGACCGGCGCCACTGTGCCCATGGCGCTGACGCTCGAGAACCGCGGAGTTGCACCGCCCTACGCGCCCTATGAGCTGCGGGTGAAGCTTTCCAGCGGGGACACAAACTGGGTGCACGTTGCGGGCAGGGCCGGGAAATCGTGGCTGCCGGGCCAGCCGATTGTCGTCCGGTTCGACCTGCCTTTGCCAGCCGGCCTCCAGCCGGGCCACTATCCGTTGGCCATCGGCCTCTTTGATGCCGCCGCTGCGAAGGAGCGACCGGTGGAGTTCGCGCTTCAGGAGTCGGCGCGCGATGCCGGGGGCTATTACCGCGTGGGCGTCGTGGCCGTATCCCACACGACGGTGGACGCCGGGGCGGGATGGACCCGTCTGTTCAACGGCATCAACCTGGAAGGGTGGACCGTCAAGTGCCGGCCAACTGACCGGGACAAGGCGGGATACTGGCAGGTGGTGGACGGGGCGATCACGGCCGAAACCCCGCCCGGCAGCAAACACCACTACATCTGGCTCCTGACACAAAGAGAGTATGAGGACTTCACCCTCCGGCTCAAGGTCCAGACGGACAGTGCATCCACCGGAAACAGCGGGATCCAGGTCCGCAGCCGGTACGACGACGACGCAGGGTGGCTCGATGGTCCGCAGGTGGACATCAACCCGCCTGGCCCGTGGCGTAATGGGTTCATCTACGACGAGACCAGGGGTGTTCAGGTTTGGTTGTGGCCCGACGTGGGGCCGCCGGCCAATGCCAGGCCGGAGCACGCTCCCCCGGGATCAACCTGGCAGCATGCAGGCGATCGGGACGCATGGAACGACGTCCAGATCACCTGCCGAAAGACCCGGATCACCACCGTGGTCAATGGCGTCACCATCGCCGACTACGACGGGGCGGGACGGTTGGACGACGAGACGCACCGGGCCAGGAACGTCGGCATGAAAGGGCGTATTGGGCTTCAGATCCACCCCGGCGGCACGTTGCGCATTCGATTCAAAGACCTTGAGGTCAGGAAGCCGTGAACACTTTCATCGCCGGAACCGCCGTACTCCCTGCGCCGCGGTCCCGTACTTCAATCCCTCCATCCCCGTAACGCCCTGGCCCGCTCTTCCCAACGCCCCCCCGCACGCGCTGCCCACCACATCCGTCGTCAGCCACCCCGGCCCCCGCTCCGCACCCCCATACACCCGCCACGAACTCCACCGCTAGCCCTCCAGGACCCGAAGCCGCCGCATCACCAAGTGATCATGATTGTCCGTCCCGGCTGCGCCGGTGCCGCTTGACAATTCTCAACTCCGAGCAAAAGGTCAGCCGTCGAGGGCGTTCTGCATGAACGACGATGCCTGCTCACAATGCTCGGAGGCCTCAGAGCGGTCCCCTGCTCACTCTGAAGCCCTCTGCCCGAAATGCCTGCTTCCCGTCGACACACAAACCGAGACGTGCCCTCATTGCGGGCAGGCCCTTTACGTTGTCTGCGGGACCTGCGGGCACCTCACCTTCCGCGGCCTTGACGTATGCACGGCCTGTCACCACCCGTTGCGATCGCTCCGCTTGGTGCTGGTTCCCCGGCCGGAATTGCGCCCAAAGAAACCGACACGCGCCAGGCGGACTTCGGTTCGCGACACTTTCCTGGCTCTGATCCTCGTCGTGGTGGGTTGCATGGTCCTGGCCGGCGCGTTTGGCGGATTGGGCCGCATTCTGGATTACTATGCCCACAACCCGCCACCCATCGAATACACGCTGGGCCTGCCTCCGTTCGAAAACCCCGACACTCCACCGCCACTCGCACGTCACTTCGACCCGCCCTTGCCGAAGTCCCCACCACGCTTTCCCGACGCCCTGGAGTCGCCGGCATCGACGTATCCGGGCGCTGACTGGCCGACCAAGGTGCTGGTTGTAGCGATGCTGGCCGGGTTCGTCGGCGCGCTCTGGTTGCTCGAGTACGCCCTCGATCGGAAGGACCGCATGCCTTCCCACTGATGAAAATGCAATGCGGGCAACACATGCCGCCGGCACAGTGGCCAATGGGGTCGCATCTAAAGAGTTGACATTTCATGCCGAACGCCGCCAGGCGGCACCTGCGCACCGACGATTCGGACACCGAACCCGGAACCCTGCGCCGATCCACGTCGACCGGGAGCAACGCTTCGCCTCAGCGCCCACCACTCGTCACAGGCCCCCACGCGCGTACAGCCTCAGCCCGTGACGCCCTCGCCCTAGGCCCACACAACACCCTCTCACCACCCCATATGTCAACTATTTAGATGCGACCCCATTGCCTGTTTCATCGGGGATGAAATCCTGCTTGGCTGGGAACCAACCCTGGTGAGCGCAGGCCGGTACACGGTCAACGTCCTGCGCTCGCAGCTCGGCACCACGCGAGGACAGCAGGACGTCGGGGCCGAGTGTTGGTGCGTGCAACTCGGCGAGTTGCCGCTCTTAGAGTGGTCCCCGCCCAAGGATGCGGTGTCCGTCGGTCTGAAGGTCCAGCCCCAGCTGCTCCATCGCGAGATCAGTCTCGCGGACGTCGCCAAGATCACGCACTCGATCCAGCGCCGCTCCCTGCGGCCGCTCGGGCCGGCCAACCTGACCGCCAACGGCGACGGCGCGCACCCGACCTACGCGAGCGGCCAGAACGTGGTTCTCGACTGGACCCTGACCAGCGAAGCCCGCGCCGGCAGCGATCCCGAGGTGGACCTCGATTGCCGCGCCGACGCCTGCGTGCTCGAACTCTGGGCCTGGCCCGCATCGATTCCCCATTCCGGGTGGCTGCCAGCTTGGGCACCCAAGTTGAGAATGGATGCGGGCCAGAAGAGCAAAACCGCGCCAAAGACAAACACGGGGAAAGAGAGGAATCCCACTACGTAGCCCTGGGAAGGAAGCCTTCTTCATGAAGCGAGAGGGTCCTTGCCGCTTCCTGTCCCGGCGCGGTTTTGCCACAGCCCGGATACCGATGCCTCGCGAAGCTCGTGGAGTATCCGGGCTCGGACAACACGGAGCCACCAACGTCGCCGAAACCGTCGACGCCCTGACCCGGCTCATCCAGTCCCTCCGCCCCAGCCCTTGAAAGGACCCCCATCATGTCCACGATCCCTTCACACTCCCGCCTCGCCGACGTCAGCAACGCCGCCCTGTTCCGCGAAGTGACCGCCGACAACTTCGCTATCCTCGCCGAGGAGATCGGCCTGCGCCTAGCCAGCTACCAGAACGGCAGCCCAACCACCATCATCGGCCCGCCGACAGCGGGGACGTCCGCCCAGAGTCCTCGCCTCATGGAAGGCGTGGTGACGTCTCGAGCTTCGGTCCCTCCTGTTCCATCCCTCCCCTCCTTCCGGCGAGGACTCTACAGTGGCGAGGCGCAGGACGGGCGGTGGGGAGGGACACCGGGCTCTTCACGGACCTGAGGACTCGACTTGGTCTGACGCGCGCCTCGCCAGCCGAGTTCTGGCGCGATGCGCTGGGCGGAGAGTGGCGCTGCACCGGGGCCGGGACGCCCGGGACGTGGATCCAGATCAAGCCGGCGGCGGTCCCCGCCGATCCGGCCAGCGGCACCATCCCAACGGGTTACCTCATCCTGAACGTCACCACGGGCCACATCAAGCGCTACGCCGGCGGGTACGTGTGGGAAATCCCGGCGGCTTAGGCTCAGAACACAGGCTTGCAGCAGGGCGCGGGTTTCGGCCATGGTCGGGGCATGACGCAGGTGAGCCGGCCGTGTGGCGCGAAGCGCGTCCACGTTCTGCAAGGGGGTGCCCAGCACGTCCTTGTAGAAGAAGGCGATGGCGTTGAAGGCTTGGTTCTGGGTGCTGGCGGCGACATCATGGCGCTGCGCCAAGGCGACCAGGGACCATTCGACGTGCTGCTCGCTGGTGAGAGTGCGGGGCATGTCAGCGAGGGCGGTGATGTAGCGCCGCAGGCAATGAACGTAGCTGGCCTCGGTGGCGAGCGCTTTGTGTTGCCGGCGAATGACTTCCCGCAGTTTGGTGATCGCTTCGGTGGCAGTCATATACGAACCTCCTTGTATTCAATATACGAACCAGCCGTCGTATAATCAACGTTCGGCAACATCATGACGCTGCCAGAGGACATGCTCGCTACTGCAAATCGGGAATCCAACGAGGAGGCATGGCGACTGGCCGATTTCCCTGCCGTCTTAAAGCGGGCATCATTCCACAGGTTGGCATGTGTCGGCGGGCAGTTTCAGTTCCGAGGACCAATCGGCACCGCCGAGATGTATTGGCTGAATGCCGATTCTGCACCCCGACGGCAGGGTGAGGATTGGGACACTTACGTTGGCCGAGCGAACTCGGAGGTTCTTAGCGCATTCACGCAAGTCGTCGAGCAGACGGACTTTCAAGCTGAGGCGCGTCAGTGGAAGCACCTCACCGAGGCTATCGAGCGCGGGACAATGTCTGACCCGACGGAGCATCTCTACTTCGTCGCGTATTTTAATCGAAACCCCGAGATTGCCGAACCATGCGCTCCACCGAATGGCGGCCCCGCCACGCAGCTAGGCAATTCGGGAGTCCCTGAGGGGCCGCCATCGGTGAGCTGAATCGTTCGGTGAAACCTCGCCGCTCGTGACACGCCGCAAGCGCAACATCATCCTCATCGTGGTTGCGGCCCTGCTCGCTGGGGCTGGCTTCGTGGTCTGGTTTGGCTACCAGGTATTGCAGGTTCCCAGGGACGCCTACGCCGTCTGGTGGACTGCCGATCTCGTGATCGAGCACATGGAGAAGCACGGCGGTTCCTGGCCCCGCAGTTGGGACGAGCTTCAGACGACCAGCGATCAGGCATACAAAGGCACCACTTCGACCAACCGCGACGGCACTTGGATTGCGGAGTTCCGACCGCGTGACACCATCGACGAGTTGAAGCAGCGCGTCGAGATTGACTGGAAGGCGGATCCGAAGACGCTTGCGAAGGCGGAGTTCAAAGAGACGGGCCGTCCTTTCCGCGTGATCTGGCTTCGGAATGGCAAGTCCACTCATTATTCAGGCAAAGAGCCGAACGATATGGTCTTGGAGTATTTGAAGTGGAAAGAGAAAGAGACAAACATCACCGAACCAGACGGTGCAGCGAATCGGAGCCAGCCGATTCACGCTGAGACGAATCGAGCGTCAGTGCCGGCTGGCTCCGATCGCTGACCTTTGCGTTCGGCGTAAGCGTATGCAGTCCACCGCCACATTGAGCCGCGAAGGTTTCACCGAGTTGGCGGCGTTCGTGTTCGAGTCAGGCGAGCCTGTGGTGTTCCATGCCTATTCAGGCTACGGTCAGCCCCTTCGCAGCTTCAGGAGTCCGTCGGAACTGATCGCTGACATTGAGGCGGCATTTGCGGACGGTCAGAAGTCACTCGGCTTCGCGCTCCACTATCCCGATACCAAGGGGCACGTTGCCGAGCGCAAGATCACACTCGATCCAAAGACATGCGACGGGCACACATGGCGATACACCGTTCAGGGCTGGGGATTGATCCAGTTCCAAGGTGACCTCAGACGCGCTCCTGCGGTCGAGTGCCACGTCGCAGTAAACACCCAGAGGCGGGCAGAGGGATGGGCTGACACATATCCAGAGTTACGAGATCCGTCTCTATGGGATTGGAGAGTCGTTCAGCACCACGCAGGACGCATCATTCGCAAGATGAAGAAGATCGCCGAACAAACCGGCTGCACCGAACGCCGGGATCGCGCCTCAGTTGACAATCGGACACCATTGGCCCGGCGTCGGTGAGCCGGAGCGTTAGCCGTCATCACACACATGCCATCCATTGAGCTTGTATGCACAGAGCAGTCAGAGCCGCTGGAGTTTTCCGATTTACCCTTCGCGTTGATTGCAGATCGCGAGCCGGTATCGCATCGGACGCAGCCCTTGTTCCAGCGCGAGCTTTCACTGCTGCGAGGTTGCACGTATCACGTCGGCAATCCTCAGTGCGCCAAGCCGGGTTATCGGGGAGCCTTTTTCGCCTACGAGGTGTTAAGTCAGGAGAGTCGTCACCGGCAGAGGCGACGGTTCTTCGAGCTTGCGCCAGAGTTCCGCGAGAGCTTTCGTCGTCTCGTTCGCGCATTGCTCGACGCATCGCCAGTGCAGTCAGTGTTCTTTTACACGGACTGGCCGTTCGGCCCGACACGCGCGACACGTGGCGGCGTTATTTCGGAGTCGGTTTTCTGGCAGAAGCATGATACTCGTCAGCTCAGGCTCAATGCGTGTTACACGATACAACGGGACGGCTAACCAGTCGCTGGACCGAACAGCAGCGGGCCATGGCAGTCTCCATTTCGTGCCGCTGCCCGCTGCTGTCGGTCAGCTTTTTAGTTGGACCGAATGAGCACGATTCGTAGCAAGGCCACGAAGACCGTTGCTGCCCTGTGGCTTCTTTTGTTCGCCGCTGCGGCAATGTGCGCGATTGGTCCTGTTCATCGTAACGACCTGCCAGGCTACTGGAGCAGTGATTTCTTTCTGACAACAGCCCTTGGACCGCTTGTCGTGTTTCGCTGGCCATATCCGGCGATTCGGCTATCCACTTCGGATTATGTCGCCTCTGTTTTGCTCGCGGTCTTGGTCGTAGGTTGGTCCATTCTTGAGGCCACTCGGCCAAGAAGGTGGACCCTGGGAGTCCTCGTTCTGCTGCTCGGAGTGTGGCTCTTGCATGGGTTGGGTGTGACATATGCCTGGGTTTGAGGGGTCCAACCAGACGCGCCAGCCAACGCCGGGAGGCTGCCTCGGTTCCAATCGCGCGCCCTTGGCCCGGCGTGGCTGCGCTTTGCGTTCGGCCACTGCCCACACCGTTGCACCATGAACACCCGCATCAACTACCGAAGAATCGGAATCGTGGCGGTCATTGCATTCGGAGCGGCGATCGCCATCGCTTGGGTCAGCGGTTTGTTTGCGCAGCGCCGAGGGCCAGTCCCTGCGAACGCCCTGGTTGTGATTGTGCCATATCGTCACGCGGGCACGTGGGTGTTCGACGACCCGAAGGCGGGACTTGTGCGCGAGCCTTTTGTAGCTGGCGTACCTGAGATGATGGACGTGCTCATAAAAGACATTCCGGATGCCACCAACGGTTTTCGTCTCTTGTTCTCTTCACAGCCTTTTCCCGGTTACCAGAAGAAGCTGACCTGGTTGCGCGGTGACATGGGCGGCAACTACTATAAGATGGATGACCCGGCGATGGAGGGCTGGATTTGTCCGGCGATGTTCCGTTACTATCAGGCCGCTCCGCGAGAGCTCTACGTGAAAGCGGAGGCCAAGAAATGAGATACGAATGGCCGAACCAGCCGGCTGCACCGAACGCCGGGATTGCGTCTCGGTTGACAATCGGACACCCTTGGCCCGGCGTCGGTGAGCCGGGACGTTAGACCACTTCGCACGTCTCGCGTGAGCACGGACGTTTTAATCCAGATGGTCACAGTCGAAGTGGACGCCTCGACGCTGGCGATGTCCTCTCATGGCTCGATTACGGGCGTCGTTGCGGTTCGGACAGACGGTGCGTTTTTCCCAGCGGCGCGTTGGAGTGACTTTCCAGTCGTTCTCTTGGGTTGGTGGTTTGAGCCGGTCTCGCGGATTCTGGCAGGCACGAGTCGTGTCTGGGAGTGCCGATTCATGGATGGACCATTGTCAGTGCGCTTGGAGCAGCAGCACGATGACGTGTGGACGCTCCTTGGTCTTCACTCGGGGCGCATTGAGTTCTCCGCGACGGTTTCGTGCCAGGCGTTCGTCCGTAGCTTGCTTGAGGCGGCGCGTCAGATTCTGCGAGAGTGCCGGCAGCGTGGCTGGCAGAGTCGAGACATTGAGGCATTGGATTCAGAAGTCAGGAGGATTCAGGATGACGTGGTCTAACCCTGGCGAATTGAGCCAACGGCATTATCGGCCCGCCGCCTGTGCGCCTGGGATTCCCTCCCGCGGCCCGACGGGTCGTGACTGATTCGCTGACCGTTCTCCTCGCGCCAGAGCACCGGCGAGGCGCTGCCGAAGTGCCCCGGTGGCGACGTTCCATCCTTCCAAGCGGGCGACAGCCCTCTCAGGTCGTTCTCGCAGGCGGCTTGAACCCGCCCTCGTCCTCCCGCCTCCAACCGCCGAAATGTTTGGCGATTGTTTGGTTGGACTCAATCCGGCTTGCGCCGGATAGGAGAGGAGGTGGCGCTTGGCGCTTTGGAGGAGGATAGTCCTTTCGGAGAGGCCAGAGCTTCATGGTGAAGGC
>Ga0209200_1003560_pt1 | contig 13318 bp, 10 predicted proteins | sample AD_UKC033_MetaG_FD_184406 | JGI IMG/M metagenome (GOLD analysis project Ga0209200, IMG submission 184406) | Active sludge microbial communities of municipal wastewater-treating anaerobic digesters from USA - AD_UKC033_MetaG (SPAdes) (version 2) | ecosystem: Engineered > Bioreactor > Anaerobic >...
CTGCACCGGACGCATCACGCCGGCAAAGCCCATGCCGTCGAGCTTGTCCTGGTCGAGATTGAGGTTCTCCAGGCCCCAGCGCACCTGCTCGCCGGTCATGACCTTGCCCTTGCCGTAGCGCTCCTGCGCGGCCGCCACGCCCTCGACACCGAGCATGGCCGAGATCAGGCCGCGCATGTAGAGCACCGAACCGACCTCGTCCTTCGGCCCGGTCCCCTGGCCCTTGTCGTGCACCAGGGCGAGCACGTCCTTCACCACCTTGCTGTTGGGCTCTGCACCGTGCTGCAGGGTGAGCGCGCTGTAGCCCTTGGCGCCGGCGCCGACGTCCTTGACGTCCGGCTCGGCACCCGCCCACCACACGCCGAGCATCTTGTCGCGCGGGTAGCCGGTGGCCTGCGCTTCCTTGAGCGAGGTCGAGTTCATCACGCCCCAGCCCCACAGCAGCACGTGGTCCGGACGGTCGCGGCGGATCTGCAGCCAGGTCGCCTTCTGCTCCACGCCCGGGTGGGCAACCGGCAGCAGTTGCAGGTCGAAGCCGTGCATCTTGGCGCGCTCCTGCAGCAGCGGGATCGGCTCCTTGCCGAACGGGCTGTCGTGATAGACCAGCGCGATCTTCTTGCCCTTCAGGTTATCGACGCCGCCGTAGGCCTTGCCGATGTGCTGGATGGCGACGTCGGCCGCCACCCAGTAGGTGCCCAGCAGCGGGAAGTTCCAGGTGAACACCGAGCCGTCCTGCGACTCGCTGCGGCCGTAGCCGGCGGTGATCAGCGGGATCTTGTCCACCGGGGCCTTCTCGGTGAGCGCGAAGGTGATGCCGGTCGACAGCGGCTGGAACACCGTCGCGCCCTTGCCCTTCAGGCGCTCGTAGCACTCCACGCCGCGGTCGGTGGCGTAACCCGTCTCGCACTCCTCGAACGACACCTTGACGCCATTGATGCCGCCCTTGGCGTTGACCAGCTTCAGGTAATCGACGTAGCCGTTTGCCCACGGGTTGCCGTTGGCGGCATAGGCGCCGGTGCGATACACCAGGATCGGGAAGTACTGCTCGGCTGCCTGGGCGTGGGCCGCGGGGGTGAACACGGCGGACGACAGGCCCACCGAGGCGATGGCGGCCGCGAGGGCCAGGGAACGGAATTTCATGAGTCTCCTCCTTATTTATGCTTCATGGGCACTGCGAAAAGTGTGCTGCATCAGTGCGGGAACGGCCACAGGCGCAGCTTCTGCTTGGCGATCGACCACAGGCGGGCGAGGCCATGGGGCTCGACGATCAGGAAGAAGATGATCAGCGAACCGAAGATGATGAACTCGGCGTGCGAGATACCGGCAGTCGACACCGTCACCCCCACCAGGCCGCCGAGGAAGGGCAGGAACTGGTTGAGGAAGATCGGCAGGATCACGATGAAGGCGGCGCCGAAGAAGCTGCCCATGATCGAGCCCATGCCGCCGATGATGACCATGAACAGCAACTGGAACGAGCGATCGACCGAGAACGCCGCCGGCTCCCACGAACCCAGGTGCACGAAGCCCCACAGCGCACCCGCCACACCGATGAAGAACGAGCTCACCGCGAACGCCGACAGCTTGGCGTACATCGGGCGGATGCCGATCACCTCGGCGGCCACGTCCATGTCGCGGATCGCCATCCACTGGCGGCCGATGCTGGCGCGGGTCATGTTCTTGGCCAGCAGCGCGAACACCACCACGAAGATCAGGCAGAACAGGTACTTCTCCACCGGCGTGTTGATCACCCAGCCGAAGGCTTCGAGCTTGGCCACCGACACCGAGCCCGAGGCCGAGTTGTTGGTAAACCAGCCGATGCGCAGGAAGGCCCAGTCGCACAGGAACTGCGCGGCCAGCGTCGCCACTGCCAGGTACAGGCCGCGCACCCGCAGGCTGGGGATGCCGAACAGGATGCCGAAGCCCGCTGCCGCCACACCGCCGAGCAGCATCGCCAGCACCAGCGGCATGCCATCGACCCGCACCATGAAGTTATAGGCTGCGTAGGCACCGATCGCCATGAAGGCACCCGCCCCCAGGGTGATCTGGCCGCAGTAACCCACCAGCAGGTTCACCCCCAGCGCCGCCAGCGCCAGCACCAGGAAGGGGATGAGCACCGCGCGGAACAGGTACTCGTCGGCGAGGAAAGGCACGCCGATGGCTGCGAAGGCGATCAGACCGAGGACGAACCACTTGTCCTGGGCGATCGTGAAGATCTGCTGGTCGGCCAGGTAGCTCGTCTTGAACTGGCCATTCTCACGATAAATCACTGTTCTATCTCCCCGTCAGACGCGGTTGATGATCTTTTCGCCGAACAGACCCTGGGGCCGGAACAGCAGCACGATGAGTGCCATCACGTAGGCGAACCAGATTTCGATGCCGCCGCCGACGTAGGGTCCGAGATAGACCTCGGACAGCTTCTCGCCGACACCGATGATCAGGCCGCCGACGATCGCACCCGGCACCGAAGTCAGGCCGCCGAGGATCACCACCGGCAGCGCACGCAGCGCCACGGTGACGAGGGAGAACTGCACGCCCATCTTCGAGCCCCAGATGATGCCCGCCACCAGCGCCACCAGGCCGGCCACGCACCACACGATCACCCAGGTCTTGTTGAGCGGGATGCCCACCGACTGCGCCGCCTGGTGGTCATCGGCCACCGCACGCAGCGCCCGGCCCACCGAGGTCTTCTGGAAGAAGACGGTCAGGCCGCCGACCAGCACCGCCGCCAGCAACGCAGCGATGAAGTCTTCCTTGTTGATCATGACGCCGCCTTCGATGAGGCCCTCGAACATGATCACCGGGTCCTTCGGCATGCCAACGTTGATCGAGTAGATCTCGCTGCCGAAGAAGGTCTGGCCCAGGCCCTCGAGCACGTAGGCGATACCCAGGGTCACCATCAGCAGGGTCGCCCCTTCCTGGTTGACCAGCTTGCGCAGTACGAAGCGCTCGACCGTCCACGCCACCGCGAACATCACGATACCCGCACCGATGATGCCGATCACGTTGGCCAGGAACAGGCTGTCGCCGCCCAGCGCCGCGTTCGACCACTCGGAAAAGCGCGCCATCGCCAGCGCGGCGACCAGCACCATCGCCCCCTGGGCAAAGTTGAACACCCCGGAGGCCTTGAAGATGAGCACGAAGCCCAGCGCGACCAGCGAATACAGCATGCCGGTCATCAGGCCGCCCAACATCGTTTCGATAAAGAATCCCATGTCCCGCTCCGCTCAGTGACCGCTGCCCAGATAGGCGTTGATGACGTCCTGGTTGTTGCGCACCTCGTCGGGCGTGCCGTCACCGATCTTCTTGCCGTAGTCGAGGACGACCACGCGGTCCGAAATGTCCATCACCACCCCCATGTCGTGCTCGATGAGCACGATCGTGGTGCCGAACTGGTCGCTGATGTCGAGGATGAAGCGGCACATGTCCTGCTTCTCCTCCACGTTCATGCCCGCCATCGGCTCATCCAGGAGCAGGATCTCCGGCTCCATCGCCAGCGCGCGACCGAGGTCGACGCGCTTTTGCAGGCCGTAGGGCAGCGCCCCCACCGCGGTCTTGCGGATGTGCTGGATCTCGAGGAAGTCGACGATCTCCTCGACCTTCTCGCGGTGTGCGATCTCCTCGTTACGCGCTGCGCCGATCCACAGCGCCTGCTGGAAGAGGTTGCACTTCATGCGCAGGTTGCGCCCGGTCATGATGTTGTCGAGCACGCTCATGCCCTTGAACAACGCAATGTTCTGGAAGGTGCGCGCGATACCCTGCTTGGCCGCCATGTGCGGCTCCATCTTCTTGCGCTCCTGGCCGCGGAACATGATCTTGCCTTCCTGGGGGTGGTACACCCCGTTGATCACGTTCAGCATCGAGCTCTTGCCCGCGCCGTTGGGGCCGATGATGGCGCGGACCTCGTGCTCGCGGATGTTGAAGCTGATGTCGGTCAGCGCCTTCACCCCCCCGAAGCGCAGCGAGATGTTCTGCAGGTCGAGGATCACGTCGCCGAACTTGCGGCCGCCCTGGGCGGCGGCAGGTGCGGCATTGCTGGCATTCGTCATTATCTCGTCTCTCCTCACGCGGCCCGCTTGCCGGCCTGCTGCGCGAAGGTCTTGACCTCCTCGATGCGCAGATCGGCAGACACCTTGGCCGTGCGGCCGTCTTCGTACTTGACCTGGGTCTCGATGAACTGGCTCTTCCTGCCTTCGAACATGGCTTCGATCAGCTCACCGTACTTCTCGGCGATGAAGTTGCGCCGCACCTTGCGCGTGCGCGTGAGTTCGCCGTCATCCGCATCGAGCTCCTTGTGCAGGATCAGGAAACGCTTGATCTGCGAGCCGCTCATGTTGGGGTCGCTCGCCAGATCGGCATTGACCTTCTCGATACCGTCGCGGATCAGGTCGTACACCGCCGACTGCTGGGCAAGGTCGGCGTAACCCGAGTAGGCCATGCCCTTCTTCTCGGCCCAGTTGCCCACCGCCTCGAGGTCGATGTTGATGAAGGCGGTGACGAACTCCTTGCCGTTACCGAAGGTGACCGCCTCCTTGATGTGCTGGAAGAACTTGAGCTTGTTCTCGATGTAGTTGGGCGCGAACATCGAGCCGTCGGCCATCTTGCCCACGTCCTTGGCACGGTCGATGATCTTTAGGTGGCCGTCCTCGTCGAAGAAGCCGGCATCACCGGTCATGAAGTAGCCTTCGGCGTTGATCGACTCGGCCGTAGCGTCCGGGCGCTTGTAATAGGCCTTGAGCAGCATCGGCCCCTTCACCAGGATCTCGCCGTTGTCGGCAAGCTTGACCTCGACGAAGGGCGCCGGCTTGCCCACCGAGTCCAGCTTGATCTGGCCATCGGGCTGCAGGCACACGTAGGCGCAGGTCTCGGTCTGGCCGTAGAGCTGCTTCAGGTTGATGCCGATCGAACGGTAGAAGCGGAACAGGTCCGGGCCGATCGCCGCGCCCGCGGTATAGGCCACGCGGATACGGCTCATGCCGAGCACGTTCTTGAGCGGGCCGTACACCAGCAGATTGCCCAGCCAGTACTGGAAGCGGTCACTGCCCGAGACCGGTTTGCCGTCGAGGATGTCGGCACCGCAGCGGCGGGCCACGTCCATGAAATGGTTGAAGAACTTGCGCTTGAGCGCGCTGGCATCCTCCATGCGGATCATCACCTGGGTGAGCAGGTTCTCGAACACGCGCGGCGGTGCGAAGTAGTAGGTGGGCCCGATCTCGCGCAGGTCGTTCATGACCGTCTCGCCCGACTCCGGGCAGTTGATCGTGAAGCCCGCCACCATCGCCTGCGCGAACGAGAACAGGTGGTCGCCCACCCACGCCATCGGCAGGTAGGACAGGATGTCCTCGCGATCGGTGAGCTGATCGAACTGCATGCCACCACGCGCCGCGGCAATGAAGGCGCCATGGGTCTGGCACACGCCCTTGGGCTTGCCGGTGGTACCCGAGGTGTACAGCATGATCGAGATGTCGTCGGACGCCCCCTTGTCGATCTCCCCGTTCAGGAAGTCCGACTGGTTGCGGTCGTGGATACGCCCCATTTCCTGCAGCTCATCCAGGCCCATCAGCAGGGTCTGGGTGTAGTGGCGCATGCCGCGCGCATCGTCATAGATCACATGCTCGAGCAGCGGCGCCTCCGGCTGGATCTCGAGCATCTTGTCGACCTGCTCCTGATCCTCGACGATGGCGAACTTGATCTCGGCGTCCTGCAGCACGTAGACCATCTCCTGCGCCACCGCATCCTGGTACATCATCACCGGGATGCCACCCAGGCACTGGCAGGCCGCAACCGACCAGTACAGACGCGGACGGTTATCGCCAACGATGGCGAGACGGTCGCCACGCTTGAAACCGAGCTGCGCCAGACCGCAGGCGATCGCCCGCACATTCTCGGCCACCTGCGCCCAACTATAGGTCTGCCAGATTCCGTAGGCCTTCTCGCGCATCGCCGGCTGCTGCGGCCGAGCCTTCGCGTGATGCATCAGGTAGCGCGGAAACGTATCCAGCCCACCTGTCGCACCCTGCCCGTGGATATCGGAGCTGCCATTGCCTGCGTCCATTCCACACTCCTCCTTCGGTTTTTGTCCTGTCTGATCCGGCCGCGGGCACCTTGTTATGGTGTATTGCCCGCGGGGCGCGAAGCCGCACCCGTGTCAGTTCAGGATGGAGTGTGACAAGCCACCTTTGCGCAACTGTTTGTGGAATGTACTGAATTGTTGCAGTCGGCCGCCGCCGTGTACAAGCGCCGGCCGCGGCGCCGCGGCCAGTGCTGCTCAGCCCGGCAAGGCCAGGCGGTACTGTGACTTGCCGGCGCGCTTGGCTTCGTACATCGCCCCGTCGGCACGGCGCAGCAGTTCGCCGATCTGCGCCGGCGGGCAGTGCGTAAAGGCCACCCCGACGCTGACCCCGATCGTCACCCGCGAGACCCCATCGAGCGCGAAGGGCTGGCCCAGCGCCTCCACCAGCTTGCTGGCGATCAGCCGCGCCGTCGAGATCGCATCGAGCCGGGTCAGCAGCACCACGAACTCGTCGCCGCCCAGGCGCGCCACCACATCGGTCCTGCGCACCACCGCCTCCACGCGTCTCGCCACCAGGGCCAGCAAGGCATCGCCGGCGTGGTGGCCGTGCTCGTCGTTGACCGCCTTGAAGCCATCGAGGTCCAGCATCAGCAGGGCAAGGCCGGAGCAATCCTCCTGCCGCGTCACCCACTCGCCATAGGCCTTGTCGACACCGCGGCGATTGAGCAACCCGGTCAGCACGTCGCGCTCGGCCTGGGCCTGGGCCAGCGCCTCGGCCCGTCTGCGCTCGGTAACATCGTTCATGATCCCCTGCAGCATGCCGGCCCGGCCTTCGAGCGGATGCAGGACCACATTCACCCAGCGCACACCGCCCAGCGCAACACGGCACTCGAAGTCGCCGCCCTGCACCGGCTCGCCGAGCGCAATCTGGCGCCGCATCTCATCGAAGCGCCGCTCCGGGTCGGCCAGCTGGTCGCCCAGCAGATAGCACTCGGCATGGTCGTCATGGAGCGGCAGGTCGAACATGCGTGCCAACCACGGATTCCAGTCCGACAGACGGCCATCGGCATCGAGCGTGAACAGACCGGTCTCGGCGTTCTCGAAGATCAGGTGCCACTTGTGCTCCGCCGCCTCATGCAGCGCGCGCGTGCGGCGCTCGCTGGCGATCATCGCGCCCATGCGCTCGATCAAGGCATTGATGTCGCCCGCCAGGCGGCCGATCTCGTCTCGCCCATGCCCCGCCGGTGTCACCAGACAAGCGCCATGCTCTGCGTCGAGACGGTGCAGGTCGTCCGACAAGGTACGGATCGGCCGCGTGACGTGGCGGCTCACCACCCAAGCCACACCGCAGGTGATCACGACGACCATGCCCGCCAGCAGCAGGGCGATGAAACGTGAATAGGCACGTGCATCGGCATGCATCGCCGCGTGCTCGGGATGCACACGCAGCACGCCGACGAGTTCGGCGTCATCAAAGGGCGAGCGCAGCGGACGGCTCAGCCCGGCCTCGGCCGCCGGCACCTCGCCCCCGGCGGCAGCAAGCTCGCCAGCCTCGCCCTCGATCGCGGCACGAGCGATGCTGCGATTGTGCAAGAGCCCGCTGACCACCTCGCGCGCCAAGTGTTCGTCATGTGCAAAGGCCGCCACGCTGGCCGCGCGCTCCACGGTCAGGAGCTGCTCGCCCAGCTTCGCGTCCAGTCGCGCACGCTCCTCCTTCTCCACCAGGAGTGCGCCGGCCGCACCGACGAGCACGCCAACCAAGGCCCCCAGGACGAGGATCAGCACCGTGGCCCGCGAGGCGATGCTGCGCCGCCAGCCCACGGACTGGAACGGCACACTCGAACCTGAGTTATTTGGCGTTTTCATCAAAATGAAGCCATAACGGCAAACTTAGTGATCATTGTCCTGCCGCTCGCGACAGACGAAAATGACCCATGTCACAAGCGGGCACGCAAACCTCAAATTCTGCAGGATTCGCGCTAGACTCACCCGCACCCGATTACCCGAACCGGGCGCCTGCGCGGCGCCCTGCATCCAGGAAAAGCCCTCGATGGAACGCAAGGCCTTCACCAAACCCGTCCATGTCACGACCTGGATGGGCATCTTTCTCGCCCTCGTCGCCGCGCTGGCCGCCGTGCTCGTGCCCCAGCTCAAGCACGCCTTCGTCGCCAACGCCGCCTTCAACGGCGTCATCCTGTTCGTGCTCGCCGTCGGCATCGCGGTCAACCTGCGCCAGGTCTGGCGCCTGCAGCGCGAGGTGCTGTGGATCGAGGACTTCCAGCACGGCGAGGCCGGCCCCGCGCCGGGCGGCCTCAAGCCGGTGCTGCTCGCCCCCATGGCGCGCCTGCTGTCGACCCGCAAGCGCGGCCAGTTCCACCTGTCGCCCACCTCCACCCGCTCCATCCTCGACAGCGTGCAGATCCGCCTCGAAGAACAACGCGACCTGTCGCGCTACCTCATCGGCCTGCTCATCTTCCTCGGCCTGCTCGGCACCTTCTGGGGTCTGCTCGTCACCATCCGCTCGATCGGCGAGATCATCGGCAACATGAGCGTCGGCACCGACCCGGTCGCCATGTTCGAAGCCCTCAAGACCAAGCTCGACGAACCCCTGGGTGGCATGGCGACAAGCTTCTCGACCTCGCTGTTCGGCCTCGCCGGCTCGCTCGTCGTCGGCTTCCTCGACCTGCAGTCCGGCCACGCCCAGAACCGCTTCTACAACGAGCTCGAGGAATGGCTGTCGCACATGACCAAGCTACCCTCCGGCGTCGGCGCCGAAGGCGAAGGCAACGTGCCCGCCTACGTACAGGCCCTGCTTGAACAGACCGCCGAGAGCATCGAACGCATGCAGCGCTCGGCGGCGGAGTCCGAACGCGAGCGCCGCGCCACGGCCGAGCACCTGGGCGAGCTCAACAACCAGCTCACCCGCCTCGCCGACCTCATCACCCGCGAATCGCGCGACCTCTCCAACCTGTCGGCCAGCCAGGACGACCTGCGCGCGCTGATCCGCCAGGTGGCCCAGCAACCGGCGCAGGGCGCGCAGTTCTCCGAAGACCTGCGCGCCGAGCTGCGCCTGCTGTCGCGCACCATCGGCGCCGCCCTCGGCGGCCAGGGCGGCAACCGGGCGGAATGACGACATGGCCTTGCTGACCCGCCGCCGCCGGCCGATGGACTTCTGGCCCGGCTTCGTAGACGCCCTCGCCTCGCTACTGATGGTGATGGTGTTCGTGATCCTGATCTTCGTCATCGGCCAGTTCGTGCTCGCCGACGCCGTCAGCGGCCGCGACCGCGCGCTCGAACGCCTCAACGCAGAACTCGCCACCCTTGCCCAGACCTTGAGCCTGGAGCAATCGGCGCGCGCGCGCGCCGATCTCAAGGTGGGCGAGCTCAGCGCCTCGCTCGCCAGCACCGAAGCCGAGCGCGAAGCCCTGTCCACCGAGCTGTTCGCCGCGCGCGACGAGCTTCATGCGGCCCAGGACGACGCCAAGGCCCAGCGCGAGGAGGCCGCCCGCCTCAGCACCGACATTGCCGCCCTGCAGCGTCTCAAGGCCGAGCTCGAAGCCGAGGCCGCACGCCTTGCCAGCGCGCTCGACACTTCCGAGCGCGGCCTCAAGGAACAGCAGGAGATGTCCGCCGCCGCGATCGCCCAGGTCGAGCTGCTCAACCGCCAGCTTGTCGCCGTGCGCGAGCAGCTCGAACAGCTCAATGCCGCGCTCGCCTCGGCCGAGGCCGCCACTCGCGACAAGGATCTCAAGATCGAGGAACTCGGCCGCGAGCTCAACCTGGCCCTGGCTGCACGCGTGCAGGAACTGGCACGCTACCGCTCGGAGTTCTTCGGCCGCCTGCAGGTCGTGCTCGGCAGCCGCAAGGACATCCAGATCGTCGGCGACCGTTTCGTGTTCTCCAGCGAGGTGCTGTTCCCCAGCGCCTCCGACGAGGTCAGTGCCGACGGCATGATCCAGCTCACCCGCCTGGCCGAAACGCTCAAGACCCTCGCCAGCGAGATTCCCACCGACCTGCCCTGGGTGTTGCAGGTCGACGGCCACACCGACCGTCGTCCGATCGCCACCGCCCGCTTCCCGTCGAACTGGGAGCTGTCCACCGCGCGAGCGCTCGCCATCGTCAAGTTCCTGCGCAGCCAGGGCATTCCACCGGAACGCCTGGCCGCCACCGGCTACGGCGAGTTCCACCCGCTCGACGCCCGCAGCACCGACGAAGCCTACGCCCGCAACCGCCGCATCGAGCTCAAGCTCACCAGCCGCTGAACCTGCACCGATGGGCAAGGGGCCACGCCCCCTTGCCCATCACGGCAGCGGCAGGCGGAACACCACCCTGACACGCTCATCGATATCGGCGCTCGCCACCGCGGCGAGCGCATGCGGCTCAGCGGCCACACGGTCGACAGCGGCAGCCCCATCCTCGAGCAGTTGCGGCGGCTGGGTACGGCCGGAAAAGCGCAGCCGCGCCCAATAGGCATCGACCTCGGCGATCTCCTGGCGCACAAGCTGGCGGTAGAAAGGCGCGCGATACGCATCCACCTCGTAGATCGTGGCACGCTCGCCAAAAGGCAGCGCGCGCGTGCGCCCGAGAAAGAGGTGCACGACCTGGGTACGCTCGAGCGCCACCACCCCGCTCGCCGGATGTGCGATCACGACCAGTTCGTCCGCGAACACCGCCCCGGCCAGGGCAAGGGATCCGAACAGCATGGACACAAGACGCTGCGTGATCATGCCGGCGCTCAGAAGACGAAATCCAGCGCGGCGGTAAACACGCTCACGCCGCGCGGCCCGACGCTGGTACCGCTGCCATCGAGCAGCATCGACGAGCGTTTGGCCTCGATACGGTCAAGCTGCAGCTTCAGTGCCGCATTCGGCATCAGGTCGTAGCGCACGCCCACGCCCCAGGAGTACTGGTCGCTGGCGATCAGCCCGGTGGCCCGCCCATACCCATCGCGGACCAGCAAGAGCTCGGCACGGTCCACAGGCAGGTCGAGCGGCCGCGCCTGCGGCGTGAGCTTGCCTCGTGAAGTCGTGACGAATGGCTTCCACGAGCCCGCCCGATAAGCCAGCATCGCGCCCAGTCCCTGGCCCTTGAAGCCAGGAAAGCGATTCATCCGCACATCCACACCGATCAACTGGGCCGACCATGGGCCCTGCCGCCAGTTCAGTGCAAGCCCCAGGTACTTCAGGTCGCTATTGCCGCCCTCCATCTCCGCGGCGCGCTGACGCGCCTGCGCCGCAACCTCAGGTGACAGTGCAGGTGCGACCTCACGCAGCGCTCCGGCCAGGGGCGCAAGCAAGCCATCATCGGGGGTACGCACCTGGCCCCAAGCGAGCCGCACCCCCAGCGCGCTGGACTCCCACTGCAGCGTCGCCCCAAGGGTGCTCGAGCCTTCGCGCTGGAACAGGTGCGCCCCCCGATAGTCCTCGCCACGCGTCCGTCCACCGTATAGCTTCAGGCTCAGTTCGCCCTCGCCCACCAGGGTGCTGGCGCGCAGATCCACGCCATCGAAGTGGTCGAAGGTGAATTGCCCGTACAGGTCGGTATAAGGGCGCACCGTGGTGTAGGCATAGCCGACATGGGGCGAGTCGCCATCCATATAGATGTCCACCCCAAGTCGGCCGGCGCGCAACTCCAGGGCGGGTGTCGGCGAATACTTGACGAAGCCCCAGCTCAGGCGCGGCGCCCACTCCCCTTTGCCATCCTTGCGCACCACGACCTGCGCCATCGATGACCAGCGTGCGTCGACCTGTACATCGGCCTGCACCCCCAGCACGGAATCGATCCCGGTCTCGAGCCGTCCGGCCTGCGCACCCTCGCGCTGGTCTGCGCGGGCGCGGAACTGGGTGTCCTGCGCATCGTGATAGCTCGCTGCCAGGGTGCCAAAGCCGCTGAAGCGCAAGCCCGTTCCGGCTCCTGTCGCGCCCTCCTGTGCGGCCGGGCTCGCCGCCCCCCAGCACAACAGGCCCGCCGCCACCCAGGCCCGCGCCCCGCGTCCGCGCATGAATGCTCCGCGCTCGAGCCCCCTCATTTGCCCGCCGCCTCCAGATCCTTCACCACCACCGACAAGGCCTCGGTCGAGATCAGCACTTCGACGAGCGAAAGCACCAGCGATAGCGCCAGGGTAAGGATGCTGGCGCCGAACAGCAGCTTGCCCGGCACCTGCGCGTCGAGGAACAGCGCGAACATCGACAATGCACACAGCAAGAAGCTGAACACGCCGAAACCCTGCATGTACTGGGTCAGCGCAATGCGGCGCTTGAGCCCTGGCAACTGGCGCTGCACCAATTCCGCCCCGCGGTCGGCCGAGGCACCGAGCTGGCGCACGACCTGGGCAAGCGTCAGAAAACGGTTGGTATAGGCCAGCAGGAGCAGCGAAATGGCAGGAAACAGCAAGGCGGGCGTCGTGAGGTTCATGCTTGGTCTGGTCAACGTGACTGCGACAGGGGTCCAAGCCCCATTCTAGCCCTCGCACACGCCCCAAAAGCAGATCGCCGCGGCATTGCTGCCGCGGCGATCTGCTTTGATGCAACTGGGATCAGCGCATGCGTCGACGATTCACCGCGCCCAGAGCGAACAGCGCCATGCCCATCAGCAACAGGGTGGGGGGTGCAGGCACCGGAGTCGGTTCGTCGCCGCAACCGGTCGTGCAACCGCCCGCATAGGCTTCGGTCACGATGGTCACATAACGCCCCTGGAAGCTCCCGGAGTCGTTGATCGACAGATAGCCCGTCGGCACCGAGGTGAAGCCGCTGTGCGACGACGTACCCCAGTTGCTCAGGCCCGCGGTGGTCAGGCCTTCATTGACCGGGAAGCCGGCCGTCGCCGCCGGAATGACCACCGATTCCTCCTGGAAGTACGCCGTCGTACCGGCCAGTTCGGCCGCCAGGAAGGAGTTGGCGTTCGACCACCACTGGCTGCCCGAGCCGGCCCAGCCGTCGGCCAGCGACACGATGCCCAGACCGGTGCCGCTGCCGGCCCAGTTGACCGCATTGATCAGGAAGCCGCGCGGGCCGTCGTCACGCGCACCGGGGCCGTTGATGTAGTGCCAGTCGGCATCCTGGCCCGACAGGAAGGTGCGCGTGCCGCGCGCCGCCTCGATCTCGGACTTGGCACCAAGCAGGCGGGTGGCATCGAAGCCCATCCCGAAAGTCTGGCTGGAGCCGATGACCAGCACGTCATACGCGCTGAAGGTGGGCGTGGGGTCGGACGAGTTCCACAGGGTGAAATTCCAGCTCAGGCTGCCATCACCGGCCGGATCGTAGCTTGCGGCACCCGCGGCCAGATTGGTCATCTGCGTGTTGTAGGCCG
>Ga0209200_1003568_pt1 | contig 13298 bp, 11 predicted proteins | sample AD_UKC033_MetaG_FD_184406 | JGI IMG/M metagenome (GOLD analysis project Ga0209200, IMG submission 184406) | Active sludge microbial communities of municipal wastewater-treating anaerobic digesters from USA - AD_UKC033_MetaG (SPAdes) (version 2) | ecosystem: Engineered > Bioreactor > Anaerobic >...
TAGGGTTTTTCCTTTTCTGCCTCACCTGACGTGTTTTTCCCCTTTACTTTTTTAAGAAGGAAGGTGGAGAGAGAGGGGATGAGGACGAGGGCGCCGATCATGTTCCAGAGAAACATAAACGTCAGAAGGATGCCCATATTCGCCTGGAATTTGATCGGTGAAAACGCCCAGGTGACGACGCCGGCGGCGAGTGTGATTCCGACCAGACCGACGACCTTACCGGTGAACTGGACGGCACGTTTGTAGGCCTGTCCCAGGGTATTGATAAGAACTTCCTTTTTGACGCTCGGAGTATAGGGATGCTGTTTTTGCCTGTCAAGTGATATTTTTCATCAAAAATCAGGGGCGGCGATACCTTTGGGCGAGGAATGCGGATTGGCGGCAGTCATTTTTAAGCTGCCGGCTCGCTTTTCGGTCGAGTTACCCGTCAGGAAGGCATTTTTGAGTGCCATCCGGGCAGACCTCTCCTGCACGCCTCTTTTTACGATGCGTCATGCCTGGATGTAATCATCCCAGGAGTATTCCGGGTCGCCGTAGAGAATGTCAGTTTGTGGTTGGATTTGAAGATCAGCAGTGGAGTATTCGATGTTTGGCGGGTAATGGATTTTGGGCGGCGGCCTGGACCGGACAAGCCAAAGGCCCAGATGTTCGAGGATTGCGCGGATAACCGAAGGGTCCTCAATGCTGCCGATGACCCGCATTTTCCCCTGACACTTTGGGCAGACCAGGGGATCTGCCTCGTATATCTTTTGGATCAGTCTTGCCCAGCTTTTTCTAAATGCCTTCAAGTCCCCCTGTGGTTCAATGATGCAGGGGACGGCATCATCGCTGCCTTCCTTCTGCCGTTTTCCCCGCGAGACATTGCTGTAAAAGCCGTAGTATTTGACCATTTGCTCGCCTCTGTTGGGGATGTGCGAACACATGGCGGCCAGCCATTCCATCGCCGGGAAGCACTTGGTTGTCTCGCCGCGTTTGGATCTATAAACGACCGTTCCCTCCTGATCCAGGTACTGCATGCGTTCCTGGGAGAAAGACGCCCGGATGATATAGCGCGCCAGGTTTTCCATAGCAGTTTCATCAGTGGGCGAGATGCGGTTGCCGCAGAAGACGTTAAACCCCGTATGCTTCCATCCGGAGAGCATCCGCACCCTCTCCTGCGTTATCTTCCCCTTATTCAGCAGCATCCTGAGCACCTTGTGCCGGAAGATGGCCTCCAGCTTTTTGAGTTCCAGGGGCGGCGCAACACGGAACATGCCCTTTTCACCATAAAAGCATCCATCTGTTACGAGAATGTGGGTGTGGGGATTGAATCCGAGAAAATCGCCAAACGTCTGCATGGCGATGACGGCGCCGGGGACGGGATCGTCTTCAGGAACTGAATCTTGGAGAAAAACCTTTAGGGATTCCCAGGCGCAGCGGCTGAGATCGGCCAGAAGCCTCCGATCATACAGAAAGTAACGGCGCAGGATTTTGGGGATGCTGAAGACGAAATGCCGGTGGGGAATCTTCTTGAGGACATCCACGCAGAGCCATTCCCCGAATTCCACCACGCGTTTCTGATGGCATGACGGGCAAAAGTGGCGGCGCTTGCAGGAAAAGGCCAGCAAATATTCGTGGCCGCAGTGATTACATTTGACGCGGGCAAAGCCGTTGTGCGGGTCGCCGCAATCGAGAAAACGATAGATCACCTGCTCGATATAGGGCCGCCAGAAGCCGTACAGCCGTGAAAAATACTCCTCATAGGCCCGGACGAAGGTCTCGAAATAGTCCTCCACGCACCGGTAATAATCGGATAACTGGGGATTCCGGGGACGATAGACGGCAGCGGGCAGCGACACGATATCTCTCCTTCGAGAACATCATGCCGCCATAATGTAGAACGATCGTTCTGTTTGTCAAGGGAAGATTTTCACGGGGAGGCTCGCTGATTACGCATCGAAGTCTTGTATCTGTTCAATAATACTTATTCTAACACCTTCAGGAAGGAGCGGTTACAGACGCCATTGTCAAAACTCAGGCATGAAAGAATGCGCCCTTCAACCCGAACTCAATGCTCTGGATCGAGTGACCACGGTGAGCAGTAGTATTTGCTGTCAGCAAGTACCATCCATCAGAATGTCTCTGTTCGTAGAAGCAGAAAGCTGTAGGAAAGGTCCGCGCCGGCCATAGGGCCGGCCGTCACGTCCACAAGCAGGGGTATTGATCAAATCATAAATAGTCGATCAAGTCGCTCAAGCAGATTACAGCCTGTTGAGCTGCTCCGGCTCAGCCTTGCGTTCTACCGGCTCCGGTTGCACAATACCACCGACAATTTTCGGCATCGTTACTTTCACATATCTCTGAGATACATCTTTCGTGAATCCCTTATAGAGATTGCCATAGCTTCGCATGTAAAAGCATCTCTTCGGCAGTTGCAATATCTGTGCGGCAAGGATCTGTTGCTCTTCGATTTCTCTTACGGATATCCCCCCTCCGAAGGATAGTATCGGTTTAAGGAACACCAGCAGGTATCAACCTCGTTTCTCCAGCGCCGGCTGCACATCGGCTACCCGCGAGCCGCACGTCTTATGGACCAGTTGGAAACAGAGGGCTTCAAGCGCGAGGAAGAAAACGGGGACAGAAAAGAAGAGCCAGAAGCGTAGAGGCTGCAATGCCATCGTGTATCTTCATAGTTGAGTTGAATTTTGCTTATTACCTTGTCCTGCGTGCCGATCCTGTGCCCGAGATTGTACCGGATGGTGTTGTCCCAGTTGATCTTGACGTCCTCATTCCCTGTTTGAATCTCAAAAGCGGCGGCAGTGCCGCACATCCAGAAAACAAACGACGCGGCCAACGCAATCAAAACCATCCGCCTGCGTTGAAGCCGCGTCCTGCATCCTACTCCTGTTACGCGTTTATCCATTGGCCCCCTCCTTCTTAGAATTTCTTATACCACAAAGCCTCCTGTATTCAGGGAGGCGCCTGGAAAGATTGAATTCGTATCAAACCAAGCGCCTCCCTAGCAACATAATGGCAACCCGCTCATACTAACGGCAGCCGCTCTAACTGGTTTTTTTTATGAGTTTGAAGCCACGTTTCGCATATTCAGCAAAATACTCATCGACGTCAGGAAATAGCTCCACGTTGCCGAGAAGGCCTGTTTTCATCTCCGCTTTACCATCGAGCAACATGCTGGCAGTCACGGACAGGGGAAGTCCAATCGCTACCCCGAATTCACTAACCGGATCTCTTTTCAGCAACTCATGAAACGGATGGGGTGGTACAACGCTGCTGTATATGGTTCTGGCTCCAACACCGTTCTTGATACCGATTATTTCAGCATCCAACGAATATTCCCCATACCAATCGGGGATCTTTTCACCTTTCCATATCTTTTCTAACTCCACCTGACCTATCCGGATCAATAAATTGCGCATGAACTGTAACGGCGATAGCTTGTATCCATCTACATCAATAGGTTCCATATTAAAGATACCATGCCTGACGATAAACTTCAGGATGGCATTAACATCCTTATCTCCTAATACCCCCCGTGAGGTTATTATTCTTGCGTTGGGAAAGACTTGTGACAGGCTAAGCGGCTCTGTATGAGTCAGTTGGTAGGCCTCATTACCAACATGCGATAGTACTGGCTCTGGATATTCCCAATGTGTTTTCATGCCAAAAGGCTCAACGCCTTTCACTATTTTACCGTTGGCATAATAAAGCCTGTCAGTAACGTTTGGATTTTGTTCCCATAAAATCGTGTCTACAAGACCTGGGGAGCCTTGATCAATGGGACAGGCACAACCCCAATAGATATGGATTTCATCCACCCGATCCATATCCTTGGCGCCTTTTACCGCCATTAATTCGCACGTCGTAATCCCTCCGTTGAAGAGGGTAACGCCAATGCCGGCCTCCTTCAGTTTCTTATCCCATTTTTTAACGCCTTCCGGACTAAACTCTCCGTCGACCGCCAGGATGCAATTGATATTCACCATGAATTTAACCTTTGCCTTCATAACGGCTTCTATGACATTGGCTTCGATATTGAAAGCCGCTCCGGGAAACGTTGAAGGCAGACCGTTGATAATGATATCGCACCCTTTTATTGCATCCACGATGCTGCTGACCTTTGTGGCATCCAGATGATACAAACTGATTCTAGGGTCTTTTAACGCGTTGACTAATTCTTTGCCCCTCTCCATGTTTCCATCAGCAATCACGATCTCATCGAATTTTGAATGTCTCGAAGTGTCAATGCTTGTGGAAATAGCCTGTGAGCCCACCCCGCCTAAAATAGTGATCTTATTCTTCTTCGCCATGTAACTACTCCTTTCAAGTTGAGGTTAATAGATAATGCTCTTAAACCACTTTTTGGTTGAAGGATGAAGTAACATGGGGTATGTAACATGTTACATATGGATAGTTTGCCCTTGCCGGATGGTATGCTTTGTCAGGAAAGGGTGTTGAGGTCTTCAGATAGGAGTTGCTCATGCCCAAATTACAAAACGGAGTTGGCACTTCCACATATTCATCATCCATCGATCATACACTATCGCTTATTCCCGAACAGTTAGAACGCATCTTTGCCAGTAAAGAATTTCGGCATAAAGACCGACTCAGGCGCTTCTTGCGTTTCCTGGTGAAGGAGGCGCTTGCGGAAAGGGCCGACCAGATCAATGGCACGCAGATTGCGCTTGAGGTGTTTGACCGGGACGAGCACTTCGATCCGCAAATCGATCCGATTGTTCGGGTCCAGGCTGGGCGACTGCGACGTGCTCTGAAGGACTATTATTTGGAAGAGGGCATGAATGATCCTGTACGCATAGATATTCCAAAAGGCCGCTATGTGCCAAAGTTCGTTCTTGTGGAGGATGTGTCCGGTAAAGGACAGCATACTGATCGACCCTTGCCGGTCCCGGAATCTAAGCATATAGCCGCCACGCTTTCTTCCAGGCCTTCCATTGCGGTGTTGCCTTTTACCAATATGAGCAAGGCGAAAAGCCAGGAGTTCTTTGCCGATGGCCTTACGGAAGAAATCATTGTTGCACTCTCCCGCTTCCAGGATTTCCGGGTTTTCGGTCGACATTCGACACTGAGATACATGGGCCAGCCGGCAAACCCGCAGGAGATCGGTCGAGACCTGGGCGTTCAATATATTCTGACAGGCAGCGTCCGCATGAATAAAAAAATGATACGTGTGAGTGCACAGCTTCTGGATGCAACGAGTGGTGAGTGCCTGTGGAGTGATACGTATGATCGTGATCTGGCTGCTACGAACATTCTCCAGGTGCAGGATGAGATCACCAAATACGTTACGTCGATGATTGGAGATGATTATGGCGTCGTTCCTCGCCGCCTTGCTATTGGATCTATAGACAAACACCCGACGAAACTGGGGAGCTATGAAGCCGTCTTGCATTTTCACCATTATATCAAATTCATGGATAAGAAATCTTTTCTGAAAGCACGGCGAATGCTTGAACGGGCCGTGCAGGACGATTCTGATTATGCGCTTGCTTGGGCGATGTTGGCCCAGCTCCATTGTGACGACTATGCATTCGAATTCACTACGAATCAAATAAACCTGGAAAAAATTCTATTGATTGCCCGTAAAAGTGTCATGTTAGATCCAATGTGCCAGCGCGCCCGTCTTTCCATGGCGTATATACACTTTCATCGATGTGAAAAGTCTTTTTTCCTCAACGAAATCGAGCGGGTTCTCGCACTCAATCCGAACGCCGCATATATGGTTGGTTTCTCAGGTTTTCTTATAGCTCTGATAGGAGAATGGGAACGTGGTCTTGACATCATGGCCAAAGGAGAACTGCTTAACCCGTACCGTCCCGCCTGGTTGCAAGGAGTCCTGTGCCTGCACGCCTACAATCAGGGTGATTATACTAAAGCCTTGACGATTCTTGATCAGCTTGAAATGCCGGATTTATTCTGGTTTCCGTTGTTTCGTGCCGCCGCATTGGGTCGCATGGGAAGAACTCGGGAAGCAAAAGCGGCTGTCGATGAACTGGTGAGGTTAAAACCGGATATTGGAACCCGTTGCCGTGAGTTGATCAGCCGCTTGGTAAAAGTCGAAGATCTTCTCCAGCAACTTTGCAAAGGCTTACGGGAAGCCGGACTTGATGCTGGAAAACCTTTGCCCCCTTGCGGGGGCAAGGAAAAAACATCAGTCATCTCGTCCGGATGTCTGAATCAGAATAATTCCATTATGGTTTGAGTTCCATTGTCACCGGCAGGGGGAAAAGGGTAGGACCCTTTTAAAAGGGTATACTATACCCCCAGTGAATCCCGAAAAGAATTCATATAGGTTCGATACGTGGATAATTCCTCGGGAGACATCTCATCCGGAAACTGTAAAGGCACCTGGGTGATCGCGTTTACGATCTTGTCGGCATGAGGTGCTATAGCCAGGACGCCCGGCAGACCTCCCATTTCCAGCTTGACATGACCCTTCATGAAGTCAATGACAAATTTATTCTCCTTTCGCAAGAGCTTCTTCCACTCCTGAGGCGTTGCCGAAAGAATGAAATCGCCTTCCTTACGGGCTGCATCTTCGGAGAAAAATGCCAATTTCATCAATTGACCCTTTTCAAAAAAGGCGCCGAAAATAATATCCCGGTCGATACCCCATGCAGGATCGGCTTTGATCTTGTAGCACATTTTTTTCGACAACGTTTTTAATGACTCTCGTAAACTTGGATTTGCATCAAATGATTTTTTCCCTTGTTCAAGCCATTCCGGCGTACAATATTGACAGGTAATCATCGTTTTTACTCCTTGATCTTTTTGTGGCAACTCATGAAACGATTGCGTGTGCCTGATTCCGCCTTTTCTACAGCGGAGGGGGTCTTTCGCAGACCCCCTCCGACCGTTTAACACGTCAAAAATCTTTCATAAATCATGTGCCATATTCGATTTTTCTACGATTTACAAAGATCCACCCTCTCTTCTTTATTCGGTGGTTTTTCTATAAGCTGATGGGACCCTCTATAATTTCAGTCACGGGAATATCCTTCACAAGTTCCTTGAAGAAAATATCCGTATTGACAATTCCCTCGGGGGCAAAAACTCCGGCACCTTTGATCTCTCCACGACAGTACATGAGTGCTGCAAGAACGGAAGGAAGTGCTGTAAGAAGATCCGCATTCGATCCGGCACCGTAGGAGTACTGGAAAGCTTTTCCCGCCTTTTTACCACGCACATCCACTCTCAAAACGACGCCTTCAATGCCGAAATCTCCGTACTTCTGAAGCGTATCATCGACCAATGCCAGGGTAAAATTTTCTGCAAGAACAGGCAGCGCCAGAACTATTGCCGTCGCGATGTCACGGGCCTTAATCTTGGAACCCTTCAGGTCCATCTCCTTGGTTTCTGCGAGTCCCAATTTTATGAATATTCCTGCAACATCATTGAATCCTTTCGGCCATACACCGCCTCTATTGGTGACATTCTTTACCCCCTTGATGTAGCGAGGCAATGTCACCGGTTCGGGATGTCCTACTTCAGGGATTTCTAAAGAACCGATCGGTTGAATGAATTCAATTGATTTTGGATTTGAGCAGGCTGGAATCTTTATCCATTTTCCGTCGCGATACGTGATGATTTCACCGGTAACCGCGTGGAAATAATGTTCGATAATCGCACTGCCTGTCATCTTCGGATCAATGGATGTCCAGCCCCAGGATGTGTCTATATCGTCAACACTGTCCAGTTTATCAGCGCCACGTTTGGCCATGAGATTGGTGATTCCGGGTGTGCATCCCATCCCGACAATAACACTGATGCCAGCCTTCTTTGCCTCTCCATCAAGGGCAAGGATTTGTTCCGTAGCGTCTCCGTCGTCACAGATATCCACCACAGGGGTTTTTGCCGCGATAGCTGCCTTTACAACCTGTTCACCAAAGCGATAGTAAGGGCCAACGGTGCTGACGACGACCTCGGCGCCCTTTATCAGTTGTACCAGACTTTTGAAATCAGTGGCATCAATTTGTGCAGCAGAGGCCTTGCCGCCAACTTCTGCTACGAGCATCTGAGCTTTCTCCAGGTCGTAATCGGCAATTACGACTTCTATTTCGGGTGCCCGTTTGACAAGTTCCCGAACCCCGCATGAACCGATGTGTCCCGCACCACCTAATGCAATAATTTTTTTCATCATGTTCTCCTTTCTCTAAAAGCGTTTTGAAATTATTTTTACCTTGATGCTCTTTTATTTTTTATCATTCTTTCCTTTCCCACGTTGCGTTTGTCCCTGTTCAAGCACTTGCGAAGGAATCAGCAAAAGGGATGCCAACTATCCGTTGGGAGGATGTATTTGTCATCTATTTAATTTCAGGTGGTTATCTCCTTTCTGGTCAGGCGTATCCAAGGCGGTTGGCCTTATCGGCAGTGACCTGACACACAAATGTGCTGTCACACAAGTGTATCGTTTCCCGGATTAGGGTTTTTCCTTTTCTGCCTCACCTGACGTGTTTTTCCCCTTTACTTTTTTAAGAAGGAAGGTGGAGAGAGAGGGGATGAGGACGAGGGCGCCGATCATGTTCCAGAGAAACATAAACGTCAGAAGGATGCCCATATTCGCCTGGAATTTGATCGGTGAAAACGCCCAGGTGACGACGCCGGCGGCGAGTGTGATTCCGACCAGACCGACGACCTTACCGGTGAACTGGACGGCACGTTTGTAGGCCTGTCCCAGGGTATTGATAAGAACTTCCTTTTTGACGCTCGGAGTATAGGGATGCTGTTTTTGCCTGTCAAGTGATATTTTTCATCAAAAATCAGGGGCGGCGATACCTTTGGGCGAGGAATGCGGATTGGCGGCAGTCATTTTTAAGCTGCCGGCTCGCTTTTCGGTCGAGTTACCCGTCAGGAAGGCATTTTTGAGTGCCATCCGGGCAGACCTCTCCTGCACGCCTCTTTTTACGATGCGTCATGCCTGGATGTAATCATCCCAGGAGTATTCCGGGTCGCCGTAGAGAATGTCAGTTTGTGGTTGGATTTGAAGATCAGCAGTGGAGTATTCGATGTTTGGCGGGTAATGGATTTTGGGCGGCGGCCTGGACCGGACAAGCCAAAGGCCCAGATGTTCGAGGATTGCGCGGATAACCGAAGGGTCCTCAATGCTGCCGATGACCCGCATTTTCCCCTGACACTTTGGGCAGACCAGGGGATCTGCCTCGTATATCTTTTGGATCAGTCTTGCCCAGCTTTTTCTAAATGCCTTCAAGTCCCCCTGTGGTTCAATGATGCAGGGGACGGCATCATCGCTGCCTTCCTTCTGCCGTTTTCCCCGCGAGACATTGCTGTAAAAGCCGTAGTATTTGACCATTTGCTCGCCTCTGTTGGGGATGTGCGAACACATGGCGGCCAGCCATTCCATCGCCGGGAAGCACTTGGTTGTCTCGCCGCGTTTGGATCTATAAACGACCGTTCCCTCCTGATCCAGGTACTGCATGCGTTCCTGGGAGAAAGACGCCCGGATGATATAGCGCGCCAGGTTTTCCATAGCAGTTTCATCAGTGGGCGAGATGCGGTTGCCGCAGAAGACGTTAAACCCCGTATGCTTCCATCCGGAGAGCATCCGCACCCTCTCCTGCGTTATCTTCCCCTTATTCAGCAGCATCCTGAGCACCTTGTGCCGGAAGATGGCCTCCAGCTTTTTGAGTTCCAGGGGCGGCGCAACACGGAACATGCCCTTTTCACCATAAAAGCATCCATCTGTTACGAGAATGTGGGTGTGGGGATTGAATCCGAGAAAATCGCCAAACGTCTGCATGGCGATGACGGCGCCGGGGACGGGATCGTCTTCAGGAACTGAATCTTGGAGAAAAACCTTTAGGGATTCCCAGGCGCAGCGGCTGAGATCGGCCAGAAGCCTCCGATCATACAGAAAGTAACGGCGCAGGATTTTGGGGATGCTGAAGACGAAATGCCGGTGGGGAATCTTCTTGAGGACATCCACGCAGAGCCATTCCCCGAATTCCACCACGCGTTTCTGATGGCATGACGGGCAAAAGTGGCGGCGCTTGCAGGAAAAGGCCAGCAAATATTCGTGGCCGCAGTGATTACATTTGACGCGGGCAAAGCCGTTGTGCGGGTCGCCGCAATCGAGAAAACGATAGATCACCTGCTCGATATAGGGCCGCCAGAAGCCGTACAGCCGTGAAAAATACTCCTCATAGGCCCGGACGAAGGTCTCGAAATAGTCCTCCACGCACCGGTAATAATCGGATAACTGGGGATTCCGGGGACGATAGACGGCAGCGGGCAGCGACACGATATCTCTCCTTCGAGAACATCATGCCGCCATAATGTAGAACGATCGTTCTGTTTGTCAAGGGAAGATTTTCACGGGGAGGCTCGCTGATTACGCATCGAAGTCTTGTATCTGTTCAATAATACTTATTCTAACACCTTCAGGAAGGAGCGGTTACAGACGCCATTGTCAAAACTCAGGCATGAAAGAATGCGCCCTTCAACCCGAACTCAATGCTCTGGATCGAGTGACCACGGTGAGCAGTAGTATTTGCTGTCAGCAAGTACCATCCATCAGAATGTCTCTGTTCGTAGAAGCAGAAAGCTGTAGGAAAGGTCCGCGCCGGCCATAGGGCCGGCCGTCACGTCCACAAGCAGGGGTATTGATCAAATCATAAATAGTCGATCAAGTCGCTCAAGCAGATTACAGCCTGTTGAGCTGCTCCGGCTCAGCCTTGCGTTCTACCGGCTCCGGTTGCACAATACCACCGACAATTTTCGGCATCGTTACTTTCACATATCTCTGAGATACATCTTTCGTGAATCCCTTATAGAGATTGCCATAGCTTCGCATGTAAAAGCATCTCTTCGGCAGTTGCAATATCTGTGCGGCAAGGATCTGTTGCTCTTCGATTTCTCTTACGGATATCCCCCCTCCGAAGGATAGTATCGGTTTAAGGAACACCAGCAGGTATCAACCTCGTTTCTCCAGCGCCGGCTGCACATCGGCTACCCGCGAGCCGCACGTCTTATGGACCAGTTGGAAACAGAGGGCTTCAAGCGCGAGGAAGAAAACGGGGACAGAAAAGAAGAGCCAGAAGCGTAGAGGCTGCAATGCCATCGTGTATCTTCATAGTTGAGTTGAATTTTGCTTATTAAATAATTTCTTGTATTCCGTTAAGCCATAAGCTATACTACCCTTCATTACAGGTGCTGCCTATGAATAATAATCATTACCCCTATTTTATTGACTGGGTGCTCACTGACAGGTGTAACCTCAGGTGCAGGCACTGCCGCGGCATGTCGCGGGGAGAGCTAAGCAGGGAGCGCGCTGAAGCATTAATAAAGGAAATTGTGGCGCTCAAACCCGCATGGGTCATTCTTGAGGGCGGTGAGCCATTGCTCAAAGAAGACCTGATTACATTGATTGGGTTATTGAAACAGCATCACTTAAAGACATACCTTATCACCAACGGGTTATTGCTCACACCTGAGAAGATTGCTCTGCTAAAAAAGCTTGATGTGAGGATTATGCTCAGCATAGACGGCGCTCATCAAAAGACATATGAGTCTATCAGACAGGGTTCTGACTTTTATAAAGTAGTAGCAGCAGCAAAGGCATGTGCCCGGCAGGGTATTCTGGAAGCGCTCAATTTCACGATTCTTAAAAGCAATCAGGCCGAGATAGCTGACATAATACACCTTGCTCAATCCATCGGAGCGCCTAAAATCAACTTTATCGGGCTTAAGCCCTGTCACAACTACAGGGATGAATTGCTCACCTCCGCAGAATACAAAGAGGCTATTAAAACGGTATGCAGGGTGGCGCATGAGACAGGGATTGAGTTTTTCTTTGATGAGCCTTTTTTCTGGGCGGCAGTCAAGGAATGGGAACTTGCTGTAAAATCGCCAATTGGAAATGCCGGTATTGTTGCTCCATCAGACACCGCATGCGCTTTCGGGGAGTACTTGTTCATAGAGCCAGATGGTACAGTTAAACCATGTAGCTTTGCACAGTTGCCGGTAGGTAATGTTAACAGCAAGCCGCTCACTGAAATCTGGCAGGATATGCTGTCATCGCCGCTTATTAATAAAATCAAAGATTGTAAAAACAGGACCGGGCAATGCGCAACTTGTTCCCATCTCGAAAGCTGTAAGGGCTGCCGTTCCCGGACATTTGCTATTACCGGAGGCTGGCTTGCTTCTGACCTGGCTTGCCCGCTGGCTATCAAATCAAACGAGGAAGGACATCTCAAATGAGAATCGTCGGCATCGACCCCGGCACCGGAAGTTTTGATTTCTTCGGTATGGATGGGGACAGGATAATTATTGATGCTTCTGTTGCCGTGCCGGATGTCGCACGTAATCCGCGGGTGCTGCTGGAAACGTTGAGAAGTCTGCTTCCGCTGGATATGATAGTAGGTCCCTCAGGATATGGCTTGCCGGTAACTTCAATAGAGGATATGACTGAGCGAGAACTGAATTTGATGGTGCCGGATGATAAAAGCATTCCTCTTTATGATGGTATTCGCATGGTGCTCCGCTCTATGAAAACTGAATGCTTTCCTGTATGGTTCACGCCGGGAGTGATTCACCTGCCTACTTTGCCTGTTTACCGGAAAGCCAATAAAATTGATATGGGCACTGCGGACAAGGTGTGCTGTGTTGCGGTAGCTATGAGAGACCAGGTAGAACGGACTGGCATTGAGTACAATCAAACATCCTTTATTCTGGTGGAGATGGGGTACGCTTTCACAGCTGTCATAGCTATTGAGAACGGCAGCATTGTAGATGCACTGGGGGGCACATCAGGGGGACCTGGCTTTATGACGCTCGGCAGTATGGATGCAGAATTGGCAGTGCGGATGGGCAAGTTCCCGGGAATAGTGCTTTTCAGCGGCGGGGCGAAAGATATGAGCGGTAAAACGGACCTGACGCCGCAGGAACTGGTGAAGGAACGTGTTGCTTATTCAGATGCATGGAATATGTTGCTGGAAAGCGCAGTGAAGGGCGTGGCTGCGATGACTGCCGTTGTTGAAAGACCGCGCGAGATTCTCATATCAGGCAGGTTAACTGAGTTGCCAGAAATTACAGAAGAGCTTAAAAGCAGGCTTTCCCGCTACGGCACGGTGCGCAAAGTAAAGCGGCACACGAAGGTAGCCAAGGAAGCCGCTGAAGGAGCATATATTATTGGGGAAGGATTATCTGGGGGGAAGTATTCGGCTCTGGTGGAGAGTCTCGCTCTCAAGCAGGCTTCCGGCACCATGTATGATTATATCCTGGTCAAGGGCGTAGATATTTCAAGGTAAACCCTGCTTAAAAACCGA
>Ga0209200_1003571_pt1 | contig 13285 bp, 12 predicted proteins | sample AD_UKC033_MetaG_FD_184406 | JGI IMG/M metagenome (GOLD analysis project Ga0209200, IMG submission 184406) | Active sludge microbial communities of municipal wastewater-treating anaerobic digesters from USA - AD_UKC033_MetaG (SPAdes) (version 2) | ecosystem: Engineered > Bioreactor > Anaerobic >...
TTGGCCAAACTCATTTCGCACTTGCCGGGGTATCTCCTGTGCCTTTATCGAAATTGATCGAGGAAGCGGTTGGCCTTCTTGCCGCCGAGCTAGATGAGAGCCTTGCAAATAAGCCGGAAAAGCAATAGAAAAGATTTGTACTTGCAGATATGATAGAAAGGTAAATATAATAATCTGGTTAAAAGCTCTTGGCCCGAAGGCCAGAGCATATTTGATGTGCCCTTAAATGAATGCGGCCAGAAGCGTCGCCTTGTGGTCCATCATTGAAAATCGAAGTGCTCGAAGCACTTCCTAAAGCGAGCTCAAAGCCTGCCTAAATTATCTTCATTTCCAGAGGATTCTCTATGGCTATCAGGTATTCTCATCATAAGGCGCAGGGCTCTCTAGCGCCGCACGCATTTGTTCGCTCAGTACGCCTTCGAGGGCTTCTAAGCCTCGCAATTATCTGCCTTATTGCTTTTCCGCTTGCTTCCCAGGAACAACTTGTCATTGCCTCTACCTCATGGGTGCAGGCGTATGCGACAGCCGCTGGCGCAAAAAATATCAAAACAATCGCGCCTTTCGAGCTTCAGCATCCCCCTGAGTATGAAATTAAGCCATCTGACCTAGTCGCGGTACAGAATGCTTCATTGATCGTATATTCCAGCTATGAAAGATTTGCAAAAAAACTCGCGGAGACTGCTCAAAACAAGAACATCAAAATTATTGCTGTTTATACAGATAATATCCCTTCAAATATCATTGCAGAGTCAAAGAAAATCGCAGAGTCACTAGGAACCATCGAAGAACATGCAAAATGGGCTCGTTCGTTTACTTCCTTTTCCGATGAGATTCGCGCCAGAATTGCTTCCTCGCTGCCCGATAAAAGGGTAGCCGTGCAAGCTTATGTCAAGACATTTGCGGAATGGCTGGGGCTCGATGTCGTCGGTACCTTTGGTCCCGGAGAACCATCTCCGGCCGTTGTTCTCGATCTTATAAAGAAAAAGCCTGCGATGATTCTGGACAACTATCACAACCCAGGTGGTAAAGCTCTGGCGGAAAGCCTTGGCGTACCGAATGTGCTACTGATAAATTTCCCGGGAAAAGATGGCACACGCACCATTGAGGATGTTTTTCTCTACAATGAAAAAGCCATACTCGGACAAATCGTGAAATAAAAAGCGAGAGATAGTGTAGTGCTTCGAACAATTTCAAGAGCATTATGTCGAGCTCCATCAAGAGTGACAGATGGCCTGCAGCAATTGAATCGAGCGCCATCTAGAATGACAGATGAGCCACAAAGACAGATTTCTACTCAGACGCAAGTGCAGGTACAGATGCAAGAACAATGCGCTCAAGATTATCAGCCCATTCTATCGGCAAAGGATCTCTCCATAGGATATCGATACGCTTTACCGATTGTCAGCGGAATAAGCTTCGATTTTCCAGCATATCTTCCGGATGGCGAGGCTCTTGACTATAAAAAACGCAAGAACATCCTTGGATTTGTTGGTCCAAATGGAGCGGGCAAAACAACCTTTCTCAAGACCTGTATTGGGCTTTTGTCTTCATTACACGGAGAACTGTGCCTTTTAGGCACTGATACGAAGTCATCGACATTTGCAGAAACGCGCAAAAAGCTGGCTTATATTCCACAAAACAAACCTGAGGGAAATTCGGGGCAACTGCGTATTTCGGTGATAGAAGCGGTTTCTTTTGGCAGATTGGGTAAGTGTGGATTGGCAGGACGGTTCGGCCTGGAGGATCGTCGCGCGGTACAGGCCGCTATCGCCCGATGTGGTCTGGAATCGCTGGCTAATATGGCCGTCCAGGACCTGTCGGGAGGGCAATTTCAGAGGGTGTCGATAGCACGGGCGATAGCGGCTGAGCCAGCAATCTACCTGTTCGATGAACCGGGTAGCTACCTCGACCAGGAAGGCCAAGTGGCCATGCAAAGCCTTATACGCTCGCTCGCGGAATCAGGCACACCCCTTATTCTCGTGACTCACGATCGAGCACTAATCGAGCTATGCGACGAGGTCTTGTTCTTCGAGAAAGGGATGGCAAGACTGCTTGAGACCAGCGCCTTTCTCGCCACCATAGATGAAATTTAGAGAGCGTTAGAGGAAAACTGAACATGATGGAATTGCTCAGGATCCCTGCCTTTGGCAGAGCATTTGCCGCACTTTTCGCTTGCGGCACGGCCTTTCCTATACTCGGAATATACATACTTTCGCTCGATTTGATCCCAGTGCGCTTTGGCGTAATGCATCTATCGTTGCTGGGAGCAACAATCGGACTAATAGTCGGTATCGATCCCATTATCTTGGCTATTCTATTTTCGATCGGAGCAGGGTTTGCCGTTTCGGCTCTAAGTTCGCAAAAAGTTGGAGGCAACTCAGGAGGAGCCATGGCTCTTCTCATGACCGGAAGCCTTGGAATCGTGTTCATACTTTTCTATAAGGCCAATGTTCATGCCATCGAAGCGTTCAATCTCTTCTGGGGCAATGTGCTAGCACTCGATAGAACTGAAGTCCGACTAGTGATAATTGTATCGGTGCTAATTCTGGCAGGTACTGTGCGCTACTTAAGGCCGATCTCTGCGGTTCTTTTCGACAGAGAGACGGCGTTTGCATTTGGCCTGCCGTCAAGGCTTGTCCTAACCGCCATTCTGGTTACGGTATGCGTCGGAATAGGTTTGGGCATTCGTATCACTGGGGCGCTCATGGTGGATGCGGTGACACTTCTGCCTGCGCTCGCCGCTCAATCGCTCAAGAAAAACTTTAGACCTACTTTGATGCTGGCTTCAGTATTCGGAGTATGCATAAACCTTACGGGCTTTGCTCTCGCAATTCTTCTGGATCTTCCAACTAGCCCTGCGATTATTGTGGTAGGCACCATAGTAGTGCTAGGTTGCAAGCTTGCGGTTTACCGGTGAGGCACCCAGATATAGAATAATTGTTATGCTGAACTGAAAGATTAATAATATATAGGCAATTCTTTTATTTCTTTTGTTATAGAAGAAAACTCGCAGCTCGCCTAAAAACTCGGTAATCTTCTACAATAACAAACCTAATATTAGAGGCATATATATGACTATCGCTTCCACCTATTCCCCAGTCATCGCCAAAATAAATTACTTCACGCATATCAATTTCATTTTCACTGCAATATTCTTCCAAAGCGCAACGTTTATTAAAAGGAGCAGGAACTAAATCGAACGAAGAAGTTCCACCAATGAAAACAGTATATTCCGGAAAATAAGAAACGATGAAATTGTATATAGATCTTCTCTTTTCCTTGGTCGGATCAAAGGCAAGCTTTTCTTCTAAACAAGCTTTTGTGCCCAAAAGAGGAAATGTCACCATGCCAGTATCATGAAACTCGATCATTTCTCCAGCATACGATGTATAACCAAATCGTTCCCGAATTCTTTTTAGCCTCTCGATTACACTTGACCGATTGGGTTTGATAATATGGCGTTGATATATCACTAATTCATTATTGATGTTGTCGTAACGAGATATTTCCATCCCATAATTGCCAATTATGTTGATAGGATAGCCATCCATTTGCTGATGAATACGGTCGCATCCCCCTGCACCAACAATCAATAGCGAATACCTTGCTCGAAGCTTGTCCAGTATATTCTTGTTTTCATCTTCTAAGCAACTTCTATGTTGTGTTATTGTTCCATCTAGATCCAGTCCAATGAGCTTGACTCTATTATTGCCAGACATCATCCGATTCCAATTACATCTTCAAATCTTCGGACTTACTGATAAGCAAATATACGAGCAAAGCAATAGATGTCAGTAATGTGAGGATACTCGAGAAGGCGCAAGCTAAACCATAATTTCCACGTGAAATTGCGACATAAGCTGACATTGTTAATGTGATTGTTTTGTTGTTATAGAGAATAATAGAACTAGATAATTCAGTAATAAGAGATACCCAGCTCAATATAGCTCCAGATAATATACCATTGGTCATCATTGGAACAGTAATCTTAAAAAAAGTCTTGATTTTTGAAGTGCCAAGGCTTATTGATGCTTCTTCTATACTCATCGGTATTTGAATTAGTGTTGCAGTAGCAGAACGTATGACATATGGCATTCGCCGTATTACAAAAGATACAATCATAATCATCATAGTGCCGGTGAGTATCAGTGGTTTACTGTCGAATGCCATAACTAAGGCTATTCCAATGACCGAACCGGGCATAATGTATGGTAGCATAGACATCGTGTCGATACTATTATTTATTATGTTGGGTCTCCGGACTACAAGATAAGCAATAAGAATTGCTAAAAGAATAATAATTGCTAATGATGAGAAGCTTAAGAAAAAGGTATTCTTGATTGATCGTCCAAGCAGCTTTGACACCGCTAACTGATAATTCACAAGCGAATAACCTTCTTTAAATACCGCCTGGTCGCAATTCCTGAATGATAAATAAATAACATATAACTGAGGGATAAAAGCAACTATGACAAGTATATAACTATAGGCATACATTAGGAAACCGCTTAGTCCCTTAGGCTGCTTCTTTTCAATCGGATGCAAGGCATTTAAAGAAAAATCATACTTGCTTGTAGCCCATTTTTGAATAAAGAATACTAATGCAGTTATCACTATTGCGATGACACTGATGGCAGCTGCAAAATTATGGTCTGTGCTAGTATCACCCACGTATTGGTTGTAAATCTCCACAGGAAAAGTGCGATATCCTTCCCCTATAAGAACAGGCGTCCCAAAATCTGCAAATGCCCTCATAAATACTATTAGACTTGCTGCAAGAATAGTAGGCATCGATAGCTTTAGCACGACTCTGAAAAACCGCTTTATTCCCACGCATCCCAAATTGCTGGAAGCTTCCATGAGTGTGTTATCAATATTCCTGAAGGCTCCATTCATATAAATGAAGACTAGCGGGAAAAGCTTAAGTGATTGCACAAGAAGAATGCCGTCAAAACCGTATATGCTTCCTATTTCCATCCCTAACTTATTTCTAAAAAAAGTTGTTATTGCACCAGATCGTCCGAGAAGAAGGATCCAAGAGTAGGCACCTATAAAAGGTGCTGACATATTGCATAGAATACTAATCACAAAGAGAAATTTAGAACCTTTTAGGTTGTAAAAAGTGTAAAAATAAGATAAAGGTATACCAATCAATAATGTGCATATTGTAATAGCAAGTGATACCTTGAAACTATTGAAAATAGTCTTAATGTAATAAGCTTGAGAAAAGAATTTTACGAATTGCTTAAACCCGAAATTCCCTTTTAAATCAATTACAGAGGCTTTCAGTATGCCAAGCAAAGGATAAATTAGAAAGAGCACAAATAATAAAAATATTATGATAGAAACTATTATCCATCCATCGTATTTTCTTTTTTTCTTCATGCTTTGCCTCTTCCAGCAGATATCACTGCTTCAAAGCACATCATTATATACACCTCTCAAAATATTCGTGGATCCATCGGCTGTAAAAACATTTACTCTCTCTTGATCAATTCCCAGAAAGACTCTCATACCAGGAAGGACTTCACTCTCTAATGCAGATTGTTCAACAATCTCAACTTCAAATCCGTTTTCTTCTAGATGCATGAAATAATGCACATTCTGTCCAAGGAATACGCAGTCATCAACTATGGAAGGAATTCCTCTACCAGTATTCCGCTCAATATAAAATTCATCGGGCCTAACACATACAATGACTTTCTTTTCTAACATATGAGATTTTTGAATATTCGCTAAAGAGAATTCATATTCCCCAATATTGACAAACGCAGCTCCTTCCCTGATAACAATATGTCCTTCTATAATATTAGATCTCCCTATGAATGATGAAACAAATAGATTGTAAGGTCGACGGTAGATATCCTTCGGTGTGCCGAGCTGTTGAATTACCCCAGAATCCATCACAGCAATTCTATCGGAAATAGCCATCGCTTCTTCCTGATCATGGGTGACATATACAGTCGTAATACCAAGGCTTTGGTGGATATTTTTGATTACCTTACGCATCTCTACACGGAGCTTGGCATCCAAATTAGAAAGCGGCTCATCCATTAAAAGCACTTGAGGTTGAATACATAATGCACGAGCAAGCGCAACTCTTTGTTGTTGACCTCCTGAAAGCTTGTCGGGCATGCGATCAGCAAGTACTTCGATCTGCATCAATTTGAGAAACTTATTGGTTCGTTGCTCTATTTCATCTTTCGAAAGTTTCTTATTTTTTAGACCAAACTCTACATTTTTTCGTACTGATAAATGTGGGAAAATTGCATAATTTTGAAAAACCATGCCTATATTTCGCTTAGAAGGATCAAGATCATTGATTCTATTATTTCCAAAGTAAAAATCTCCCCCATCGATCTGAGTAAAACCAGCTATCATTCGCAGAAATGTAGTCTTGCCACAACCTGAAGGGCCAAGCAAAGTAAGAAATTCACCCTCTCTGATTTCCAAATTCAGATCAGGAATAATTGTGTTATCTCCAAATTTCTTAAATGCATGCTTAACAGAAATATTTACACTCATAGCTACCACTTCGCATAAATTTGCTTAATTTACATCCTTTGAAAGACGCACGATGAATAGGGCAATATCATTCAATAAAATCTGGCTCATGGCTTTTACTTAGCACATGAGCCATTATTTAAGTGTTCCTAATTATCAGATTACTGATAAATAAGATTAGCATTAACCATGTATAGAATTATAGAGTTTGTTCCATTTCTCCAATACTTTTACTTTATTGGCGATAAGCCAATCAACGTCTCGCTTTATCCATTTAATCTCGGAATTAGGAGGAAGATAGGTCGTGCTGTACTTAGCATTCTTATTTGTGAACCTGATAGTCCCAACATTTCCAAGAACAGATTGTCCTTCAGCGCTCATCAGGTAGTTAACCATTGCTTTGGCCGCATTCATATGAGGAGCTCCTTTTATAACAGCGCATCCAAAAGCTGAGGCTGATACTCCTTCCTTGGGGTAGACCATACGAATGTTCTTAGCACCAGATTTTAAAAGTGTGGAAGCTCCATCCTCATAGGTTAGACCGACAACATACTCTCCTGACTCGACACTCTTGAAGCATACAGATGATGATGTCGAAATAACAAGGCCATTGCTCATCAATGCTTTGATATAATCCCAAGACTCTTTGCTGTCATAGCCAAAAACTGCCATGATATTAGATACATTGTTCCATCCTGCAGAGGAAGAATTTGGATCTGACAAGACAATCTTTCCTTTTAGTTTAGGATTTAATAGATCTGAATATCCTGTGATATTTAGCCCAAGCTTTTTCTCAAGATTAGTATTGATGCAGAGTACTGGAGTGGAAAGATGATCAAGATTATAAAAACCATTGTTTGATCGATAATCCTCCATTACCTCATTTTCGTAATCAGAAAGCCAATGCTCAAAAATATCACTATTCACATCACCATCGCTATTGGCCAATCCTCCCCACATTAGATCTCCCTGAGGATTATTCTTCTCTGCTCTAATTCTTGCAACAAGCTCTCCAGCAGAGCCATTTACTACCTCGACGCGAATATCGGGATATTTCTTATTAAACCCACTCAAAAGATTATTAATATCGTTCTCTGTCATCGTCGAATACAGAACTAACGACTTCCCCAAATCAGCAGGGGCAGCAAATACTGACATAACGATAGCGGAATAGGCTATTATTAACATCACGAATCTTTTCATGCTTTACTCCTTTACAAGCTCATTCTTTCCACGCAATAGGCGTGATATTGCAAGTATGATAGCATGGATCATTAAAATGTCAAGCAATTTTGATAATATTTTGTTCGATGAGTTTGTTTTGATTGACATATCGAACATAATGTATATAATAATGCCATGAATCGAACATATATTAACATTGAACATGGCAGCCATCTTGAAACCTCCATAAATCTGTACGATAGGGGTACCCTTTATAAGCTTCATAGTTATCTGGAATCAATATTTGGCCATAGCCGATATTTGATTATTACAGATGAAACGATATGGAAAGCAGTTGGTGATTATTTCTCGAACTTTCTCGAACATGAAACGAACACTGCAATATATATTTTACCAGCATCTCCTGCTCCATATGCTTCATCTGAGCTTTTAAATATCATCACTAGAAGAATAGCTCTTGAGAATGCTATCCCTATAGCTGTAGGATCAGGAACGATAAATGACTTGGTAAAACGAGCTTCTTTCGAAAATAGCATTAGATATGTATGCATTCCAACTGCACCTTCGGTTGATGGCTATGCATCTTTTGGCGCAGCCATAACTATAAACGGCTTCAAAGAAACGGTCGAATGTCCACCTCCTCTTTGCATAATAGCGGATGAGGACATTATCACTAAAGCTCCTTCGCAATTAATAGCCTCGGGATATGGCGACATCATAGCCAAATTGGTTTCTGGAGCTGATTGGATAATTGCAGATAGCCTAGGCATAGAAATGATCGATCCCGTTGCATGGAAACTAGCACAGGACGCTTCGATAGCATTATTCAGTCAAGCAAAGCAAGTCTATCAAGGATCAGTAAGCTCCATCAATATGCTTTATAGAGGCCTAATTTCTACTGGGCTAGCTATACAAGAGTACAAGGATTCTAGGCCAGCATCAGGAACAGAGCATCTCTTATCACATACCTGGGAAATGTTGCAACATCAAAATGATAAAGAAAAATATTCGCATGGCTTTAAGGTGGCAATTGGTTCTCTCATATCTTGTGCATTGATGAGTGAGCTTTTTAGTCAGAATGGTGCATTGCGGAAACTTGTTGAAAATAAAGGATTTTCTCCTATCGATAATCTACTGCAATATCGCCTTGATGTTATGGAATTGCTTGATACCGATCCACTATTAAAAAGCGAGATTGAGAAAACGATAACTTCCAAGACACCATCAATTTTCGAACTTCGGTCAAGAATAGAAAGAGCTCATCAAGTATGGCCAGAGCTTTCAAAAAAGGTAATGATACAAATCCCTAGCTTTTTAGAATTAAAGCAAGCTTTTTCCGATGCTTCATGCCCAACAGAACCAGGGCAAATAGGTTTGTCTCGCAGCGAATGTATAAATAGCATTAAGATCGCTTCCCTTATTCGTAGGCGCTATACAGTATTAGACCTGGCATCTGAATTGGGAGTACTTGACGCAGCGGCTGATGTTGTGTTCTCCTCAAAATACTTCACATATTTCGCAAAAAAATAGCGGAGAGATTATGATCGGTGGAGAAAACAAGACTAATCTAGCGTCTCATCAGCGACAAATGGCTATATGTTCAATAGTGCGACAAAAAGGCACTGTTAAAGTCTCAGAACTAGCCTCTTCTCTTAATGTGACCGAGATGACGATTCGTCGTGACCTGGAATTGCTAGAGAATAAAGGTCTTATAGAGCGCATTCATGGAGGTGCAATCTATAACGATCGAATAGGTCTTGAGCCATTGTTTGCCCAAAAAAGTACTATGAAACAAGCAGAGAAGCGTGCAATAGGCATACTTGCTGCAGGCCTTATTGAAGAGGGTGACATGATCTTTGTAAATTCTGGCTCTACAACGATTGAATTTCTTAAACAACTCGATGTTCCCCATGTTGCAATAATGACCAACAACCCCCTTGCCCCAATTTATATCCACCAGGGATCAATCGATGTAATGCTAACTGGTGGCGAAATCCGACATGAATCGCTTACACTCGTTGGAGAATTGACAGTTAGAGCAATAAAAAGTATTTACGCTAACAAAGCTGTTGTAGGAATAGATGGATTTAGCATTAAATATGGACTTACAACCTCAACACAGATGGAAGCATGGATCAATAGGCTTATGATAAGGAATACTCGCGGTTCGGTAATACTAGTAGCTGATTCAAGCAAATTAGGAAAGGTAGCAAACTTCAAAACAGCACAAATGAACTCAGTATCAATTATTGTCACTGATTCAGATATAGATCCAGTTAGCATCGAAGAATTCGATCGCTTGGGCATCAAGGTACTTACTGCTTCCATCCCTGAATAATTTGCTCATACGGGCCAGTAAAAGAGAAGAAAAAATAGAGAATAAAGCAAATAAAGATAAAATTGTGCCAATGAGCGAACAAGGATTGACATGGAGCGAAAGTTCAAAGTGCTAAAGAAATTACATTCTATTACAGGAAGACTTTAGTCCACATTATTCTTTATCCTGTTTATCTGATTTTATTGGCTGGTTACTTTTGGATATTTGACCATAATAAGCATTTACGCCATATTTTCTATCTTGATGTTTTCTTAATATCGCCTCTCTCAATGGCCGTATATTGGGGTCGACAATATTCATCATAATTGCCATTTTACAGATATACTCAAGAACCACACTATTCATTACCCCTTTCTCAGGAGTTTCTCCCCAAGCAAATGGGCCGTGATGAATTACGAAGGCAGCAGGAACCCTGAGGGGGTCTTTATCCCTCATGGCATTTATAATGCTAATTCCAGTATATTTTTCATATCCCTCTAAGATTTCATCATCGGTCAATTCTTCGGTACATGGAATTTCCCCATCAAAGTAATCGGCATGCGTAGTTCCAAAACAGGGAAGCGCTCTGCCTAACTGAGCCCATATTGAAGCATACTGCGAATGAGTATGAACTATGCCTCTTATTCCTTTTTCACTGAAATGACTATAAATAATCCTGTGTGTGTTTGTATCACTAGAAGGTCGATACTTCGTATCAATTATTTTCCCCGACAATTCGACAGCAACCATATGTTCTTCTCTTAAAGCTGAGTAGGGAACCCCGCTTGCTTTTATGACAAAAATACCTGATTCTGGATCATATCCTGAAACATTACCCCATGTAGAAATAACCAATTTGTTGGTAACTAGTGCTAGGTTAGCTTCAAGCACTTCTTGCTTCAATTCATGAATCGATTCCATTATATCTCTCCTCATAGGCATGATAACAATTAATATACAATGAGCTCCTTATTTGGAACTGTATGAAATGTTATTATACTTCATCTTTTTTCCTTAATAGATCTCTTAGCATAAATGATCAATATTTCAAATAAAGTGATAAAAATAATTCGGATAACGCTATCTTATATTAATGTCAATATGTCTAAATGCTGCATAAATACCCTTTTACAGAATTATCATATATCCCTTCTGCTTCATTCATCGCCTCAAACCCTTCCTGCCCAGCTTTTCTGCGAGATGGACCAGGTCATCTATATAATCTGTATCCGGAGGCAATATATCATTCCATCGGCTATCGAGACAGTTGCCTGGTGCAAAGGCCGTGAAATACCATGGTGTCTCTTCAGGAACAAGGGCTGCAAGCGCTTTGACGGCTGGCTCGTCTAGATATCCCGGCACAACTACGCTGCGGACCTCGAATTGTTCCCTGGAGCCCGCAAGCAGCTTGAGACTTTGGATTACCCCGGCAAAACATAAGCTCATTTGCCCTGCTTTAATCTGCGCTGACGCCAAAGCAAGATCATTATAGCGGCGGGCATCGGTCTTGAGATCGAGCGCAACATAATCGGGCCTTGTGTACGGATCTTCGATCAGGGCCGAAAGCTTCTCTGGAAGAGATCCGTTTGTGTCGAGCTTGACAAGGAGGCCGAGCTCGTGTATTTGCGCTATCAGCTCGCTTATTATTCCTTGCAGTAAGGGCTCGCCTCCAGTGAGAACGACTCCCTGCACAAGGTGCTTGCGTTTTTCTATTATGGATAGACATTCATCGAGGGCTAGCAAATCGTCCGCTTCGCCGAGTACGAGTTCTCTATTATGACACCATGGGCAGCGGAAATTGCAGCCTGTAAAGAAAATCACGCTTGCAAGCCTGGCGGGATAATCGAGGAGCGATGTCTTGCGAAAGCCTACGCGGATGGGCTCGCTGGAAGATGGCAAACTGACATTATTCATCATTTCCACATGCCAACATCCAATCGGTTAGCGCTTGTTTATTCTTTCGGTTCTGAGTTTTCTGGCTCTTATACAATTTATTCTTTTTATGCCTCTTGTTCACGAATGCACCCTCGTCCGCGCCGCTAAAAATTTCTCGAGCTCTCCGACACTACAAAGACGTGCTATTATCTCTTCATTTTCATCGAGTACAAGGACGGTTGGGGTAGAGAATATTTCAAATTTGGTAGCTTGAGCCATTCCTTCGATCGAATCCGCATCAATCTCTTCAAAATCTGCATTGCTAGCTAGAGCTCTTCTTACAGGTGAGCAGTTCGGACAATTCTTCCTCGCAAAAAGAAGCACTCTAGAAGCACCATCATAATGGCCATCATGATGCGCCTCGCTTTTATAATGCTCAGGGCTATCAGACTCAGCCTTGCAATCCCTCTGCACAGGGCTATTACATGTCGCTCTTTCCTTTGGTTTTGAGTCGGGATCGAATACGCGCCTTTCCTTATATTCTGCCTTTTTCCCCGCATTCCAATTCTTCACCGAACGATAATATCCGACGATACGACTATAGACCTCGGTTCTTGTTCCCAGGATTTGTTCGCCCTCATCTGTCTGGCCTGCTTCAACGATTCCCACAGATTTACCGGCTTTATCATGCTCGCTCTCAGCGATCTTCTCGCCCCTTTGCTCCATTTTTCTACGTTCTTCTGCGGCGCATACCGGGCAAAAAAAGTGTTCGCCGGCGAGGTAGCCATGTATCGGACAAATGGAATAGGTTGGAGAGATAGTAAAATAAGGGATTCTATATGAATATGCTATAGTCTTTACAAGCTGAGAGCATGCTCGCCAGTCAGAGATGGCTTCACCAAGAAATACATGGAAGACCGTTCCACCTGTATAGACTGTCTGCAACTCCTCCTGGAGGTCGAGTGCATCGAAGATATCAGAGGTATATCCAACAGGGAGTTGTGAGGAATTCGTATAATAGGGCTCATCTGCGCCAGAGGTGATGATGTCCGGATATCTTTCCTTGTCGTGCTTTGCAAGCCTATAGGAGGTCGATTCAGCAGGCGTTGCTTCCAGGTTGAATAGATCGCCCGTCTCTTCCTGAAAATCTGCTAGTCTGGTCTTCATGAATTGCAGAATCCTAAGAGAAAAATCTCTCCCTTCTTCCGTAGCGGTTGTGATAGAGGGAGAGAAGAAATTTTGAAGACATTCGTTCATCCCCACAATGCCAATCGTGCTAAAGTGGTTTTCGAAAGTCTTTAGATAGCGTTTTGTATAAGGAAAGAGGCCGGCTTCTAGTAAGCGCTGAATAACCTTGCGTTTTATGACAAGACTTATCTTTGCCTTTTCCATCAGATCATCGAG
>Ga0209200_1003596_pt1 | contig 13201 bp, 8 predicted proteins | sample AD_UKC033_MetaG_FD_184406 | JGI IMG/M metagenome (GOLD analysis project Ga0209200, IMG submission 184406) | Active sludge microbial communities of municipal wastewater-treating anaerobic digesters from USA - AD_UKC033_MetaG (SPAdes) (version 2) | ecosystem: Engineered > Bioreactor > Anaerobic >...
CCTGGAACTTCTTCACGAGACGCCGGAAGAAGTTGACACGGCGTTTTCCGTCGATCCCGGAAAGCTCGATGACATCATCGGCGGAAAGGAGCCGGCCACCCTGTCGGAAGCCCTTTCGAAACGCCTTCTGAAAGAATGCGGGTTTCCCGTCGTCGAGGCCTTCGAGGCCCGCGACCCCGATGAGGCGGTTCGGCGGGCCCGACGGATCGGCTACCCCGTCGTCCTGAAGGTTCTCTCGCCCGACATATCCCACAAGAGCGACTGCGGCGGCGTTCTTCTCGGCGTCGATTCCGACGAGGCCGTGATCCGTGGCTTCGAGAAGATCGCCGCCCGGGTGAAGGCCGAAAACCCCGATCTTTCCGTGGAGGGGGTCACGGTTCAGAAAATGATCGACGAGGAAGGCCACGAAGTCATCCTGGGGGTCAAGAGGGATCCCGTTTTCGGGTCCGTCCTTCTCTTCGGCACGGGTGGTGTTGCCGCGGAGATCTTCCGGGACCGTGCCGTCGCCTTTCCCCCTCTTAACGAGCGCCTCGCCCGACGGCTCATGGAGTCCGTCCGGGGATACGGGCTTCTGGCGGGCCACCGGGGGAGGCCGCCGGCGGACCTGGAGGCTCTCGGGAAGGCGCTGGTCCGCCTTTCCTATCTCGTCGTTCATTATCCCTGGATCGTCGAAATGGACATCAACCCCCTGCTGGCGGGTCCGAAGGGGCTTTGGGTCCTCGATGCCCGGATTGTCGTCGGGGAACAGGGGAAAAAGGCGCGTTCCTTCGATCATCTGGCGATCCGGCCCTATCCGCGGCAGTATGTCAGGGAGGCGGCCCTGAAGGACGGAACGTCGATCCTTCTCCGGCCCATCCGTCCCGAGGACGTGCCGCTCTGGCACGATATGATCGACACTTTTTCGAAAGAGACCATGCGATTCCGGTTTTTTACCGGCCGCCGGGATGTCAACCGGGAAATGGAGGTCCGGTACTGCTTTGTCGACTACGAGAAGGAGATCGCCCTGGTGGCGGAATACCGGGGCGGGGGCGAAAGGAAACTCATCGGGGTTTCCCGAATCAGCCTTTACCCCGACGGGGAGACGGGGGATTTCGCCGTTGCCGTGAGCGACCCCTGGCATGGCAAGGGGGCGGGAAAGCTTCTCACCGATTATGCCCTGGAGGTCGCCCGGGACCGGGGTCTCCGGGAGGTCCGGGCGGATGCCCTGTCGGACAACGACAAGGTCATATCCATGCTGAAGCACCGGGGCTTCGACGTGACGTATGCCGGGAGCGGCACGGTCACGGCCTCCCTCGCCCTTTCCCCGAAAGAGGGGACCGGTTCGTGAGGACGGCGGCCGCACCGGTCCGGCGGGTTGACCTGGTTTCGTGAAGGGGGCCCGCGGCCGCCCGGGAACGGAACCGTCCTGGGGGCGGCCCCTCCTCCCGGCGTCACGAAAAATGGAAAGGAAGGAAGAACCATGGACAGGCTGCGAAGAAAGGACCTGAAAGAACTCATCGAGAAGCGGGATTTGTCCGTTTCCATCTTCATGCCCGCCCACCGGATGTCGACGGAAACCCGGCAGGATCCCATACGGCTGAAGAATCTCCTGGACGGGGCGGAGAAGCGGCTGAAGGACCTGGGCCTGAAGCCCCAGGAAGCCGAGGCCTTCCTGGATGCGGGCCGAAGGCTGGTGGACACGCCCTTCTTCTGGAACTACCAGAGCGACGGCCTGGCGCTTTTTCTGGCTCCCGGCTTTTTCGTGCATTACCGGCTTCCCTGGTCCTTCGAGGAACTCCTGGTCGTGGCGAGACGTTTTCACGTGAAGCCTCTTCTGCCCCTCCTGGCCAGGGACGGCCTGTTCTACATCCTGGCCCTGAGCCAGAAAGAGGTCCGGGTGCTCCAGGCCTCCCGCTCCAGCGTCAGGCGGGTCGAGTTGTCCGAGATGCCCCGGGGAATGGCCGATGCCCTGAAATACGACGTTTACCAGCAGAGTCTCCAGTTTCACACGGGAACGCCGGCACCCTCCCCGGCGGGCAGGCGCCCGGCCGTCTTCCACGGGCAGGGCGGAGGAACGGATGACGCCAAGGAAAACATCCTTCGATACTTCCGCCAGGTCGACGGGGGGCTCCAGGACATGCTCCGGGAAGAGCGGTCGCCCCTCGTTCTGGCAGGAGTGGAGTACCTCCTTCCCCTCTATCGCAGGGCGAATACCTACCCCCATCTTCTGGACAAGGGGATCCCGGGGAACCCGGAGGACCTCCCGGACGAGGCGCTCCATGAACGGGCGTGGAAGATCGTCGAGCCCCTGTTTCTGGAATCGCAGCGGAAGGATTTTTCCCGATACCTGGATCTGAGCGGGACGGACCTGGTTTCCCGCGAGATCAGGGACATCCTTCCGGGGGCGCACGACGGGCGGGTGGAGACCCTTTTCGTCGCCCGGGGGGCGAATCTCTGGGGGGCGTTCCTGGCGGAGAAGCGGGACATCGTTCCCGCTGACGGGCCGGAACCGGGAGCGGAGGACCTCCTGGATCTCGCGGCTGTCCAGACCCTCATCCACGGGGGGACGGTTCATGTCGTTGACCCCGGTCTTCTGGCGGGAAAGGAATCCTTTGCGGCTGTCTTCCGGTATTGATCCCCTACCGGGGTCGATACCCCTCCGGTGGCCCGGGAAGGGGTGTAAGGATAGAAATAAAACCGTCAGGGCCCCCGGAAGTAAAGCCAGAAGAGGGTGAGACCGGCGGCCAGGGCGGCGATGGGGAAGACATACCGCAGGAAGCGCCGGAACCGGGCCATCCGGCCCGTCGAGCTTCCGGCCGGGCCGTTTCCGAGGATTCCGTTGAGAGCCGTCAGGCCTCGCGCGAAAAACCCGGCGGGGTCCCGGGAGACGGTTTCGTAGATCTGCTCGTCCAGGAAGGGCTTTTCCGAATCGGCGATCTCCGTGGCCCCGAGTTCGTCCAGCCAGCGCGCCACATCCTCGACGTCCCCGTCGTGACGCCGTAGCCGGGTGTCCCCGGCATCGGCCCGGCGGTCCAGGAATTCGACCAGATCCCCGCTATCGGGCATGTCCCCGTTTCCCAGGTGCTCCGCCAGGAGGCTCAGCCGGGCCTCGCGGATCGAACGGATCGATTCGCCGTCGTTCGGGGCGGCTTCCCACGAGAGATTCAGCTCCGTGTCCAGGCCCATGCTGCGGTTGGTCGTGTTGGCCGATCCCACGGTGAGAAAGCGGTCATCGACGACGAGGACCTTGGAATGGATGTAGACCTGAACCTCCGACGGTCCGGCGCCTGAGACGGGGCTGTAAATGCCGAGGCGGTGCCCGCCCTGTTTCGCCGCCGCCCGGAGGGAATCAAGGATCTTCTTCTGGAGGTGGGCCAGGGAGGCCTGTTCCATGAGCGTGTGGGCCCTCTGGGGGAGAACGTGGAGCACCTGAAGTTTCGGCCGGTTTTCATCGGCCAGGCGCTCCAGGAGGGCCCGGTGCACCGCCCCGGAGGTGAAGTACTGGTTTTCGAGGTAGATGAGCTTTTCGGCGGCAGCGATGGCGTCCTGGTACAGCTGCCGGATTTCCCGGATTTCGTCCTGCGGGGGCAGGAGGGTCCGGGCCCGCGTCCGGCTGAGGGCCACCCGGGGAATGGCTATGGGCAGGGCGTCGTCGAAAGCCGGCGGCCTGCCCGACGGGGGCGGCAGGGTCAGGGGGGGGCCCCCGGCGGCAAGCCACCGCCCCGTGAAAAGATCGGCCAGGGCCCCGGCGGCCGGGCCGGTCACATGGGCCTGTACGTCATGGACGGGATCGAAGGCCTGGCCCGAGGGGTCCACCCGTTCGGGGTTTTCTTTCTGGTGGCGGCGGTCGTCCCAGCGCCCGGCGCAGAGATCCATCCCCCCGGCAAAAGCGAGGGTCCCGTCGATGACGACGAACTTCTGGTGATGGCTCGCCCCCAGGGCATGGCAGTCATCGTCGACGAAGTGGATCCGCTCGTGGCCTCCCCAGGTTTCGAAGATCCATTTCTGGAACCACTGCCGGTTCAGGGAGAAGAGGAACGTGAAGTCCCAGGCCAGGATGTAGATGTGAAGGTCGGGGTTCTTTTCGCAGAGGCTGGTCAGGAAGGGGAGGAAACGGCTGTCGCCGCCGAAGGCCTCTTCGTCGGCGCCCCGGAGAAGGCGGACCCGGCTTTCGAACTGCCAGCCCGCCATGAGAATATATTGTCGCGCCCCCAGGGCCCCCCGGACGAAGGCGCCGTAGAAATCCCGGGCATCCACGAGGAGACCGGAAGCCTCCGCGTCGTAAATGTCGAGGCAGTTCCGGCCGGGCTTGAGAATCCGGTTAGGGTTCATGGGAATACGCTTTGCCGGGGCTGTCTGCGTTTATGGTCCCGGGGGCGCCTTCTTCAATCCGCTCCCAGGGGCCAGTAAACCCGGATGGTCGTTCCTTTCCCCTTTTCGGACCGGACTTGAAAAGTGCCGTTGAAGATTTCCGCCCGTTCCCGCATGCTCTGAAGGCCCATCCCGCCCTCGGAGGCTCGTCCGGCGTCCTGAAGAGCGGCCGGTTCGAACCCGCAGCCGTCGTCCGTGACAAGAAGCTCGAACCTGTTTCCCGTTTTCCTGGTCTTGAGAAGAATCTTCCGGGCACCGCTGTGTTTCGCGGCATTGTTGAGCGCTTCCTGGGCGATCCTGTATACGGCGATCTTCAGAAAGTCGGGAATATCCTCTTCATCGTCCGTGTCCGTTTCTATCTCGACATTTTCAAGCATGTCACTGAATTCATGGCCGAGGGAACGGAGGGCCGTGACGAGGCCCAGGTCGTCGAGAACGGAAGGCCTCAGGTTGGACGTGATCCTCTGGGTTTCCTCGACGGCGTCCTTCACCATGTCGATGATCTGTTCCAGGGTCATTCCGCCGGGCGCTTCCTCGAGGGGGTTCATGGTGCTCACCTTCTGTTCCAGGGCGTACCGGATGGCCGTCAGGGTCGAGCCGAGGCTATCGTGGAGTTCCCGGGAGAGGTGTTTTCTTTCCGCCTCCTGGGCTTCCAGGAGTTTCGCGGAAAGACGCCGGAGCTGCCTTCTCGATTCCTGGAGCGCTGTGACGGTCCTCGTGCGGTCGATGGCGTACCGGATGCACCGTTCCAGGAAAACCGGCTCGAGCAGATTCTTGTCCACGTAATCGGCCGCGCCAAGCCGCATGGCCTCCCTGTCGATTTTGTAGCTGCCGAAGCCCGTCAGGAAAATGACGGGAACCTCGAACCCGTTCCGGGCTATTTCCCTCAAAACCTCGAGACCGTCACTGCTTCCAAGCCGATAGTCGAGAAGGCAGACGTCAAAGGGACTTTCCTTGAGCTTGCGGTAAGCCTCCTCGGCGGTAGAGGCCCAGTGAAGCTCGAAGCGGGTTCCCTCGGCCATGGACAGGAGGCTTTGGACAATGACCTGGTAATCCTCGTCATCGTCTACGAGGAGCACTCTTGTCGTTTTCTGTGTCATGCCGTCTTTCCTTCTGCCGGGCCGGGAAGTTCAACGATTTTAAACCAGTATTTTTCCAGGTCCCTGACCAGGTTCACCAGCGTCTCCTGCTTCTCCGGCTTCGTGATGAACGAGTTGGCTCCCAGATCGTAGCACAGGACGACGTCCCGTTCCGACTTAGAGGTCGTCAGGATGACCACGGGAATGGCCCGCAGGCCGGCTTCCTTCTTGATTTCCTCCAGGGCCTCCCGCCCGTCCTTCCTGGGCATGTTCAGATCGAGAAGAATGAGAACGGGCTTGGGAAAGTTGATGACGTCGGCGTAATCCTCCCGGTTGTGGAGATAGTCCATGAGCTCCTCGCCGTTTTCGACAAAGCGAAGGTAATCCTCCATGCCGCACTCTCTGAAGGCCTCCCGGATGAGAAGCTGGTCGTCGGGATCGTCCTCGGCCATGAGGATTTTGGCAATGGGCGGTTTCATGTTCATGAGGGCACCTCGTCACTGTCATGTTTACAGGGAAGCCTGACGATGAAGGTGCTGCCCGTTCCCGGTCTGCTTTTCCCCGTGATGTTTCCCCCGTGTCTTTCGGCGATCCTGCGGCAGATGGCGAGCCCGATGCCCACGCCGGGATAGGCGTCTCTGCCGTGAAGTCGCTGGAAAGGCTTGAAAATCCGTTCCCGGTGCGCTTCGTTGAACCCGATGCCGTTGTCCGTCACCCTGATCTCGCAAAAGCGGGGATTTGAAGGCGTCTCCGTATCTTCTGCGCCCGGGGGCGAAACGGGCCCCGTCTTTATGGAGATGGACGGAACATTCCCGTCCTTCTGAAATTTAAGTCCGTTCTCGACAAGGTTCTGCATGAGACGGACCATCTGGCCGTAGTCCGCCTGAACCGCCGGCAGCCTGTCGATCTCGACGCGGGCCTTTGTCCGGTTGATCAGGTCTTCCAGGTTGGAAATCGCCTCCCTGGCGGCGGTGGACAGGTCCACGTCCCGAAGGGGTTTCGCCCGCGTTCCGATACGGGAGTAATCGAGGAGGGAATCGATGAGGGTCCTCATCCGCGCTGCCGAATCGACCATTCGTTTCACGTAGTTCCCTATGTCCGTGTCCAGCGAATCGGGAAAACGGCGCCTGATGAGTTCTCCGAAACTCTGGATCTTCCGGAGAGGTTCCTGGAGATCGTGGGACGCGATGTAGGCGAATTCCTCCAGGTCCCGGTTGCTCCGTTCCAGTTCTTTCACATAGCGATCCACTTTTCCGGCCGCCTCGACGCGGTCCGTCATGTCGGCGAGGGTCAGGATGAGATAAGCCACCTGCTCGCGGGGAGTCTTGACGGGTATCAGGGCCAGGTCCCAGTGAGATGGCCTGTCCTGGTTCCGTTTCAGGTACCGGGAGGATTTGCCCTGGACCCTGTAGGTTTCCCCCGTTGTCACGACATGACGGAAAATGGGCTCAATTTCCCCGTCGGGATAGAGGCGGAGGTAATTCTGACCGCTGAAAAACCGTTCGTCCCGGCCGTCCGCCTCGGCGAAGGCGCGGTTGACCCGCACGATGTTGAACTCCCTGTCCATGTAGACAATGAGAAGGTCAATGGCGGACAGGATCATCTCGAGTTCCCGGTCCGACAAGTGGAAAAGGGGATGGCCGGTGACCCGTTCGTTACAGGCTTCGTTCGCCGTCGGCAATCCCGTTGTTTTCCCTGATTCAGTCATGAGACGGTTTCCCCGGCCCGGGTACCCGAAGGCGCCCCCATGTGAAATAACAAACCGCTTATTACAATTAACAAGCCGAAGTAAGATTTGCAAATAAAATTTGAGAGATATCGTCGAGGCGCCCGGGAAGGCTTCCTGTTTTTTCCGTGCAAAAAACGCCTGAATTTATTCCGTCACCGGCGCCGACGGAGCCGTATCAAGGCTATTCGTTTCCTTGACGGCATTTTTCAATACCCTATTATGATTGTAAAAAAATGAAGAAACTAATTTATTGCGGGCATTATACGGGTAAAATACTGATACCTGGCGGCTGATCCTTGCTGTTCCTGTTTTTCCGCCTTGCCGCTTTCGTAAGCCTTTCTCCCCGTACTGTTGACAGAAAAGAAAATGTATATGAAAGTAAAGTCGTTTTCATCTCTTAGGTCTTCCGATTCCCTTTCCGGCCTGTTTTTCTTTCCGCTCCGGGGAAACCCGATTCTTCTCTCCGCCTCCAAAAGGACTTCGGGAGCGGAAGGAAGGCCGGCGGGAGGGGCCTCGTGGCGCTGAATCCCGGAGGGGTCACCACACTGAAAGAACGGTTTAAAAAATACAGGAAAGGCGGAAACGGGCGATGAGACGCGGCGGGACCAAAGGGAAGGCGGACGGGCGTGCGAAGCACGGAAAAAAGACAATGTCGTCTCTCCCGGCGGAGGACCCCCAATACCGGGAGCTCGTTCACAATGTCAACAGCATCATCTACCGCCGTGATCCCGGGGGCCGGATCACCTTCTTCAACGAATACGCCCAGGCCTTCTTCGGCTATGGGGAAGCGGAGATCCTGGGAAAGCACGTGGTGGGGACCATTGTCCCGGAGACGGACAGCAGCGGCCGAAACCTCGCCGACATGATCGACGCCATCAGCGGGGACCCTGACCGGTTCGCTTCCAATGTCAATGAAAACAGGCGGCGCAACGGCGACCGCGTGTGGGTCGCCTGGAGCAACAGGGCCCTTCGGGACGAAAAGGGCGATGTGACGGAAATCCTCTGCGTGGGGAACGACATCACCTTTCTCGAGGAAAGGAGGCGGAGTCTCCTGGCAATGGAGGAACTCTACCGGGTCTATACCGAAAATGTCCATGAAATCATATGGACGGCCGACCTGGATCTGAAAGTCCTCTATGTGAGCCCCGCCGTCAAGCGGGTTCTCGGTTACGACCGGGACGACCTGTTGGGAAAGGGCCTGTGCGAGGGCATCCTGTTGACCGAGTCAGAGGAGGGCCTTCGGGATTTCGTCGAAAAGTATCGAAGGGCCTGTCGACAGGGCCGGGAAGGCGCGTTTTTTTCAGGCCTCACGTCCGTCCAGCTCCCGATGAAACGGAAAGACGGATCGCCCGTCTGGACGGAAACCACGGTCAAGCTCGTCGAAAGCCGGGGAGAGCAGGAAAAATTCATTCTCGCCGTGACCCGGGACATCACCGATCGGAAAAAAGCGGAGGAGGAGCGCTGGCAGGAGAAAAACCGTTACCATCTCGTCTTTAACGCATCCCCCGTGGGCATCTGCTATTACGATACGGGCCTTCGATTCGTGGACTGCAACCCCGCCTTTGCGAAGATCTGCCAGGTGAAAAAGGAGGCGTTCCTTGACACCGATCTCAACCAGGCAGGCAACCCGGACCTGGTCCGTGCGCTCCGGGACGCCCTGGAAGGCAGAAACGGTTTCTTCGAGGGGCCTCATAGGGTGAAGAATCCGGAGACGGACGTCCAGCTTTCCGTGAAGACCTCTCCCGTCCGCGACAGGGAGGGCAACATCGTCGGCGGGATGAGCATCGTGGAGGACGTGACGGAAAGGGTGACGCTGAAACGGGAACTGGAGTTCAAGGCCTTCACCGTGGAGGACACCAACACGGCGCTCAGGATTCTCATCGACCGCGCCATGGAGGAGAGGCAGGAGCTCGAGGAGAACATGGCGTTAAACGTCAGGGAACTCATCCTGCCCCTCGTCGACCGCATCAGGGCCCAATCTTCCAGGGAAGGAAGAGAAGCCTGCCTCAAGGCCCTCGAGTCGAACCTGAAAAGCATCACGTCGTCTTTCGTCCGGAACATGTCTCTCAAATCCCGGCGTCTGACGCCGAAGGAACTGCACGTGGCCAACCTGGTGAAGGAAGGGAAATCGACCAAGGAAATCGCCGGTATGCTGAACCTGTCCTCCCGGTCCGTCGAGTTTCATCGCGACAACCTCCGGAAAAAGCTGGGTATCAAGAACAGCAAGGAAAACCTTCAGTCGATCCTGCAGTTCATGTCCTGAGCCCGCCCCGGCCCGATACGACCGTCAGCTCCCGAAGGCGGTCCCTCGTTTCCCCGTCGGGCTGGCCCGGCGGGAGGCGCCACTCCCAGTTTCCCGTGCCGCCCGCCGGGTGGTTCATCCGGGCGTCCTCCCCCAGGCCCAGGATGTCCTGCATCGGGAAAACGGCCAGGCGCGCCACCGACATCATGGCGAGCCGGATGAGCGCCCAGGGGGACTCCCCGGCGGAAATTTCCCGGCCCAGGTAGGCGAAAAGCCGCTCCTTCATCGCTTCACCCGCCTCGTTTTCGAACCATCCCCGCACCGTGTTGTTGTCGTGGGTGCCCGTGTAGACCACGGCGTTTTTCGTGAGATTGTGAGGAAGGTAGGGGCCGGCGGGAAAATCGTCCCCGAAAGCGAAGAGAAGAACCTTCATGCCCGGCAGGTCGAAGCGGTGGATAATTTCCCGGACATCGGCGGTGATCGTTCCCAGGTCCTCGGCGATGATGGGAAGGCAGGGGAATTCTCTCAGCATCCTTTCGAAGAACGCCATGACGGGAACGTCGACCCAGGTTCCGTTGATGGCGGTGGTCTCTCCGGCGGGGACTTCCCAGTAGGACACGAGCCCCCTGAAATGGTCCAGCCGGAGCCAGTCGGTCACTGCCAGGTTGTGCCGGAGGCGGTCGGCCCACCAGTCGAAGCCCGTTTCCTGGAGAATCTCCCAGCGGTAGACGGGGTTTCCCCACAGCTGGCCCGTCTCGCTGAAGTAATCCGGCGGCACCCCGGAAACCGCCTCCGGGTCGCCGTTTTCGTCGAGCTTGAAGATGTCACGGCGGCTCCAGACGTCGGCGCTGTCATAGTCCATGTAGATGGGCATGTCCCCGATGATCTGTATTCCCCTGCCGAGGGCGTAAGCCCTGAGATCGGCCCACTGCCGGAAGAAGATGTACTGGAGAAACCGTTCCATCTCGAAGCCGTCGGCCATTTCCTGCCGCGCCGAGAGAAGGGCCTTCCCGCTTCGGTGTCGCACTTTTTTCGGCCACCGGTTCCAGGGCTTCCCCCCGTGGCGGCCCTTGAGAACGGTGAACAGGGCATGGTCGTCGAGCCAGGAGCCCTGAGACCAGCAGAATTCTTCGTACCGCGGGCCCCCGCCTTTCTCCCGGAACCGGTCGAAGGCCGCCCGGAACAATGGCGCCCTGTGGGCGCGGACCTTCTCGAAATCGACCCTGTCCCCGGGAAAATCCCTTCCTTCACCGAGCTCCCCCTCGTCGAGAAGCCCGTCCCGGACGAGGTGTTCAAGGCTGATGAGAAGGGGGTTGCCCGCGAAGGCCGAGAGGGCCTGGTACGGTGAGTTTGCGCCGGCGGGCACCGGGTGGAGCGGCAGGATCTGCCAGAAACCCTGCTTCGTTTCGGCGAGGAAATCAACGAACCGGTGGGCTTCCGGGCCCAGGTCGCCGATACCGAAGGTCGAGGGGAGCGAGGTGACATGGAGCAGGACGCCGCTGGCCCGTCGCTTCATTTTTTTTCCTCCTCTTCATTCTTCCGGCGGCGGTTTTCACCGTTTCCGGTCATGATGGCGACGGACGGCCCCGGCAGGCGAATGCCGCCGGCCCGGGCCGTCACGGTTTCGCTGGAAGCCAGGGCGATCTCCCGTTCCCCCGGATCGGCCCGGGGGATCTCCACGTCCCGTTCCCCGAAGTTGCAGACCACGAGGACGGACCCGCGGGTCATGGTGAGCCACTTGTCCCTTTCGTCGAAGTTCACGGTGACCCGGCTGAAGCGGCCGTCGGTCAGGTCGGGAATGCGGTGGCGAAGCTCGATGAGGGATCGGTGCCACGCCAGGAGATCCCTGTGGGGTTCCCGGGCGGGCTCGCCCCAGTCGAGGCGGGACCGGAGGAAGGTTTCCTCCGCCTGGGGGTCGGGGATAACGGCGGGGTCCCAGCCGAAAGCGGCGAACTCGCGCCGGCGTCCTGTCCGGACGGCCTCCGCCAGTTCGGGGTCCCGGTGGTCGGTGAAATAGAGAAAGGGCGATGAAGCCCCCCACTCCTCCCCCTGGAAGAGCATGGGGACGAAAGGCGCGGTCATGACAAGGGCCGCCCCGATTTTGAGCTTTTCCGGGGAAAGGAGCCGGCCCGTGCGCTCCCCGAGGGCCCGGTTTCCCACCTGGTCGTGGTTCTGAAGGCATCCCACGAATCGGTGGGCGGGCAGGTCGCCGGCGGGCCGGCCGTGGCGGCGGCGCCGGTAGGCCGAGTAGCGGCCGTCGTAGGTGAAACCCCGGGTGAGTGTTTCGGCCAGGTCGGCCAGGCGGCCGAAGTCCCGGTAATAGCCGTTCCGCTCGCCGGTGAGGAGGGCGTGGAGGGCGTGGTGGAAATCCTCGTTCCACTGGGCGTCGAGGCCGTATCCGCCCGTTTCGGGGGGGCGGACCACCCGGGGGTCGTTGAGGGCGCTTTCGGCGATGAGGACCAGGTGCCGGCCCAGCCGGGCCTTCAGGCGCGCGACTTCCCCGGCCAGTTCCTCCAGGAAGTGGACCGCCGACGTGTCCAGGAAGGCGTGGACGGCGTCGATGCGAAGGCCGTCGGCGTGGTAGTCCTCCAGCCACATGAGGGCGTTTTCGATGAAGAACCGCCGTACCTCGTCGCTTTCCGGCCCGTCGAGGTTCACCGCTTCGCCCCAGGGCGTGGCGTACCGGCCGGTGAAGTAGGGGCCGAACCGGCCGAGGTGATTGCCCGCCGGCCCGAGGTGGTTGTAAACCACGTCGAGGAGGACCGCCAGTCCCCGGCGGTGGCAGGCGTCGACGAGCCTCTTGAGCCCTTCGGGGCCGCCGTAGGCGTGGTGGGGGGCGTAAAGGTCCACGCCGTCGTACCCCCAGCCGCGTCGCCCGGAGAACTCGGCCACCGGCATGAGTTCCACGTGGGTGACGCCGAGTCCGGCGAGATGATCGAGCCGCTTCGCCGTCCCGTCGAAGGTGCCCTCGGGCGAGAAGGTGCCCACGTGCAGTTCGTAGATGACCGCCGATTCCAGGGGAACCTGCTGCCAGCCCCCGTCGGACCAGCTGAATCGTCCGTGATCCACCCATCGGGACGGCCCGTCCACGCCGTCGGGCTGCCAGGGCGCGCGGGGATCGGGAAAGGGCCCGTCGCCGTCGACACGAAAGGCGTAGTCGACGCCGTGGGTAATGAAGGGGGCGTCGGCGCTCCACCAGCCGCTGTCGTGCCCTGTCATGTCGAGGCGGTGTCCGCCGCTTTCCAGCTGGACCCGCCGGGCGCCCGGCGCCCATACCCGTATCCGGGTCACGGTCCTGCCTCCTTCCGCTCCAGGAGCCCCACGGGAAACCGGGCCAGGAGTTCCCGCAATGGAACGGTTCCGCCTGCCTGCCTGTCTCCCGTCAGGACATTGAACCACCGTCCCTCCGGCAGTTCCAGGGTTGTGCCGGCCCAGTCGCCCCCGAGGCCGAGGACGAGCCTCGGCACGATGGTAACCGCCCCGTCCCCGCGACGGAAAGCCACGGCGTGGGCCGCCCGGGGACCCCGGGCGGCCAGGGGGCGGTAGGCCCCTTCCGGGCCGAAGTCTCGGGGCCGGCGCCGCCGGAGGTGAAGGGCCTGCCGGATCACCCACAGCTTGGGAAGTCCTTCGTCGGACCGGGACAGGATGTCTTCCGGGGAGAGCCCCGGCAAGTCGTCGAGGAGCCGCCGGCGCCGGTCGAAATCCACCGGCCTCCGGTTGTCCGGGTCCACCAGGCTCAGGTCCCAGAGTTCCGTTCCCTGGTAGAGATCGGGGATGCCCGGCGCCGTGAGTTTCAGGAGG
>Ga0209200_1003606_pt1 | contig 13182 bp, 13 predicted proteins | sample AD_UKC033_MetaG_FD_184406 | JGI IMG/M metagenome (GOLD analysis project Ga0209200, IMG submission 184406) | Active sludge microbial communities of municipal wastewater-treating anaerobic digesters from USA - AD_UKC033_MetaG (SPAdes) (version 2) | ecosystem: Engineered > Bioreactor > Anaerobic >...
CGTTACGTACGCAATTATCCGATCATCATCATCCCAGTCCCACATACGCCAGTTGTTATTTTCGCGACCAATGCTCAGCCGGCCACCCGATACTTCGGTTTTAATTTTTTCGAGCACATCTTTATGCCCCTCCAAAACAACTTTCTGTTCGCTTCCCTGGCGCAGGTATAATTTACCCGGAATGCGAAAGTTAACTTTTGAAAAATTGTCAACCGTGCGGGTTTCTTTATTTTGTGCCCAAGCCAGCACAAAAGCAAAAACAAAAATGAGCGTTGTAGCTATGCGTTTCATAATTAGTTTGATTTACGGGTTAAGGACAAGTCCTGTTACAACAGGTTGCCTGAAGAATGATTTTTTTATTCAATCTTTGATTTTCTTTCTTTAGGACGCAAAAAACTACCAGTACGTTGCAGGTAACTGTATTTTCTTTCCAAACCATTGAGGCTCCAACCGAGGCTTTGTTTAAAGAGCAGGGAAGCCGATTTTTAGCCTTTGCCTTTCCGGTTGGTTCCGAATCGGACATAAAAACGCATCTAACCATGCTACGAAAAAAGTATTTTGATGCTACCCACCATTGTTATGCCTGGATGCTGGGGCCGGAAAAATCTAAATACCGTGCCAATGACGATGGCGAGCCCAATCACTCAGCCGGTGACCCGATTCTTGGACAGATTAAGGCGCATAACCTTACCAATGTGTTGCTTGTGGTGGTGCGCTACTTTGGCGGAACAAAACTGGGAGTAGGGGGTTTGGTGCAAGCTTACAAAGCAGCAAGTGCTGCGGCCCTGGCCAATGCAAAAATCATCAGTTGTGACGTTACCAGCTCCTTTACTATTCAGTATGATTATGCCGCCACTCCTTTGGTGATGAACCTGGTAAAAGAATTTGACCTAAAAATTCAGAAGCAATACTTTACGGATAAAGGGGTTATGGAAATAACGATTTCAATTCGAAAGAAAGAGGATTTGATTAAACGGTTAGAATTGCTGAAAGCATTGGGCTCTGAAATACATTTTGAAGAAATGGCCTGAAGAATGATTAACTACGGTTGCCCGTTCCGTATCGGCATCGCAATGACTATTTCAGCAACGCCCGTAGCTTGTGATAAATTTTTAAACAAACCCATGCATCGGTGGCAGCATAGCTTATTTGCTTTTCATTAAGTTCCTCAGCTTCCCAATTGCTGGTTTGCGCACTTTTCGAAATCCGGAATCCCAACAACAAGGCGGTAAGTTTTTTTACACTTTCCACCTGCAACCCGGCTTGCTTGCTCATATCAGCCAACTCAATGAAGCCATTTGGCTCGTAATGCGTTAAGCGTTGCAAGGCCTTTATATCATCGCGCAAAGCTACCCCTGCCTTTTGAATTTCGTCACTTTCCAAAAACTTAACGAGCGGTGCCTGCATACCTGTAAATTTTACCCGCACCAGGAATACTTTATCGGGCAGGGCAATTTGAATGAGTGAAACTTTGTTCTGCTGGCCGCGCACAAACACCGGTTTGGTTTCGGTATCGAAGCCCACTATTTTGTGTTCGCGTACTTCATCGAATACACGCGGCAAAAGTTTTTCTTCGGATATAACCAATACTTTACCCTCAAACGCTCCCAGGGGCAGTTCGTTTATTTCTTCGTGCGAAATGGTAAGGGGTAAATTACTTTTCTGTGGCATCCAACCTGCGTATTTTATAATTGAGGTAAGCCTGCAGTACTGTCATCAGTGGGCTGATAATACAAAAGAAGCAATAGGGTGCATATGCTATAGTAGCCACACCCAGCACATTGGCCTGCGTGGCGCCACAGGTATTCCACGGAATCAAGACAGACGTTACTGTTCCGGAGTCTTCCAGGGTTCGGCTAAGTACTTCGGGTTTTAATCCGCGCTTGCGAAACGTATCGGCATACATGCGGCCGGGTACGGCAATAGCCATATATTGATCGGAAGCTGTGAAGTTAAAGAAGATGCACGTAGCGGTAGTGGAGGCTACCAACGATCCGGTTGAATGCGCGTATTGAATAATTTTTTCAGCAATAATTTTTAACAAGCCAGCAGATTCCATCGCTCCCCCAAAAATCATGGCGCATAAAATCAGCCAGATGGTGTTTAACATACCGCTCATACCTTTGGCGGTGAGCAGTTCACTAATCATAGGATCAGGTGTTTGAATGTTGATGGTGGTAGTCATGGCATTCATAACCGCAACAAAGGAAGCCTTCACAAAGTTGCCTTCCACTTTTGAGACCTCCACGATTAAATCAGGTTGAAGAATAATAGCGGCAATACCACCCAGTAGTGCACCCACTAAAAGTGCAGGTAAGGCTGGTACTTTTTTTACAATCATTACGATAACCAAAATTGGTACAACGAATAAAAACGGACTCAGATTAAAACGAGATTCAATGGCCTGGAGTACCGAAGAGCTATCGGTGGCCGAGCCTGTGGTGTTGAGCGTAAAACCCCAGACGAAAAATATGATTAACGTAATTGCTAATGTGGGAACGGTTGTGTACATCATGTACCGGATGTGTGTAAACAACCGTTCCCCCGCCATGGCAGGCGCCAGGTTAGTTGTGTCTGATAAAGGCGACATCTTATCACCAAAGTAGGAACCCGAAATTATAGCTCCGGCAATTACACCCTCGTGAATATTCATTGCCTTACCAATCCCCAACAGGGCAATACCCACCGTTGCCACCGTACTCCACGAACTGCCTGTAGCCAGTGAAACTATACAACACACTACGCAGGCAGCAAACAAAAACAGGGTAGGGTTCAAAATCTTAAGGCCGTAATAAATCATGGCGGGTACAATACCGCTTAGCAACCAGGTGCCAGCCAGCGAACCGATGGTTAATAAAATCAACATGGCACCCATGGCCGAACTGATACTTTTTACAATACTGACTTCTATGTGTTCCCACGAATGGCCACACCGAAAGGCAATAATTCCGGCAACTCCCGAAGCCAACAAGAGGGCAATTTGATTGGCACCCGATATGGCATCGTTGCCCAGTACCACTACATTTATAGTAAGTAGGGCAATCAGTATAAGAATAGGAATAAGGGCCTGAAGGAAGGAGGGTTTCTTTAATTCGGACATGGGCAGTGTTTAAAAGCGGTAAGATAGTAATAATGCGTTAGTCTGTATATCTGTAAAAAATCGTAAATCGAAATTAAAAACAAATGATACAAGCCGACAAAATTCTGATCAAAGCCCGCTACTCAGTTTTTTACCGCTGGTTGCTGAATATTGCCTTAGATCGAATGGTTCCTTTTAATAAACCCCACGGGTTTAAGGTTATTGAGTTGGAGGAGTATCGGTTAAAAACCAGTCTTCCATACAAACGCAGAAACTTTAATCACATTCGCGGGTTACACGCATGTGGGCTGGCCACGCTGTCGGAGTTTACCACCGGGTTTTTGTTGCTGAGTGCGTTGGGCATGAAGAAGTACCGCATGATCATGCAACGGTTGGAGATGAACTACCACTACCAGGGTAAGATGACAGCAACCGCAGAGTTTATTATATCTAAAGAATGGATCGAAGAAAAGATTGCAAAACCATTGCAAACGAACGACTCAGTGGTGGTGCCATGCGAAATAAAAATACACGATGTGCAGGGTAATCATTTAACTACCGGGTTGGTGTATTGGCAGTTTAAGAATTGGGCAAGCGTGAAAACGAAAACCTGATGGCTTTAAAATTCAGTCGCCACGCGGAAACAAATTTTTTGCCCGCGGCATTATATATGTACAATTCACCCACGCACCTGCGCCTGCAGGCAAAAAGCGGTTGGGTTGTTTTTGAGTTGGCCGGAAAAAAGCGGAGCGAGGTGAAAGCACGAATTAGTATTCACGTAAAGGGCCATGCAGCCATAAGCCCAGCCCGCGCTCCATTTGGTTCTATCGAGATGTATTCGCGCATCAGCCATGCGGCACTTCTTAATTTTTTTCAGTTTGTAGAAGCGGGGCTTAGACAAAATGGAGTGAAGCAACTGGAAATTAAACACTGGCCGGCATCGTATCAGCCCTTTCAGGCAAAACAGGTGCAGCAGGTGCTGGCTCATAAATTGCATTTTGCCGTAACCGAAGAAGTGAGCAGCGTTATACCAGTTGGCGCAAGTACGCTGCGTATGCGAATGAAGCCCTCCGAAAGGCAAAAGGCACGCAAGTCTGAGAAATTATTTTCATTTAGTTGCTGTGCGCCTGGCGAGTATAAAACAATGTATGATTTTATACAGGCTTGCCGTACAGAGCGCAAGCAGTCGCTCTCACTTTCGTGGAAAGAAATGCGACAAACAATTTCAAAATTTCCTGATCGGTTTGTGTTCTTTAAACTTGCCAATGCCACCGGGGTAGCAGCCGCAGTCATTGTCATTCGCGTAAGCGATAAAATCTGGTACACCTTTTATTATGCGCATGCGGCAAAGTATAACAAGCTTAGTCCGGTGGTGCATTTGCTGGAATGTATTTATGCCAGGGCAGCCAGCGAAAAAGTGAAGTTAATTGATCTGGGCACTTCCATGCTGCAGAATAAGATTAACAAACCGTTGCTGCATTTTAAAGAAAGCATAGGGGCGGTTACGGGGCCTAAATTTACATTTAGAAAATCGTATGAGTAACCCACTGGTAACGGTGATTTGTGTTTGCTATAACCAGGCCCGGTTTGTAACCGAAGCGCTTGATTCGGTAGCAGCGCAAACCTACCAACCTATTGAGTTGATTGTGATTGACGATGGAAGTACGGATGGAAGCAAGGAAGTAATTGAAAAGTGGATTGCCAACCAACCCGATACGGTATTGCTGTTGAATGGAACGAACATCGGGTATTGCAAAACGTTTAACAAAGCAGCTGCGGTAGCAAAAGGGAAATACCTGATTGATCTTTCGGCCGATGATTGGTTATTGCCGGAGCGTGTGGCCGTGGGGGTTCAGGCGCTTGAATCAAACCCGCAGGCAGGCGTAACTTTTTCGGATGCCGAACATGTAAATGAATCGGGAACAAAAATCAATCTGCACTCAGATAGATTTCCGCATCAGACAATCCCTTCCGGTGATGTGTACCAAGAGGTTATTAAACGATTTTTTATTTGCTCGCCCACGATGATGTTTTCGCGTGCCATGTTTGAGGAATTGGGTGGACACGATGAAACATTGGATTACGAAGATTTTGATTTTTGGATTCGATCTTCCCGCAAATACCATTATACATATACACCATGGGTGCTGGTAAAGAAGAGAAAAGTAGATGGTTCGTTGTCTGATGTTCAGTTCCGGCTTCGGTCAGCACATTCGGCATCCACCCTGCGTGTTTGTGAAAAAATTTATAAGTTAAATAAAACAGAAGCTGAACGGAAGGCTTTAAACACAAGGCTTCGGTATGAAATAATCTTAAACCTGCGGCTGCTCAACTTTAAAATTGCACGTGGTTTTTTTAAGTTGTGGATGCGGAATCGTTCCGCTTAACTCTTTTTTGAAAACTTTCTGTAAAATTATTTGCGCGTATCTTCTCCGGTTACCATGCTTACATAACTGTTGTAGCGGCTGACAGCAATTGTTCCGGATTCTACGGCATCAAGTATCGCACACGTTGGTTCATTCAGGTGCAGGCACCGCGAACCGAATTTGCAGTTCAAACGCAAGTCGCGCATCTCCGGAAAATAATCTGAAATTTCCTGCTGCTCCATATCGATCAACCCCCATTCTTTAATGCCCGGTGTGTCGATTATAAAAGTGGTTTCATTTACCTGAAACATTTCGGCAAAGGTAGTAGTGTGCGTTCCTTTTTTGGAGTAATTGGAAATAGCACCGGTTGCTAACTGAAGTTGAGGCAACAGCCGGTTTAATAAAGTAGATTTTCCTACACCAGAATGGCCGGCTACCAGCGTTACTTTTCCTTGGAGGTGTAGTTGCACATTTTCTATTTCAGCATCCTGCTCGGCAGAAATTAATAACACGTTGGCGCCTATCTGTTGGTATAAGTGAGTTAACCCATCGAGTTCTGCCAACTCATCTGCAGTAAGCAAATCTTTTTTATTGAAGACAATCAGCTGAGGAATGCGGAATGATTCGGCCGTTACCAATACGCGATCAATAAACCCCAACGAGGTGCGCGGTTCTTTGAGTGTGGCTAAAATCAAAACCTGATCGATGTTGGCCGCCAGCACACTGGCATGCCCGGTTCTTTTTACCGATTGCCGCAGCATGTGATTTTCGCGAGGTAATATTTCCGTAATAATCCCTTCTTTACCCACTCTTTCAAATTGCACCCGATCGCCCACAGCAATCGGGTTGCTTTCTTTAAATCCTTCCAGGCGCAGTTTACCCCGCACGCGACAAGCATAGCGCACGCCATCTTCACCTGCAACCTCATACCACGAGCCGGTAGATTTTAATACGCGTCCTGTCATGCAGTAAGAAGTTTACGACAATAGGCAACAATTTTTTCAGTAGCGCCCAGGTTTTCTTTTATGTATGCTTTTGTTACCTCGCAGGCTAACAGAAAGTTTTCCGGCCGGTTTACCATCAATTCATAATTAGCTTCCAGCTCAGAAAACCCCGATACTGCAAATGCACCCCCACGCATAATCAGTTCGGTAGCCTCTTTAAATTTTTCGTAATTTTTATTACCGAAAAATACGGGCACTCCATAACAGGCTGCTTCCAGAATGTTGTGCAAGCCTTTACCGAAGGCACCACCCACGTAAGCAAACTCACCATAACGATAAAGTGCCGAAAGCATACCGATGTTGTCAATTATTAAAACAACCGCTTCCATATTATGGGCATTCGAAAACCGGATGCACGGGGCTTCTATGCTTTCTTCAATTTGCTGTAAAATAGATTCTGAAATTTCGTGAGGCGCAATAATGAACTTAAGCGATTGCTTGTGTTCGTTAATAAAAGGGGCAAGTACTTCAAGGTCTTCGGGCCAAAGGCTGCCCACTACAAATACGCGTTCTGTCCCTTTAAATTTTTCTACAATATCTATAACCTTACCCTGGCGTGTAATTTCATGTACCCGGTCGAAGCGTGTATCGCCTGCAACGGTTACCGATGTAATGCCAATACGTTGTAACAACCTGATGGATTGCTCATTTTGAACAAAGAAATGATTGAAGTTTCTAAGTGTCGTTCGGAAGAAACCGCCATACCATTTAAAAAAACTTTGGTGCGCTCTGAAAATACTGGATATAGAAAGCAGCGGGATATTGTTTTGCCTGAGGGTTGAAGTGTAATAGTACCAGAACTCATACTTTACAAAAATTGCAAGTATCGGCCTGGTTATTTCTACAAACCGGTTGGCATTGCGCGAAGTATCCCACGGCAAGTAATAAATGAAATCGGCACCGGCATAATGCTTGCGAACTTCGTATCCGGAAGGAGAAAAAAAGGTAAGCAGAATTTTATGATCCGGAAATTCTTTACGGATTGCCTCCAACACGGGCCTGCCTTGCTCAAACTCGCCCAGCGAAGCACAATGCATCCAGATACATTTGCTTGTTAAATTTGAAAAATCTGACTGTAAACGTGTAAAAATATTTTTTCGACCGTTTACAAACAGCCGTGCTTTTGGATGAAAGCTGGTAGCCAGGTAATAACCAAGGCGTAGGATCTGAATCGATAAAGAATAGAAAAGACGCATGAGCCGCTAAATTACTCTTTAACCCTAAATGTTTGAATAAGCTGCTGCCTGGTTACAATAAATTAAATAACTTGCATAACCGATTAAAAACTAATTCTATGAGAAAAGTCAGTATTCTTTTTGTTGTATTATCCGTTTCATGGGGCGCCTGGGCGCAGGATATGAACGACCTGATTAAGGGAAACCTGGAAGATGCCAACCGACTGGTTGAAGGTTATACACAACCAGCTTTGAAAGCATTTGGTTACGGACTTAACCAGGGCTGGTATAATACGGCCAAGCCGCATAAATCTTTTGGAGTTGATTTAACCATATCAGCCTCTGCGGTGTACATTCCAGATTCTGATTTGTTTTATAAGGTAGATAATAGTCAGCTTAACGATCTGGAACTTCTGAGCGTGGGTGGTGTACCCATTGATAATTCGGGTATTGGAAGTGTTCCCACAGTTTTTGGTCCTGATACAAAGCCTACTTATTATAACTATAGTTCTGGTAGTCAGTTTGATGGTCCGGGTGGAGTTGATTTGAAAAAGGAAATTGGGATTCAGGCAATGCCTGTGCCCATCGCTAATCTTGGTATTGGTTTGCCAAAGGGTTTTGATCTTAAGGTTCGGTTCGTGCCCACCCTGCAACTAGGCGATGATGCGGAGTTTGGATTGTTTGGAGTAGGCGTAATGCACGATGTGAAGCAATACTTACCTGGTATTAAAAACCTGCCGTTCGATTTATCGGGCTTTGTAGGTTACACTAAAATGAAACTTACAACTAACCTGGATGTACAATCAGGAGCAAATCAACGCGCAGTCTTTGAGTCTTCCGCTATTACTGTTCAGGGTTTAATTTCAAAAAAGATTTCTGTGCTTACATTCTATGGCGGGGTGGGCTACAATTTAGCCAATACAAAGATTGCTATGCTGGGCGATTACGACATGGATGAAGATGGCTATACCGATGTAACTGATCCTTTAACCATTAAGGCAGATGCCAACGGATTCCGCACTACGGTTGGAATGCGATTGAAGCTATCGGTAATTACACTGCACGGAGACTATACACTGCAGAAGTATAACACCTTAACGGTGGGCTTTGGTATAAACGTTCGATAAGCGAAAGCTAAAAAAGAAGAGGTTGTCTCAAAAGGTAAAATAAGAGAGTACGCCATTCCGGCTGGTGCCGGAATTCCTTTCAGTACCACAGAAACAAGATCGCAGAATAAATCCGGGAGGACAGTACAACTTTTGAGACAACCTCGTTTTTATTTACTACCTCAATTTATTGCCCCTTAAACTCGGCCTTTCGTTTTTCAATAAAAGCTTTCATGCCCTCTTTCTGATCGGCTGATGCAAACGTGAGGTAAAAGTTTTTTCGTTCCAGGGTCAATCCTTCATCCAGGTGCGTTTCGAACGAGCGGTTAATCGCCTCTTTGGCTAATTGCACGGCCACAGGTGATAGCTGCGCAATTTCTTTTGCAAGCGCAAACGCTTCGTGCAAATACATTTCTTTAGGAACCACTTTATTTACCAATCCATAAAAGTGTGCTTCTTCGGCTGACAAAAATCTTCCGGTTAGTATCAACTCCATAGCCTTGGCTTTACCTACTGCTTTGGTTAAGCGTTGTGTACCACCGGCACCGGGTATAGTTCCTATTTTTATTTCGGGCTGACCAAACTTTGCGGTTTCGGATGCAATCACCATATCGCAGGTCATTACAAATTCGCAACCACCTCCTAATGCAAAACCGGATACTGCAGCAATAATTGGTTTTTTGGTTTTACGGATTTGGTCCCACGTGGTAAACTGATCAAGTAACAACATGTCAATGGCCGATTTATCTGCCATCTGTTTAATATCTGCCCCGGCTGCAAAGGCTTGCTCATTGCCTGTAATAATAATTACGCGAACCGCCTCATTTTTGTCCAGTGCAATAAGGGCATCCCGCACTTCCTGCATTAGTTGGGGGTTAAGCGCATTCAGTTCTTTGGGGCGGTTTAGTTCAATCAGGGCAACGTACGGTTCTTTTTGTTCCGTTACTTTAATGAGTTCCATAATTTTTAGAGTCGGTTTAATTCAAGCAATAAGCAAAACTAAACTTTATGGCCGCGATAAAAAAAGAAAGACCGCCTCACGTTTGAGGCGGTCTTATCTAACCAAAAGGCGGATAAAAAAATGTGCTATGCGGTTTTATATACAGCCACCTAATAGGTCGTAACCCCATGTGTAGCTTAATTTTGGGAAATTGAGGTGAATCGGGTCTTGAACCTCTTAATTGTTGAAAATTAACGATGAAAGTACTTTTTGTATGCCTGGGTAATATTTGCCGGTCGCCCCTGGCTGAGGCGATTTTTAACCATAAAATCAGGGAACTGAACCTGAGCCACCACATTTCGGCTGATTCTTGTGGAACCGGAAACTACCATATTGGCGATCAGCCCGATCCGCGTACTATAAAAACAGCAGAGAAAAACGGAGTAGAAATCTGGCACCAGGCGCGCCAGCTTGCAACTGCCGACTTAGATGAGTTTGATTTTTTATTTGCGATGGATCAACAAAACCTGAAAGGCATTTTACGGTTAACCGAGGCGGATAAACATAATCACAAAATAAAATTAATACGCGAGTTTGATCCACAGGGCCCGGGCGATGTACCCGATCCCTACTATGGAACCTTGCACGATTTTCAATTTGTGTTCGAAATGCTTGACCGCACGCTGGATGAATTTATTAAAACGGAGATCAGGTTAAAGCCGAACCAATACCTGTAACGTAGATCGCGAGGATTGTTCCAGCAACACACCCGGCTGGTTGCGATAGGCGTTAAACGTAGAGTTATCGTAATTCTTTATGGTAATTAATGTTAAGCCGGTGTTATAATACACCTCAAAGTTTTTGCTTAGCGCTTCGATAAGGTGCAGGGTTTTGGGCTCGCGGTAATCCACACAAAACGAAAACGTGATGGCCGAATTCTGCATTACGTTAATGTGTACATCGTGTTGCGAAAGTGTGGTCAGAATATGCCCCATTTGTTGTTCGTTTACAAACGAGTAGTCGGTTACCTTACAGGAAATTAAACATTGATTGTCTTTAAAAACGATTAACGGAGGCAGTTTGTAAATTTTGCATCGATGAATGCGTGTGCCCGGCAGGGTGGGGTCGTCAAAGTTTTTTACCAGTAAGGGAATGTTGGCATTGGCCAACGGCTTAATGGTTTTAGGATGAATTACCGAAGCACCGTAATAAGTCATTTCAGCAGCTTCCTGGTAGGGTAATTCGTCAAACACTACTGCATTTGGTAAACGCTTCGGGTCGGCACTCATCACACCGGGTACATCTTTCCAGATAGTAACTGATTCGGCCGCAAGGCATGTTGCAAAAATGGCGGCACTGTAATCGGAACCATCACGCCCCAGCGTGGTTGTTTTTGTTTCCGATCCGCCAATAAAACCCTGCGTTATAATCACCTTGCCTTGCAGCGGTTTCTTCAGCCCTTCAATTTTTGCCTGCGATTGTTCCCAGTTCACTTTGGCTTCGCGCCAGGTGTTGTCGGTTTGAAGATACTGGCGGGCATCCACCCAAACGGATGGTATTCCTTGCTGAATAAAAAATTCATTTACGATCAGAGAAGAAAGTATTTCGCCTTGCGAAACCACCTGGTCGTAAACAAAATCATACGCACCGGGTTGCGATGCCGTTGTTTTCAGGTTTTCAAACTGATTTAAAATACGGGTAATGAAAGCCGGACTGTTGATACCAAGCTGTTCTATGATCAGCGTGTGGTAATCCACTATTTCCTGTAATGTGGAGGTGTAGTTTTGGTGGTTGTAGGCCTGCCAAACAAAACGTTCGAGGGCATTGGTTGTTTTGCCCATTGCTGAAACCACGATCAGAAGTCTGTTAGCTTCAAATTGCTGTACAATGGTTGCCACATTTTTAATGGCAGCTGCACTTTTTATAGAAGCGCCACCAAACTTAAAAACTTTCATGGTTTAAAATAATTGATTTCAAACGATTGCAAGACTATATTTCGCCAAGTTTAGCAATGCGGGGCCGAAGTTACTAAACGGGGCCAAACAACCTTACTAATGACAAGTTTTATGGAATCATCGCGAATTGCCTTACCGATTGGAACGGCTCTTGACCGCTTCATTAAAAACAATCAGGATCAGTTTCAATATGCTAGTGGCGAACTGTCGCAATTGCTTCGCGATATCGCGCTGGCTTCTAAAGTGGTAAACCGCGAAGTAAACAAAGCGGGTTTGATTGATATTATGGGGCCAATGGGATCTCAAAATTCGGGTGGCGAACAGCAGCAAAAGTTGGATGTGTTGGCAAACATCCGGTTTACGCGGGCACTTACGAAAGGTGGGGAAGCGTGCGCATTAATTTCGGAAGAAACCGAATCGTATGTGGATTTGAATAACGAGGGAGGTTATGTAATTGCCATCGATCCGCTGGACGGCTCATCAAATATCGATGTGAACGTTTCGATCGGCACCATCTTTTCAATTTATCGAAGAAAGAGCCCAATCGGAAAACCGATTCAGAAGGAAGATATTTTACAATGTGGTGCCCAGCAGGTGGCAGCCGGTTATATTTTATATGGCTCATCCACTATGCTGGTATATACTACCGGGCATGGCGTAAATGGATTTACGTATGAAAGTACGTTGGGTGAATATGTGCTCTCACACCCCAACATGAAAATACCAACCGATGGAAAAATTTATTCCATTAATGAAGGGTTGGCCAATTCATTCTCAAAACCGGTGATAGATTACATTCAATATTGTAAAGATCAACAATACACGGCCCGTTATATTGGCTCGCTGGTGGCGGATTTTCATCGAAACTTATTGAAGGGTGGTATTTACATTTACCCGGCCACCGGTAAAGACAAAAACGGAAAGTTGCGCCTGATGTATGAGTGTAATGCACTTGCCTTTTTAGCGGAGCAGGCCGGAGGAAGCGCATCGGATGGTTACCAGCGAATTCTGGAAATAAGCCCCCAAGACCTGCACCAGCGCACACCGTTTTATGTAGGCTCAAAAAATATGGTGAATAAGGCGGTGAGTTTAATCCATTAAACGCTTCATGCTTTACGGTTTCAGCGCCTTGTACTGGATCTTTAGTCTTCCTTCTTCTGTTGGGTAAAAACTTCAGGTGCTTGTTCTACCAGAATGCCATACCACTTCACCAGTTTTTTAATGTCCGATACGTACACTCTGTTCTCATCAAATTCAGGTAGTACCGATTTCAGAAAGGCCCGTAATTCGCTGCCATCAGAATCAGCATTTATCCCCAAATCGTTTTTATACTCCTGGTGAATTTTTTTTAATACATCCTCCAGCGGAACCGTGCCCTCTTTGGTGGTGGTGTAAATTGAAATCTCGCTCAGCAACGATAACCGGTGTGTAGCGTTTGCTACCAGGCGGGTTTTGGTTGCATCGAGCGATTCGAGCAGAACACCCGATTTACCCGGCTTTAAAACTTTAAACAAACCACCTTTGCCGCTTATTGATGCAATTTCGTTTAGTTCCATG
>Ga0209200_1003621_pt1 | contig 13135 bp, 8 predicted proteins | sample AD_UKC033_MetaG_FD_184406 | JGI IMG/M metagenome (GOLD analysis project Ga0209200, IMG submission 184406) | Active sludge microbial communities of municipal wastewater-treating anaerobic digesters from USA - AD_UKC033_MetaG (SPAdes) (version 2) | ecosystem: Engineered > Bioreactor > Anaerobic >...
CCCGGAAGTACATGCCGCTGATGTAAATATCGATATCAGACCCCTGTCCGCCTTTTTCAGGTGAGATATAGCTGATCTCGGGGGCATGCCAGGTCACGTTGATGCAGTCAACCCGGGTAATGGTATCTGATCCTGCACTGTTTGCTGCCGTGAGCGATACGGTGTAATTGCCCGCAGTCGTGTAGATATGCATTGGGTTCTGCACCGTTGCATTGGACCCGTCGCCAAAGTCCCAGTACCATGAGGTGGGACCCTGTTGAGAGGTGTCGGTAAACTGGACCGATAGTGGTGCAGAGCCGGATCTTTGGAAGGGAGTGAAGTTGGCGACTGGTGAGACTGAGGGGGCGGTCACTGAGATAATTTGTGAACTGGTCGCGTATCCCCCCTCGTTCTCGATCCTGAGCTCCACTACAAACTGCTTCGTCTCCCCTGGGGCTGCCCCCTGATCCGTAAAGATATGGACCGGGTTCTGTTCCTGTGAGGTGGTATTATCATCAAAATCCCAGAGCCAGGAGAGGGGATTTCCGGTTGAGGTGTCGGTGAACTGGACCGTAAGGCGTGCCGTACCTGAGGTTACGTTCGCGCTAAAGTTGGCCTCCGGCTGAGGGATTGAGAGATTAAACACCCTGAACCCGTTCTCAAGGATCCCCTGCTTGCCGTCGAGGGTGATGACCATGATATTCCAAAGTCCCGGATTTACTCCTGCCAGGTTCAGGGTCCCCTGAATCTCTCCCCATTCAATCCTGTTCACCGCTGCCGAGTGATTCACCTCGCCGGTCCGGTTTACCAGGACGGTTGAGCCACCGGAAAAGTGGCTCCCCCTGATGGTGAAGGGAACACTAGTATCCGGATACCCCGATGAGGGTGTGATAGTTTGGACGATGGGGGGAGAGGTCACATTCGAATCCAGGACAAAGTCCTGAATGGTTGTTGATCCGGGAGTGACTTCGACCATGGCAGAAGTTGGAGTGAGGTTGTACTCCTCGGGAGGTCTGACAAAGACTTCATATGTGCCCCCTGGATGGACGCGGAGACGGTAACGTCCCTCGGGGTTGGTGACCGTGAAATCCTGGTCTTCGATATAGACATTAACATACCGGAGCGGGGTCCCGGAGGTTGAGGTGATGGTGCCGGTAACAAAACCTGGTTGTTCGAAGAGGGTATAGGTGTAGGAGGTTGTGTCGAATGCCTCTTCCTGGAAGAATGAATTGCCGGTATCGGGATCATGAATCGAGAGTGCAGCAACCGAAAACTCCCCGGACTGGCCGGATTCGTAGATCTTCGTCCCATCGAAGACGAGGGTGATCTCCCGGGTCTCGTTTGCAGAGAATGTTCCGTTCTGCCCGGCATACTCCACCAGTGCCCCGTCCGGTCCTTTCAACCAGGCACCGGCCACGAACCTGCCGGAATTGTCAGGGATGACTCCGAACCTGACCCGGAGTGCATCATACCGTCCGTTCGAATCGGCATCATATCCCTCGTCAGAATGAGAACCTGTGAGATTGAGTGCCAGTCCCTGGAACTGGGTATACTGATATGCCCTGGTGCCGATCGCCGGTGCTTTGCAGGCAACGACCGTGCCGTTGTGGTCATAGACAGTAAGGGGGGAGACCAGGTATGATCCGTTGACCCGATGGTGATTGATAGCATGGCCATCGAAGTTCAGGCTGATCTGCTGGTTTCCTGGTTCGAGGTGCTGCACTTCTCTTAACCCGGTTATTTCGTTTCCATCGGGATCAACGAGCCAGGAGAAGAATGTGTAGCTGTCTGGTGCATTGACATCAAGTGTCAGGTGCAACGTGAGGAAATCGTAAAGGCCATCGTTATTGAAATCTGAGCCCTCTTCGGTAATACTCTGGACAGATATGGCAGAGGAGATGAACTGGCTATACAGGTAGGGCGATGTAGTAAACGCCAGCGGGGTGTAGTTGAGAGCAGTTCCCTTATCATCCGCAATGACCAGCTCCCTGAGCGTGAATGGGCCGTTCTTTTCGTGTGAAGCTATTGTTGGGCCATCGAAATTAAATCCGATTGTTTGTTCTCCCAGTGCGAGATTTGCCTCCGTTGAGGCAGAGGTAATGAATTCATCGCCCTTGTAAAGGGATGCACTGATTGTGTATGTGCCTGGTTGATTGAGAGTACATGTGAGATTTACCTGGAGGAATTCGTAAATATCATCATCGTTTTTATCGATGCCGGTATCATAATACACAAATGGTTGAGCGAATTGAGCTCCTTCAAACTGAGAAATGGAATAAGTATTGGTAGTGTATGCAGATTCGTTCCGGGCAAGTTCAAGAAGATCCCAATCGTCACCTCCTCCGTTTAGAACAATTGAAAGGTTATAGGGGCCATTCAAACCAGATGAATAAATTTCAAACCCGGAAAAATTTAGAGCGATAGGATAGGTACCGGACGCCAGGTATTTCCCATTATAGCTGGTTGCCACAGTGTTTCCATCGTTATCGATAAGCCAGGCATCAATGTAATACAATGAGGAGGCATTTACATTAATTCCAACAGTTACCTCAAGCTTTTCGAATAGGCCATTTCCATTCTGATCAACGCCTCTCTCTGATAATACCCCCTCAAAGCCTGATAATCCAGGAAAATGCCCTCCATCAGAAAGGATTGATAATGAATTTTTTCCAAAATCGTTATCAGTTGAAAGGACGTCTGGTTCAGGGCCAAAACTATCAGTTAAGGCATCCTTCTGATTAGTTGCGAGAGCACCTTCGTTCGACCAATCCTTCTTATCATTCTTCAAATTGCCTTTAGCTTGCTCCCCTCCTCTCCGTGCCAAATATTCATTATCTCCATATGAACGATAGTCTGGATGATTATAGACATTTGCCAAATTATAGGTATCACTATTCGTCCAAATCGTCTTTGACCCCTGAGGTTCCCAAGCCGTCGTGAGAGTTCCATTTTCGAAATCATTAGGAACCCAATCACCATCAAAATCTGAGGCAGCTGTTAAGGTTGGCCAGGTGTCATAAATGAGTTTATGTCTCAGCTCATGTCCTATTGTGTTTTCTACACTGTCAAGGTATTTTAGACCACCAAAAGACTCAATTCCTCCACTTGAATTTATGATAAATTTAAGAGATTTATATGTGGGTGCACCAAGGCCTAAGAAAAGGGTCTTAGTTGATGGGCTATATTGTCCTCTCACTGCTTTTGTTGTATATTGAAAATCCTTAATTCCCGAAATCACTTCATCTTTTTTCCAATAAAGGAACCAATTCGGTTCTTTATTAGGATTATCTTTGAGATCTATTGAATAATCCGGAACAATGACAATATCACCATAGCCATCTTTCCACCAAGAGTCGGTAGCAGGGTAATTTACAATAGGGAAAAATATTCCGAATCTGAAAGTTTCGGTGTCACAAATGTAGGTGTATCCAGACGGAAGAAATTTTGCATATACGGTGCATACTGCTTTCTTTATCCCATAAGCTCCTTCGGGGTTTATATAGGTATATGGGTTGATATATTCAACCGAAGATCCTTTCTCATCGATTAATTTTCCTTCTTTATCGTATAGCTCCCACTTCATCCCCGTGATTTCCCAATCGAGGCTCGCATTCCCATAGGCCATAAGTGATAGGGTTTTCCCTGTTACTGGAACGTAAGGAGAAGGAATTATCTTCTCAATAGAGGGAGGTTCTGTCTCCAGCCAGACCAGCCATGCATCATCTCCTCCTGGGATGGTCCAACCAAGATCACCATCATTTGAACGCGATTCTCCTGCAAGCAGTATATGATTGTCCTGGGTCAGGGTCATGGAAAAAAATCTTTCGTGGGCAGAACCCCCGATACTTTTTTGCCAGATGATAGTTCCTCCTTCACCAAGTTTTGCTACCCAACCATCCCATCCGCCGTGATTCCCCCCAAAGTCACCATCGTTTGAATCAGCATATCCGCCAATGATATATTTGCCATCCGGTGATTGAGCCACAGAAACGGCAACATCCTCCATAATTCCAGAACCTTGATAGATTTTTTCCCAGACGAGGGACAAAGTTGAGTCGTACCTTCTTACCAGAACCGTCCTGTCATAGGGATCATAAGGACAAATTTTTCCGACAGCGATATATCCTGAATCAAGGGTCTGTTCAACAGAATAGAAATATTCATCACTATTTTCCCTACGGGGTGAATCAATCCATTGCTGGTTGAAGTTCGGGTCCAATTTGATGAGGATTGCATCCGCATCTTCACAATCGGCACCCGTCGAGCACTTCCCTGTGCTACCTGAGACAATATATCCTCCATCCCTTGTCTGCTTTATAGAGGTGGGATTCATCCCTTGTGGACCGATACTCGTATGTTTTAATAATTTGCCGTCTCTTCCCAATGTGTAGATGTGGGCATAAGACCAGTGATCCGATCCGACCTCCCCACTGGTGATTAAAAACGATCCATCCAATGCCTGCAACACTGACAACGTAAATCCATGATCTTCCGGGGTGATTCCCGATGTCCATAAGACTTCATCCCACTGAATGTTGCCCTCTGAATCCAGCTTTACAATCCAAATCCATTGGTTGGTTAATTCTTTATCGGGCTCATATCCGGGGAAATCGTCTGCAAGGTCACCATCCGGAGATCTTGTCCAGCCGGCCAGGATGTATCCCCCATCGAACGTCTCCTGAATGGAGTCAAATTCTTCATAGTATCTCCCCCCGTAACATCTGGACCATTCCGTTCCTGCGTCAGTATTTAATTTAACAACAAAGCCATCTGCCTCTCCTCCATGATAGCCAGGAAGGTTTTCAGACTGAGTATACCCACAAAAGATGTACCCTCCCTCTCCTGTTTGTTGGACAGACATTGCCATATCAAACTTGGAACCACCAAACATGTACTGGTGGAGGATGGCAGGATTTTCCGGTAATGCGCTGACAGGAATAACCATCAATCCCAGGAAAACGATACAGAAAAATGGTAAAAAAATGGTATTTTTTTTACTTGTGGAGCGAGGGCTCTCAAAAAATAATACAGGGGACATCAGGGACATCTCTCAAAAAGAGGAGTTATAAAAGTATGCAAGGCATTGATTGCAACTGTGATTACGTTCTCATGTATCAGTTCCTCGATTCCCACCACCCACCTTAATAGGCCATGTGATTCTTATTAAAAGTGATATTTCCTTGCAAATGTTCTTTGGACCCGTGAGGTGAACAGGAAACATGATGCTCTCTCACCGCTGCTCAAAACAGGTGGAATTCATCGGATTTCTGCACCTCTCGCATCTGCACGCACAGGAGATAATCTGGCCAAAATACTTGGTTTGCTGGGGTCACGTTATGAAAAATATTATTTTTTGAAATTCTACCTGCGGAATGTGGGTTAAATAATTAGACAGAATTCAACTTGGAAAATTTTGTGAAAATCTGAAAAAAGTTGAGATTAGAATTGTCTGTCGAAAATGACCTGGTCTGACCCGTCTTGGAAGGATGCACGGAGGACCAGTCGTTGATTATCAACAGAATCGTCTGCGGTATACACCGTTTCACCAACTTCGAATGGAGACGATGCGTTTGTTGCAGTGCCATGTGCTTGAGCAGTTTCGGTCACATTTAAGAAACCACCCCCACCAATGGAATACATAATCAACTGAACTTGGCCAAGATCAGCGCCTCCCTGTATGGTTATTACTGCGGTTCCATTGTCATCCATAGTGACAGTAGTTGCCACATTCTTTGTTGTTTGGGTGCTTCCCGCCATACCGAACACAAAGGCCGCGATGACTGCCGCAAGAATAACGACAATGGCGACCATGAGGATAACCCCGATCACTGGGGATACTGCCTCTTCCTCGTTTTTAAAGAGCTTCATAGTGTTACCACCTTAACTGTTTCAGCACTGTCCATCTGTGTGGACATACACTGTGCAAACCAGTAATCCAACTGTTTTCTATACATTTGTTCGGACAGCGAACATTCATAATATCGATTAATCACGCTCTGATTTAGAAATAGGGCAATTTTCTAGGTTATCTTTGGATGCGTGTGGCACGCTAAAAGAGGTGGGTACACAATGATCACGAAAGAGTGCTCATGATTGCTACAACCTCGAATAATGCACCAATTGCAGAATCATGAGGACGATACCGTATCGTCTTACGTTGGGAATACCGCCATAAGAAGTTCCACCTTCAAACCAGTACTTTTGCTGGTTTGTATACATATATTCGGCTCGTGAAAGTTTATGGCCGTGATGAATGAGATCTGGATTTTTGATTGGCATTGTGATAGAGGACGAGAACTATCTTGCGGGGACTCATGTCGGCAACAGAACTGAGAGAAAGCTTGCTCCTATCCTTAACAATCGCTCATTATCTGGAATGGGTATCACTGAATACAAACGGCAATGCCGCTGCAGGGCGTAGAAGACAAGGGTGCAATAATGCCGTTCATTCGATGAGTCCTTCATCTTCATCGTTCAGGATAACCGTGACAGCCAGCAATTAATGTCATCCTCTGGGAAAAATCCGCCTGTATACCATGAAGGGGATTGTGCCGGTTCTGATAATCATCGTGCTTCTTCTCGTGACTGCCGGGTGTCTCGACTTTATCCATCCCCTGAAAACAAATCAGACGGTGAATAAGTCAACCTCCCTTCCCGGCGCGAAATACACCGTTGGGGACGTGGCGATCGCACAACCAAACGATGATATCGGCCAGGTGGTCCAGAACTACGATCCGGTCTCGCACAAGTATTCCACGCGTGCGATCATCTTTGACGAGTTCGGGAAGCTCTTCTATTACGAAGGGGGGTCAAAGTCGTTTTCTACCACTGAGTTTGAAGCCAAATACCCCTACAAGAGGGCGCACATCGAGAACCCATACGGTCTTCCTTCACAAAAAAAGGAATATTCGGCAAAATACAAGGTGGACCAGGTGGTCACCAGGAAAAATGTCCCGCTGGAAGGGGTGAAGATCCTCTCTTACGATTACGAAGCGGATGCCTATACCTACGTATACGCCTACAAGAACGGATCGGGCTGGAATTATGGCACTACTTCCTACACAGCGGCACGAACTGACTTGGAAAAGCGGTACGGTTAACAGGGTAGAGGGATATTTTCCCGATTGGGATGAAAAAAACTTCTCTCTTTTTCTTTCAGGAAGCGGAAGTCCCAGCTAATATTCTTCTCAAAACCCCTCCTAACTATATCCTCAGCACCTTGGTTATTTTACCTGCCCACTCACCCCGGCCTCACGCTGTAATGTCCCGACTTGCTCACCACCGCTCCCTGGATCGCCCCGTCCATGAAGCCCTTCGCCTTCGAGAATGCCAGATCGACCGAGCAGTCATGGGCCAGGTACCCTGCCATCGCCGCTGAGAAACAGCAGCCGGAGCCATGCACCTGGTAGGGATACTTCGGGCTCTTCAGCATCATCTCTGTGTCGGGGCCAACCAGGATATCCACTGCTTCATCGCCGGGGAGGTGGCCGCCGGTCACCACGACATAGTCCGGGCCGAGGTCGAGGATGGTTCGGCCTGCTTCTTTCATCTCGGGGATGGTGGTGATGTGTTTCATACCGGAGAGGATGAGGGCTTCGGGGATGTTGGGAGTGACGACTGTTGCCCGGGGAAGGAGGGTGCAGAGGAGGACGGCGGTTGCGTCTTCGTCGAGGAGGCGGCTGCCGCTCGTTGCCACCATGACAGGATCGAGGACGAGCGGGATATCGGGGGGGATGACCTTTGCCACGGTCCGGATCATCCCGGCAGAGCCGAGCATGCCGGTCTTGATGGCCCGGACCGGGAAGTCCTCGAGAACGGCCTTGATCTGGAGGGTCACGATCGCTTCGGGGACCATGGAGACCCCGAACACCTCCCGGGTGTTCTGTGCCGTGACGGCCGTCACCGCTGAGGTCCCCCAGATCCCGAGGGCGGCAAAGGTCTTCAGGTCGGCCTGGATCCCGGCACCTCCCCCGGAGTCGGACCCGGCTATCGTCAGGACTGCAGGGGGAGCAGTGGTACTCATAATCTGCAATGGGAAGGCTGAACGGTAAAATGCTTTGGACGCGGGGTGAGCTGACTCGACCACCCCCTAGAAGGCCTGACCGCCAAGGAGAAAGCCTGACCAACAATGGGGTATTTGCATCATAGCTATCTCTGAAAAACATCGATGAAGATAAAGAAACGCTCGCTCTCTGCATCCACTGGATTGGGGAAAGTATCGCTGGAAAAAATAGTGAGAATATTACCACTCATACCGGGCCCCATACCCTCCTATCTGGAAGATCCTTTCATAGGGTGATTCACTCCGGATATGCACGCACATGTTCAATCCCCGATCGAAGGAATACCAGCCACCCAGATCAATAACTTCAACCGTGCATACACTCCCTGTGGTGTAGAGTGTTCGGGAAATGGTCGTGATTCGGGAACATCCATTCCAGACCTCTACTGCATCGACTCGCGGGAATCCTCCTCCGGAGATATCAGATCGGTAATGCAAGCCAAGATACCTGACTTTTGGTTGTATTCCCCCCTGCTTCGAGTGATAACTGCCAAAGGGGCAGTCTATCCAGGCCGCGGGATAGTACCCTGAACTGCTCGCTTTCAGTCTGACGTAGTGCCCATCGGAATAATCCCGCTCATACACTATGTCTGCATTCGGCCCGCCATTGGCCTCTGCAGTTGATCCATGGAAAAAGACAGTGTCATAAGAGGTGAAAGCACCACCATCGAGAACCGGGCTCCGGGTGTCCATACCACATCCCCCCGACTCACCTGAAGATCCTTCTGCTCCTCCAGGCATACTATCCGAAGGCACTGGTTCTGCAGTTCTTCCGGCCGCTTCGGGTGTTACCGCATCCGCAACCTCGGACAATGTCTCCTTTTCGGCATCAACGATTATGTTCTCTGCGATCACTGGAATGGCCAGGAGCATAACCATGAGTATTCCGATTACTGCTACTATCAGCTGTTTCATTTTCACCCCTCTTATTTCTCGATACAACCTTTCAGACCAAGGCAGCTTCCGTAAAGGAAAGTAGTCTGGGAGTTTGTTCCCAGATACCCACATGGATGGACTGAAATTATTAAGGTTCCTGTTGTTGTCGCCTCAGAATCGCCTTGATCCAGTCCTGAATCACGATCACCTGCGGGCGTACACAAGATATCGCCATTTAAAAAAATGACGGAGGATTACCACTCATACCGTGCCCCATACCCTCCGATGTAGACAGCTCCAACGAATACCGGTGACGGATTCCGAGTATTAAAACAGAGACTCAATCCACGATTGAATCGATACCAGCCGCCGAGATCAATAACCTGGAGGGTATAGATCCCGGTGTTTTTGAGTGGAGGATCGAAATCAATACTTTTCACAAACGTGGCTCCGTTGTAAACATTAACCCTGTAGATTTCTGCTGCGTTGGAGGTCTGATACTGCAAGCCGGTATACCTGACCATGGGTTGTATTCCACCCTTCTTCGAATCATAACTGACATAGGGGCAATTTATGTAGGCTGGGCCACCTGATGGATTAAGTTGAAGGGAGTGGCAGTCTGTATAATCCCCTTCAAAACTAACACCAACTGAAAGCCTATGGGCCTTTGCCATCGTTCCATGGAAAAAGACAGTATCATACTGCGAGAAAGCACCCCCATCAAGAACAGGAGGGGTCTGCGTGTCAATATCAACCGATTGCCCCCCACCAGCCATTGGTGCTGTTCCGCTGTCTTCGCGTGCCAATACTGGCATAATACAGAACATTACAATGAATACTCCAAACATTGCTACTACTAATCGTTTCATTCATTACACCCCCTTTTTAAGATACGTCAAAGACAAGGCACGATCCACTTGTCAATTGTTGGTATCTAAAGACCACCATATACGGACGAAGAGAAGAAGATTGTGATATCGAGGATAATGATCGTCTTGCAGCGTCGTTAAGAAAGAGAAGGTTTCAGGGGATTACCACTCATACCGGGCCCCATACCCTCCAATCCAGATTTCTCCGGAATATGTCGGTGAAGGGTTACGAATAGATAAACAGGGCGTCAATCCACGATTAAACCAATACCAGCCACCGAGATCAATAACTTGGAGTGACCACCCTGCCGTGCTCTTAAGCGGGGGGTTAAAATCAATATATTTCACAAGTGAGTATCCATTCCACATTTCAATACGACAGATTTCTACTGTCCCGCTGGTCTTGTACTGCAGGCCAAGATATCTGACCTGGGGTTTTATCCCACCCTGCTTCGAATCATAACTGACAATGGGGCAATTTACCCAGACCGGGCTAGCACCTGGTTTAAGCCGGAGATAATGGGCGTTAGAGTAATCCCCCTGCTCTAAAATCCAGGAACTACTACTCGCTAAATTGACCTCTGCCATCGCTCCAGGCATAAAAAGGGTATCATACTGCGAAAAAGCCCCTCCATCAAGAACAGGGGTCTGTGTGTCAATGACAATTCCTCCTGAATCACCTGCAGCAGGGTGCATATTCGTTGACGTTGCTTCAGTCTCTGCCATTACTGGCAGTGCGAGGAGTACTGCCATGAATACCCCCAGGATTGCGACGATCCCGTGTTTCAAATCCTACACCTCCTTTTCATGGATACCCGCTCTAGAGATGCGCCAGAACCCTGATCGAACTAACCCTAGTTGTGTACCCAAAAGATCCACTTATCTCAGATAAGAAGAAGATTGTTGTTTGTATCACTACCTATCGATGAAAGATGCACACCAGACACGCCCTGTTCCAACGAAGTATCAGTCCCCGTTTCCGGAACGGAGCCACTCCTTTATATAGCAATACTATTTATCCCCGTATTCCTGATACTCCTATCATGGACGAACCCTCCGGTATCCTGTCGGATTCCGGGATGCACGGGACCAGCCCCGGGAGGTACCAGTACCTCCTCCGGGAGGGGAGCGAAGCCTCGTTTGTTGCCGAAGGCACCCGGCTCTCGCGGAAGAAGATGCAGGAGGAGGCACTCTTCTGGTTTGACCAGGCCCTGCAGCAGCATCCGGACTACCCCCCCGCCCTCCTGGGAAAGGCCTTTGCCTACGGCAAGATGGGGAAGTATGACGAGGAGATCCGGTGCTGTGACCTCGTGCTTGCACAGGAGCCCGGCTCGGTCGATGCCCTCCTGCAAAAAGCATATGCCCTCGGGAAACGGGGGCGGTTCGATGAGAAGATCACCTGCTGTGACCAGGCCCTTGCAGTCGATCCCACGTCTGCGGAGGCATGGAACAGCAAAGGCCAGGCACTTGGCATGCTGGGCCGGTTCGAAGAAGAGCTCGCCTGCTGCACCAGGGCAACCGACCTCCGCCCGCGGTACATCGGGGCATGGGTGAACGCCGGCCATGCCCGGATCCAGCTCAAAGACTACCCCGGGGCGGTCCAGGCGCTGAACCGGGCGATCCAGGTCTACCCCCGCTACGCGGCAGCATGGGTGAACAAGGGGATCGCCCTCTGCGGGCTCCACGAGTACCATGCCGCGATCGAGTGCTTTGAGACCGCCGGGCAGGAGTCCCCCGGGAGCCGGAGGGTCCTGTACTGGAAGGGCCTTGCCCTCTCCCGGACCGGCCAGTACCAGGAGGCGGTCACCTGCCTCTCCCCCCTCGTCTTCCGGGATCCCGGGTATGCCGATGCATGGGTCATCCTCTCCAACTGTCACTTCATGCTCGGGAACCTGGACGAATCGGTCCGCTGCTTCATGACCGCCTACGGCATCGACAAGAACGATATCAGGGAGCTCGTGAAAAAGGGCATCATCAGCTGGCGGCAGGGCAACAGCCCCGAAGCCCTCCGGTGCATGTCTGGCGTCTATGGGATACTCCTGCGCTGAAATCCCCAAAAATCCCCCGTAAAAGCCGCTGTTTTCCCGTCATTTTGCCCGGACCGGGTGCTCCGTGATAAAGTTTTATGAGCAGGAGCTACAAATAGAAGAGGCAGTCGAACACTGGGAAACGGTCACGGTGAAGCGAGGAGCAGCACCGGAATCTGCACGGCACACGGGTTATCGGCGGTGCAGCCTGGTGCGGAAGTGCGTTGCCGTGCCACCCGGGCGTGCGGTGAAAAGATCGGTACCGTTATGCGGACCACTCACCATAGCACGTTGAACAAGGCTCCCTTTCTCCCGAATACGATTCCTACCACCCCCTGATACCATGACATCGCGAATGCATGCCCCCCACACCACCTGTCCCGGATGCCGGGAGGAGGTCTACCTGGAAGAGCTCGTCAAAGGGCGCTGCCCCCTCTGCGGATGTGAGTTTGAGGAGTTCGATACCCAGGAGACCGAGATAGAGGACTTTATCGAGCGGTCCGACCTCCCCTGGCTCGTCTTCAACTATTTCCTTTTCAAGCGCTTCCTCGAGATCGGGGCAAGCCCGGTCCAGATCATGCAGTTCGTCGCCACCTTCAGCGACCAGGACCTGACAGGGAGCAACGGGAAGCCTGACACGACCTTCCAGCTCCAGGTCCCGATGCAGTTCCTCGACCGGATCCGGCCGAAACGGTGTGCCACCTGCGGGAAGGTCTTCTTTGCCCATGGCAGGAAGATGGCCACCGGCGATCTTGCCGCCCCCGGCCTCACGTACCGGTACTACTGCGACCGGTGCTGAAACAATCTTCTTTTCTGGTAGGATCTGATCTCTTTCTCAGAAGGAAAGGGAGAGTTCTCGAAAAATGCAATTCTTCATTTTTTTAGTGCGGTAGACTTGAGGAACAGGATTCGTGATGTGGGGGCTGCCGGCCCCCCGACCCCCGCACGCGATGCATGCCGCCGCCCCCGGACGGCGCCCCGGCGGCGGCTCAGTGACGGTTCATCAGGGACATGTGATGAACAAGGGTTTTCATCTTGAGATATACAGAGATGGGGGAAAACCGCTGGAATAGGATGCATTGTGGGGGCTGCCGTCCCCAGACCCCTGCAGGCGATGCACGCCGCCGCCCCCGGAGGGCGCCCCGGCGGCGGCTCAGTGACGGTTCACATGAGATAGTGTGAAATAAGAGATGTCTCTAATTCTGAAGACCGGGAGGAAAACCTCTGGAATAGGATGCATTGTGGGGGCAGCCGTCCCCAGACCCCCGCAGGCGATGAACGCCGCCGCCCCCGGAGGGCGCCCCGGCGGCGGCTCAGTGACT
>Ga0209200_1003624_pt1 | contig 13131 bp, 11 predicted proteins | sample AD_UKC033_MetaG_FD_184406 | JGI IMG/M metagenome (GOLD analysis project Ga0209200, IMG submission 184406) | Active sludge microbial communities of municipal wastewater-treating anaerobic digesters from USA - AD_UKC033_MetaG (SPAdes) (version 2) | ecosystem: Engineered > Bioreactor > Anaerobic >...
GTCGTTCACCCCCGGGGCGTTCCCGGCGGTGACGCTGCCCGGCTGTCCCGTGACGGCGCTCTTGTGGTTGAAGACCGGCGGCAGCTTGGCCAGGGCTTCCAGGGTCGTGTCCGGCCTTGGGAACTCGTCCTTGTCCACCACGGCGACTTTCTTTCCCTGGCGGACTTCCACGGGGAAGATCTCGTCGTCGAGACGCCCCGCCTTTATCGCTTCCCCGGCCGCCTTCTGGGACTGGAGGGCCCATTCGTCCTGGTCCTCCCGGGTGAAGCCGAACTCGTCGGCCGTCTCGGAGCCGTGGATGGCCATGTGGCGGTTGTAGAAGGCATCCCAGAGCCCGTCGTAGACCATGAGGTCAACGGAAGGCACCGTCGTCAGGCCCATCCGGGCGCCCCACCGCATGCCGGGCAGGGAGAAGGGGCAGTTGCTCATGCTTTCCTGGCCGCCGGCGATGATGATGTCTGCCCGGCCCATCTTGATCATCTGGACCCCCAGGTCGACGGTCTTGATTCCCGAGGAGCAGACCTTGTTGACGGTGATGGAGGGGACCCATTCGGGCAGTCCCGCCAGGATGGACGCCTGACGGCTCGGCACCTGGCCGCAGCCGGCGGGGACGACCTGGCCCATGATGACGTAGTCGATGTCTTCGGCCTTTACCTTGGGGCTCACTCGCCTCAGGCACTCCTTGATGGCCAGGGCGCCCAGCTCCGGGGCGTCGAAGGACGCCAGCCCGCCGCCGAAACGCCCGTAGGGGGTACGGCAGGCGGAGACGCAGACCACTTCACGGAAGCCCTTGTATACGTTCTTGACTTTCTTTCCCATCCCGGAATAATCCGGTTTCCTCTCGCCGAACTTGGCGACAGGGGCGTCCTTGTAGACTTCGGCTCGCTTTCTGTCCAGTTTCTGCGGAACCTTTTCCATGCATTGCCTCCTGTGTGTAATTTATCCTTGAATGGATTACCGATATCCGGTCACTCCGGCAGGCCGGCGGGAATATGGCGCGACGACGGGGCGCCAGCCTTCTTCCAGAGAACGGCGTGCGAAACCTGTTTACCGCAGGGGGTGAAATGCCGGGGAAAGAAAAATTAACTTTCCAGGTTGTCTACAAATTCCACTTCACGGGGCACCTTGTAAGGGGAAAGGTAGGATCGGCAGTAACGGAAGAGTTCCTTGTCATCGAGGATGTTTCCCTTTTTCGGCACGACCAGTGCTTTGACGATTTCACCCCGCATCATGTCGGGTTTCGACGTCACCCGGCAGGCGGCCACGAGAGGGTGTCTCTCGAGGACAACTTCCACTTCCCGGGGGTACACGTTGAACCCGCTCGTGATGATCATTCGTTTCTTTCTTCCCGTGAGGAAGATGTATCCCTCCTCGTCGATCCTTGCCAGATCGCCCGTGTAGAGCCAGCCGTCGCGGATGACCGAAGCCGTGGCCTCCTCGGCCCTGTAGTATCCCGACATGACGTTTTTCCCCCGGATGAGAAGCTCCCCCTCACCGTTCGCCGGAAGATCCCCGCCGGCGTCGTCCACCACCCGGGCTGTCGCGCCGGGGATAGGAATTCCGATGGAACCCGGCTTCTGGGCCATCCAGGGCCGGCTGAAGGAGCACACCGGCGAGGCTTCCGTGAGGCCGTAGCCTTCCATGAGCTTGACGGAGAACTTCTCCTGGAAGGGGGGGATGAACTCGGGTATCATGGCGGACCCCCCGGTGATGCACAGGCGGAGGGAACCGACGTCATGCCTTTCGGCGCCGTCATGAAGAAGCATGCCGAGAAAGAGCCGGGGCACGGCGGCGATGTAGGTGATCTTTTCCCGGGCGATGGCTTCGAAGATGCCGTCCATGTTGAGCTGGTCCATCATGACCATGGCGGCCCCCAGTTCCAGGGCGCTCACCATGTTGGCGGCGGCGCCGAAGGCGTGGAAGAGGGGGATGAGGCAAAGGCCCACGTCGCCCTCCCGGCCCTCGCAGATTTCACGGAGGAGCGTGCACTGGGTGGCCATGTTCCCGTGGGTGAGGACGGCCCCCAGGGGCCTGCCGGTGAGGCCCGCCGTGTAGATCATCACCGCCGGGTCTTCGCTCCCGATGGGCGGGGACTCGAATTCGGGGCTGTTTTCGTCCAGGGCCTCGCGGAAGGGTGACGGACCGAAGGCGCCGTCGGTGAGGAGAAGGTGCCGGCACCGGGGGACCTGGTCGCGGATCTCGGCGAACCGTTTCGCCGCGGCGGTCGTGGTGATGAGAATCACCGACTCGCTGTTTTCGAGGAGATGCTGCAGTTCGTAAGGCGTCGAAAAAACGCTCAGGGTGACGGCGACGGCGCCGATTTTCGCGGCGGCGAAGTAGGCGATGACGAATTCGGGGCCGTTGGGAAGGAGAATGGCCACCTTGTCCCCTTTTTTTACGGGCAGACCCTGGAGGTGATTGGCCAGGGCGTTGACGGCCCCGTTCAGGTCGCCGTAGGAGATTCGGAGATCCTTGAAAATAATGGAAGGGAGATGGGAATAGCGCCCGGCCGAATGTTCCAACATTTTGCCTAAGTTAGCATATTCCATTAAGAAAAAACCTCCCTCCAAGGCGAACACACCATAGCACAACGGGTATGGAGTTTCAATACAAATGTCGGGGAAAAAACCCCCTTTCGGATTCTTTCCCGCGGCCTTGACATTTCGCCCCGGATCAATGTAACTGATGACATCCCTGTGTGAGAAAGGAGGGGAATCGATGAAAAGAATGAAAGTCTTTTTGATGGTGGTTTTCTGCATGGTTTTCTGCGGCTTTTCCGCCGGCGCTGAGGAATTGCAGGTGGGAATGACCGCTTCGGACTGGTCCTTTCCCGACGCGGACGGAAAGGCGTTCACCATGGAATCCTGGGCGGGGCGGGTTCTCCTGGTGAACTACGTGGACCCTGACGAGTCGGACCTGAACGAGCATTTTACCGACGCCATGAAAAAAGCCAAGGAGGAGGGCCTCCTGAAGGAGGAAACCTACAAGGGCATCGGGATCGTAGACTGCGACGCCACGTGGAAGCCGAATTTTCTCATCCGGGCCATCGCCGGGGAGAAGGCCAAGAAATACAAGACGGTCATTCTTTTCGACTATGATGCCAAGTTGAGAAACGCCTGGGGGCTGGGCAAGGACACGGCAAACGCCGTCATCCTCGACAAGAACCGGGTCTGCCGGGCCATCGTCCGGGGCCGGGTTCCCGACGACCAGGTGGAGACGCTCGTGAAGCTGGCCATCGACCTCCAGTCGGAATAAGGGATCCCGTCATGGCGGCGGTCATCATCGACGGGAAGAAGGTTGCCGGGGAAATCCGGGAGGAAATCCGTCAGGGGGCCCTGGATCTCTTCGGCGCCACGGGCGTCCGGCCGGGACTGGCCGTCGTTCTCGTCGGCGAGGACCCCGCTTCGAAGATTTACGTGGGCATGAAAGAGAAAGCCTGCGGGGAGGCGGGATTTTTTTCCCGGGAATATCGGCTGCCCGAAAACACCCGGGAGGAGACCCTTTTGAGACTGATCGGGGAGCTGAACGGCGATGCCGGCATACACGGCATCCTCGTTCAGCTCCCCCTGCCGAAACCGCTCAGGCCGGAACCCGTTCTTGAAGCCATCGACCCCCGGAAGGATGTGGACGGCTTTCACCCGTACAACGTGGGGGGGCTTTTCACGGGGAATCCCTTTCACCGGGCCTGCACGCCTGCCGGGGTCATCGCGCTTCTTGACCGCTACCGGATTCCCATGGAAGGGAAAGAAGCGGTCATCGTGGGTCGGAGCAACATCGTGGGGAAACCGCTCGCCCTCATGCTGCTCGCCCGGCACGCCACCATCACCGTCTGCCACACCCGGACCCGCAACCTCGGGGAGGTGACCCGCCGGGGAGAGATTCTCGTCGCCGCCGCCGGGAATCCCGAAATGATCCGGGGCGACATGGTCCGCGAGGGGGCGGTGGTCATCGACGTGGGGACGAACCGCCCGGCGGGGGGGAAGCTCGTGGGGGATGTGGCCTTCGGGGAAGCAGTGGAAAAGGCTTCCCACATCACCCCCGTGCCCGGCGGCGTGGGACCCATGACCATTGCCATGCTGCTGTCCAACACGCTGTCGAGCGCCCGGCGGTTCGCCGGCCTTTCCCCGTGACGGGGCCGTGAATCCCGTGGGGTTCCGCCGGGGAACCGCGGCACCGCGGTGGAACCGGTGAAAGATTTCCCGACGGCGGGTTGAGAAAAGGGAAGGTCTTGTCGTCTTGTCCTGACCCGCCCTTTCGGGTCCCGAAGGGACAAAAGAAAAAAAGAGGGAGGGCATGGGCGTTCAGAACGAAAAATACGATGTCGTCGTCGGTATTCCGTCGTACCACGAAGCGGAAACCATCGGACACGTGGCCGAGGCCGCCGGCAGGGGCCTGGAAAAGTACTTCCCCGATCTGCGAACCGTCGTCGTCAACTGCGACAACCGGAGCCCCGACGGGACGCGGGAGGCCTTCCTGGCGGCGCCCTTTCCAAAAAGGGTTGACCGCAAATACATCGCCACGCCCGAAGGCGTCCGTGGGAAAGGGAACAATTTCTGGAATCTTTTTCAGTTCTGTGAAAAGGCGGAAGCCCGGACCATCGTCGTCGTGGACGCCGATCTCCGGTCGATCACCCCCGAGTGGATCAAGTACCTGGGGTTTCCTGTTCTTCAGGGCGGGTATGACTTCGTCACCCCCTACTATTCCCGGCACCAGTTCGACGGGACGATCACGAACCATCTGTGTTATCCCCTGGTTTTTTCCCTGACGGGGCTGGACATACGCCAGCCCATCGGCGGGGATTTCGCCTTTTCCCCCCGGCTCTGCTCCCACTGGCTCAGCCTGCCCTGGAACGACATGGTCCGGCAGTACGGGATTGACATCTTCATGTCCCTGAACGCCGTTTTCGGCGATTTCCGGACCTGCGAGGCCGGCCTGGGTGCGAAGATTCACAAGGCCAGTTCCCCGAAGCTGGGAAGGATGTTCGAGGAGGTGGTCTACGCCCTGTTTTCGACGATCCTGAGCCACCGGTTCACGTGGCTTGAAAAATGGCTCGAAAACGGCGCCAGGACGGTCTATCAGATGAAGGTCCAGAATGTGAACCGTACGGGCATGAAGAAGCTCCAGGACCCTCAGTGGCTGAACATCGACATCCTGAAACTGAAGCGGGACTGCCGGAACGAATACGAGCAGTACAAGGACCTGGTCCGGCAGTACCTGACCCCTTACGCCTACGGCCGGTTCGACGCCATGTTCCACATGGACAACTACGATGTGGACATCATGCTCTGGTCCCAGATGGTCTACACCCTCCTGTACCTGTTCGACGGGGCCGCGGAAACATCCAAGCGGGAGATCATCAACGTCCTGAAACCCCTTTACTTCGCCCGGAGCCTCACCTTCGATTACCAGACCTGGCGCTACAGCGTGACGTTTGCCGAGGAGGAGGTCCACAACCAGGCCATGGCCTTCCTTTCCCAGAAACCCTATCTTTTCGGTCTTTACCTGGGGGAGGGAAAGTGTACCTTCCCCCAGCCGGAGGCCGGGAATTGACCGGCCCGGCCCGACCGGCCTCGGGACGGGCGGAAAAGATCCTTCCGGCCCCCTGAAAAGGCGCCCTCTTTCGTCGGAGAACCCGAACGCCGGGAAAGTCATGGGCGCCGTGGGATATCTCCATGGAATGGGTTCGGGGTGATTTCCCCATCACCGGTGTTTCGGGAACGCTTCCCTGACGGCTTCCGGAAAACACCCAGCCCAGGTCACCGTCGGGCGCGGCGGGTTTCACCGCCCGTGAATGCAGGAACGGCGATCCGCCCGTGCGTCCATGCCACCTGAGTGGCGGCCCCTGTGTTCGTTGACTTGCAACAGGAATACTGTTACGTATGGACATCGGGAACGATCGTTTCGAGCAGGGCGGGTTAATGTATTTTCAGCAGGTGTTCCGGTGAGAAAGACAGTCCTGGGGGCCGTCGTTGTTTCTTTATGGATGATGACCGGCGTGGTCCGGCCCGTCTCGACCGTTTCAGCGGCGGGAGAGGGGCCCCTTCGGATCGCCGTCCTGTATTTCGACAATTATTCCATCACCGACCGGGAGAGCCTGGAGCCCTTCAGAAAAGGACTGGCGGATACGCTCATCTCCTCCCTGGCGGGGTCGGAGGGTCTTCAGGTCGTGGAAAGAACGCGCATGGATGCCCTGATCTCGGAAATGGCCCTTCACCAGACCGGGGCGGTGACGGACGAAACGGTTCAGAAAGTGGGAAAAATACTGGGCGTGAAGGCCCTTCTCATGGGGAGCTACACGGCCGTCGGGACGATGCTCCGGATCGATGCCCGGCTTGTGGACGTGGAGACGTCCCGGGTGATGGTTTCCGAGGAGATGTGCGGGTCCGCCGACGATTTCTTCTTCATGGAGGAATCCCTGGTGGAGAGGATTCTCCGGAGCTTGAGGCGGAAGGGCCCGGCGCGTGCGGAGAAAAAAACGGGGGAGGAGTCTTTCGAGGCCCTTCTCCTCTATTCGAGAGGTCTCGATGCCCTCGACCGGAAGGATGAGAAGGCGGCGGCGCAGATCGCCCGGGAACTTAACCGGAAGTACCCGGGCTTTCCGGTGGAGAACCGAGGGTTGCGGGAAGCGGGAAGGAGGCCATGAGGGGCGGGATGAGAAAAAGCGCGACAGGTATTCTGGCAAGTGCGGTTATCATCGGTTTTTTTCTGTCCGTAACGGCGGACCGGGTTCGGGCGGTGTCCCCTGACCCCTCTCCATCCTTTCTCGTTGCCGTCTTTCCCCTGGAGGATCTTCGACCTTCGGGTGATACGGAAGGCCTGGGAGAGGTGCTGGCCGCGGGCATCACCGACGGTCTGAACGGAGCCCCGGGCGTTCGCGTGGTGGAACGGCAGCGCCTCAAGGCCCTGATGGATGAAATCGGCCTCTCCATGACCGGGGCGGTCGATGAAAGGACGGCCCTTCGGGTGGGTAAGCTCCTGGGGGCGAATCACCTGATCCTGGGGTCCTTCATGAAGTTCAGAAGCCAGGTCCGCGTGAATGCCCGGGTGGTTCGGACGGAGACGGGGGAAATCACGGGAACGGCCAAGGTGACGGGAAGCTTTGAAAAAATTTTCGAGCTCGAGGAAAGGCTTGTGAGCGAGATTCTCTCCGCCGGCCTCAAACGGGATTGAACGAAGGAGGATGTCATGAGAAGCAGGATCACTCAATTTTTCGTGCCGGTTCTGGTTTTTTTGTTTTTGACGGGGTGTAACTCGGCCATTTTCCAGAGGACCATGCTCCAGGTCAAGGCCCACACGGCCCTGGAGTCGAAGAAATATGACGAGGCCGTCGCCCTTTACGAGGAACTCCTGAAGGAAAGCCCGGATAACGCGACCGCCTTGAGAGGAATCGGACGGGCTTACGTGGAAATCGGAAAGGGCCCGGAGGCCGTGGCGGCCCTGGAAAAGGCCCGGAAGATCGACCCCAACGACAAGGGCACCGACCTGTACCTCGGCCTCGCCTACACGCTCACGGAGGAATACGGGAAGGCCATCGATGTCTGGAAGGCTTACGCCCTGCAGGAACCGGACAGCTACGTCACCGCCCGGATCGTGAAGCAGATGACCGTCCTGCTTCACAAGGAATCATCCCGCTGGGCGAAGGAGGCGGTGAAGGGGGAAAAGGCCCTGAAGGGAAAACCCGGCGACCCCAACACGGTGGCGGTGACCTATTTCGGGGACCGGGGCATTCGTGAAAGGATTCGGCCCCTCCAGAAGGCCATGGCGGACATGATCATCACCGATCTCGCCAAGGCCCCCTCCATCGCGGTGGTGGAACGGGTTAAAATGCAGAAGCTTCTCGAGGAGCTCAAGCTCGGGACGACGGGTATCGTGGATCCCAAAACGGCCCCCCGGGTGGGACGCCTTGTGGGGGCGGGCCGGGTGGTCACGGGGAACATGGCCGGCCTCAGTGAGGCGGTCATGCGGGTGGACAGCGTCGTCATGGACGTCGGCACGGTCAAGGACGCCGGCCGCCAGGAAGCCCAGGGTCCCGTGGACGAGTTCTTCAAGATCGAGAAGGCCATCGTTTTCGGTATTCTCGATGACCTGGGGGTTTCGCTGACCCCCCAGGAAAGAAGCGCCATGGGGCGTTACGCCACGACATCCTACACCGCCATCAAGTATTACGGCGAGGGCCTGGACGCCCAGGACAGGAAGGATTGGGACCTGGCTATCCGCCTGTTCCTCCGCTCCTCCGAGGCGGATCCCCAGGGACCGGGCGCAAAGGCCCTGACAACGGCCCCGTCAACGGCCCAGGCGAACGCCACCGTTCTCGGCCTGGTGGGCGATGTGACCGCCGCCAGTGAAGCGGATGAGGCCAGAGCGAAGGCGGCGGCGGCCCAGAGCGGAGGCAGCGGCGGCGGTCACTGACGGATATCCAGAGTTCCGCTTCGAAGAGGGAGTTCGACGGGCGCCTCTTGCCTGTCTCGGGCAAAAGGTGCCCTCTTCTCTGTTTCAAGGCCGGGGCAAGGGGCCGGGACAACGCCTTGACCCTTGACAGGGTGCCCGTTTTTGTCTATGCTCCAACGGCTTGACGGCTTTGTCACAGGTCCTTGCGCGCGACAGTGCCCGACATCCCCCGGCATGCCGGTACATCGTCCGGCACGCCTTGTTTTTTGCGGTTCGGGCGCCCCGCCGAGGGCTTTCCACGAAACCGCCGGTAAAAAAAGCTTTTAGAATTTTCGAGCGTTTGCCCCTCGTTGACGGCGGGCGGGAGAGAGAAGAGAGATCGAACCGGGGTTACGGTAGAGAAAGGAGATCAAGGAACATGTGGAAAAAGGGGATTCTTTCGGTATTCGTTGTTTCGGCCATCCTGGTGTTTGCGGGCTTCAGCGGGGCCCTGGCGGCGGAGAAGGTTTACATCAACGGGATCGACGCCAATTTCCCGCCTTTTGCCTATGTGGACAAAAACGGCAACCCTGATGGGTTTGACGTGAAATCGGTGGACTGGATCGCCAGGGAAATGGGATTCAAGGTGAAGCACCAGCCCATGGACTGGGACGGCATCATTCCGAGCCTGAAAGCGAAGAAAATCGACATGATCGCCTCGGGGATGAGCATCACGGACAAACGGCGGGAACAGGTGAACTTTACCATGCCCTACTGGGTCATTGCCCAGGTTCTCGTGGCTCCCAAGGACAGCCTCCTGTCGGTGGACCAGCTCCTCTCCAAGGGGAACAAGGTGGGTGTCCAGCGGGGAACGACGGAGGCCAAGTGGATCGAAGAGAACCTGATCAAGAAGGCGGGAAAGAATTTCCAGCTCGTGTATTATGATTCCGCACCCCTGGCCGTGGAGGACGTGGTGAATGGGCGGATTGTGGCCGCCGCCATGGATGACGCCCCGGCCAAAGACGCTGTCAAGAAAAAACCCGTGAAGATCGTCGGCCAGTTCGGTATGGAACAGGAAGACTTCGGCTACGCCGTCCGCAAGGAAGACACGGAACTTCTGGGAAAGCTGAACGAAGGTCTGAAGAGGCTCATGGCTTCCCCGTACTGGGAAAAGCTCATGACCGAGTACGACCTGAAGTAAGGCTCCTGTTCCGTCTTTCAGGTTTTATCGTTTTCGGGAGGCATCGGCACCGGTTCGATGCCTCCCCTCTTTTCAAAGGCGCCTCCATGGCACTCCCCGGTAACGTTTCCCGAAAGGCGGGCCGATTCACATGATGGAAAGCGTAACCGCCATACGGGAAGCCCTGCCCTATCTCCTCCAGGGCTCTCTCGTCACACTGGGGCTGGTGGCGGGTGCCCTGGGGCTCGGCCTTTTGGTCGGGACCGCCCTGGCGGTCGGACAGGTTTACGGTTCCCCCTGGGTTCGGCGGCTCGTGTTTGTCTACGTCTGGTTTTTCCGGGGCGTCCCCCTCCTTGTCCTTTTGTTTCTCTTTTATTTCGGTCTCTTCACGTTATTCCGCATCAACATTTCCGCCTTTACCGCCTCCGTTGTCGTTCTCGGCCTCATCAGCGCCGCCTACCAGTCTCAAATCCTTCGGGGCTCCATCCTCTCCCTGCCGGAAGGCCAGATGAAAGCGGCCAAGGCCCTGGGAATGAGCCATTTCGAGTCCATCTTTTTCATTATTCTGCCCCAGGCCTTCCGCCTGTCCGTTCCCGGCTGGTCCAACGAATACTCCATCGTGTTGAAGGACACCGCCGTGTCCTACGCCCTGGGTGTCATGGAGGTCATGGCGCGGGCCCACTTCGTCGCCTCCCGGACCTATGAGCACCTGCCCCTTTATTTCACCGCCGGGGTCATTTTCCTGATCCTGACGTACGGCGGAACCAGGGCCCTGCGTTTTCTCGAGGACCGGGTAAGGATTCCCGGGTATTCCCAGCGGTAGGGACCGGAAAGATTATGATGAACGAGAAAAAGATCATTCTCCAAGTCGAAAAGCTGACGAAACGCTACGGAGACAAGGAAGTGTTGAAGGACGCCTCGTTTTCCATACGGGAGGGGGAACTCAAAATTCTCATCGGTCCTTCCGGGGGGGGGAAAAGCACCCTTCTCCAATGCATCAACTTCCTCGTCAAGCCGAACGCCGGCAGGGTTTTCCTGGACGGCCGGGAGGTTCTCTACAGCCGCAAACGGGATCTTTACAACTATCGGCAGAAAGTAGGGATGATTTTCCAGGACTTCAATCTCTTCGATCACCTGACGGCCCTCGGGAACGTGGAGATCGCCCTGGTCCGGGTCAAGAAGATGAGCCGGGACGAAGCCCGCGTCCGTGCCTCCGCCGAACTGGACCGGGTCGGCCTCGGGGACCACGTGGAAAAATACCCGGCCCAGCTTTCCGGGGGCCAGAAACAGCGGGTGTCCATCGCCCGGGCCCTGGCCATGGACCCGGAGGTGATGCTTCTCGACGAGCCCACGTCGGCCCTCGATCCCGAACTCATTTCCGAGGTCCTCGCGGTCATCCGGGACCTCCGGTCGAACGGCATGACCATGATCATGTCCACCCACCAGATCAGCTTCGCCGGCGAAATGGCCGATGAGATCCTCTTCATGGAAAACGGCATCATCGTGGAGGCGGGGCCGCCGAAAAAACTCTTCGCCCAGGCGGAATGCCAGCGCACCCGGGAATTTTTCATGAAGATCGCCGAGATATACGGGGAGTCCCGGTAAGTGGAAGAGCTTTTTTTCCTTCAGAACGAAGTGGCGCCGGCCCTGTGGAAGGGCCTTCTGGTGAGCTGCCGTCTCATCGTACCCTCCGCCCTTTTCGGGCTCGTCATCGGTGTTTTCGTCGGGGTTCTCCGGGTCTTCGGAAATCCCTTCGTTTCCGCCCTGGCCAACACCTATGTGGCTCTTTTCCGGGGGTTTCCCCTGGTGGTTCAGCTTTTCATCTGGTATTTCGGACTCCCCCACATCGGTATCTATTTTTCCCCCTACGGCGCATCGGTCATCGCCTTTTCACTGTGCAGCGGGGCCTATCACTCCGAGTACGTCCGGGGCGCCCTTCTTTCCATCAAGAAAGGCCAGATGCTGGCCGCCCAGGCCCTGGGTTTTTCCAAGATCCAGATGATCTGGTCCGTCGTCCTGCCCCAGGCCTTTCGAAGGGCCCTTCCTGGCTGCGGCAATGAAATCGTCTACCTCATCAAGTACTCTTCCCTGGCTTACATGATCACCTGCATCGAACTCACCGGCCAGGGGAAGATCATCGCCTCGGAAACATTCAAGTATACGGAAATATTCATGATCGTTGGGGCCGTCTACCTCGTCCTGACCTCCCTGGCCGCCTGGGGGCTTCACCACCTGGAATCCCGGTTCCGGTTACCCGGGTTCCAGCATTACGGGCTCTGAGCATACATGACGAAAGTCTTTTCACCTCTCACAGAAACGGCGGTACAAGAGATCCGCCGGGTCATCCCTCCGGAGAGAGTCATCCGTGACCGGGAACGGCTCGAACCCTTCTCCCGGGATGCCGGTGAGGGGTCCTTTTATCCCGACCTGGTCCTGGAAGCGGTTTCAGCGGAGGAAATCGGGGCGATTCTCCGGCTGGCCAACGGCCATCGTTTTCCCGTCACGCCCCGGGGGCTGGGAACAGGCCTGGCCGGCGGGGCCGTGGCGTCCCGCGGCGGCGTCGTCCTGTCCCTGTCGAAAATGAACCGGATTCTTTCCCTGGAGGAGGAAAACCTCATCGCCGTCGTGGAACCGGGGGTCGTCACGAAAGACCTGAAAGAGGCCGCCTGGCGTCGGGGCCTTTTTTACCCTCCCGACCCGGCCAGCGTGGACACCTGCTCCATCGGGGGGAACGCGGCCACCAATGCCGGCGGGACCTCCTGCGTCAAATACGGGACGACCCGGGATTACGTCCTGGGTCTGGAAGCGGTTCTTCCTACCGGTGAGATCGTCCAGGCCGGCGTCCGGACCCGGAAGGGGGTCGTGGGATACGACCTCGTCCATCTTCTCGTGGGTTCCGAGGGAACCCTGGGTATCATCACCAAGCTGATTCTCCGCCTCCTTCCCCGTCCCCGGGCCGTCGCCACCGCGGTGGCTTTTTTCCCTGGCCTGTCCGCCGTCATGGAAGCCGTCCAGGCTGTCCTGGTCCGGGGCTATCTCCCGTCGGCCGTCGAGTTTCTCGACCGGCCCTGCCTGGAGCTCGTGGGGGATCTCCTTCCCTTTCCCGACGCCAGAAAAGCGGGGGCCTTCCTCCTTTTGGAAACGGACGGCCACCCGGATTTCATTTCCCGGGAGATCGAGGAGATGGGTGAAATCTGCGCCGAGAAAGGGGCAGGCGACATTCTCCTGGCGCCGGATTCCCTGAAGCGGGCCCGGCTCTGGGAAATCCGTCGTGAAGTGGCCCTCCGGATCGAGCATCACGCGAAGGTTCACGTTCCCGAGGACATCGCCGTCCCCATCGGGAGAATCGCCGAATTCGTAACGGAGCTTCCCGATTTCGAAAAGGCGCACGGCATGCGGATCTACGCCTTCGGTCATGCCGGGGACGGAAACATCCACCTCATCATCACGGCGGAGTGTCGGGACCGCCGGGACCGGATCGATGAGGGGATCCGGAGAATCCTGGAAAAGGTGATTTCCATGGGGGGAACCATTTCGGGGGAACACGGCATCGGCCTGGCGAAAAAACGGTTTCTGACTCTCGA
>Ga0209200_1003627_pt1 | contig 13123 bp, 13 predicted proteins | sample AD_UKC033_MetaG_FD_184406 | JGI IMG/M metagenome (GOLD analysis project Ga0209200, IMG submission 184406) | Active sludge microbial communities of municipal wastewater-treating anaerobic digesters from USA - AD_UKC033_MetaG (SPAdes) (version 2) | ecosystem: Engineered > Bioreactor > Anaerobic >...
GCTGGTGGATGAGGTGCTGGCGGTGGGGGATGTTGGGTTCCAGAAGAAGTGTCTGGGAAAGATGGGAGATGTGGCCAGGAAAGGACGTACAGTTCTGTTTGTAACACACAATCTCCCAATGGTGCTCCATCTCTGCCAGTCCAGCATCTTGCTTCGTCAAGGCGAACTAATGGCAGTCGGAGCCACCAGACCGCTCGTTGAACAGTATCTTCGTGAAGATCAGGTGGCCTCCGGAACGGCGAGCTTCGCGAACGGCCTAAGCACCGCTCCTGACGATTTTGCTTTCATCGCAGTGCGGGTGTTGAGGGCAGATGCGACACCGTCAGATCGGATCATGCTCAGCGATGGCGTCAGTGTGGAGATTGAGTATGAGATCCGCCGCGCGATCTCAGGCGCCAACATTGGGTTTCATCTGTGGAACTCGATCGGCGTTTGCATCCTGACCAGCACTGATGTGGACAGCAATCCTGCCAGTATCAGTCAGGAACGACAGCCTGGGCGCTATGTAGTGGTTTGCCACATCCCTCCAGAGTACCTGCGAGCAGACACCTATCGGCTCGATCTGTCAGCGAGTGTTCCACGTGTACGGTGGTTAGCGGAGGCGCCGAACGTGTTGGTTTTCGAGGTAATGGACGATGGAAGCGTGATGGCGGTGCTCAATCAGGGGCGACTGGGTGCAGTTGCACCGGTGTTACTCTGGCGGACAGAGGAACAGAAATGAGTGGGACAGGTCAATCACTCCGAAAGCGCCTTAAGCGTTACCCTTTGCTCGTTGAGTCGTGGCATTGGGTACAAGACAAGGCAAGAATCGTCCGCACCGCTATAATTAAGCCTAAACCAATACGATTTTTCGACGTCTACCTCGTTGAAGGACTGCCTCCGGCGTCAGCACGGCGAGCGCTGGTTGCATATGTCGCGCCCCCTTTGCCTTGTACCCCCGAAGACCCCATGTTCTTCTTCGATCGTTCGATCTATATGTGGCACACGTATGTGGTGGCCCAGATTCTCAATCGTCTCGGCTACATCGTTGATTTGATCAACTGGAATGATACCAAGTTCCTTCCAAAGCGCAACTATGATCTCTATTTCGCGCATGGTGGGATGATCTCCGAGAAAATCATGGACCTTCTATCTCCATCTGCGGTGCGGATCTACTGGACATCGATCATGTATTGGCAGTATCACAATGACGAAGAACTCAAGCGTTTGCGAGCAATCGAAGCTCGTCGTGGCGTCATGTTACCAGTTGACCGATTTGTACACCACAGCGAGGATGGAGCGCTAAGCAAGGCTCATGGGATCATCGGCCTTGGCAATCACTTCATACGAGAGACCTATCGAGATTTCCCCAACGTAACTATGGTCAACAACATGGCGCGACCAGTCGATGGTTTCGAGACAGAAAGCAAAGACTTTCGATTCTCCAGAGACCATTTTCTCTATTTTGCTGGTGCGGGCGCCGTGCAAAAAGGATTGGACCTTCTGTTGGAGGTCTTCGCAGAGCTCGAACATCAACACCTCTGGGTTGCCGGACCAGTCGAATCCGAATTCATAGAACTATACCGAAGCGAACTTCTGGAACGCCCAAACATTCATTTCCTGGGGATCATTCGCCCTCGCGGGCCTGACTTTCTTTCCTTGATGCAAAAATGCTGCTATGTCATATCGGCTTCATCCGGAGAAGGTCAGCCTCACTCTGTAATTGAATGTATGGCGTACGGTCTGATACCGGTTGTGTCAGTTCCCAATGGGATTGATGTTGAAGATTTCGGTGTGATGATTGAGCCGTGCGCTATTGATCACGTTTCAGGATTGGTTGCGACCTTGGCTAACTGGGACCCTGAGCGATGCCTGGCGCTGAGCACCCATGTTCGCGACGTTGTTGCTGAAAAATACTCCGAAGCAGCATTTACCAGAAACGTCACAGCTGCGATTGAGTCAATTCTGGCTGATTCACCGATTGCAGCCCGAACATCGGACGCGTCAGGAAGTCAATCCTATGCTTGACACACGCTTGCCGACGCGTCGATTGGTATCGATATTCTTACTAGCCCTTGCTGTAGTAATCCTTGCGCGGGATCCCGTGCATGCGGAGTCCGGACCGATCAATCTTTCGGGATGGATTGACGAGCGAATGTCGCCTTGGATATCGTTGATTGCGGCAGACGCTGAGGGTAACCTTCATGTCGTATGGAATGGCTGGGCCGGTTCTGAACAGCCGGAAACAACGGTTCGAAATGCGATCTTCTACACGTGGTGGAATGGTGAGTCATGGTCACCGCCGGTTGATGTGCTCCTGTCGTCTACCGGTACTGGCGTCGTGCCTGGCAGTTTGCTGACCACAAAGGATGGCGAAATCATCCTAACCTGGAACGATTCGAATCGAATTCTTTTGAGCCGCGTTCGGATTGGGAATGCTATGAGTGCTGGGAATTGGCAGACTACTAGTCTTGATGAAGGTTATAATCCCAGACTCGCGGTCGATCGTGACAATAGTCAGTGGTCATTGACCTGGGATGACAAGACCAACGTGATGCTTGCCACATCCGCTGATAGCTGGACATGGACATCACCTTTGTTGGTATGGTCAGCGCCGCATGATGGATCGGCGCCGCAAAATGAAAGCGTCGGTATAGCTGACGATGGCAGTGTTCACCTGGCATGGAGCGAACACACCGAGCGACGTGACTGGAATGGCGAGGCAATCTGGTATGCTCGTACAAATCCGGTAGATGGAGGCACTCTTCAAGTGCGAGAGGTCGCGCGCAATGAACCAGGCAACGGACCTAGTTTGGACTCGCCAGCGTTGGCCATCGGCTCGAATGGCCAGGTTCATCTGTTTTGGAACAATGGTGTAGGATCCTCAACCGGGCGTTACTATCAATGGTCCGACGACTATGGCAGCGTTTGGTCTCCAGTGGGCAATGCCTTTCCCGAACTCAGTGGGCAAACCGGACCGGCTGGAATGGTCTTTGACAGTGGAGGGGGGTTGCGCCTGATCACGGCGGCTGGATTAAACTACCTCGCATCGTGGCAAAACGAATCATGGTCTGCGGCCAATGTGCTGTGGCCTGAGACGTACAGCGAACGACCAGCCTTAACGATCACAAATGGGAATCAACTTCATGTGGTTTGGAATGCCTGTCAGGACTGCACGGACAACATCAAGAGGCAATGGAGTACCATGTATGCAGCATATCAGGTTGATGCTCCTGCGGTGTCTCCCGAAGGGTTTGTGGCTCAAGTGACCGTTGGCAATCAACAGGCGCCCACTCCTCAAAGCACACCGTCATTACTTCCACCAGAGTCCTCAGCGTCTTCTCCGCCTCCTGCACCGCCAAGCAATGATTCAAGTGCTGATGTCCGACGTCCGTCCAGTGGAATCGGTTTGTTGGTTCTTGGTGTTCTGCCAGCAGCTTTACTGGTACTCGTGGTAGCCGCTGTACGGCTGCGAACCACGTCCAGGCACGGTTGATACGAGAAGGATCGTGTTGAAAGAATCTGCATCGATGGATTGGCCCCTGGTTTCCGTCGTCACTCCATCTTACAACAGCGCTCATTTCATTGAGCGAACTATTCTAAGTGTTCAGCGGCAGGACTATCCAAACGTGGAGCACATCATAGTCGATGGAGATTCCACGGACGGGACTCTTGATATCCTGCGACGCTATCCGCACTTGAAATGGATCTCCGAACCCGATCAGGGTCAATCTGATGCACTGAACAAGGGGTTTCGTCGGGCCCAAGGCAAGGTTATCGGCTGGCTCAATGCCGATGACACCTATAACTTGCATGCCATTACGGAAGCGGTCAGGTACCTGAACCAGCACCCGAATACAGCGGCTGTTTTTAGCCGGTGCAACGTGATTGACGAGAATGACCAGGTTGGTTACACACTCGACGCACCGCCCTTTTCACTGGCTCAAGACCTGCTCGTTCACAGAGTGCCGCAGCCGGCGACGTTCATGCGTCGAGACGCGCTGGAGGCGGTCGGCTACCTCGATGCCGAGTTGCACTACGTGATGGACCGCGACCTCTTTCTGAAACTGGGTTATCGCGGTCAACTCGACAATGTTGACGCAATCTGGGCCAACTTCAGAGAATGTGAAGGCACCAAGACAATCACACACCCACAACGTTTTTGGGTGGAAACGCTAGGGGTCTTTGACCGTTTTTTTGCCCTGCCGGATCTTCCTCCCGCGGTGTACGCAGTGCAAGCCAATGCCTATGCTCGCGCCTACTGGATGGCCGGCATTCTTCTCTTCACGATGCTCGATGATGTTGATGCACAAGCAACTGGTCAGGAGTATTGCGCCCAGGCCTTGGCGAGGTACCCCTTGTTGGCCAAGGACATCACCTTTGTGGCTGAACAGTTGACCCATTGGGCGATCACCCGGGTAGGCAGCGAGGATGCGGAACACTATGTGCGCGTCGTTCTACAATCGCTGGATCTCTCCGAGCGTGAGCGTCAAAAGGCAACCCAGCGCGTGCTCGGCCATTTGTATGCGGCTCTTTCCTTGACGCAGGGCAACACGGTGACAAGTCACGAAGCCACGGATTCCGAACTGCACCGTCTCTGGCTTTCCAGAGCGATCCGACACGATCCTCGTTGGCTGAGAAACAGGGGCATTCAATCACAGCTTCTGCGTGAAGTTCTTAGGGCGACTAGACGCGTCACTCAGTAGAGAGGTGCAATCAAGGTGACAGAGCCTCTGGTCAGTATTATCATTCCAAGCTACAATCAGGAACGGTACCTCCCCTTTACCATTCGAAGCATCCTGGCTCAGACTTATCGTAACTGGGAGGCTATCATTGTCGATGATGGTTCGACAGATGACACCTCTGTTTTGGTAGCACGGCTTGCTATCCCGAACATTCGGTATGTCTACCAGGAAAATGCTGGACCTGCCATGGCGCGGAACGTGGGAATCCAAGTCGCGCAAGGAGAGTATATCAATTTTCTGGACGCAGATGATGAGTTGTTGCCTCTGTTTCTGGAGAAAAGCGTCAGAGTGTTACAACAGAATCCTTCGATTGGCGGTGTTTACTGTCGGAATTACTATATTGATGAAAATGGAAACTTGTTGCCCCAGTTGGGAGGAAAAGTAGTCTCAGCCGCGGACTTCCAGAACAGACTTTTGGACGGTGGCTTCTTCGCCAGTCATGCTGTCGTTGTCCGGACAGATGTAGTTCAAGCGGCAGGTATCTTTGATCCGACCATAGGCCCTAATGAAGATTGGGACTTCTGGCTACGGGTTGCCGCAGTGTGCGAGATGCAAGGTCTTCCCGAATTCTTGATCGCTTATCGTGTGTACTCGGGCAAATCCTCCGTCTTATCGCGGTCCTCGAATGTTGCTGAAGCCCATAAGTCCAGAATTCGTGCGATCGAGCGTTATTTTGGTCCATCTGATGCGAATCCAGTTGGCTGGTCTGACCCAAGACGGCGGGCATATGGTACTTGCTATCGCATGACCGCACACAACTACTTGGCACAATCTCTGCCAACTGAAGCATGGCGCCATTTCGAGATGGCTGTTTCCATGTGGCCGGCCCTACTTGGGGATCTGGATACTTATTACGAGATGGCATTGGGCGATCAGCCGCGCGGTTACCGGGGCGCGGCTTACCTGCTGAACATCGAAGCGAACGGCGCTGAGATGCTGCGGCACATGGAGGCGCTTTTTGCATCCGCCGGTCCTCCCGTCCTGGCATTGAAAAGCCAGGCATATGGCAATGCCTACCTCGCCCTGGCCATGCTCAGTGACCAGGCCGGCGACTGGTCCGCGGCGCGGCGCTATATCCGGCAGGCCGTGCGCGCCTATCCTGCGCTGCTGCGCGACCGGTCAGTGGCGCGTCGGTTGGTCAAGCTCTCCCTGGGCCAGCGCATGGTAAACGGCCTGCGCCGTCTGCAGCCTGGAACGTCGGCCAACGCCGCAGAGTAACGAAAGCCATGCGCATCCTGTTCATATCGAACCTGTATCCACCGCACGACCTGGGTGGAATGGAACAGCTATGCCAAGAGGCAGTAGAGCACCTACGAGCTCGCAAACAAAGTTGTTACGTGCTCACCAGTCGACATGACCTGAACAGATCGACGCAGCCCGAAGCGGGCGTTGAACGAACGCTGCATTTGCAGGCTGACATCCATTATTATCGACCGCTGGACTTCTTCAGGCGACGTCCCCGACAGGAGCGGGCGAACCAGGCCGCGCTGCGTCGGGCCATCGACCAGTTCCAGCCGGACGTCATCTTCATCTGGGGCATGTGGAACTTGTCGCAGCAGATCGCTTACTGGGCCGAGCAGTGGATGCCAGGCCGCGTGGCTTACGCCGTGGCCGGCTATTGGTTCATGCAACCCGATCCGCACGAGAGCTACTGGCGGCAGCCGGCGCGTCGCGGTGTAACCAGGGTGCTCATGGCGCCGGCCCGTCGTTTGGCCCTGCACACGTTGCGGCGTGAGCGCCAAGCTTATCCTCTGCGTCTGGAACAGGTCGCCTGTGTCAGCGCATATGTGCGGGACAAGCTGGATCAGGCCGGCGTTCTTCCACATGGCGCGCGTGTGATCTATAACGGCATCGATCCGCAGCCCTACCTTCACGCTGCAGCGCGGCGCCCAGCCGGCGACGGCTCGCTGCGCCTGGTCTACACCGGCGGCCTGTTGGCGCACAAGGGCGTCCACACGGCCATCGAGGCGCTAGGGCTGCTCAAGGCGCAGGACGCCCTGGACAGCATTCGCCTGGACATTGTCGGCAGTGGCCACCCTGACTACGAAGCGCAGTTGCGCGCGCGCGTGCAGGCGTTGGATTTGGGCGATCACGTCGCTTTCCGCGGCCGTGTGCCGCGCAGCGCCATTCCGAGTGTGTTGGCCGGCCATGATGTGTTCTTGTTCACGTCCGTCTATGAGGAGCCGATTGCCCGCTCAGTGATGGAGGCTATGGCAGCGGGGCTGGCAGTGATCGGCACGCCTGTCGGCGGACAAGCGGAAATGCTAAACCATGCGGTGAATGCCTTGGTCTATCCGCCCGACGACGCCGAAAAGCTGGCAGCCTGTATCTCCATGCTCAGAAATGACCCGGCGCTCTGTTCGCAACTGGCCAGCGCCGGTCAGAATATGGTGTTGGAACGCTTCACCCTGCGTCGCATGGTCGATGAGGTTGAGCTCTGGCTGGAGGAGATCGTTGAGTGAGGATTCTGTTCATCTCCAACTACTATCCACCCTACGAGGTTGGTGGATATGAGCAGTTTTGCCGCGGCATGGCAACATACTGTATAACTACTGACCGGAACCCATCAAACCATTCTGAATACCCGATATGCAATTGCTTTTTGTGATTGACAACTACCCGCCATTAGACAAAGGCGGTTACGCTCAACTTTGCTATGATTTGGCGCATGAGATAAGAAACCGCGGACATTCGGTCACAGTTCTGTGCGCAGGGCCGATGCCTTCACAACCCGATATTGAACCGGTGATGCGCCAACTGGCGATACCTCTGAACTGGGGAGATCGCTGGCCCGTTTTTGTACAGCAAACGTACTTGATGGCGCGGCGGACTCGCCACAATCTGCGGGTGTTTGACAGGCTGGTTATGGAAGTCAGGCCGGATGCCATTCTGTTGTGGCCTACAGAATATGTCGATCAACGAGTCATGGCCGCTGCTGAGTCTCTCGCTGACACAGTAACAGCCTATTATCTTGCTGGCGTCTCTCCAACTGATCCCACCATCATTGAACAATACTGGGTCAACCCAGGTCATTCTGTATTGGCGAGAATCGGCAAACGGTTGCTACGGCCAGTCCTTGGTCATTACCGACGAGAAAAAGTGTCGCTGCGTTTACAACATGTAATGTGCGTCAGCGATTACGAACGCAGGCGTGTCGTGACTGCAGGGGTTCACGAGGAAAACACCTGGGTTGTTCATAATGGCATTGATCTGATGCAGTTTCCATTTCTGGGTCTTCCGTCCAGCCGCAGAAAACCCGGCACTCCTCTCAGGGTCCTGTATGCTGGACGCCTAGTAGAAGATAAAGGAGCCCACACACTAGTAGATGCAATGGCAACCCTTTATCATGATAACGCAGCGGCGGCAGTAACCACCACCTTGCTAGGCACGGGGCCAGCAGAATACATCCAACACATAGATTCGACCGTTGCCAGATTTGGTTTGACAGACATCGTGCAGCGATACGACTGGATCAACCGTTCTGATATGCCTGCTTTCTTGGCAAACTATGATGTGTTGGTGCTACCAACGATACGACCAGAAGCCCTGTCGCGCGCAGTCCAGGAAGCCATGGCTACAGGATTGGTTGTTGTTGCCACTTCTACCGGAGGTACCCTAGAGATTGTTCACGATGGCATTACGGGACTCGTCTTTCCTCCGGGTGACGCCACAACTCTCGCCCGCCAACTGATGAAACTGAGAAATGATATTGAACTCTGTGATCGGCTGGCGAAGACTGGCCGCGAGCTGGTGGTGCAGTCGTTTACGATGTCCAAGATGGCAGACGCAGCGCTGGAACATTTCGCCAGTTGGCTGGGGGAATTCAATTGCAATGCAAAGGCTAACGTGTCATTCTGACATGAGTGTAACACCACCAACAAACACGATCTTCTCTCGGCTGCCTTCACCCATGAAGACGGTGTTATCGAAAGCCTATTGGCTGGCATATGACACGCGTGACTACTTGGCGGAGGCAACCGGTTGGCTTCCGTCTAACCGGCTACGCGGTATTCTGTGGAGGGGCCTAGGGGCCAGGATTGGGCTGCGCACCAGCATCCACCGCAAGTGTCGCTTCTATCGGCCCAGCCATGTCCAGGTTGGCGACCACTGCGTCATTCTTCGCGAAGTGCTTTTGGATGGGCGACGCAACCTTACCATTGGCGTCAATGTGAATATTTCAGAAGGCGTTCTTATCTTCTCGCTGCATCACGATATGAGCAGCCCGACGTTCGAGGCGGTCGGCGGCCCGGTGACAATCGAGGACTATGTCTTTGTTGGAGCTCGCGCCATCCTCTTGCCTGGTGTCACAATCGGCCGTGGCGCCGTCGTGGCAGCCGGCGCGGTCGTGACCAGAGACGTGGAGTCGTTTGCAATTGTCGGCGGCATACCGGCCCGACAGATCGGAACCCGTCCCGATGTACTCTCCTATACGCTCGATTACCGCAAATTCCTGGGTTGACTTTGGGAGCTAGCGAATTATGAGAGTATTGGTTGTCTCAGAATGGTTTCCATACCCGCCGATAGCGGGAGCGAAAATTAGAGCCTACAGTCTGATCTGCCAGTTGGCACAGTTGGCAGATGTAGATCTCATTGCCCAAGTCAACACGCTCACTCCTGATCAGCTGGCAACAGGAACCGAACATCTAGAACAGTTTTGCGGTTCCGTAGAAAGCGTACCTGCCATTCCTTATCGCCGAAGTCTGGGCAAAGCACTACGTTTGTTGGTTGACCCATTGCCAGCCACGGTGCGTCACCGGCGCAACTTGATGCTGGAGCAACTACTTGTGGCACGCTTGGCGACTGTGCCTTATGATGCAGTAGTTGCCACCATCTCAGGCGCTCCAAGCGCGACATTACACAGCCTGATCGACTTCGGAGCACGTCCCATCGTTGCCGACTCGCTTGAGCTGGGTGTGTTGCGGCCCAATCCGACTGCCACGCTGGTGCGAGGTGCGCGCAGCAAATTCATCTGGCGCCATCTACGCCGTTACACGCGGCGAGTGCTTGAAGACGTTGCCTTGATAACCGTGACATCCGACAATGAGCGTACCCTGTTTGCTGACCTGCTCCAAGAGCCCGATCAATGCCTCGTGGTGCCGAACGTCCTTGATTTGCGTGAGTATGTCGGAGATTTCGGCCCGCGGGATTACTACAGCTTGCTCTATGCTGGATCATTCAGTTACGGCGCTAACTACGATGCCGTAAAGTGGTTTGCACAACAAGTATTTGAGCGTATTGCCAATCACGAGCAGTTGAAGGTGCGCGTCACTGGCAATACAGCCGGGCGTGATCTAGCGCCGCTGCGACAGGCTTGCCCGCAGATTGAATTCACCGGTTTTGTGGACGATATTCGTCCATACTTTGCACAGAGTGGAATCTGCATTGTGCCAATTTTGGCTGGCGGCTCAACACGATTGAAGATTATCGAAGCAATGGCGTGGGGAACGCCGGTAGTCAGTACGCGGATCGGCGCCGAGGGCCTGGATGTAACCCACGGTCAAAATATCCTCTTGGCCGACACACCCGGTGAATTTGCAGCTTGCATCGAGAGGCTGCTTCACGACCCAGTGTTATGGAAACAGATATCCGTCTCGGGGCGGGCGTTGGTTGCCGATCGGTATTCGGCTGAAACTATGTCGCGCCACTATCGAGCGATCTTGTCACGCGTCACCCGTGGCGCTTAGCTGATTGGAACGGAGTTCCAGGCATGAGACCTGACCCCATAGAAGCACTTGCAGCCGATTTTGACGGCGCCACCGTTCTAGTTACCGGGGGGTGCGGTTTCATTGGCTCACATCTTGTGGAAACCTTGGTTAGTGTTGGGGCTCACGTATCAGTGTTGGATAACTTGCGGGACGGCACTCCAGCTAACCTGGCTTCCGTTCGCGATATGGTACAGATCGAAATCGGCGATGTTCGTGACCTCAGTTGTGTGAAGCGAGTCATAGAGCATTGCCGTCCTGATTTGGTCTTTCATTTGGCTGCTAACGCCTCGGTGCCCAGGTCAGTTGAGGAGCCCAAATATGACTTCGAGACCAATAGTATGGGGACTTTCAACGTGCTAAACGCTTTACAGATCACGAACTTGCAGTCCAAGGTCGTTCTTGCGTCATCAGGTGCAGTGTACGGACAGCCAGATGTCTTCCCGATTACAGAGCACACCCTTATCGCCCCAATCTCTCCCTATGGGGCAAGCAAAGCCGGGGCTGAATTGACATCTAGAATGTTTTCTCAGGTCTTTGGGGTGCCGGTTGTGATCGCCCGTGTTTTCAATACGTATGGCCCGCGTATGGCGCGCTTTGTGATCCTGGATTTTCTGCGCAAATTGCAGCAGAATCCGGCAGTGCTTGATGTGTTAGGGGATGGGCAACAAAAGCGTGACTTCACTTTCGTGACCGACACCGTGCAGGGTCTGCTGCTCTTAGCCGCGCGAGGCGAGGCGACAGAAGCATATAACATCTCTTTCGGATCTAGCACCTCAGTCACAGAGATCGCACACAAGCTCATTGCCACATTGAAGCTAACAGACCAAACCCGCATTGTCTACACTGGCAGCAGTTGGCCCGGTGATGCCCAGCGCTGGGAAGTGTCGATTGACAAGCTTGCGCAACTCGGATATGTGCCTGCGGTGGGCCTGGATGATGGCTTAGGGCAGACCATTCAGTGGTTCCAAACAGGACCATGACCTCCTCGAAGTCTGATGATGCTGGGTCTTTTGGTTCCATCTCCTTGCTGATGCATTGGTGGCGGCCACCCCCAAGGGCGCCGAAGGGCTGGACGTGGTCGATGGCGAGCATCTGCTGCTGGCCGACGACCCCCAACGCTTCGCCGCCGCCGTCCTGCGCCTGCTGGCCGACGACGCCCTGGCCGCCCGCCTGGCCGCCAACGCCCGCCGCCTAGTCGAGCAGCGCTACGACTGGGACACCCTCGGCCGCCGCTTCGTCGCCCTGGTGGAGGATGTCGTCCGGCAACGAAGCGGCGCATGAGCACGCGCTCCCCTTCCCATTCACCCCATTCGCGCAATTCGCGGCCCAAGTCAGTCCGCCGCCTGAACACACCCTCCCCCTCCCCCCATTCGCAAAATTCGCGTAATTCGCGGCAGAAATCAGCCCACCGCCGGCGGCCGTTTCGTGGTCCTGGTGGACGAGACGGTTCAAGCGCGTCGCGCCTTGTCGTCTCATTTGTCTTGAGGTAAAATGCGATCATCGTTCAGGGTGATTGCGTCTGCAATGGAGGTGCCATGCGGTTCGAGATCAGCGCCCGACCTGCCACGCGCTCGGAAAGGACACTCTATGAACAAGGTTGAAACACCGAAGTCCGATGAGCTGCGCCCCGAGTACCAGCGCGAGGATTTTGGCGTCATGGTGCGCGGCAAATATGCCGCGGCCATGCGCGAGGCGTCCAACGTGGTAGTGCTTGACGCGGATGTGGCCGAAGCGTTCCCCAATGGCCAGGCGGTCAACGAGGCGCTGCGCGGCCTGTTGGAGCTCGCCAAGGTCGCGGTGCGCGTCCCGCCGTCTACTGCGCCAATGGCCCACGAGCCTCCCGCGGGATGAACGAGAGTGTGCTCGACCGCCGGGTCAGCTACAGCTTGGGAATCGAGGGTCAACTGCACGTGGTCGAAAATGTCCCTGCCCGCGTCAACCTGGAAACAGGGGAGCAACTGTTTGCGCCAGCTACGGTGGAACATCTGCAACGGTTGATCCGGGAGAGCGAAAGCTCTGTACGCGTGATGCAAGCGCCCGTGTACGAATACATGTGACATTTCGATGAAGACACGCACCGGCGCCTACCTCGACTTGATCCGGACAACACCGCGGTCACGCTGGACTCCCAGGAACGACTGGCGCGTGCTGTGAACAAGCAGTTGGTTGTCCGTCTGGCCTGACAGCGCCACTGCCTTAGCCGCGCAACACCACGACACGAACGCCACCCGCCGCCGCTTGACAGCTCTGGCAGAAGACGCCGTCCACCGCCCAGCCCGTCCCTGAACGCACCCTCCCCCTCCCCCAATTCGCGTAATTCGCCCAATTCGCGGCCAAAAGCAACCGCCTGATACCAAGCGTCTCATCACCCGTTCATCCCATGCTCAGCTCCCTCCGCAACCGCACCCAACAGCATAACCTCCTGGTCGCCCTGGTACTCCTGGCTGTGCTGGCGTTGGCCTTCCTGCTGGGCCAGCGCGCCTCTGCCGCCTGGCTGGGCCTGCTGGCGGCCGGCCTCGGCGCAATCGTCTTGCTGGTGCAGCCGGCGCTGGGTCTGTTGGCCATCGTCGTCGCTGCCCTGCTGGTCCCGCTCGAGTTCGGCACCGGCAGCGAGGTGGCGCTCAACCCGGTAACGCTGTTGATCCCGGCCGTGACCGGCGTCTGGCTGTTGGACAGGATGCGTCGCGGTCGTAT
>Ga0209200_1003631_pt1 | contig 13115 bp, 13 predicted proteins | sample AD_UKC033_MetaG_FD_184406 | JGI IMG/M metagenome (GOLD analysis project Ga0209200, IMG submission 184406) | Active sludge microbial communities of municipal wastewater-treating anaerobic digesters from USA - AD_UKC033_MetaG (SPAdes) (version 2) | ecosystem: Engineered > Bioreactor > Anaerobic >...
AGCTCAGATTCTCCTAAAGCCCAGAGAAATTCATCAAAAGAGAGCGGATAGAGATCAAGAAAATCGACCTTCCCTACAGGGAAAGAAATGCCTTTGTGCAGTGCGATGCCGAGCAGCGAACCTGCGGCAGCAATATGGTAGGCAGGCGCATTTTCCGCAAAATATTTGAGCGACGTGAGCGCTTTTGGGTTTTCCTGCACCTCATCGAAGATGATGAGGGTCGTTTCAGGATTGATTGCGGTATGTGTCTCGATTCTGAGGCCAATGAGTAGACGCGCGATATCGAGGTCGGACGCAAAGAGCTGCGCCATACGATCATTTGCTTCAAAATTGACATAGGCGACATTCTGATAAAAGCGTACACCAAATTCCTTAAGGAGCCATGTCTTCCCAACCTGGCGCGCGCCATGAAGAATGAGCGGTTTTCGGGAGGGGCTTTCTTTCCATTCTTGAAGGTCAGCAAGCGCTTTTCGTTCCATAAAAAGAGGATAGTGCGATAATGCACAAAAGTCAAGCCAGTTATGTGATAATTTATCACATTTATAGCGCGAGTTTTGTGCATGATTATACGTATGATGCGTGGGATAATTTTTGACATGATGAGCTGGGCCCCTTTGTCAAGACCATTTGTTGATGGTTTTATAGATATTATCGAGCGCCCGATCTTTTCCATCCATATTGATCTGGATACCCTGATCTTGCAGCACGGAAAGAAATGCCTCTGAAGTAAATTGACTGCCTTGCTCACATTGAAAATGCTTGGTACTCCATACTTCACAATCGCTTCTTCCAAGGCTGCAGTGCAAAAATGTGTATCCATCGTATTCGACAGCTACCACGAGATTACCTTCCTGGAATAGACGTCAATGATGCTCACAAAGCACACCGTTCCCTTTGGAGATACCCAAGAGTGCACATTGCCGACGAATCGAAAGCTCCGGATGCTTCGGCTCTACCATTGTGGTTCGGTCCCGTACAACTGTGTGTACTTTTTTTAAGAACTCATTCTCTACTTGAAGCTGGCAAATCTCCTTGTATAGCTCCTCTTCTTTATGCTCCGCTGCTTCTTTCTCTTTATCCTTCTGGGATCGCTCAAAGAGCTCCGGTGCATTCTCCTCTAGCTGCTCTTTCCACATCGCTAGCAGATTCGGATGCACGCTGTAGAGTGTTGCCAGCTCCTGAATCGTCTTCTCTCCCTTGATTGCTTCAAGAGTAACCTTTGCCTTGAATTCCTTGTCGTAGTGTTTGTGCATAGTGAACTCTATGCCTCCTTCTTCTTTCTTTTCAAGAAGGTTTGGTCCACTCTATTTTTCCTCGACAATGGTCTAAATCCTAGGGCTCATTATAGTCCTGGCGATTAAGAGTCTCAGTAGGCCGCTTACCCTATTGCAGAAAATCACGGTATGCTTGCTTTCGGTGGTTTTCCATTGGCTTTATCGGCATACAGCGCTCTATCGGCGGCGATCATACAGTCATCAACAGATAATTCATCCGATGGGATAACGGAATGTACCCCTATGCTGACTGTAACATGCTTCGGATCAGGAAAGTGGCCGGTAGTTATTGGTACCTCTTTTATCGTTTCTTTCAGCTGCCCGGCAAATTTCACTGCGTCTTCATTCTCCATGCGAGACGATATGATAGCAAATTCATCTCCGCCATACCTTGCCAAAATGTCAGAAGAACCTTCAATCAAAAATGACAAGGCATTCGCGATCTGTTTTAGACAATTATCCCCGGCAATATGGCCATACGCGTCGTTGAACTCTTTAAAGAGATTTACATCTATCATAAACAATGAAAGGACTGTGCCGGTAGCCTTACATGTATTCCATCTTGTTCTTAAAGCTTCATCAAAGGCAAAACGGTTTAAGACACCGGTTAAACCGTCAATTTGAGAAAGAATCTCCAATTTTTTATTTACCTCGACTAATTTACTATTGACTCTCTCAATTTCATCGTTCTTTTCCAGCAGTGCTTCTTTATTCAGAAAATCTTCGGTCCAGCTTTTAAACCGCATGCGGGCTATCATACATGAAAGTAAAACCAACGTCGTACTGTTCAATATATTGCCGAACAATAGTTCGCCAGATTTCTGAAAGTACGGCAGAAGGACGACAAAGAATACTTGGGCAGCTCCAAACAGGAGAAAAAAAATAATCGGCTGAAAGAGTGGAACAACTGAAATCGCTATGACCGTTGCCAGGTACACAATGATTTGTCCGTAAGCTATTTGATCCAGCAAGGATATACCAGCGCCCCAAAACAATAGCAAACAGGAAAAAATTATTCCCGCGACTTGTATGGTCTTCAGATGCCTGGGAATGTCCTTTCCCAGCACGACAAAAACCAGCCAAAATGCCGCCATCGCTATAGCCAATACGACATACATCGAAAAGTAGTATATGTCAGGTTGTTCGAACACCCTTTCTTTCTTGCCGACAAAGGACCCAATGATCATGATAATCTCTAACAATAAGATGGTTATCGAGACGATTTTAGCTTTGGCTATGTTGGTGGTACAAGTAGAAATAGCGAACTTTTCCTTATATTGGCCGGGTATTGGTATATAAAAGAAGCTTTTCAGTGACTTGAATATGTTCAAGACCATCGTATGGTACCTGCCCCCCTCGTCGTCTCTACATTAGCAAAACGCCGGCTCTTTGTCAAAAGTGTAGGGATTTTTTGGTACGGAGCATTGTCGAGGATATCGACAAGCTTCACCATGCGTTCATAACACACTGAGTAGCCTGCATCGATAGCTTTAAGTCCGAGGCCGACAGCGAGCATGATTTTGCCAAGTCCTGGAGGACCCATGAAAAAGAGCTTCTGGTTCGCTGCAATCCAGGTGAGTTCCTTAAGTGCATCTAAAGGTAGCCGACACCGAACGAGGAGAGTGGCTGCGTCAGCATGGGCTACACTCTGAACACCTTGCCCTCTACGAACAGGAACTGAAGGACATCGTGAGTGACAAGCAACTGGACTAAAAGCGAGAGAACGCAGAACTAAAAAAGCACAGGCGATATTTCACTCGGACGAGGAGGACTAATCGATCCGCAGCGGAAAATACAGGCAGTGGCGCTCATCGAAGAGGCGGCGGTAAGCGGTGCCCGGGTGAAAAAAGCATGCGAAGTCCTCGGCATCTCCATAAAAAGCTACATACGCTGGAAAGCCGGTATGACGGTCGACAGACGCAAGGGGGCGGAAAAATCGGTGCCGCGAAAGCTTTCCCCAGAAGAGGCCGAACAGTTTTATCGGGCAGCCAACACAGCAGAATACTACGACCAGACAGCTGCTTAGATTGTTGCATCTCTTTTGGTGCAGGGCACTTACTATGGCAGCGAGCGCACTCTCTAGTGCATCCTAAATGCAAAATCAGCTCCCCCCTCCCGAACTGAAAGCAGGAAACCAGCAAGGAACCGCAAGCCTCCAGAACTGGTGGCAACCGGCCCTAATCAGATGTGGAGTTGGGACATCACGTGGCTCAAGACCGATGTGAAAGGAGTATTCCTCTTTGCCTATGTCATCCTCGACATCTTCTCCCGAAAGATTGTCGGCTGGAGTATCGAAGAATCCGAAAGCCCGGAACTTGCACGAAACCTTTTCCGTCGCATCATCCGGGAACTTGGCCTCATGCCGATTTTCGTACACGCGGATAACGAGGGGGCCGATGAAAGGACTATCGCTGGTGGCATTCCTTACGCAACTGGAAGTCGGGCTCACATATTCAGGGCCTCGGGTGAGTGACGATAACCCGTTTATCGAAAGCTTTTTCAAAAGCGTCAAATACCGTGTCGGCTACCCAAAGGTGTTTTCAGGCATTCTTTCAGCTCGAGAATGGTTTGCCCGCTTCATCGATTGGTATAATAACGAGCATCGGCATTCGGGTATCGGTTACGTCACCCCGCACGAGAAACACAGTGGAGCCGATATCCTTATCTTTGAACGACGACAAATAACTCTGGATGCTGTCGCTGCTGTGCACCCTTAGCGCTTCGTTCGGGGTCCACGAACGGTTATGCTGCAGCGGGAAGTCAGGCTCAATAAAGCATCCTAGATTATACAAAGAACAAGATCATTGAGCTGTCAACTATATTGACAGATTCCGGCTCCTCTTGCTCAAACTTTTGAACCCAATAGCAGGCCCATTTGGTTTTTTTGTTGCCAAAATGGCACTTTTCAATCAAGAACTGTATAAAACCGCTTTTATTATAGTGTGACGACATAAAAGCCCCCTTGTCCTTTATGTAACTGCGCCATGAGCCATGAAGCTAACCGGCGTTGCGCTTTGCCTAATTGCTCTCTTGAAGGAAAGTCCTTTAGGTCAGTACTAAAGACCGATTGAAACGAAGCAGGTAAGAAGCATAAGCACGAAAGCACAGCAGCTGCTTTATTGCTTATCACGCTTCTATCAAATATGACGCAGAGAAACTTATTCACGCTTCAAAACAGCCTAACAATTCTTGCGCGAAGCTTATTGTAGCCCGTCACGTATAGCGACCCCCCATCGGCAATTTTGCTGACCCCAGAGGTCGGCAGTTTTAGTGACCCCCCTTTTGCACTATTTTGGTGAATTTCCTGAAGGCTATACTTGCCTTTAGGAGGTTCACCATGCCAAGGAGGATCGCTATGATTGAGTTGCGAGACATCATTCTGCAGCTCAGACGGGGATGTGGCATCAAGCACATTCATAGAACCACAGGGCATCACCGAACGGTCATCCGTACGCTCAAAGCTATCGCCGAAGCAAGGGACTGGCTGAATCCCCAGAAGCCGCCGCCTGACGAAGCGGCGGTACGGGAAGCATGGGTGAGCACGACCGCTTGCGGCACAAAGCACCAGCTTGACTGCATCAGGGAAGACCTGCTGCGCTGGCACAAAGAGGGCATCAGCTTTGTCGTCATGCATCGGCTTGCCACTGAACGCGTCAGTTGCTCAGAATCAACCATAAGGCGCTATGTGCAGCGGCTATGCCCTCCCGAACCCCAGCCGGTAGTCGCACGAACCTTCATTCCCGGCGATTGCATGGACGTGGACTTTGGGCTTCTCGGTCTCGTCGAAGATGAACGGACAGAAAGCATAAGAAAAGCGTGGGTATTCTCCGCCCGTCTTCGATACTCCCGCAAGGCATACCGTGCGATCGTCTTCAGCCAGTCGCAAGAAGTGTTCTTTGCCTGCCATATCGAAGCATTTGAATGGTTCGGCGGAGTTCCGGCAACCGTCGTGCTCGACAATGTCAAAGCAGGGATACTCAAGGCTTCCTGGGACGATCCCCTCGCGACTCGTGCCTACCATGGCCTTGCCGAGCACTATGGCTTTGCCATCAGCGCGTGCAGACCCTATACTCCTGAGCATAAAGGCGGGGTCGAAAATGATATGCGCTACATAAAGCGTTCATTCTGGCCAGAAATCCGCATCCGCGAAGAAAAGAAAGGTCATACGATTCCGCGCTTTTCCCGGGTCATCGAATATCTCTCTACGTGGAATGATCAAGTGAGCGAGCCGCGAGACGTCGGGAAAGTGGGGCGAACCGTCCAGGAACTATTCTCGGAAGAGATCCATCATCTTAAGCCCTTGCCATCCTCGCGCTGGGAGCCGGAACACTGGGCTTTTGCCAAGGTACAGTCCGACTGGCAAATCCAGTTCGACAAGGCATTCTATTCAGTACCGTACCGCTTCATCGGCAAGACGGTGCTGCTTAAGGCTACTCACACAACCGTGCGTATCTTTCTCGAGAGCGACGAGATTGCGGTGCATGCGCGTGCCGACCATCATTGGCAACACCAGGTGGTTGCCGACCACGGGCCTCCTAAGGCGGCCGAATATCTTGCCACCAGTACTAAGGGGCTCATCCTGGCAGCAGAGGCAATAGGACCTGCAACCGGCCGTTTTGCACAAGCAATCCTCGCCGACCGTGCCGTCGATGGCATTCGACCCTTACGCGCACTTGTGCATCTGCAGTACCGCTATTCATGCACATTGATTGAGCAGTATGCACAGAAGCTTCTTGCTCATGACATTGTATCCTACACAAGCCTCAAGAATGAGCTTAAGTGTGCTGTTGAACATGCTGGTACTCCTGCACCTTCATTCCGTTTTGCACGAGATCCTGCGTACTACCGCGATGCGGCGGAGGTGAGCCATGGCTGATCTTGCCGTGCTCAAACCAAAACTGACCCGCTTAAAGCTTTCTGGCATGCTGGACAGCCTCCAGCAACGTTTCGATGAGGCCGTTGCACAGAAATGGTCGTTCTCTGACTTCCTGGAGCGCTTGTTGCAGGATGAAGTAGAGCGTCGTGATTCGAAGCAGCTTGCCTATAGGCTTATAAAATCAGGCCTCGATCCACACAAGACTTTTGAGAGCTTTGACTTTTCCTTCAACCCCAAGATCTACGAGCCAGCAATCAGGGAAATTGCCTCTTGCCAATTTCTGCACGACAAGGAGAATGTGTTCTTCGTCGGACCTTCTGGTGTCGGCAAAAGCCATCTTGCGCAGGCAATCGGTCATGAGGCAGTCCGTCGTGGACACGATGTACTGTTTCGTAGGACAGCACCCTTGTTCCGTTGGATTGCGGCAGGGCATGGAGACTCAAGCTATGCACGACGCCTGAAGTCCGTCATCTCAGTGCCCCTACTTATCCTTGATGATTTTGGGCTCCAGGCTCTCTCAGATGAACAGCAGAATGACCTCTACGAAGTCTTATGCGAACGCTATGAATCTGCATCGACGATTATCACCTCGAACAGGGACTTTGGGGAATGGCCTAGCGTCTTTTCGAATCCCCTCATGAGTTCCGCGGCTATGGATCGCTTGGTGCATCATGCGGTAAAATTTGTGATTGAAGGAAAATCATACCGGGTAGAAAGTTTTTCTTCCCGACAACAACGATTGACGGCAAGCAACTAGAAGGCTATGGTCAATCATGCAAAAGGGGGGTCACCAAAACTGCCGACCCGGGGTCATATCTGAGAGCGCTGCACCTGTCAAGAGAAAAATACAATGATTCTTTCTTCTCTTAGGCTCCTTTACAAACAAACTTTCTATGAATACCAAATAGATACAAGCTTTCATGCTGTTTCGCAGCAGTCATATCTTCGCCGTCTACTCGACATGATGATGTCCGGAAAGGATTTCGCAATCAAAAAAACGGATCTATATGATCCATGACCCGGGCGCGCTTATCCTTCCTTGGACGAAACAACCACGACTTGCTTGTTCTGATTCGGTTCTCTATATGCTGTCTTAGTGGTGAGTATCCAATACGTCGCTTCAGCTAAGTGTCGTGCTACTGCACCAACTGCTATACCATGTCCTTTCGCTTGCCTTAGCCTCTCATAGAGCCTGGCTGTATGCCGAAAGCGCAATACTTCATGCCGCATAGAAATCACATTGGCTGCTTCTATGAATGCCCAATGGAGGTAATGATTGACATCAGAAGCTGTATGTCCATAGCGTACTTTTCCTCCTGAAGCATGGACACTGGGAGTTGTGCCTGCATAGGAAGCAAAACACGAGGCACTGGGGAAACGATGGATATCGCCTGTCTCATAGGCGATCACATAGCTAAGAATAGCTCCTACACCAGGAATCGTCTGTAAAAGCTTTATCTCAGGATCGTTACTCTGAACCTGAAGCATCCGAGCTTCAAATTCTTTCACTGCTTCTTGAAGTAAGTCCAACTGCCTAAGGAGCTCCTTTACTGCAAAACATGTCTGAGTAGGGAGTATCTCGAGAGCTGCTTCGAGTGAAGCACAACCTTTTATATTGAAGGCATCGCTTGTTTCATCGAAGGATATGCCATACTTACTAAAGCATGAGAGAATGCGATTCTTTAGTCGTATCACCATCTGCGTTAGCACCATCCTTGTGCGATAGAGCTCTCGTATGTCTCTTAGTTCGCTAGAAGGAATCCATACCGTAGGAAGTGTCCCTGTTCTCTGGAGAGTATTGAGACCCTTGGCATCGAGCCTATCAGTTTTCTTTGAAGAGGCGATCATCATCTTTGCTTTTCGCGCATTGACTAACCTAGGAAGCATACCTGCTGCTTCAATCTCATCCACAATCCAATACCAGGAACCTATAGTCTCAAGGGCTACAGGCGAGCCAACTTCACACTGTGAAAGGAAAGCTCCTATTTCACCTCTCCTATGCTCGATACGCTTTTCCATCACCCGCCCTTTCTCTTTTTCTTCTACCACCGCATAGGTGTATCGCTTATGCGAATCAAATGCGATATACTGCACCTTGCTGCACCTCCTTAACGCTATTCAAGATTGAAGTAATCATACTTCACCTAGCGCTTCAGGTGCAGCGCTCTCATATCATCAGAAAAAGTGACGGGTAACACTTGTCCTGAACTTAGAAAGCGAAATGGCAAAGAAATTTGTTTTTCTGGATGTGCGTGCCGGTTCATAATATTTCTTTGTGGCATCATACAATCGCTTTTCAACACCTTCCAAATACAATCCTGAAGGGCCTCACTCGGCGTCGCGGTATGCTGCGCCGACTTAGGTCATGGGAAAATTAGCAGCTTAGATGGTCCGAAAAGTAGGGAAGGATTACGATCTTCTTTAGAATGTAAGATTGAAAAGATTCAATTATTTGCTTATATGATCTGTATCACAACGATCTATCTATATAATGGAAGCCTGCTGGACTCACGCACCAATAATTCTGGAATAATAAGATGACTACAAGTCTTTCTAGCATTACAATTCACCATATCTAGTAATTCTTTTGCAGCAATTGTCCCCATGGATCCACAAGATTGGGAGATAGTGGTGAGAGGCACTCGGCATAAGCTAGCTAATTTTATATTATCATATCCGATTATTGACACCTGTTCAGGAATTTTAAGTTCTAGCTCATACATACGATTTATAATACCAATTGCAACATTATCATTGGTTACGAACAAAGTAGATTGCAGTCCCCTCAAATTACAATCGGATAGCAGCTTTGGAACCAGAGCATATCCTTCTTCAAGGGTATTAACTCCTTTGAAATGCTCCACCGGAATTGATGGAGATATTTTATAATTAAAGCCTTTAACTCTATCTTGCATACATTGATCATCAAAACCGGTGATAAGGATAACCTGATCTTGTTTGCAGGAATTTATATATTCTGCCGCCAACTCTCCACCTTTAGTATTGTCACAGGCAACATACGAAACTGAATCATCATCAGGGATACAATTCATAACAATGAAAGGAATCCCAGAGCGCTTCAGAATTTCAATAGACTGAGAATCGGGACGAACAGGTGCAAGCAATACGCCATCCACTCTATTACTGATCAAAGATCTTACCAAGTCTATTTCTCGTTTATAGATCCATCTTGAACTGCTAATCTGCATCGAGTAGTTATTTGGGCTCAATATCTTATCAATCCCTTCAGCAATTTCAATAAAAAAAAAGTTAGCCAATTCATCAATAATTATTCCTATCATGTTGGTTGGAGAGCCACTAAGTCCTCTCGCTAAACGATTTGGAATATAAGAATATTTATCCATCAATTGCAGTATTCGATCACGTGTGGGCTTGCTAACAATCTGAGGATCAGTAAGAACTCGTGATACAGTTGCCTTTGAGACTCCTGCTTCTTTTGCAATATCCATAATTGTTATGTTCTTCATTTTCATTCAATCTTCCAAAGAGTTTTCTCAATGCAATTCATCCAAATTCCAGATAGTATTTTATAATAGATTCCAAAAAATGTCTTCTGAGGTCTGTCTATTCAGATACACCTTATTCAAAAACAAGCGAACCAACAATTGTCTAAGATCTTTGTTGACATCCCAATAATGAGAGCTTATAATTTTGATGTAACCGGTTTCATATATTCATAAAAATATGGCTCTTAGGTAAGAGCTAATTTGTCTTTTTATAGGAGGTCTTTATGAAAGCGAGAGGAATACCATTGATTCTCTCAATACTCCTTCTAGCAGAAGGAATCCTATTTGGAGCATTGAAGGCAGAGGCAGCTCCTGCTTCTAAGGAGGTTACCCTTACTATTTATGCTCGCGCCTATACATTTTCTCAAGATGCTCCTTGGAAACTTGCAGAAGCAGAATTGCAGAAACGGCATCCTGAAATTCACTTCAAATTCATTGAAGAAGGATTTGGATGGGACGATTTGAGGACGAAATTTCTAACATCAAGTGCCGGCAGAAATCCTCCGGATATCATGATGACCGATATTATTTGGTTGGGAGAATTCGCTGAAAACGATCTTTTGCTAGATGTTACAGACAGGGTCTCCAAGTGGCCTGAGTGGAATGATGTTGTTGACACATACAGAGAAGCAACAAAATGGAATGGAAAAGTTTATGGCACTTGGCTAAACACAGATGTTCGAGTTCTTGTATATAATAAGGACCTATTCAAAGCTTCAGGTCTGGATCCTAATAAACCACCAAAGACATGGGATGATTTGAAAGTAATGGCCAAAAAGGCTACTAATCCTCCTTATTATTATGGATTCGGATTTCCAGCGACGCTTGAGGATGAAGGCCCCATGAAATTCTTTGCCAATCTCTATAGCCTTGGTGGACAAATTCTCAATCAAGATAACACAAGAGCTGCTTTTAATTCTCCTGAAGGTGTAGCTGCATTAGAAGCATTAATTGATCTAGTAAGAATAGGAGCGACTCCCACCAGTATTGTCAGTGGGAAATATGGTGATATAGATAATGGGGTATTCCAAGGAAAATTCGCGATGGCCACTATGACAAAAGCTTATGGCTTGGCGCGAGATTTGATCCCCGGCCTGACACCAGCAATATACAAAGAGAAATTTGGAGTAGCTCCGGTACCTCATGCCCCTAATGGTGTACCATCAACAATGGCAGGCGGATATCTTCTGACTATTCCCATGGGTTCAAAGAATCATGACCTGGCTTGGGAATTAATTACGATTGCGGCTGGTGCAGATCTTCAGTTCAAATATACTTCAGCACGTGGCTATGTGCCGACTTTTAAGTCTCTGATGGCTCGCGGTGATGATTATTCATCTGTAGATCCATATTTCTCCATTATTCTTGCTCAATTGCCATATGCACATTTTCGTCCTTCTGTCCCCAAATGGACCGAGATTTCATCAGAAATCCAAAAAGCAATTCAAGCTTGTGTACTTGGACGAATGACTCCAAAAGAGGCTCTGGATTTGGCTGCTGCAAATGTGAATCAAATTCTTTCGGATTAGAACACTAGACTTAGGAATTTAGCATGCCTCTCTTCATTGAATAATAGGAGAGAGGCATGAATAATGAGCATTCAGATTATGGCTAATTTTGGAATAAAATATAGTCTATGAAACATAGAAACGATACAATAAGAGGATTCCTTTTTATCGCTCCTGTTTTGATACTTCTTTTAACCTTTTCGCTTTATCCATTGCTCTGCACGGTATATTACAGCTTTTTTAATATAAGTCTTGCATCAATAAACAAACTAAAACCTGCAGGATGGGGAAATTATATCAAATTGTTCACTAGAACATCTCCAGAATTTTTCTCACAGATACTACCAGCTACTTTTATTTATGTTGCAGGATCGGTTATTGGACAAATTGGATTTGGTCTAATTCTAGCACTGCTGCTCAATCAGAAGTTCCTTAAGGGCCGTGAGATCTTCCGCGCAATTATCATATTACCATGGGTAGTTAGTTCTATCATTATCGCAATATCCTGGAGGTTTATGTATGAGCCACGGCTTGGAATAATAAACCACATTCTCTTGTTGCTGGGGATCAACAGCACTCCCACCTGGCTCAATGATGAAAAGCTTGTCATGCCTTGTTTGATAGTTGCCAATATCTGGCATGGAATGCCATTCAGCTTCATTATTCAGACCTCAGGTTTGCAGAGCATTTCGGAAGATGTAATTGAGGCCGCAACGGTGGATGGAGCAACAGGTCCCCAGAAATTAAGATACATCACTTTGCCATTGATAAGGCAATTTCTTGTCCTTAATCTCATATTGACCAGCATAAACACTATTAATTCATTCGATCTCATTTATGCCATGACCAATGGAGGACCCTTATATAGAACCGAAGTCATTTCAGTCTATATGTATCATAGAGCGTTCAATTTCGGATATCTTGGAGAAGGTTCAGCAATCTCTACAATTATTTTTCTAATTAATTTTGTACTTACAATATTCTATATGCAAATCAATAGAAATAGGGAGAGAGAGGAGTAATCATGCACAAGGAAATTTCTATCGCCAAAATCATGACATATCTCTTTATTTTTATTTGGATAATTTTTACAATTTGTCCGTTATATTGGTTGCTCAGTTGCACTTTCAAACCTACATCTGAGGCTCTCGGTTATCCTCCAACTCTATTTCCTAAGAATCCGACCCTTAATAATTTTAAGATCTTATTTACTTCCTCTAGATTCAATTTCCAATCGTATGGCAATAGCCTGATTATAAGCCTTGGAGCGATGCTCATTAGCACTACTTCAGCTGCATTTGCTGGTTATGGCCTCTCCAGGATCGTCTTCAAAGGCAGGAATTTTGTGATGACTGGAATATTGCTATTCCAGATGATCCCTATTCTAGCTACCTTGATTCCGCTTTACCGAATATATTCGCTATATGGTCTTTACAATACGCACTTGGGACTAATGCTAATCTATGCAACTCAGACCGCTCCCATGAATACATGGTTGCTAAAAGGCTATTTTGATACAATCCCTTATGCCATTGAGGAAGCCGCACAGATCGATGGATTGTCCCGAACACAATCATTATTGAGAATCGCATTGCCAATCGCTGCTCCAGGAATATCTGCTTCGGCCATATTTGCGTTTTTTCGAGCTTGGAATGAATATATGGTGGCTATGACTATGACTAGCACGGTGCGTCCATATACAGTCGAATTGTACCGATTTATAGGGGAACATGGAGATGTGGATTGGAGTCTTTTGGGGACCGCAGCTTTCATAGCTGTGTTGCCTGTTTTTATCCTTTTCTCGTTCTTCCAAAAGTACTTCATCATCGGACTCTCAGGCGGTGCGATCAAATCTTAATATTATGCAGTTTTCTTAAGGAAATAGAATAAGATGGATATCTTTCGGAATTCTAATCAAGTCAAAGATATT
>Ga0209200_1003641_pt1 | contig 13102 bp, 11 predicted proteins | sample AD_UKC033_MetaG_FD_184406 | JGI IMG/M metagenome (GOLD analysis project Ga0209200, IMG submission 184406) | Active sludge microbial communities of municipal wastewater-treating anaerobic digesters from USA - AD_UKC033_MetaG (SPAdes) (version 2) | ecosystem: Engineered > Bioreactor > Anaerobic >...
CTGATCACGGAGGTTTGAGAAATCGACGGGAACGGGACGGGCCCACCCGAACCCGAAAATAAAGAGCATGAGGGTTCCCACGGGATCGAGGTGCTTCAGGGGGTTGAGGGTTAGCCGCCCCGCCCGTTTCGCTGTCTGGTCCCCCATCCGCAGGGCGACCCAGCCGTGCGCCATCTCGTGAAGAATGACCGAATACAAAAGGGGCAGGGCGATGAGAAAAAAAGTGCCCGGGCTCTGAATCAGCAGGTTAATCAGCCCCATAATTTTCCATCGCCCCTTACGTCCTGTCTGCGGCGCGCCATCCTACCGCCGTTCACTTGTCCACATTCTCCTCGAGGATGAGGTCCTCGAACATGATGTGCCCGTAAAGGGGGCCCCAGTCGCCGCCGGAGCGGCGGTCCCTGGCCACGTGGATCGTGTAGATTTTCGCCTCGTCACCTCGCTTTCCGGCCACCTGGGCCGTGACGTACGCCGTGACCCGGTAGCGCAGGGCGGAGCGGGTTGTGTCGGTCCACTCGATGACCCGTTCCTCGTTCCAGTCGGGAGAGACAAGGGTGGTCCTCAAGGCCCGGACTCCCGGTTTCTTCATTCCCAGGATCTCTTTCGCCTTGTTTTTGATCTCACCGGCGTCTTTTCCGGTGAATTTGTCGGGGACCATCCGCGTTTCCGAAAGTCTCGCCTGGCGAATTTTACCGTCCAGCTCGATGATGCGCCCATACTGCCCTTCTGCCTTGACGATCCGTTCGTCGTCACTGCCGAGGATCCGGGAGGCCCTGTCGAGAAGCTGCTTCGATTTCGCGACAGCCTCCTTGTTCATGGGAAGGGGCAGCGTTCCCGTACCGATCTTCGCCGCCTCCTCTTCGCTCCGCTTGTAGAGATAGTCAATTTGTGTCCCGGCATCCCTGAGATACATTTCCCCGCCGTCCTGCACCGACTCGGTGAAGGACGCGACCTGGTAGTCGAGCTGACGGACGATTTCTTTCAGTTCGTCCGTGGCTTCTTCCCCGGGTCCCTCGGCCCGGTAGGCCTCCATCTGGGCCCGGACTTCGGTGTAGAGGGCAGTCCGGCGGCCCATCTCCTCCTCGTCCTCGGTAAAACTGCCTATGAAATACTTTTTCGGGTCGTGATCCGGTCGACCCACCCCTCTCTCGTAGGGTTTCAGGCGCTCCACCCACAGGGCCGAGCGTTTCGCCGCCTCCTCGACCCTCTTCGCTTCTTCGGCTTTGGCGGCGCTTTCCCGGGCTTCGGCCTCCGACAGCAACTCTTGGAAAGTCTCGAGATTTTCCCTGGCGAAGACCACGTCCTCGTGATCGGCCGGGTATTTGCCTTCGTATTTTTCCTCGATTTCCCGCATCTGATCCTCGGCCCTTTCGAGAAACTGCCTCGCCGTGGAGACCCGGCCTTTTTCGAGCCATTGCTTTCCCTGTTCGAGGTTTTTGTCGATGTTTTTCAGCCTGTACTGAACCTGGGACGGAACGGCAGAAGCGGCCGGGGAACCGCCGGCGGCCTTGGACGGGGCGGCCGAGACGGGCGCTGACGCTGCGCCTGTACCGAGCTTCCTGTCGATGTTCTTTCGCAGTCTCTTCGCCTTTCCGTCAAGAGACCGGGCCTTGTTCATCTCTTTGGAATCGCCGCCGGTCAGGGCCTGGGTAATCAAGTCCTCCGCCTGGCGGAGGATGCCGTCCGCCTCTGCCGCTTTTCCGTTGAAATAGAGTTTTTCGGCATCCCGGATGAGGGTTCCCGCTTTGTCCATGTCTGCCATGCCGTTTCCGGCGGCCACGGCAACAAATGCCAGGATGATCAGGACAAGGCCATAGGGTGAGAAGCGCTTCATGGATATACCTCCTTTTCGGCAGAAAACGGGTTGTTCCTGATTCCCGCCGCGTTGCAGCGTCTGCTGTCGACGCTTTCTGAATAGCCTACCCTTTTTTTAAAACGACGTCCACCACGGACATGCAGGTCTGTCCGTACCGGCGCCGGTTTCCGTGGCCGTTCTTCCCGTGGGCGATGAAAAGGGGAGTTTGAAAATAAAATTAAAAACGATTCGGCCGGTTTTGTTGATGATATGAAAAACGGATGCCCCTGGATCTTCAGGAATAAAAGGAACTTAAAGATATGTCCCGACGGAGGAATACTGGAAACGGCCTGTCGCCGGGGATTTTTTTCACCCGGTCGTCTCACTTGAATTATTGAAAAAAAAGAGGTAGCAGGGGATTAAGTCGTTCATTCGATCCCGACACCGCCGTGGAAAGGGTGAGGCGGCGGGCGAACAGGCGAGGTGAAGGTTATGGTTCCATCTTTTCTGGTGACCGGCGGCGCCGGATTCATCGGTTCGAATATAGCTGAAACCCTGGTGAGCAAGGGCATACCGGTCCGCATTCTCGACAATTTCAGTTCCGGAAAGCCGGAAAATCTCGATTTGGGATATCCCGATTTCATGGAGGTACATCGGGGGGACGTCCGCAATTTAGAGGACTGCCGGAAGGCCGTAAACGGGGTCAGCTACGTCTTTCACCACGCCGCCATGGTTTCCGTTCCTGAATCGGTGCGGGACCCCCGCCTCGTCCAGGAAGTGAACGTTTCGGGAACCCTCAACATGCTTCTGGCGGCTCGGGAAGCGAAGATCAAACGGTTCATCCTGGCGTCTTCCTCGGCGGTTTACGGCGACGAGCGGGAACTTTTTTCCGGCGATGACCGCGGCGTGTCGAAAGGGGAATTCATGCGGCCCCGGCCCCTGTCGCCCTATGGGGTGACAAAACTGGCGGCGGAGGAGTTCTGCCGGATATTCTACCATCTCTACGGGCTCGAAACGGTGTCATTGCGCTATTTCAACGTGTTTGGCCCCAGGCAGGACCCGTCGTCGGATTATGCCGCGGTTATCCCGAAATTCATCACCGCCCTCCTCGACGGTGAGCGGCCGGTCATTTACGGGGACGGTCTCCAGTCCCGTGATTTCATTTTCGTGGAGGACATCGTCCGGGCGAACCTCCATGCCTGCTATGTTCCTCAAGGGGTGGCCGGGAAGGTTTTCAACATCGCCTGGGGAAAACCCCTCAAGCTGACGGAGCTCCTGGAAAAAATCCGGGAGATCCTTCGGGCGAAGGTGGAACCGGTCTTCGCCGAGGCCCGCGAGGGGGATATCCGCCACTCCCGGGCGGACACGGGGCTCTCCCGGGAAATCCTCGGGTTCGAACCCCTGATTCCGATCCGGAAAGGCCTGGAAAAAACGATCCGGTGGTATGAGCTGAAGACGATTCATGCGCGCCAGGCATAGGAAAAGGCCTCACCATCGAGGGCAAGCCGCCGGAATCATATCCCTTTTAACCCTCCTTCTCGTTTTCCTTCTCCAGGGCTGCTCCTTGAGCGGCAACATTGCGGAGGGCGATGGACTCTCCCTGGATGTCAAGATCGGCCAGATGCTCATGGTGGGCTTCCGGGGGCTTGCCGTCGACGAAAACCACCCCATCGCCAGGGACATCCGGGAACGTCATCTCGGAGGCGTTGTTCTCTTCGACTACGATGTTCCCGATCGTTCCCCGGTGAGGAACATCGCCTCACCCGGCCAGCTGCGGGCGCTCACCGCGTCTCTCCAGTCCCTTTCGGACATTCCCCTTTTCGTGGCCGTTGACGGGGAGGGCGGCCAGGTCTGGCGGCTCAAGGAAAGGTTCGGGTTTCCCCCCACCTTTTCGGCCCGCTGCCTTGGTCGAATGAATAATCTTTCAAAAACGTACGGATACGCCGCGGCCATGGCGAAGACCCTGGCGGAGACGGGAATCAACCTGAACCTCGCGCCGGTGGTCGACCTGGACGTGAATCCCGACAATCCGGTCATCGGGAAGCTGGGGAGGAGTTTTTCGGCGGACCCGGAAACGGTGACGGAAAACGCCCGGGAGTTTGTCAGGGCCCATCACGACAGGGGGCTTCTGTGCGCCCTGAAACACTTTCCCGGTCACGGCAGTTCGAGCGCCGATTCGCACCTGGGAATGGCGGACGTGACGAATACGTGGACCCCGGCGGAACTCATCCCTTACAGGACCCTCGCCGGGGAGGGGTTCGCCGACGCGGTCATGACGGCCCACGTTTTCAACGCCCGCCTCGACGGTGATGAGCCGGCCACCTTCTCCCGTCCTGTTGTTACCGGCCTTCTGAGGGGTGACCTGGGATATGACGGCGTCGTTATTTCCGACGATCTCCAGATGCGGGCCGTTTCGGACCGGTGCGGTTTCGAGGCAGCCGTGGAGAAAGCCGTCGCGGCGGGTGTCGACATCCTTCTTGTGGCCAACAACTCCGTCTTCGATGAAGACGCCGTCGCCCGGTCCATCGCCGTGATTGGAAACCTGGTCCGGCAGGGTAAAGTCAGCGTGAGCCGGATCGACCGGTCCTTCGAGAGGATCCTGGGGCTGAAAAGCCGCCTCAAGTGATTCCCGGGAAGTTCCCGTCAGCCTAAAGAGAGCAGGTGGGCCCGGAGGCTGACTTTCCGGCCCCGGAGATTGAGCTTTCTTCGAATCCGGTCCCGGTGGGCTTCAATGGTTCTCTCGGAAAGGCTGAGAATCCGGGCGATCTCCTTGGTGGCTTTTCCCTGCTTGATGAGATTGGCAATCCGAATTTCCGACGGGGTGAAATTCCAGTGATTCGGCATCTGGTGGTTCATGAAAGGGGACAGGATGTTTTTCAGGTTGCTTTCAACGACCTGCAGGTACATTTTCTGTTCTTCCGCCAGGCGTTTCGATTTAAGCTTTTCGAGATAGGGAAAAATAAGTTCGCGGACGTTGGCGACGATGTTTCCCTGGAGTTCCATCTGGTCCTGTTCCTGCTGGCTCAGGATGACACGAAGGGCGGTGTTGGCCTCTTCGAGAAACCGTGATTTTTCCTCAAGTTCCCGTTCCCTCCGAAGAAGAGTCAGCTCCGTTTTTTCTCTTGCCCGGATTTCCTCGAGAAGTTTCCGGTTTGTTTCCTCCACGCGGACCGTCCTTGACTGGACCAGTTTTTCCAGGTCGGTCCGGTGTTTTTCCAGCTCTTCCCGGCTTTTCCGGAGGGTTTCTTCCGTCTCCTTGCGGGCCGTGATGTCCCGGAGGATTCCGCGAAAACCGGTCGGACGGCCTTTTGCGTCCGCAGCGAGAGATACGGATGCTTCGATGACGGCCCGCGTCCCGTCCTTTCGGATGATTTCCCAGTCGGCGGCCCGGGCTGACCGGCCGGTACGAAAAACGGCGCCGAAAGTGTCTGAAATATTTTTCTCGCTGGACCGGTCCACCAGGAGACGGTAGTTCATGTCCTTTAATTCGTCCCTGGTGTATCCGACAATGCGGGAAAAGGCGTCGTTGAAAGCGGTCAGGGTGCCTCTCAGGTCCACTTCGTAATAGCCGTCTTCGATGCTGTCGAGGATGGTCCTGTACTTTTCCTCGCTTTTTCTGAGAGATTCCTCGGCCTGCTTCTGTTCCGTAATGTCATGAACGGCGCCGATCAGTCCCGCCGTCCCGCCGTCGCCGCTCAAGGTGGCCTTGTAAAAAAGGACGGTCCTCAAGCGGCCTTTCCCGTCCACCACGAGTCCCTCGTAGACCTGCCGGCCGGGATTCCGGAAGAGGGCGTCGTCCATTTCCCGGTATTTTCGGGCGACCTTTCTCGGAAAAACGGTGAATACGGTTTTTCCGAGAATTTCCTTCCGTTTTTTGCCTGTCAGCTCCTCAAAGGCGCGGTTGCATCCCCTGTAACGACCCTGGGTGTCCTTGAAAAAAACGGGGATGGGCAGTGTTTCAAGAAGCGTTTCGAGATAGGAATCAGAACCGGCGGTCATGGTTTTTCCTGTTTCCATTTCTTCCCGTTCCCGTCTGTTTTTGTTCCGATCTTGTTTGAAAAGAGGGAAAAGAACTCCCCTTCGTGCTCTTTTCCCCCAGGAAGGCTCCTCCGGCGCTGAAAACCCGCCGCGAAGATGTTTGATGCTCGTAATATGCTTCTTTTCCCGAGGAAAATCAATACGCTTTGAATACGGTATTAATACTTATAATATATAGGTATTCTGTGTCGGGGCGAAGAAGCGGGGCCGAGACATTCGGTGCCTTGCCTCCCTTTCGGTGACCGTGTATAAGGACTGGAAGTCCCGTCAATGAAAAAGAAAGGTTCCCGCCATGAATCGATGGTCTTTTGCCTGCACGGCCTGCGGTCTATCTTATCCTGCGTCAAGACGCTTTCCCCGTTGCGATTCCTGCGGCGAGCCGCTTCAGGTCGTTTATCGGGGACAGGGCCGAATCCGTGACGGGAACATCCTCGATCAAAAGATCCTGGAGAGGTACGGCGATTTTTTCCCCTTCCCGGTGCCGGACCGAAACCTGTCCCTGGGGGAGGGGTTCACGCCCCTTGTCCGGGCCGGGAAAGTTTTAAACAGGCTCGGGCTCGATCGGCTTTACTTCAAGAATGAAACGATGAATCCCACCTGGTCTTTCAAGGACCGGGGAACCGTCGCGGGCATTCAGTACGCCGTCGACACCGGCTGTGATGTCATCGGGACGGTGTCGTCGGGGAACATGGCCGTTTCTGTGGCCGCCTACGGCGCGAGGGCGGGCCTCAAAACGATCGTCCTCGTCAGCGCCGCCATCGCGCCCGAGAAGGTCGCCCCTGTCGCCATCCACGGGCCTGTCCTCATCAAGGTGGAATGCGATTACGGAGAGCTCTATTTTGAGAGCCTGCGGATCGGAAAGGAAAGGGGGATCCATTTTATCAATTCGGACGCTCCCTTCCGGGTGGAGGGGTCCAAAACCATCGCCTTTGAAATCTGCGAACAGCTGCGGCTGAACAGTCCCGACTGGGTCGTGGTCCCCACGAGCGCCGGGGGCAACCTGAGAGGGATCATGAAGGGCTTCGAGGAGTTTTACGATGCGGGCCTGGTGTCTGGGAAGCCCCGCTTCGTCGCCGTTCAGGCCGCCGGATGCGCCCCCATCTGCCGTGCTTTCCAGGAAGGCGCCGAGCGGATCGAGGCGGTGGACCACCCCGATACCCTGGCCCATGCCATCGCGAACCCGTACCCGCCGAGCGGAAACGAGATTCTCCGTAGAATCCGGGCGACAGGGGGGACGGTCATTGCCGTGACGGACGACGACATGATCGCTGCCCAGGGGGAACTGGCCGGCGAGGGCATTTTTGCCCAGCCCGAGGGGGCGGCCTCCCTGGCGGCGGTGAAAACCCTCGTGAGGGAGGGGAGGATTCGTAGAGAGGAAACCGTCGTATCCGTCGTGACGGGAGGAGGACTCAAGTACGGCGCCGCATTCCAACATCATCGCTTCGATGTGCTGGAATGCGCCCTGCCTGCGCTGGAAGGGTGTCTATCCTCCATTCTTTAGACCTCTCATCGCCTATTGAGACGATATTTTCCTACAACACATTGAAATATGAGCTTAATAAATAACTTGACAAAACACGATTTTCAGTTAGTATTCTCCGAACATATAAACCATGAAAGGGCAAAGCCGTCGAAAGGCGGTGACGCAAAACCGCGGGTCTAAAGCTTGCTTGAGGCCATGACAGCCGGGTTACCGGCGAGCTTCAAGATCAAGAACCCCGGGTAAATCAAAATCAGATCCCTAATTTTAATACTCTTCATCGGGTTGTATGAATTGACGGCCCCCCAACCCGTCTTCCCCCTCTCATACAACCCGATTTTTTTTACAACATTCAAGAGGGACGTCCTTAAATATTTCAATATATCAAAATAAACCCGTATAATCGGGATGATAAAAACATTCCTCTGCAGGATCCTAGAATTTTCGGATGCTCTGGACCTAAAGTATCAGGTCATCCTCGTCGTGAAACAGGCAAGAGGAGAAAAGTGAGGCCGTGATAGTCTTTCCGGGATTGGATGATGAAGAACCTGCCGATATCCATCAGAAAAAAGTTCCTTATCCCCGTCAATCCCGTTATCCACGGGACGCTCAGAGCCATTTTCGCCGGCGGTCCAAAATCCCGTTGGCAGGCCGACTCTTATGGCCGTCCGGTCTACCGTTACGAGACAGGTTCGGGCATCCTTTCTTTCTACTCAGCACCCCCGCCCGATTTCAGCAGCCGTTGTCACCCTTCCCTTGCCATGTATTACACTCCCCGGCTCGGATTCATCTACTCGGGAAGCCAGAGGGAAGCTATCCGGAATCTGTCCGTGGAGACGGCAGATGTTTTTATCATCCTCATGGGAAGAATTTCCCTTCTCAAAGATCCCGGGAAGGATATCACCCATATCGCCCTCGATGACATCGCCCGGATGAGAAATGTCAGGATCCGCCATGGCAGCAAACAGCGGCTTCATGAGGACTTCAAGAAAGACATTCTCCGGCTGGCTGACCTGCGGGTGACGATGGAATGGAGAAATTATCGGAGGGGAGGAATTGTCATTGTGGGAAAGGACCGCCCGGACCGGCTGCTCGATATCCTCGACATCACCTGTCGGAATAAAAGCGAGGTCTGGACCGCCTTCCGATTCCGCTGCGGACAGTCTCTTTCCCATTTCCTGAACCCCCAGGGGCTCCGCTGGATCGGTTATTATCAACGGTCGCTCTTACATCTCAATCCCTATAGAGAGGCCCTCACCAAGAAAATCGGGACATACTGGATTATGGTAGGCACCGTAGCTGAGAAAAAGGGTTTTTTCCCTCGGGCTACACCCAGAACAATCCTCGATTTCTGCGGGGAAGACATCAACTGGCGAAACCCAGGGGAAACGGTGGACGCTTTCATTTCAGCTCATGAGCGTCTTGTCGATATCGGTGTTCTTGAACAGATACCAATCCTGGAGCCCCTTACGAGGATCAAGGGCTATTACCGGGAATGGCTGAACACGGCTCTTACCGTCAAGCTTTCCGAGGATCTGTGGCGGCTCCATGATCCCCATGGAAAGAGCCCCCGCAGGCCGTTCCTTTCGAATCGAAGAAAGGTGGCCGCCGGCACCGGATCCGTACCCTCCCTTCCTTGCGACTATGAGAAGTTACAGAAGGATCCCTCGGCCCTGCGGCGTTTTCGGTCCAGGCATCATATGCATCAGGACGAACTGGCCCGCGCGATCGGCATCACACGCCAGACCCTGTCATGTTACGAAAGGGGATTACGGGCGATACCCGAGAAGAAAAGCCTGAAAATCCTTGAGCTCATGGCCAGGCTTGGAACGGATGTTGAAAATTGAACATCCCCATCACCTGTTTTCTGAACAAATCCCACCCATGCCTCAGGCATGTTAATTCCACGCATCCTCTATCGTTTATTCTTTCTTGTCTCTCTTCCATGATTCTTTTCTAAATAAAATAACGGAGTCGGTTGAGATGGCCCCCGGGCTCTATAATGGTCCCCAAGGGGGTCGTTTACCATCTTGCAGAGGACAGACGCGATGACCGAAAAGATGAAGAGAATCGAAATTCTTCAGGGAATGCCGGCCCGGAAAACGTACCCCCGATTGGCTGGGTACGAAGGCATCTTCTTCATCCTCACCCGCCCGCCCGAGCTATTCATGAGCCGGGGCACCTTGATCGCCCGAAAAGACCTCATCAGGATAAGCGGCAAAGGGCTGTCTGACGGCGCAGACTAAGGGAGCCGTTCAGCCGAAATGTTTCAAGATAGAGACCAGCACCACAAAAGGAGGGAGTAAAATGTTCGTGAATGTATCCATGAAGAAAGGAATCGCCCGGGCGGAACTCACACGAGGAAAAGTCAACGCCATCAATGAGGCCGTCGTGGACGAACTGATGAATCGTTTTCAAGCTTTTTCCGACGACCCGGCGGTGAAGGCGGTCATTCTGACGGGAAGGGGGAAATTTTTCACTTTCGGGTTTGATATCCCCGAGTTTCTCGGGTACGGCCGGGAAGATTTTATCCGGTATCTGACAAAGTTTACCGACCTTTACACCTTCCTGTTTCTTTTTCCGAAGCCCCTCATCGCGGCCCTGAACGGCCACACGATCGCCGGGGGATGCATGATAGCGCTCTCCTGCGACCGTCGAATTATGGTGTCCGGAAAGTCCAGAATTTCCTTGAACGAAATCAACTTCGGCGCCTCTCTTTTCGCCGGGAGTGTCGAGATGATGCGCTTTCATGTCGGAAGCCGGAGGGGGGAAAGGGCCATCCTGAGCGGCGGGATGTATTCTCCGGAGGAGGCTCTGGCTCTGGGCCTTGTCGATCAGGTGGTTGCCGAAGCCGATCAGGAGGAAAGTGCCACGACGACGGCCCTCGAAATGGCGTCCAAGGATCCTGTGGCCTTCAAAAGCATCAAGCTTCTCTCCAGGAAGGATGTGGCTGACCTGATGAAGAGAAAAGAAAAGGCATCGATTCTTGAGTTCGTGGACATCTGGTATTCAGAAAGCACCTGGAGTCAGCTCCAGGACAAGAAAATATACTAAAAGGGACGTCCTTAAATATTTCAATACGTCAAAATATAAATGCGTAATCAAGATCTTATAGGTCTATACTCGGGAATGTAGAAGTTTACGAGGTAAAATGGGTGCCTTAAATTGCCGGACCGGCAGGCTTGTCAAATCAGCGTTTGCAGCATAACCGGGGATGTTTTAAAGGGCCCCCAGGGAATGGCGGTTTCCCCGCCCATGTTGTCATGACACCCCTTGGTGGCCTGTTTACTTTTTTTCCCCGGCGGATTCCAGATACTCCATGAGGGCCTGGGCGTTGTTGTATCGCTCTTCCTTGGAAGAATAGAGAAGGGTGATTTTTCGTCCGAGGGCCTTCTTTCGAAACGCGTCAACGAAATCGGCGTTTTTCCCGAGTTCCTCCCAGTACCGCTTTTTGAAATCAAGCCATTTCCCGGCGTCATGGCCATACCAGCGGCGAAGTTCATGAGAGGGCGCCGCCTCCTTGAGCCATTCGTCAATTTGGGCTTTTTCCCTGGTCAATCCCCTCGGCCACAGGCGGTCGACGAGAACCCGGTAGCCGTCATCAGGCGAAGGCTTTTCGTAGACCCGCTTGATGCTCATGTTGAGGGATCGCTCATCCTCACCTGTCTTCGCCGAGGGACCTTCATGATTGCTTTTCATGTTTCTGCCTTTCCTCCCGCCTTTTATCCCCCATGGAGAGACTGTTCCACCCGGACGCGCAGGTCCTCCGCTTCTTCATCATCACCCCGGACCGATCGCTCCAGGAGCGCCGGCGGTACCCGGCGATCGAGGAGATCGTTAAGACAGGTCAATTCGTGATACACTTTCTGAACATCGAAGAACCGGCTTTCCTGGTGAAGAAATCGGGCCGTTTCGCGGGCCAGGTCGAATAATCGGAGCATCTGTTCATATTCGATCCCCTCGTAAGATTCAAAGTAGTGAACGCCGGCCCTTTCACGGTATTTGCCGTCACGGAGAAGGGCTTCCCGGATCGGTGTGCCCGGGTAGGGGGTCAGTGTTTCGGCGTAGGCGATTTCAGCGCCTTGCTCGAAGATTTTCCGGGCCAGGGCTATGGTTTCCTTCATGGTGTCAACGGTGTCCCTGGGACCGAAGAGGATGAAGTTCACGACCGGCGTCAGGTTCTGTTCCACGCAGTACCCCACGCCCCGGAGGATGTCATCGGGGTCAATTCCCTTTCCGTAATAATCCAGAACGGCTCGAGATCCCGATTCGGCCCCCACGTAGAGCGCCCGGAACCCCGCATCGCTCAGAACCTGGGCCATGATGGGATATCGGCAGATGTCATCGATTCGACCCTCCGCATAAAAATCCGTTTTTTCGCTCCAGCGGCGGCGAACCATCTCCCCGCAGAGCTCTCTGATCCGCTTTATGCTGAAAGTGAAATTGTCATCGGTGAACATGATCCGTTTCGCCCCGGAATCGATGAGTTCACCCATTTCTTCAATGAGGGACTGGATGCTTCTTGTCCTCACGGTGCGGTGGTACATAGACTGGATGGAACAGAAGGTGCATCGGTGCGGGCAGCCCCGGCTTGAGGAGACACTCCTTGTACGGTATCGGCCGTTTTCAACGAGGCCATGGGCAGGCCTCGGAAAGGTTTCGAGGTCCCGCTCCAGTGGCCTTTCCCCATTGTGGACGAAATCATCGCCATCCCTGAAACTGAGCCCCTCCAGTCGATTCCAGGGACGTCCGTGCAAAACGGAAGAGGCGAGTTCGAGGAAGGTGATTTCGCCTTCGCCCCGGACGATGATGTCCACTTCCCGGCAGGTTTTCAGGATGGGATCGGCGAGGACGGTGGGATGCATGCCCCCCATGACAGTGAGAGCGCCGGGATGGACTTGCTTTACCTTTTTGCAGACGTCGAGGGCAGAAGGGAAGCTGTTGGACAGGGCGGTGACGCCGATGATCCGTGGAATCAATTTCTTCAATTCGTTTTCTAAAAACGTCTCCGTTTTTTCGCCAGGAACGAGATCGAGGTCAAGAATGGAAACGGGAATCCGGTTTTTCAAAAGAGGGGCGGCGACGCATTCCAGGCCGAGGGGGGGGATTTCCGATCTTCCGTTGTAATGCGGGTTGACGAGCAGCACCTGTGCGGGAAAATTCGCTTTCTTCATCGGGCCCTCCCATTTTCGGTAAAATCTCTATCATCGATGCAGATCTTTTGGCAACTCACGATTCTCCATGACAGGCATTTGATCCTTTACTCTTGCTTTCTTTCTCCGTGCTTTTTCTGAAGTGTAACGTTACACTTGAGTGGGCGCCGTGAGCCTTCCTTAAATTTAAACCGGGGAGGCATTTTATCACGTAAAGAAAGGATGGGAGGATGGATAGAAAGGGAAGAATTGAAATCCTGAAGGAAAAACTGTCCCGGGAAAATCTCCAGGGCGCCATCATCACCTATTCCAGGAATGTTCTTTACTACACCGGAACGGCTCAACCCGCCTGGCTCGTCGTCACGCCCCTCGATTATGTCCTTTCCGTGAGAAGCGGGTATGATTTCGCCGTCAGGGAGGCGTTCATTCCCCAGGACCGCATCCGGGAGGAGCGAAAACTGGACAGGGTTGCCGCCCGCTGTTTTGCTGCCGGGGAAGGGCCCGGTTTCAGAAGGATAGGGGTGGAATCCGATATCTGGACCTGGGATCAGTCACGACGTCTGCTCTCGATCCTTCCTGATAAGGAGTTCGTCAACCTTTCCCCCCTGATCCTGGATCAGCGAAAAACCAAGGACC
>Ga0209200_1003642_pt1 | contig 13101 bp, 8 predicted proteins | sample AD_UKC033_MetaG_FD_184406 | JGI IMG/M metagenome (GOLD analysis project Ga0209200, IMG submission 184406) | Active sludge microbial communities of municipal wastewater-treating anaerobic digesters from USA - AD_UKC033_MetaG (SPAdes) (version 2) | ecosystem: Engineered > Bioreactor > Anaerobic >...
GCGCCTCCGAAGCCGCCCGCCGAGGCCGCGCCCGCCGCGCCCGCGCCCGCCGCGCCCGCGCCCGCCGCGCCCGCGCCCGCCGAGGCCGCCGACACCGTGCTCGAGGAACTCCTCGCGGCCGGCGTCTGCGGCCACACGATTCTCGTCAGTTCGACCGAATGCGTATACCGCATCGAGCGGGGCGGCGTGCGCCGCGACAGGTCCGTCGTGCCGCACCGGCTCCTGCGATTCGTCTCCTGGGGCGACCGGCTCTGGGCCGAAACGAGCGGCGGCGTGCTCCTCCTCGAGAAGGGGCGCTGGATCCCGTGCAACTGGACCGTCCGCTTCTCCCACCCCGCGCCGACCTTCGCGCGCGTGGCCTGCTCCAAGGACCACGCTTGGGGCAGTTTCGGCAACCGGCTCCTCTTCTGGGACACCCGCGCGACCAAGATCGAACTTGAGCCCGGCTCGCGCACGACGACCAAGGGCGGCTGGGTCCAGCTCGGCACGCCCATGGACGAGGAGATCGAGGCGCTCATCGCCCGGCGCGACGACACCCTCGTCGCCGCCACCGCCGGACGCAGACTCATTGCGCGCGACAAGGGGGTGCTGCGCCCCCTGTGCGAACTCGCGTTCACGAACGAGGACCCCCTGGTCCTGGAGCTGGCCGAGGATGCCGGCGGAGTCCTCTGGGGCTTGTCCTTCGCGGGAGACGGCGGCGTTTTCAGCGTCGCCGGCGACAAGGCAACCCTCGTGCGCCGCGCCAAAGCCGGCGATCCCGACGGCCTGCCCGAGGGGCGGATCCTCAGGCTCCTCGCCGATCCGGGCGGCGTCCTTCACGCCCTGCACGAGGTCGAGGGCGTGTTCCGCCGCGCCGAGGGGGTCTGGAAACGCGCGGGCGCCCGTCCTTCCGAGAAGGCGGTCGACATCGCCTTTCAAGACGGCGCGGCGTTGCTCCTGACCGAGCGCCGGCTCCTGCGCCTCGGCGAGCCGCCGGTGGAGCTCTTCACGCTCGGGGAGGCGCCGCCCGAACAGTGAGGCCCGCCGGCCTCACGCGAAGGCGACGGCGGCGAAGGTCACCGTCTGCATGGGGTCGAAGGCCTGCTCGTACCTAAGCACCCGGCCGGAGAGCCCCGGCAGAGCCTTTAGCAGCGTGTACACCGCTGCATATCCGCACACGTTGTGGCGGTTCTCGATACTCCGCAGACGTTCGTAAAACCCGTCGGCATCGCCGGCCTCCACGGGCTCAAGCAGCATGCGGTCGGCCGCCTCCACGAGGGCGCACTCAGCGGCGTCGACCGGCTCCTCGGCGCCGAAACGCGGCCCGACGTGCGCGAAGTCCACCCCCCCCACCACCAGGCAGCGCGGTCCGAGCTCGCCGACGATCACGGCGAGTTCCGCGATGAAGCGCGCGATGGCGGGCACCTCGGAGGGCAGCGGCGCGCCGTCCAGCGCCGGCGGAAAGGCGCCGCAGAGCACGGGCACGATCCTGAAATCGTCCCCGAAAAGATGCTTGAGGCACACCGCCTGGAATTCGATCGAATGCTCGGTCGTGTGCTCGTACTGGCCGGCGATGAGCTCCGGCCCGCAGGCCGCGCACAGCCGCGCCACAAGCCCGCGGTCGGTCGCGACCGCCCCGAGCGGCGTGTCGAAGTCCTTGTCCGTGATGATGAGCGGCGTCTCGGACACGTGATGTCCCGTCCCCAGGATCACGACGACCTCGGGCCGCGGGCCGCCGCGCAAGGACTCGTAGGCGAAACCGTACGCCGTGCCGCCCCGCGCGAAATCGATGTGCGGAGCCAGCAGGGCGCGCGTCCCCGGCACGGCGCGCGCGCCCTCCTCCCGGGCACCGGCGAAGATCGCCCCCAGAAACGCCGTCAATTCTTCCTTCTGCGCCGGATAGCCGCGGCCGGCCAGCAGCGCCGGCCGCGCGGGCGCGTCCGCGTAGTCGCGGCGGGCCTGCGCCAACCTGGCGGCGTGGCGCTCCGAATCGAGGAGCCCCGCCTCGTCGAGCTTCGCCGCCAAATCCTTGAGCAACGCCGAGGGAACGAGGCTGCCCGTCGCCTTCATGATCGCGGCTTGGATGTCCTCGACCGTGTGAGCCCCGTTGAAGAACTCCACGGCGATCTGCGCCGCGGCCGGCGAAAGAAGCAGCTCGTCCGCAAGACCTCCCGGATCGCTGAAACGGAAAAACTGCCGGTTCTCGAAGACGAGGGGCTCGATTTCGATCCTGCGCAGGCGGGGCTTTTCCATGCCTGCATCCTATCCCGTTCCCCGCGCCGGCGCCAACTGCGCGCGCCTTGTCGGACGCGCGCCGGCAAACTACAATGGCTTCCCCCGAGGGAACGAACGGATTCCGCGGCCTCAGGAGCAGCGACCATGGACCGGCAGACAGCCATCTTCAACCTCATGCGGGCGGCCAAGGCGAGAATTCGCGCGCGCTGCGCCCGGAACACGCGCGCGGCGTGGGACATCGTCACCGATCCGGAGGACATTCTCGCCGACCCGGCCTACGCCCACGCCGCGACGCGCGAGGAGAAGCGCCGGCTCTTCCGCGAAGTCCAGAAGGAATACGACATCCGCGGCTTCGTCGCCCGGGAGAAGCCCGGACAGCCGCCCGTCAACTTCCCCCTCTCCCTGGCCTTCAGAATCGGCGCCGCCCTGGCCAGCATCCCCTTCGAGACCCACAAGGGCCCCGTCCGCCTGGCGCCCGGCGATGTGTTCCTCATCGGCCGGGACAACGGACCGGATTCGAGCGCGCGCGCCGACGCTCTCGCCAAGGGGCTCGCCGTCGCGGGCGTCAACGTCGTCATGCTCGGCGTGGCGCCTTCGGGCGAGCTGTACAACGCCGTCTCGAACCTGAGCGCCCACGGCGGGGCCCAGGTGACGCGTAGCCACGTCGAGATCAACATCAACGGCATCAAGCTGCTCCTGGGAGGCGTGACGCTTTTCGGGAACCACATCAAGCAGATCTTCGACTGGGTCGAGGAGAACCGCTACCGCCGCATGCGCTCGCCCGAGGACCGGGGCGCAATCATCGACGGGATCGGCGAGGCCTTCGAGATCCAGCGCCTGCGGTACCTGGAGCGCTACGAGGGCAAGCTCGATCCCGCCTGCCCGGTGGCCATCGACCTGGGCGGCGGCACGGCGGTGAAATACCGCGAGACGCTCGCGCGCATCTTCCCCTCCATCGTGCGGTTCTTCCGGGACGAGGACGATCCGCACTCGACCAAGGGCCTGGCCGACCCCACGCGCCTTGACCAGCGCGGGAACTACGCCGAGGCCTACGACTTCAGCATCGCCAATCCGTCCGTGCCGGTGCTCAGCTTCGACCTGGATGCCGACCGCTTCGGCCTCATGCTCGCCGGCAAGGTGTGGAAGGGCGACACCATGATGCTGCCGATCTACGAGGAGCAGATTCCGCGCAAGCCGGGCACGCCGGTCAGGATCGACGCCCGCACGAACCTCGTCGTCGACGAGGCCGTCCGCCGCTGGAACGGCCGGAGCATCTGCCAGGCCATCGGTCATTCCAAGGTGAAGCAGGGCATGGATCTGGATCTCATCGAGGAGGCCGCGCAGGCCGGGTACGACGACGCCGACCGCTACGTCCAGGAGCACCCCGACCGGGCGGAGACGTTTCAGGGCGAGTTTTCCCTGCACCTCTTCCGCTTCAAGCCCGAACTCAACGACGAGGGCCGCTACGTCGGCACGCCGGTCGACGACGCCATCGACTTCGCCTGCTACTTCGTGCACCTGCTGCAGCGGCGCGGCGCGAGCCTGGGCCGCCCCTGCCTGCAGTTGTCCGAATACCTGGACCTGCTCCGAGAGCAGGGCATTATCGGGGACAGCTACACCCTTCCGGAAAACAACATCGAGATCCGGACCGAGTACGACCCGCTCCTCAAGAAGAACCTCGGCCACGGAGCTTACGAGCTCTTCCGGCGCATCGCCGCCCCGGAGGAGGAGGTTTCCTGGATCGACGACGGCGTCTCGGTGATCGCGCCCGGCCGCAAGCTCATGCTGCGCTACTCGAACACCTCGCCGAAGGTCACCATGAAGTGCGACGCGCGGCCCGAGCTCTGGATCGCGGCGGCGACGCGCCTCCTGGGCGTTTTCTTCGCCATCACCGACTATCTGATCGCTCGGCGCGGCATGGACGCCCGCTTTCGCGCCATCTCCAGAGGCGAGAACGAGTTCCTGTACGCGATCTTCAAGGAGCGCGCCGGCAAGAACCTGAATGCGATCGAGCCGCTGCCCCTCGCGAAACACCTCGAGGACGCGGCGTTCAGGGAAGCGCTGGACAAGGAATTTTGAGACCCGCGCGCCGCGGGACCGGGAGGACCAAGCATGCAGCGATTGTGCGTCGGATTCGACGGGATGTGCGCCGATGTGTCGGTGCTCGGCCTCGGGCCGCACATCGACGCGATCAGGGCCGAGTGGCCCGTCATCGCGCCCCTCATGGACAGCCTGGCGCGGGGCCTCGACGAGGAGTTGACCTGCGAGGGCTCGGGCATCGACGAGCCGACCTTCCAGGGCATTCTCGAAAGCCTGAAGGCCTACCCCGGCGCGACGGTCGATGTCCATATCGGCGCCAACACGGCCCTGGAGCTCGCCACCGCGTCCAACCTCATGCGCGCCCCGGCCGCGCCGATCACCGCCACGACCCTGGACTATCTCGGCTTCTGGTCGCCGCGGACGCTGGCGCGCGTCCCCGAGAAGCTCCCCCAGGCGGCCCTCAAGAACGCCCGCGCGGTGGAGGATTCGGAGGCCGTCTCGCTCATCATGCCCCACGGCGGCAAGCGCGCCATCCTGTCCTTCGGCGGCAACCCGCCCGTCCGGAGCATGTCCGCCGCGTTCCGGGCGTACCTGCGGGACGAAGTCCCGCGCTACTTCGCCGCGGCGCGGCCCGGCCTCCTCATTCTCGTCGGGACCGGCGTCACGTGGAGCGCCGCCGCGAAGGGCGACTTCGCGCTGCTGGCGGGCATCATCGCCGCGGCGCACAAAAACGGCGCGCGGGTCCTCTTGGACCTGAGCGGCATGGGCTCCTGGAGCGACGCCGCGCTCCGGGATTACTTCGCGATCGTCGCGACCGCCGACATCCTCAGCATGAACGAGGGCGAACTCGCCGTCTATTTCGGCCGGAAGACCGGCGCGGAGCCGCCCGGTCTCGACGCGGCGTCGCTCGCGGCCATGGTCCGGGCCGTCGTCAGGCCCGGCCAGGGCTTCCTGGTCCACACGCCGGACTTCCAGCTCGCGCTGGGCATCGACGGCCCGGTCGACGCGGCGCTCCGGTTCGCCGGCAAGGCCGCCACCTACCGCGCCGCGACCGGCCGGTTCCCGACGGCGCTCGAGGTCAACGCGGCGACGTTCCCGATCTCGGGAAAAGGCCGGGCGGCGCTCGCCGCCGTGCCGCAGGGGTTCGCGGCCGTGCCGGGCTATACGGTGGAGGTGCGCAACCCGGTCGGGCTCGGCGACACGTGGACGTGTTCTTTCGCGCTCGCGCTCCTCGGAGGTGCCCAATGAACCGCCCTGTTCCTGCCGTCTTCCTGTGCGCGGCGCTCTGCGCCGCGGCGCTTTCGCCGGCCGCCTCCGAGATCAAAGTCGACGCCGCCGCGCGCGAGGTCTCGCTGCCCTTCACCTTCGTCGACCCCGCGCAGGCCATCGAGGTGTTCGCCTGCAGTCCGGGCGGACCGACGCACGAGACGGTCATTATTTTCACGGCCTCGGGCGGCGAGATCGCGGCGGCGCTCGCGTCCATCGGCTGCCGCCCCGAAACCGCCTGGGCGCTCGCGAGCCCCCAGGACTTCACGCTCACCCAGGGCGACCGCGTGCTGGTGCTCCTGAAATGGGACCGCGATGGAGAGCAGTTCGAGGCCGCGGCCGAGGATCTCATTTGGCGCACCGGCGAGGATCTCCCCGAATTCGTCCACGGCTTCAGCTACGCCGGGCGGACGATCAAGGCCGGCGACCCGCCGCGCGAGCGCATCCCCGACACGGTCGAGATCACCGTGGGCGGCGCCGGCAGGCAGAGCGCCGTCACCAGTCTCCTCGTCCACCCGAGCGCCATGTCCTTTCTCGCCGACCACGTCTCGGCGCTCGAGCTCAATCCGCGCTTCGCCGACGAGGTCGGGCGCCTGGCGGCGCGGAAGCGCGGCGGCACCATGATCCTGCGCCTGGTCACCGAGACCGAGCTCCTGGCCTACCGCCGCGCCCGAACGCCGCCCATCTTCGGCCTGGAGGACATCCTCCGGGCGCACGAACCCCTCGCCCGCGCCATCGACGCCGACAAGGCCGCCTACGCCGCCCTGGGCAAGGACCTTGAGGCCCTGCTCGACACGCCGGACGAGACGGCGCGCGCGACGGTCCAGACCAAACTCGCCGAGGCTTCGCTCCTCGCGTGGCGGATTCACGCCGCGTATATCGCGATGTACGCCGGCGAGTGGGATTTCCAGCGCGCGATTCTCGAGGCGCGCCTGGAGAGCTTCCGAGGCTTCGCGGCGCGGGGCCACGCCTTCCTGCGCGCCTTCGCGCCCGAGCGCACGAAGCTCGCCGAGCTGAGGCTCGCGCTCCTGCGCCGGAGCGCGCCGGACGCCGCGCTCGAACTCGCCATCCGCCGCCAGGAGGAGGAGCTGAGAACGATCCAGGCCCGCCGCGACATTCCGGGCATCGAGGCCGAGATCGCCTTCTTGGAGAGCCGCGTCAAGGAAGAAGAAGGTCACGCGGGCGGCTTCCTCCTCGCGATGCTCAAGAACGAGCTCGAGAAGTGCCGCATCTCCCTGCGCACCGCGCAGGTCAAGGTCGAGAGGCACACCCTCGCCGCGCGGGATTTCGCCCTGCAGATCGACGGCGTCGAAGCCGGGCGCGCCGAGCTCGCCGCCCGGCGCGCGGCGCTCCAGGCCGAGCTCGACGTCCTGCAGGCGAGGACCAAGCTTGCCGAGTTGGAGGATGAGATCCGGTGGGCGGAGGATGACCGCACGTCCGACAACGCCGAGCGCCGGCGCGATGCCGAGCAGCGCCTCGCCGCGCACCGGAAGGCCAAGGATACCCTCGTCGCGGAAATCGAAGCTCTCGTCAAAAAGCACGCGGCGCTCCTGGGCGGCGCCGCGCCGCCCGAACCCAAAGGGTGATGTCCGTGGCCGAGCTTCTCACGCCCGCCCAGGTCGAGGCCGCGGCGCGCCTGGCGCGCCTTCTCCTGAACGAGGGCGAGGCCGCCGCCTTCGCGGCGCAGCTCGCCCCGATTCTCGCCCGCGTGCAGGCGCTCGATGAACTCGACACGTCGAACGTCGCGCCGCTCGCCCGCCTGTCGCCCCTCGCGAACGTGCTCAGGCCCGACGAGGCGCGCCCGTCGCTGGGCGCCGATCTGGCCCTCAGAGAGGCGCCGGATGCCGCCGGCGGATTCTTCCGCGTCCCGAGGGTGCTCGGCGAGGGCGGCGGCGCATGAGCGCCATCGGAGACTTGAGCGCCTGCGAGGCCGCGGCCGCCTTCGCGCGCGGCGATATCACGGCCCGCGCCGCCGTCGATGCCATCGCGGCGCGGATCGAGCGCTTCCAGAGCCGGCTCAACGCTTACGCTGCCACCGCCGTCGAGGACGCCCGCGAACGGGCCGAAGACCTCGACCGCCGGCGCCGGCGCGGCGAGGCGCTCGGCCGCCTCGCCGGAGCGGTGCTCGCGATCAACGACAACTTCGCCACTGCCCGGGGCGTGACGGCCTGCGGCTCGCGCATGCTCGCCGGCTATCACGCCCCCTACGATGCCGCCGCGGTCGCGCGGATTGTGGCCGCGGGCGGCATCATCATCGGCAAGACCGTCATGGACGAGTTCGCCGCGGGCGGCACCACCGAGACCAGCGCCGTCGGTCCGGCGCGGAACCCGTGGGATCCGTCGCACACCCCGGGCGGCGCCGCGGGCGGCGGCGCCTGCGCCGTCGCCGCGCGGCTGTGCCACGGCGGCTACGGCAGCGACACCGACGGATCGATCAGGCTGCCGGCCGCCTTCTGCGGAATCACGGGACTGAAGCCCACCTACGGCCGCGTCTCGCGCTACGGCCTGGCGGCCTGCGGGTCGAGCCTCGAGCAGATCGGGCCCTTCGCCCGGGACGCCCGCGACGCGGCGTTGCTGCTCAGTGCCATCGCCGGCCACGATCCGCGCGATGCGACCAGCGCGCCGCTCCCGCCGCCCGATTGCCTCGTCCCCCCGGCGAACCTCCCCCGCGGGCTCAGAATCGGCTTTCCGCGGGCCGGCTGCGAGCGGAGCTGCGAGCCCGCCGTCCTGGCGAGCGCCGACGACGCCTGCGCCGCCTTCCGCGCCCTGGGCGCGCGCATCGCCCCCCTGGCCATGCCCCTTCTCGAGCACGCGGCCGCATGCCTCCGCGTCATCGCGGCGGCGGAAGCGGCCAGCAACCTCGCGCGCCTCGACGGCGCCCACTTCGGCCACCGCACCGCCGAGAAGGCGCCGCCCGGCGGCGACGAAACCGAATTCCTCTGCGCCGCATCGCGCCGGGAGGGCTTTGGCGCCGAGATCAAGCGCAGAATCCTCCTGGGGACGCTCGTTCTATCGAGCGGCCGCTACGAAAGCTGCTACGCGAAAGCACTCAGAGTGCGGCGTCTGATCAAGGAGGAGCTGGAGCGCGCCTTCGAGAGCTGCGACCTCGTCCTCCTGCCGGCCGCCCCCGCCGCGCCTTTCAAACTGGGGGAGAAGATCGCCGATCCGGCGGCTCTGCTGCGCTTGCACGTCTTCACGGCCGGCGCCAACCTGGCGGGAGTTCCGGCGTTGAGCTTCCCGGCGGGATTCGCGGGCGGGCTGCCGCTGGGCGTCCAGCTCCTCGCGCCGCCCTTCGGCGAGGGCCTGCTTCTCCAGGCCGGCCACGCTTTCCAACAGGCGACCGATTGGCATCTCCGCGCGCCGCCCGGCGTCGCCGGAGAGGAGGACGCATGACGCTTCCCCCCGCGCCGAAGGCGAGGCTCATCGTCGGCCTCGAAATTCACGTCCAGCTCCGCACGGCGACGAAACTCTTCTGCGGCTGCGCGGTCAGGTTCGGAGCGCCGCCCAACAGCCTGACCTGCCCCGTCTGCCTCGGCCACCCCGGCGCGCTTCCCGTCTTGAACCGCGAGGCCCTGCGTTGCGCCGCGAAGACCGCGATGGCCCTCGGCTGCCGCATCCTTCCCCGCACCTCCTGGGACCGGAAGAGCTACTGGTATCCCGACCTCCCGAAGAACTACCAGATCAGCCAGAACGAATTCCCCGTGGGCCTCGAAGGCGCCGTCGAGCTGCCGCGCGCCGACGGAAGCGTTAAGACGGTGCGCATCCGGCGCGTCCACCTCGAGGAGGACGCGGGCAAGAGCTTGCACGACGCGCCCGACGCCACCCTCGTCGATCTCAACCGCGCCGGGACGGCGCTCCTGGAGATCGTCACGGCGCCCGACATCGCCTCGCCCGAGGAAGCGGGGGACCTCGCCCGCGAGATCCGGCGGATCGTGCGCTATCTGGGCGTGGCTGACGCGGACATGCAGAAAGGGCACATGCGCCTCGAGCCCAACGTCAACTGCGCCGTGGAGCTGGACGGCGCCGAAGCGCGCACGCCCATCGTGGAGATCAAGAATCTGAACAGCTTCAGGGCGCTGGAGGCCGCCGTGGCCTTCGAGTTCGAACGGCAGACCGCGGCCTACCTCGCCGACCCCGCCTATACGCTGGAGCGCCGCGGCAAGGAGAGCCGCGGCTGGGACGAGGCGGCGCTCGCAACCTTCGTCCAGCGCCGCAAGGAGGAGGCGCACGAGTACCGCTGTTTTCCGGATCCGGATCTCGCGCCGTACGAGTGGATCGCCGGGGAGCTCGACGAACTCGCCCGCGAAACACCCGAGCTGCCCCAGGCCCGCCGCCGGCGCCTGGCGCGAGAGCTCGGCATCGGCCAGGGCGACGCGCTGCTCATCGCCGAGGATCGGGCGACGGGCGATCTCTTCGAGGCGGCGGTGGCCGCGGGCGCCTGGCGCGAGAGCTCGGCATCGGCCAGGGCGACGCGCTGCTCATCGCCGAGGATCGGGCGACGGGCGATCTCTTCGAGGCGGCGGTGGCCGCGGGCGCCTGCCCGCAAACCCTGGCCAAGCACTTCATCAACCTCTGGACGCGCCTGGCGAAGGACGCGGGCACGACCATTGCCGGCCTGAAACTCGATGCGGGCGCGCTGGCGGAGCTTGCGCGCCTCCAGACCGACGGCGCCGTCAGCGCCACGGCGGCGCGGCTGATCGCCGAGGCGATGGCGCGGACCCGCGCGGCGCCCCGCGCGCTGGCCCAGCGCCTGGGGCTCACCCGGCTCTCCGATCGGACCGCGCTTCTGCCGTTGGTCAAGGAGGCGATCGCCGCCAATCCGAAGGCCGCCGCCCAGTACCGCGCGGGCGGCGGGAAAGCGGCGAAGTCCCTCGGTTTCCTGCAAGGCCGGGTGATGCGGCTTTCCGGCGGCCGGGCCGATCCGGCCGTCGCCGCGGCGCTCCTGAGGGAGGAACTAGGGCCGCAGCTCGGCTAGCCGCCGCTCCGCCGCGCCCGCCCCCTACGGGCAGAACGGATAGACGCAGAGGGGGAAATCGTCGAGCACGGCGTCCCCGCCGCACTCGTACGGTCCCGGCGCCGGCGGCGCGGAGCCGTTGTTGAACAGGAACTGGAGCAGTCCGATGATGTCGGCCAGGTCGAGCTTGCCGTTATCATCGGCGTCGGCCGCATCGAGGCAGCTCGGCGCGTCCCCCTGCTGGAAGAGGTACCGCGCCAGAAAGACGGGGTCGGCGATGGAAAACCGGTTGTCGACGTTCGCGTCGCCGCGCTTGAAGTTCTTGACGTCGCTCACCACGACCTCGCAAGAGCCGCCGTAGCAGGCCTCGTCGAAGCCGGCGCGCACGCCGAACAGCCGGTAGACGTGCTCGCCCGCGGCGGCATGCGTCACGAGCGCGGTCTGCGCGGATCCCGGAACCTGGACGAGGATCTCGTCGCCTTCGCGGACCTGGATGGCGTCCAGCACGGTCCCCGCGGAGCGCGCCCAACCGATCAGCACGTTCCCGTCGCCCTTGTCGGCGCACGTCGGCATCGTGACGCACGGAAAAGGCTCCACCCGCATGGCAATATCGAGCTTGGCGTTGAAGAAGAACGTCTCGTCGCTCTTGCTCGCGTTGTGCACCTGCACGGCGAGGACATTCATGCCGGCGCGCAGGGCGGGCGTGAAGGCATCCAGCACGAAAACCTCGGGCCTTCCCGCCAAGTGAGGCGGCGAGGCCAGCACGACGTACGGCGGGTCGAAACTGATCGGCATGTTCCGGTGCGCGAGGTACTGTCCGTTGAGGTACGCGACGAAACCGTCATCCCAGTCGATCGTCAGCGACAGGCGCGCGATGCCGTACGTGTCCTCCAGATCGAAGGGAAGTCGGAAGTAAACGGAGCTGTAATTCCAGCGCATGTCCGCGAGCACGGTGGCGATCGATGGGTAACCGTAGCCGCACGGCGCTTCTTCCTCCAGCCATTTGCTGTCGTCGAAGTCGGCGGTGTTCCACCCGGCCGACGGCTGCGCGGTGCCCTTCAACAACTTCCACACGTCATCGACCGGCAAACTCGCGCCGCGCGCGCACAGGCCGACAAGCAGGCAACCGACCAGAAGGCGCAATCCTCTTCTCATCGCCGCGATTCCTCCAGGCTTCATTTCCTCCCGCGGCGCTTCCGCCCCGCGGCGGGCAGTTATGATCTATTATAACAGCAGATACGGTGGGAGCGGAAGCTCTTGCCGCCGCCTCCGGCGAGTTTGCCGCCCGATTCCCGCGCGCAGGAACGCCCAAAAGCCTGTCACGGGAGAGGTTGCGCGGTTACACGCCCCCCCCGGCCGCCCCCTGTCGCGGCCCGGCCGCCGCCGGCTCACTCGCCGCGCGCATCGACCGCGCCGCGCAGCATGCCGCCGCGGACCTCGATCGCCAGGACGCGCCCGGTTTCGTCCCCCCGGTAGGCGCGCAACGCATGCCCCCGGGCGAGCAGCTCCCGAAGCACTTCCGCGCGCAGGGACGGTTCGACGAACAACACATCCGGCGCGAACTGATGGTGGAACCGCCCGTGCTTCACGGCGTCCCCCAAGGACGCGTTCTCGACAAGCATTTGCTCCAACACGACAAGCACCGCGCTCGCGGCCCGCTTCCCGCCGGCGGCGCCGGCGACCAGCCGTACGCCGTCCCTCCCCAACACGATGACAGGCGCCGTGTAGATCGGCGGGCGGGCGCCCGCAAGAGGCCAGGACCCGGAACCGGCCGCGCCGGCCTGGAGGGGGAAGTCCGCCATCGCGCCGTTCAAGAGCACGCCCGTTCCCGGCACGCTGACCAGGGAGCCGAACGGCGGGCCGTTCGACTCCGACCAGCTCGTCACGCCGCCGTCGGCATCCCAGACACAGAAGTGGGCCGCCTCGGCGCCGCCCGCGCGCGCCGCGGGCGCGCCCGCATCCGGACCCGCGGCGGGGGCCGCGCCCACGTGCTCCGGATCGATCCGTCCGAGAAGCTGCTCGATGCGCTCGCGCGAGATCAACCGCCGCGCCGCCGAGGCCTGCTCAGGATCGGCGGCAATCAGCGCCTTCTCCGCAAAGGCGTGTTTCATCGCCTCGGCTAGGAGGTGCGGCCGGAAGATGGGACCGCCCCGTTCCTCGGCGGCCGCCAGCACCCCCAGCGCCTGCAGCACGATCGCGCCTCCCGCACACGGCGGCGGCGCGCCGTACAGCCGGCAGCCGAAAAGCTCGACGGCGAGCGGCTCGACGGCGCGCGCGCGGTAATCGCTCATGTCGGCGGCGGAAAGGACGCCTCCGAGCCGCCCGATCTCGCGCACGATCGCCTCTCCCACCGTTCCGCGGTAGAAGGCTTCGGCGCCGTTCTTGGCAATCGCCGCCAGCGTCGCGCTCAGATCGGGACGCTTGACGATCTCCCCTTCGACGTAGGCGCTGCCGCCCGGCTTGAGCAGCGCCCGGTATGTCTCGGCGAACCGCTGGCGATAATCGGGGTAGGCGCGATACGTCTCGGCGAGGCCGGCGAGCGCCTGATGCAACCGCCGATCCACCGTGAAGCCGTCCCGGGCGAGCAGGACAGCCGGCGCGAGGATCTCCTCCAGCGTCAGCCGTCC
>Ga0209200_1003647_pt1 | contig 13096 bp, 8 predicted proteins | sample AD_UKC033_MetaG_FD_184406 | JGI IMG/M metagenome (GOLD analysis project Ga0209200, IMG submission 184406) | Active sludge microbial communities of municipal wastewater-treating anaerobic digesters from USA - AD_UKC033_MetaG (SPAdes) (version 2) | ecosystem: Engineered > Bioreactor > Anaerobic >...
CAAAAGAGCCGGGATTGTCCGGGCCCAGGGATTCATGATTCGACTCCATTTTGGGTGAATCGATCGCGTGTGAAAGATGATAGACAATGTTGCTAAAAATACCAAAGGAAATCTGCGGGGTATATAGAATTTAGGTGGGTATTTGAAATCACCGCAGCAAATTTGAAAAGGTTATCTGCAAATCTCACCTTCACAGGTGTCAATGTTTATCAGTGACTGGTAACTGGTAATTGGTGACTAGCCACCAGGTCCCGCGTTTTTACGCATCAACGTGCGCACATTCCCACGCTGGAATGTTTGAACTCCAACATTCCCCGTAAGATCTATTTCGATTGCCATTTTGTGTAGAGACGTTGCAATGCAAGGTCTCTACAGTTTCGGTCAAACCTGATTTTCCATCATACTAAACAGTGTAAGAAAAAAAATCTTCAGGAGAATCCTTTCATACTGAATGGAGTGATTTTACCTAGGATTCGGTAATTAACTGCTATCACGGGTGTCCGGAAACCGTACACCCGTGAGCTGCAATATTTGCTAAAAAACAGCAAAAAAATCGGAAAATTTAAAAAATAATTCAACAGAACATACGCAATTTTACCATATGTTGCCTATATATAATTGCCGCAAGGCAAGGGGAGGAATTCCAGAGACACCGTGCTAGAAAGCAATCCATTTGCATAGCCCAAATTAACCAGGGAGCATGCAGTTGTGCACACTTGTGTCCTGATCCTGTGTGGCAAGACGCCGCAGATTCTTACCGAGACGCTGTATAAACTCATCATCGAGGAAAATGTCGACGTCTGTGCGGTGTGGGCCATCACCACGAAAGACGGAAAAGATGCGTTATGCAGAAAATTGCTGCACGATCGCAATGGATGGTATTATCGATTCTGTCGCGAGTTCGCTTTGGATCCTAAAAAACTCGGCTTTGACCAACATCACATCATTACCGCCGGTGAGCAAGAAGATCTGCTCGACAAGGAGAGCAATGCGCAATTTGCCGATGCGGTTGTCTATTGGGTGCAGAAATTAACTTCTGAAAAGAGCGATCGGCTCTATGCTTGTATAGCCGGTGGGCGCAAAACGATGAGCGCCTATTTCGCTATGGCAATGCAATTTTTTGCCCGACCGGTTGACCGCATGTTTCATTTGGTCATCAACCCAGCCAGTATGGAAAACCATCCAGATTTCTATTATCCTCCCAAAACTCCAATCCGATACAATGACAGAAACCAAAAGACAGTTGACTCGCGAGATATTCTATTGAATCTTTTCGATGTACCGTTTTTGCGCTTGCGCGAAAGATTGTTGCATCTTTTTGGATGTGAACCAATTTCATATTCAGAAATGATCGCCAGGGCGCAAGAGTGGATGGAACAACCAGGTACTTTACCGCCACTGATCCTCATTCGCAAAGAAAAACGGGTAAGGATCGGACAATGGACTGATTTTGTTTTGCGCGACTTTGACTTTGCGCTTTTATTGTTCCTGGCAGAGAAAAATCTCCAATGTCCCGATCTCTCAAAAACAAAAGATCCTCCTGATCACTTTTTGGCTGGCGGCAAGAAATTCGAGCCCAACTCGTGTCATCGACTCGCCGAACTCTATGGCGAGCCGCGGCGCGAAATGCAATGGGACGAAATCCAGCAGGCAATCTCACGCATCCGTAGAAAACTAAAACAAACCTTACCCGTTTCTGTATACAATAGCTATACAATCACTAAAAAAGGGACCTATTTTGATAGGCGATATGGTCTTTTATTGCATCAGTCGAATTTGGTAATCTTGTAAGCAAGGTTGTGCAAGCTTGTTTATCAATAAGTTGTCTATTTTTCTTGTTACTTTTTGCTCGGTGATGACAAAACGTTTTGCTGGCGGGGGCAATCAGCAGACCGGAATGCCTAACCGTGCAAAAAGGGTCGGCAACTATCAAGAGGAGAGAGCGCAAGGGGGCTCCGTTCTTCCGCTTCAAGATAGGAGCCGACCCCTATTCTCTGAGATCAGGGCGTGATTGATTATAGAGAAATATTTTTAAAAAGAGGTGAAAGATGATTGATGCGGATCGAGACATCCTGATTTTAGGCGCTTTGCTGCATGACATCGGCAAATTTCGCATGCGTGCACAGGAAAAACCAACGACCCAAGATCACAGTCAATGGGGAGCGGAATGGTTGCAGGAGCACGAAAAATTTGGATTGCCCAAGAGTGTTGCCACCATGGCGGAATGGCATCACAAAAAAGTTTACCAAGATGTCAAACTCTCCAATGCGACCTTGTTGGTTTATCAGGCCGACAACCTTGCATCCGGTGCAGAACGAATCCAAAAAAAGGGACAATTCGAACCGGTAAACACTCCTCTTCGCTCAGTTTTATCCACGATTCGCCTGCATCTTGATGAAAAATCCAAAGAAGCAAATAGTATTGATCCTCCGCCTGCCTATTATCCATTGCAGAAACTATCCCTGCAACTGATCCTGCCGGACGAAAGAAGCGACAACAAAGCAGGACGAGAAAAATACGCTGCCCTGTGGGAAGAATTTGAACAGGAATTCAAAGTTTGGTGCCAAAAGGGGTGTTCGATCGATGAATTGCTGATCCTTCTGGAAAAATACACTTCCTTTATTCCATCTGAAACTGAAATCGATAGCGACCGACCAAAGGATAATCCGGATATATCGCTCTTCGATCATCTCAAGATGACCGCGGCCATTGCCCTGGCTCTGTACCAGAATTTACAGGAACAGCATGGTTCGTTGTATAATCAAAAGATCCTGGAAAAGGAAATTTTGGATACAGGACAAGATCAATTTCTTTTTCTTGGCGGAGATCTCTCCGGCGTGCAGAAATTTATTTATACCATCTCTTCACGAGGCGCTCTCAAAACCCTGCGAGCCCGCTCTTTTTATCTAGAAATTTTATCAGAGCATCTGGTCAGTCAAACCCTGCAAGCGGCTGGGTTATCCCGGGCCAATACGATCTATATCGGCGGTGGGCGTTTTTATCTCCTCGCTCCTAATACCGAAGAGGTCCGGACAGTCTGGAAAAAACTTGCAGAACGCACCAACCGCTGGCTCTTTCAAAACTTTGGCGGTCAATTGATGCTGGTGACGGCGGCGGTCCCGTTTGCCGGCCAAAATTTGCAAACCAGAAAAATAGCCGAACTGTGGCAAAAATTAGCGGATGGTTTGGCTGCTGGAAAACAGCATAAATACGATGCCGTTATCAGGGATTTTCTCACTCCTAAAGATCCGATTATGCCTGATTTGCATTGTCAAGTTTGTCATCGCGATGATGTGTATGCTGAACCATGTGAAGATGACCCGGCAATTTCCGCGATCTGCCCTTTGTGCGAAAATTTGCGCAAATTGGGTGGACTTTTTCCTCGCCTCAAGACGGTCCGCATGACGAGCCAACCTGAAGGAAAAACTCTCAGACTTGCGGTCGTGAACGCCGTGAATGATGCACCGCTTTTTCTGGAATTTCTCAGTGACTTGCCGCAAGAATGCAAAGACGACGAGATCCTTTACTTGATCAATTCGCTGGAAACCGAAAAATTACATGCTGAACACCTGGTGCCGCTTTTTGTCAGCCGGTATGTCAAAGTCAGGGGCCAATTGCGACGCCTGGAAAAGGACGATCCAGGGGATCCACATGCTATCGCCGGCTTTCCTGATCTCGCCAGACAAGCGCGCGGCAAATCTATGATCGCAGCCTTGCGCATGGATGTCGACCGTTTGGGACAAATTTTTGCCCAAGGTTTGCCGGAAGACCGGCGCACCCTGACACGTATGGCCGGACTCTCCCGCCAGCTATCGCTTTTTTTCAAGGTCTATCTCGATCGCCTCTTGGCAGGAGAAACACAGGGTTTGCTGGAATTGCACGACCTGAGCAAAAAGGAGCCGAAGGAGAACGGGAGGAATGTATGCACCATCTATTCCGGCGGTGACGACCTGTTTCTGGTCGGAGCGTGGGATGAAATCGCCGAGGTCGCGCTGGATATTCACGATGCCTTCAGCCGCTTCAGCGGCCACAATCCTTATTTCACCTTGTCAGGAGGATTTGTCGTACAGAAAGAAAATTTTCCTCTCTACAAGTTGGCCGATCTCGCCCATGCAGCCGAGCAGACAGCAAAAAATGCCGGGCGGGACAGATTGACCTTGTTTTACGAGCAAAGCCTGCAAAGATCGGGTCACAATGCAGATTACAAATTGCCGCAAACACTCTCTTGGAAAGAGATTCCCGAAAAGGTGGTCGAGCCGCTACAGCTCTTTCTCGATTGCGGTGAGATCGACTACGAAAGCAATCGCTACAAAAGCCGCCTGATCAGCCACAGTCTGGTCAACAAACTTTTTCAGGTGCTGGAACGCTGGCAGGCGGAAGGGATTCTCTATTTGCCGTCCTTAGCTTACCTGTTGGGCAGACTAAAAAAAGAAGTGAAACAAGAACAAGCAAAACGAATCCGCCCTTTGATAGAGGCGATGATGGTGTCTGAAAAATTGCCCCAATGGCGCAACGCGCTGATGTGGCTGGATTTGATGTCGAGATCCGAATAAATAAAAGGAGGTCGGAATGCCTTATAATCAACCCCAAGAAAAATTCAGGGAAGTGACCGAGACTGTCCAGGTCATTAAAGCCAAACAACGTTTGGCCGAATTCAAAGGCGAAGAACTTGTTTCTTTTGCTGATGCGATCGGTCGTTTGCTTAGCAGTCAACCTGTTGATTTAAAAACCAGTCAGATTCGTAAGTTTCTCGATGCAGTAAAGAGCATTCGCAGCCGGGGAGTGATTGAGAAAACTTTCGATTTCCGGACTGAAGCGATGATGATGAAGCCCAAATTGGCTTATGCTTCAGGAAGAGCTGATAGCAGACGAAATGGTGTGCAGCCATTTATGGATGTCATTCTACCCTGCATCGATCAGATTTACAAGCAAGAAGATTTTGAGCAGTTAGCTAATTTTGTTGAAGCTATTGTGGCTTACCACAAATATTACGGTGGAAAAGACTGATTGGAAGGAGCTAAAAATGAGCGATTATAAACCTCTTGTAGGTAAATTGGTCATCAATGGTGCCCTTTTATGCCTGACAGGTTTGCATATAGGTGCCTCAAAAGACACATTGGAGATCGGCGGAGTAGACAGCCCAGTGGTCCGCGATCCGTTAACACGCGAACCCTATATCCCCGGCAGTTCTTTGAAAGGAAAACTGCGTGCTATACTCGAGCGGCAGAAAAAACTTGATTCGAATCGTTATAGCGGACAAGGTGTCAATCGCCACGAGTGCTCGAAACCGACTTGCCCTGTTTGCCGCTTATTCGGTTCCACCTCGAAAGAGAAGGATGAAAAAAATCTTCCTGCCAGATTGGCGGTGCGCGATTTGCGTCTGACAACTGACAGTAAAAATTTGTTGCAGGGAATCGATACCGGTTTGGAGTACACCGAGCTGAAATTCGAAAACGCATTGGATCGCGTGAGCGCTGCAGCCAATCCAAGGCAAATCGAACGCGTGCCGGCTGGTTCTTCTTTCGATTTTGAACTGGTCTATACTGTGGAGACCGAAGACCAGAGCCAGATCAAGGAAGATCTTGGCAATCTGTTTTCCTGTTTGCGGATCCTCGAAGACGATGCCCTTGGCGGCCATGGATCGCGCGGATATGGAAGAGTAAAAATCCAATTGAAGAATGAAAATCCCGCGTTATTTGCCCGAAAAATTGATTTTTACCGCACGGCTGATGCTGAAGAAAAGAAAAAAATGGAAAAGGTTGTGCAAGCCTTCAGCTCACTGGAAGAAGTATTGGAAAAAGTCGATGAAATCGCTGCATTTTATGGAGATGGGCAAAATGTCTGATTATCTCATCAAGATGCACTTTTCAGCACCACTGCGGATCGGTGAGAGCGGTATTGGGCTGGAGAAGACGGTGGAATTTCCCCATTCTGACACCCTGTTTTCGGCTCTCTGCCATGCCGTTTTGGAGTTGGAAGGCGAATCCGTTCTGCACGATTTTCTGGTCACTTTTCCCGATCGGCCGGCTCTCATCGTATCTTCCTGTTTCCCGTGGATCGATGATGTCTATTTTTTGCCCAAGCCCATGGTGTACAACAGACAGGTAGGAGAGAAGGCGACTGCCGTCCAGAAAAAGACACTAAAATCGTTGAACTATCTAAAGGTCGACCATTTTGCTCTCTGGTGCAAGGATGAACCTCTTTCTGTTGCGAACCCGGAAGCGGTTTCTGAAGGACAAAAGTTCCTTGCGGAACTGGATGAGTACAAGGATTATCTCCAACGCTTGTCCATCGATTATCTGACACCACGGGTGGCTCTCGATCGCGCGAGTTCGGCCAGCAATCTCTTCTCTATCGGACAGAGGGTTTTTGCGGAAAACGCGGGGCTCTATTTTTTGCTGCGTCTTGCCGACGATCAAAATTGGGAGCGCTGGCAACAAATCGTCACCTATCTCGGTGAGCTCGGCATCGGCGGTGAACGCTCCAGCGGTTTCGGACGCTTTACCGCTGAATGGATCAAACCACAAGGCGAATGGGGAAAACTCTTGACCAATCAGGGCAAGCGCTATTTCTTGGCTGGTCTTTTCCATCCCGAACAAGATGCAATTGATTTGACCGATGCCCAATATCAGTTGTTGGAAAGGCGCGGCTGGTTTTGGAGCCGGCGGACGGGCGTTCAGATGAAGCGCAAGACGGTGTGGATGTTTGCCGAAGGAAGCATCTTCCCGGTGTTGCCAAAAGGCCATCTGGTGGATGTAAAACCTGATGCCTGGACCGGAGGTGAAAGCCATCCCATCTTTCGCAATGGCTTGCCATTTGTGCTGCAAATATAGAGGACTGACATATGCACATGACTTTGGAAACCCTGTCGCCGCTGCATATCGGCGGCGGTGCAGGAGTACTCAAATCCTTTGAATTTCTGGTTCAAAAGGATCGGATGATCGCGGTAAGCGAGGATCGTCTGGTTCGCGCTCTGGCTGCAGAAAATTTGCTGGAAGATTATATCGCAACCATCGACAAAGGACTGCAGCGATTTCGTCTGGGCGACTATTTGCGCAACCGAGGTTTTGACCAACCAAATTTATTGTCCAACATCACCCGCTACAGTTGCCGAATCGCGGATGTCAATGGTGTGCAGGATATCCGACCTTTCATCCGCGATGCGTTTCAACGGCCTTTTATACCCGGGACAGCGATAAAAGGCGTTCTTCGCACCGCTATTTTTTATTGCGCGATTAAGCGAATGTCAGAAGATCGGAAAAAACGCTTTCTCGATGATCCGATTCGCCGCTCACTGGAAAATTTTAAGCAAAAAAATGATACGCGTAGAGGTACGAAAGAGTGGACTAAAAAAAACCTGTTCAGCCGGCAGGAAAATGAATTCTTTCAAAATTTTAAAACGTCGAAAGATACAAAGAAATCCGATCCTAAGACTGATCTGTTACGAGTGCTGCGCGTTTCAGACTCCAAGCCTCTGGAACGCGATTGCGCTGAAGTGCGCCAGGCCAAAATCTTTCGCATTCAGGCAAGCGATAATCCCAAAGGATTTTCTATCCCGGTCGAATGCATACCGGCGGGAATCACGTTCCACATCGATTGGTCGATCGATATGGATCTGTTGGCTCGCTTTCGCGAACAAAACCACACAAAGAATGACTGGATTCCCTGGGCATCGCTCGAAGATTTGGTCACCCACCCCTTTGCCTGTGCGGTGGAGATGGCCAACGATGTTTTAAAACACGAGTCCGATTTTTTTCTCGAGGCTTTCGGCGAACCCTATCCTATCGATCCCGGTGAAAATTTCCATCTCGGCTGGGGCGGGTCGCTGCTTTTGTCATCCGTCTCTTTTCTGTTGCCCGCAGAGTTGCGCATTGAAATGCGAAATCTTTTGTTCACCGATCGCGGCGATGCACCGGCGCCGAAATCCCGCAAGAGGCTGGTCGATCAGCCGAATAGCGGAACCGTACCGGGGTGGGTGAAGATCATCGCTAAAGAGGACTAAATATGGCTGCAACGCTATTTTACCTCGTCGGCAATTCGGATTTAGCCATCAACAGTCAGACGCGCTTTGCCAAAGAATTTCGTATCATAACCGAACAAATATGGAGAGAGATCGAGAATCGATTGAAGCAAGAGAATGGTAAAAAGTTTCTGCGACACGATTCGTTTAACTTCTCCAATCAACCCATAACGATAAAGAAAAATGATCAGCAAGATCCTCTCATCATTAAATCCATTGGCTTTCCTATATTTTTCAGCTTGTGGAACAAATTCGATCCATTGCCCAGACGCATCATATTATTCTTTACCGATCAGAAACAACCGCACAGCAGCGACACGCTTTTCGCTGCAAAGATGCTGAAATTCTTTATTGAAAATAAAATTGCTGTCGGGAATATAGTGCCAGAGCTTGACCTTGAAACCATCGACGGCGATCCGAGCGATTATGACATGATGGCGCGTTATTTCAGCGGTTATTTCTTTTCCAAGAAAAAGTTGTTGAACGCCAGTACTCCAGCCTATTTCTGTCTCAGTTCCGGCACACCGGCGATGATCTCTCAATTTGCTTTGAATACGCTGGATTTTTCTTTTTGCTATTTTTATGTCTCACAAAAGCCAGATGCGCAAATACAGGAAGTTCGAGCGATCAGCGATTTCAACCGCCGGCGATATGCTGAAGCGATAAAGCCGATGATCGAATGTTACCAATACCAGCCGGCCTTGGAGTTGGTCAAGCGATCGCCATTTCGCAGCGACTTCAAATTGTTAAAATTATTAGAAGCTTGCCACAAACGCTACCTTTTCGAGTTTTCCGCGTCCTGGGATATTGTGCGCGATAACGACTACCTGAAAGACTTTGTCGATTATTTTGAATGGATAGCAGATATCACTCTTGACGATAAATCTGCATACATTCGCGAAATGGTGGCGCACATCGAAATTGCTTTTAAAATCGGCGAACTGCATACCGGTATTGCTCTTTTGTTCAACTTGTTGGAAAACTTTCGGGATGTTCTTTTAAAAAGATATGCAGGAATCCGTATTCTTAAAGCAAATAAAAAATTTCCCGAGTGGGAAACGTATATCAAGAGTTGTGGTTTTTTTAACACCGAGGAACAAAAAAACATCCTGGAACGAGATCCAAATCGAGTTAACAAATTGCAGGTTTTGAAAGCGATACAAAAAAATAAAGCCGATGAAATGCTGCGAAAAAGTATTGAATTTCTCGATGGATTTGAAAAAACTCACAATACGGACTTTGGTGAAAAATCTTTACTTGATTTGCGCAATCAAGGTCCATTCGCACATGGACAGCAGGATATTACATCTGAAGTTTTCGAACAGATTTGGCCGCCCTATGGTTCGAAAAAGCTTGTCCGTGATTTATACGATTTTTTTAAAGCTTATTTCGACTTGAAGGATTTGCCAAATCCATTTGATCAACTCAATAATGAAATTTTTAAACTGCTGGGGTTGAACCTTGATAGCTGATGAAAAATTTTCCACAAAAATGCAAATATGCGCGACAAATATTCCGCTCAAATGGATGCGGCTGCAGATTCGTTGCCAATGTGTTACACCAATCGATCTTCCTTTTTTTGCCGGCTCGGCTCTGCGCGGCGCTTTTGGCCATGCGCTCAAACGTATCTGTTGCACGGCAAGAGCATTGGATGATTGCCGCAGTTGTCTCTTGCGAATGTCCTGCTGTTATTGTACCGTCTTTGAAAATCCAGCCGGTGATCGAGAAACTTATCTGCACTCTGCAAATTTGCCGCACCCGTTTGTTTTTGAGCCGCCTTTACCTGGAAAGAGAACAATCGGTTCGAACGATCATTTTTCCTTTGGTTTCTCTGCTTTTGGCAGGGCAATTGATTATCTCCCTTGGTTCGTTTATGCGTTTAAAACAATGGGAGAAACCGGCCTAGGACGTGGCAGAGGGAGTTTTGTTGTGCAAGAGGTCATCGATGATTGTGGTGGAATCGTCTATACCGCAGACTCGCAAACCGTTCGTTCCTGTGCCGTGCATACGAGTGAAGAATTGACAATAAAATCGTGCTCAGATCTAACCTTGCGCCTGCTCACTCCGGTTCGAATTTTATCGGATGAACGTTTGGCAAAGAAACTTGATTTTTCCCTATTGGTTCGCAACTTGTTGCGCCGTTGTTCTTTGTTGGCTGATTTACATTGCGATACGCCTTGGAATATCGATTATGCAGGGATTATTGGTCAGGCTGAGGAAGGTGTCAAGATTGCCGAGCAGCAATTGGAATGGACCGATTGGGAACGATATTCCAATCGCCATCAACAACGCCACAAATTGGGAGGTCTGCGCGGTTTGATCCGCTATTGCGGCGATCTGGAACCTTTTGATTTGCTGCTGCAACTCGGTGAAGTGGTGCATATCGGAAAAAATACGACCTTTGGCAATGGGCAATACCATCTTGAGTACAACCAGCCGAAATTTATTCGAAGAAATCATCAGTTTGCCGAATCTGCAGAACGCGTGGGATAAAGTGCGCTGCAAACGCGGCGTCGCCGGCAGCGATGGCGTCAGCATCGATGATTTCGAGATGAACAGCGACACGAATCTGCAACTCTTGCGCACTTTGCTGATCAATCACTCCTATCAGCCTTTGGAAATCAGCTCATTTAGCAAGCGTAAGGAGAGCGGGGCGGAACGCCTGCTCACGATTGCTGCAGTTCGCGATCGTGTGGTGGCGCAAAGTGTTCTTTGTGTTATTCAGCCACTTTTTGAAAAAACCTTTCACAATTGCAGCTATGCCTATCGACCCAATCGCTCTGCTCTAAAGGTTTGTCAGAGAATACAACGACAGATTCATCGTGGCAAGTGCCAGGTTTGCATCGCAGATATCAATAATTTTTTTGATTCAATCGATCGCGAAATCCTTCTTGAAAAATTCTCCCAAACGATTGCAGAGGCAAATGTCCTTTCCTTGATCCGTTTGTTGCTCAATCCGCCGGGCTATGATCGCGCTGTCGGCATCCCGCAGGGGTGTGCGCTTTCTCCTTTGATGTCCAATATTTATTTACATGAAGTGGATGATGCGATGATCCGGCAAACCGGCACCTATCTGCGCTATTCTGACAACATTATTTTACTGCACGAAGAAAAAGAGAAAGTACTGCATAATTTTGAACAGTTGGGCTTGTTGCTCGATGATTTGCATTTAAAATTAAATGACAATCACTGTATCTGCCCTGTGCAGGATGGTTTTGTCTTTCTCGGCTACTTTTTCGATAGCCAGACCATGCGTCCGGCACAAAAATCAATCGATAAATTGCATGATCGATTGCTCAAGGCATCATTTCAATTTCTCAACGATCCAAAAGCATTGGATGCCCGCCTCGATTCCATTATCCGCGGTTGGCTCGAATATTTTCAGATCAAGGATAAAGACCGCCGTCTCCTGTATCAGGAATTGCAGGAAAGATGTCAGGAACATAAAGACCAACTGCCTTTTCGTCTTTTGCTCAGCAGTCTGGCTTTGCATTTGGGAGAAAACTCCCAAGCGCGCCAATGGCTCGATTTTGCCCAGCAAGAAAATCAGCTGCAGGACGAAAAAGTACAACGGGATCAAGCGATTTTGTTTGACGCCATGGGCATGGCGGCGCAGGCTATTGATGAGTATCTTGCTCTTTATCGCGACAACCCAGATGACCCCGAGATCGCATGTCGTTTGGGGGTCGCCTATTTACAGCAGGGCCAGACCGATCGCGCACTGCGTTATCTGCAAAAAGCCGTTCAGGCAGATCCGAACGATGCGCGGTCGTATCTCGCTTTGGCGGTCGCCCTGAACTGTTATAAACTGCCGAGCGCTGCCAAAAAAGCGTTGCAGCAAGCCATTGCGCTGGATGCCAACATTTTGAGCCTTTTGGACGATGTCAACCTGCTTTCTGTCGATGACTCTCCACATTATTCAGACAAAATCGCCGAGGAAATGATGCGGCTTTTTATCGGCCGAACCGATGTGTTTGCTCGGCAGTGGTGCAATGCTGACGGCCGCAATGGCTATTCACCTGTCTATCGCAGCCTTGAACTGAATGATTTAAAGCAGCACCTTGCCGGCAAGGAGACACTGGCTATTTATCTCTTCCGCGACGAAAGCAAGGTTAGTTGTCTTGTTTTTGACCTCGATTTGAGCAAACAAGCGCAACAAGAATTGGCCGCCAACAGCCGCGAAGATTGGCTGGAATTTTTATGGCAAGATGGTTACAAAATATTGCGTTTTTTGCGCAGCTTGGGAATACAATCTCTTGCAGAGGATTCCGGTTTCAAAGGATTACACATCTGGTTGTTTCTGGAGGAACCTCAACCCGGTTACATGGCCCAGGAATTTGCAAAGAGAGTATACCAACAAATCGGTGCTCCGCCACCCGGAATCGTGAGGGAATTTTTTCCAAAGGAAACGGCTCTTTGCGAAAAATCGCTCGGCTCGCTGATTAAATTGCCTTTGGGCAAACATCAAGCCAGCGGTCACTGGTGCCATTTGTTAAACGATCGCGGAGAACCCGGTGATGCAGAAAAATTGTTGCAGAGCATAAAACCGTTATCTCGGCAGTCGTGGCTATCCGCTTGGCAAAAGATCAAGTCGGTCCGAGAAGAATCTGTTGTTCCTATCCGTGCAGAAGAGTTGCAGAAAATCGAAAAAATTTTCAGCGGCTGCACACTGATGCAATATTTTCGCCAGAAAGCAGAAAGCGAAAACCATCTTACTCATCTTGAACGTTTGACTCTTTTAGGGGTACTGGGACCGATGGGGGAAGGCGGGCATGCCATGTTGCATAGAATCATCGGGCATACTGCCAATTACAATCAAAAAATCACGGCAAAATGGATACTGCGCTGCAAAAGTTTCCCTCTCAGTTGTCCAAAGATCCGCCAGTGGCATAGTCATTTGTTGCCAGCGTTGGGATGTTCGTGCAAATTTTCCGATAGTCCTGGATCTTATCCGTCCCCGGTTTTACACGCAGACCCCCATGCCATCGCCAAGATCAAAAAAATCAAACCTAACACAAATAAACCAACAGTGAAACAAGAGAAACAAGAGAAACAAGAGAAACAAGAGAAACAAGA
>Ga0209200_1003648_pt1 | contig 13096 bp, 14 predicted proteins | sample AD_UKC033_MetaG_FD_184406 | JGI IMG/M metagenome (GOLD analysis project Ga0209200, IMG submission 184406) | Active sludge microbial communities of municipal wastewater-treating anaerobic digesters from USA - AD_UKC033_MetaG (SPAdes) (version 2) | ecosystem: Engineered > Bioreactor > Anaerobic >...
CGCACCGGCGGAGCGTCTATAACCACCAGATCGAACATCATCCGGCACTGGGCGATGAAATCGCCCATGCGCTGGCTGGCGATCATCTCGGCCGGATTGGGGGGGATGGTGCCGCAGGGCACCAGGCGCAGATTGGGCACACTGGTCTGGTAGATCACCTGTCCGGCGCTGAGCCCCCGCGCCATGCAGTCCGCCAGGCCCGGCGTGCTCTTTAATCCGAAGAGGGTGTGCTGCTTGGGCTTGCGCATGTCGCCGTCGATGAGCAGCACCCGCTGGCCCAGCTCGGCGAAGCTGATGGCGATGTTGGCCGAGGAGAGGGTCTTGCCCTCGCCCGGCAGGGCGCTGGTGACCAGCAGGGCGCTGATGGGCTGGTCGACGCTGGCGAACTGGAGGTTGGTGCGCAGGGTGCGGTAGGCGTCCACCACCGGCTCGCGCGGCTTCATCTGCGAGATGAGATGGCCGGTGTAGCCGTTGCTCGAGGCGTGATAGCCCGCCGCCAGCGAGGGTTCGGCGGCGCCGTCGTGCGCCAGGGCCTTTTTGACGGGATTCTCTCTCGATCGCATCTCCGCGACCGCCCCCATCACCGCCAGACCGGTCTGGCGGGTGAGTTCCTCCTGGCTGCGGATGGTGTTGTCGAGATAGTCGCGCAGCATGGCGAGGCCGAAGCCGAGGCCCATGCCGAGCATGAGGCCGAGAGCGAGGTTGCGCGGCACATGGGCGGGCACGGGCTTTTGCGGGATGACCGGATTGTCGATGATGCGGATGCCGCCGGTGCCGGTGGCCGACTTGATGCGGGCCTCCTCGCCCTTTTCGAGCAGGATGGCGAACATGTCCTCATAGACCTTTTTCGAGCGCTGCAGGCGGGTCATCTCGATGGCGCGCTCGACCAGTTTGGGGTTCTCGCGGTGGTAGGTGGCCACCTGGCGCTGGAAAAAGCGCTCGCGGTTGCGCAGCATGTAGAGCTGCAGCTCCTCCTTGATGCGGTTCTGGCGGATCTCCTCCCAGAGGTTCTGGTTGAGATAGGCGCCGGTGTCCTTGGCGGGCGCGGTCGCCAGAATGGCCTGATAGAGCTGGTTGCGCACCTCGTCGATCTGCTGGTCGAGGGCGATCGCCCGGGTGCTGCGCTGCGCCGTTGCAGGCAGCTGCGCGCGCTCCTCGATAAGCTGGTCGAGCTGCCGGCGCAGCTCTTTGGTGCGTGGGGTGTCAATGTCGTTCAGTTCCGGGGTGTTGGGCGCCTTGAGATCGCCGAGACGCTGGTTGTAGGCGGCGATGTTGGCCTCGGCCAGGTTTTCAGGATCGGCGTGGCGGTTGACCGCGGCCAGGTGAACGATCGCGTCACAGGAGGCAGCGAATTGTCTCAGCCTTGAATCATCCTGAAAATATTCGTCCTGAAAAGGAATACGCTCGATGGTATCAAAGAATCCCAGATAATTATAGAGATGGGAGCCGATAAACCCGGCCTGGCCGGTGATGCCCACCCGGATCTTATCGCCCATGGTTGTTTTCTTTCAGCAAGTGCCAGTCGAACCAGAAATGGGCGGGAAAGCGGTAGATGTCCTCATTGCTTTCTTCCAGCAGCAGATCCGAAAGCACGAGCAACTTGTTCGGCACGGTCAATGCCCGCATGCCGTTGGCATGGCCCGGCGGCACGATCAAGACACCTGGCTCAGCGGCCTTGAGAATAAAGCTCTCCGGCTGCAGATCCGGCGAGGGGTCTGCAAAATCATCCAGCCGCACCGCCGCGACAACAAACTCTCCCTCTACGGCGTAAAAGTACTTGGTCTCGCGCTTGTGTCCCTGCCAGGCGCGAATAATATCGGTTGTTTGATTTGAAATGAGATAAAACCGCCTGACCGGATCGAGGCGAACATCATTGGCAAAGGCGATGGCGCCGCGATCGTCACTGTGCCGGCCGCCCTGAATGAAAACCGGCCTGTCCGGCATTTGCGGGGCATACGTCACGGTTTCAGCGCTTCCTGAACAAAATCCAGCTTGAGCAGCAGCTCTTTGGTCTCTTCCACATTGAGCCGGCAGGTATTGCTGGAGTTATAGTCGTCCGCCCGGCTGATGGTGACCTCTCCTTCGACAAAATACTTGTTGTAATTCAAATCCCGGGTATCGACCGGTACGCGATAGTATTGGCCGCAGTCCTGGGCGATCGCTTTCTCCTCGCGCGTGAGCAGGGTTTCATGCAGTTTTTCACCATGCGCGTGCCAATGGTGCGAATCTGCGTTTTCGCACTGAACAGCTCGACCAGGGCCCTTGCCAGGGTATCGATAGTTGCCGCCGGGGCCTTTTGGACAAAGCGGACGCCCTGATGACCGTTCTTATAGGCGTAGAGCACCAGATCAACGGCATCATCGAGGGACATCATGAACCGCGTCATGTTGGGGTCGGTGATGGTGATGGGTTTCTTTTCCTGGATTTGCGAGATAAAGAGAGGAATCACCGAGCCGCGCGAGCCCATGACATTGCCATGCGGGTGCCGCAGAATACCGTTTTTCCCGCGGCCACTCGGGCTTTGGCGAGCATCAACTTATCCATCAGGGCCTTGGACATGCCCATGGCATTGATCGGATAGACCGCTTTGTCGGTGCTCAAGACGATGAGCTTTTCGACGCCATGATTTGCCGCGGCATTGAGGACGTTTTCCGCGCCGAGCACATTGGTGCGGATCGCTTCCATGGGGTAAAATTCGCACGAAGGCACCTGTTTGAGCGCGGCGGCATGAAAAATATAATCCACCCCCTGGATGGCATTGGCCACGCTGCTGTATTCGCGCACATCGCCGATATAGAATTTGAGCTTGGGGTTCTTCAGGGCGATGCGCATGTCCTCCTGCTTCTTTTCGTCGCGGCTGAAGACACGGATCTCTTTGATGTCCGTATCGAGAAACCGCTTCAGCACCGCATTGCCGAAGGAGCCGGTGCCGCCGGTGATCAAAAGGGTTTTGTTTTTGAACATCTTAATCCTGTTTCGATGTATTAATGATTAAAAATTAGCATAAAAAAAAGGATTAGATGAACTACTAAGTAGCCTTAGGAGTGAAGCGGAAATAATTGAAAGTATTATCGTTATAAATAGCAGCAAATACTTGAAGAATAATTTTACACATGGATGAGTATCGAAATACTTATCATAAACATTCATAGAGCGCCAATCCCAGTAACTTATTTCCGGCAATTGTCAAGTGGCCTTTACCTCCTATTTTATTCGATGCTTTATTTATTGGCCGACTAAAAAAATAAATATTTTTCGAGCTGCAATACTGTCCAAGCTTATTGTTTTGATTTTTACTTTTCATAATTGAGAGCACAATAAAGTCATCGCCATATTTTTTCTGATAGGAATCCAGGCAAATCATCAAGTCGCTTGGAATTTGATTTACCGAGTCAACTGTAGTCTGCTCAAGTAAAAAGGCATTCTCTCCGATATCGGCTGATTTTGCTGCCTGTTTTATAATGTAAGCAGATGCCGAATGGTTAAGGACGATTATTGCCAGTCGTGTTGAAAGGCTGCTCGCGATAAGTCCGAATTGTGGAGATAGACTGAATGATAACGGATGTGGATGACGAGTCAGCCATTCTTTATAGATGTCGTCTAATACTAAAATTATTTTACCCTTACCATATTGCTTTTCAAACCAAGCTAAACGAAAATACAGATCATAAGGATCATGCCCACTGCGTGCAATATTAATAACTTTATATTTTTTCCCATCATGGTCAAATTGTTTTTGCATAATTGAAACTGCCATCAAATCTGGAGGCGCTTGAGCTGCTTCCAGATAGGAGCTGCCCAATACATAAATGAGCGTATCACTTTTATCCCACAAAACATCCTTACCATACAAACCTAGATTATTCCGTTTATATACTTTGTAACCATCTTCGATATTGTAATATTTTGAATGGGGGTAGAATATGTTTGAAGTTGCCGTTGAACTTTTAATGCCGAGCAGTTTTTTTTCTACTCCATATGTAGGAAAGCCCAGAATATACCTGACCGCCAATTCAGTCAACAGAATTGCGCTGATAGCGGCTAAAAATATTATGCCAGCTTTTTTTAGCTTAAAATCAGGAGACAATACATTATCCTATGAACCAAATCCAGCCTATGCATACAAAACTGAAGGTCAAAGCGGCTGCAAACCGGTTAAACCACGGCTGGTTGGAAAGATGGGCAATTTCTTTTCTTCTACGCTTAAAGCGCCCCCAGAACTGCAGCAAGGAAAGCCCTGCCCCATGCCACAGCCCCCAAAGGACGAAACTCCAGGAGGCGCCATGCCAGAGACCGCAGAGCCCCATGGCAATGAGAGGAACCAAAATAAGCTGCCATATCATTTTTTCATTCATCCGGCTGAGCGGGAAGAACAGATAATCACGTATCCAGTCAGAGAGTGAGATGTGCCATTTACGCCAAAACTGGCTGATATTGACTGCAAAGTAAGGATTATCAAAATTTTCCATAATGGTCAATCCAAAAAATCTGGAAGAGCCGATGGCTATATCGCTGTAACCCGAAAAGTCAAAATAGATATTAAAAGCAAATGCCAAGACACCGACAACCTGCATTGAAAAGCTGTTTTCAGCCAAATTCTGCCAGATGGGCGAAATAAAATAGTGCAGCCAATCCGCCAGGACCAATTTTTTAAATAAACCAAATACTATCCGCTGAAAACCCGCCTCGAGCAAAGCTGATTCGAAAACCAGCTTGTTATCGATTTGAGGCTGCGGCCGTTCAAAACGTTCGATCGGTCCTGCAATATAAATGGTGAAAAGAGAACCATAACAGAGAAAATCGATGAATCGGCCGTGCTTAATTAAACCCCAGTAGATATCGGTGAGATAGCTGATGTACTTGAATGTGACATAAGACAGGCCAAGAGGTATAAGCAGCTTGTCAAAGTGGTAGCCGGAAAAACCGGAAAATAAATTGAGCAGCGGTGCAAGAATATCGTCAAGCCAACCGAGATATTTATAGATTACCAGAACCAGAACCAGCAGAATAACGCCAATATGGTGCCATGTTTTTTTGATCACACTCTGCCCTATCTGATACCCGAAAAACCAGGTAACAGCAGTCAGAATCAGCACCAGATAAAACGAATTCGCATCAGCACGAAGCAGAAAAACAAGACTACTAAGGCTGAGAAACGCCGTGCGCCAAGTCTGCCAGGGAATGAGCCAATAGATCAAAACAGAAACGGCGAGATGAAGATAAAAAGCAAGACTGGTATACATCAGCGGTGCAGGCCGATAATAGAGATCATCCTGGCTATGGTATTGAATGAATCCACAGTAATTCTTGGGGCAGGCACCTTTACTCCCAGCTCTTTCTCGATGAAGGCCTGCAGCGTGACCAGGGCGAAAGAATCCATCAATCCGCTGGAGATCAATGGCGTATCCGCTGTTATTTCCACATCCGGGTCGCTGATGAGTTCATCGCGAATAAAGGCAATCAATTTTTCCTGCAAGAATATACTCCCGTTTACTTTTTTTCTATTGGTCCATCGTGGAAATGTCGCCAGGATCGCGGCCTTCATACTGCGCGCGCAAATAGCGCCGCATGATCTTGCCGCTTTTATTCTTCGGAATATTGTCGATAAAAACAACTTCTGAAGGCGCCGCCATCGGTGACACCTTTTTGCTCACATGCAGACGGATTTTCAGATCCAGATCCGCCCGGTCCATATCCGCCTTGCTCACTTTGATAAAGGCAACGATCTTTTCAAAAAGTATGGAATCACTGGCCGGGATCACCGCGACATCCAGCACCTGGTCCATCTCCAGGATTGCGCTTTCCACTTCAAAAGGACTGACCAGATGGCCGGCGGTATTGATGATATCGTCTTTCCGGCCGATGAACCAGTAATATCCGTCATCTCCTTTATAGGCCTGATCGCCGGTAAAGTAATAACCATCCGCAAATTTGTTTGCATAGGTATCGGGATTATTCAGATAAGTGATGAACATGGATGGCCAGGGTGCGCGCAGGCAGAGGTTGCCCGCAGCATTTGAAGGAAGAATTTCACCGCTATCATCGATGATCTCACAATCGATACCATCAACCGGCTGGCCCATGGAACCGGGTTTTAGTGGAAGCCCGGGACGGTTCGAAATCATGATGGCTCCGGTTTCGGTCTGAAAATAGGTGTCATAAATATCCTTTTTCAGATTGCTCCGGGACCAGTGCAAAATTTCCGGGTTCAGCGGTTCTCCGACGCTGAAAATGGTACGCAAACTGCCCAGATCATATTGCCCAAAATCTATGCTGGATTCCTGCATGATCATGCGCAACGCCGTTGGCGCAGTATACCAAACCGTCACTTTCTGCTGTTCCAGAATCTCAAACCATTTCAGAACATTCATCCCGCCCTCATAGCAGAGCTGGCTAATGCCGAGACTCGCGGGACCGATAATGCCGTAGGATGTGCCTGTTACCCAACCAGGATCGGCGGTGCACCAAAAAAGGTCCTCTTTCTTGAGCTGCAGAACCTCGTGAACCGTACGCTGATGCATTTGCAAGGCATTATGGACATGCACCACTCCCTTAGGCTTGCCCGTTGAGCCCGAGGTATAATGCAGGATGGCTGGTTGGTTCGATTCTGTATCAGTGACATCATATTCTGCAGCGTTTGAGGATATCAGACGGTTGTAGCTCAGCACCCGGTCGTTTTCGATTTCATCCGAATCAGTGAGAATGATATATTTCAAATCCGGCAGCTGCGGCCAGACACCGGCCAGCTTTCTGTATAGATTTTTCCGGGTGATAATGCCTTTGGCCCGGGCATCTTTTAACCGGTCCAGCACCGCCTCATCGCCAAAATTGGCAAAGAGAGTTCCAGTTAATAGCTGCAGTTTCAAAGAACCTAAAAAGGCCACCACCTGCTGCCGGCATTTGGGCAAAAAGGTGAAAAAAACCTCGCTCTTTTCGAAACCCAACTGCTGCAAGGCATTTGCAAACTGATTCGTCTCTTTTTCAAGAAGGGTAAAACTGATATCTTCTACGGCACCATCTGTCTTGATGAATCTGAAAGCGAGCTTTTCACCATAACCGGATTCGCTTTGCAGCCGGGTGCAGGCATATCCGATGTTATTGTCAATCATGGTTAGAAAACCAGCAATAAAATGTACGACTATTTTTTAGCATGATCAGATGAATAGTAATAATTATACCGGTGATAATCCCCATCCCCCCGCGTCGTCTTGACATAGTTGAAAAGGACGCCAAGCAGCGGCGTCTGTGCTCGGCGCATGAAGGCGGCCGCTTCCTGCACATCGCGCATCTGGGTCGAGTTGGCCTTGACAACCAGCAGCACATGGGTCGCCTTGGCGGCAAAGAAAATTTAAACAGGTAAACAAAACCTGGAAACGTGCCAACGTGAGAACGTGGCCACGTGTGCACGTGCAAACGTTCAAACGCCTTTCAAAATCCCCGCTTCCTCACCTTTTCCAAATCCGCCCTGACCATGATCCGCACCAGTTCTTCCAACTCGGTTTTCGCTTGCCAGCCCAGCGTTTGCTTTGCTTTAGTCGCATCGCCGACCAGCAGATCGACTTCGGTGGGCCGATAATAGCGCGGATCCACGGCCATCCGCACCTTGCCGCTTTGCTTTTCCACACCTTGCTCTTTTTCCCCTTCGCCCACCCACTCCAGGTGCATGCCGGCCTCGGCAAACGCCAGATCGGCAAACTCTTTGACTGTATGGCTGACGCCGGTTGCCAGGACATAGTCGTCCGCCCGATCGCGCTGCAGCATACGCCACATGCCTTCCACATATTCCGGCGCATAGCCCCAATCGCGTTGCGCATGCAGATTGCCGACCAGCACCTGATCCTGCAATCCGTGTTTGATGCGCGCCACGGCGCGGGTGATCTTGCGGGTCACAAAAGTCTCACCCCGGCGCGGTGATTCGTGGTTGAACAAAATGCCGTTGCAGGCAAAGAGGTCGTAAGCCTCGCGGTAATTGACCACGATCCAGTAGCCGTACAGCTTGGCCACCCCATAGGGCGAACGCGGGTAAAACGGCGTGCTTTCGCTCTGCGGCACCTCTTGCACCTTGCCGAACAGCTCGCTGGTGGAGGCCTGGTAAAACCGCGTCTCCAGCCCGGTTTCGCGGATGGCGTCGATGAAGCGCAGAGTGCCGATGCCATCTACCTCGGCGGTGTATTCCGGCACTTCAAAGGAAACCTTGACATGGCTCTGCGCGCCGAGGTTGTAGATCTCATCCGGCTTGATTTTGACCAACAAGCGGTTCAGGTTGCTCGAATCGGTCAGATCGCCGTGGTGCAAAAAGAGCGTCTTGCCGTAAATCGCCGGGTCATTGAACAGATGATCGATGCGGCCGGTGTTGAACGAACTGCTGCGGCGGATGATACCATGCACGGTATAACCTTTGGCCAACAACAGTTCGGTCAGATAAGAGCCATCCTGGCCGGTGATGCCGGTGATGAGGGCGATTTTGTTACGTCTATTGCCCATGTTCTGTGTACCAGCGATAGGTCCGGGCGATGCCGTCGCGCAACGGGATTCGGTGTTGCCAACCCAATTTGTGCATGCGTGTCACATCCAGAAGCTTTTGCGGCGTGCCGTCGGGCTTGCTCCTGTCATAGATCAACTCGCCGTCATAGCCGACCACCTCGGCGATCACCTCTGCCAACTCTTTGACCGCCAGATCCTCGCCGGTGCCGACATTGAAGTGGGAAATCCCTTGTGAATAGAGATCCCGGGCTTGCACATTCTGCAAAACAAACATTATGGCGTCGGCCAGATCGTCGACAAACAGGAATTCCCGCCGCGACCGGCCGCTGCCCCAGATCTGCACGCTCGGAAGTCGGCCGATTTTGGCCTCATGGAATTTGCGGATCAAGGCCGGCAACACATGCGAAGTCTCGAGATCGAAATTGTCCGCCGGACCGTACAGATTGGTCGGCATGAGAGAGAGAAAATTGCAGCCGTACTGGCGATAATAATTTTCGCACAGCTTCAAGCCGGCGATCTTGGCCACCGCATAGGGTTCGTTGGTCTGTTCCAATGGACCGGTCAGCAGATATTCTTCCTTCAACGGCTGCGGCGCCAGTTTGGGATAGATGCACGAGCTGCCGAGAAAGAGCAGTTTCTCGACCCCATACTGGTACGCCGAATGGATGAGGTTGGCGGCGATCAGCAGGTTGTCATAGATAAACTCGGCGCGATAAGTGTCGTTGGCCAGTATGCCGCCCACTTTGGCGGCGGCGATGACCACCACCTCAGGCTGCTCCTGGTCAAAAAAGGCCTCGACGTCCTGCTGCCGGCGCAAGTCCAATTCGGCGAAGGTGCGGGTGATGATCCGGCTGCAGCCCTGAGCGCTGAACAACCGCATGAGCGCCGAACCGACCAGGCCTGTATGGCCGGCAATATAGATTTTTTTATCGCTCAAATTCATCAGATCTCAAGACAAGTCGAGGTTTTAAATTTGCTGTAAAAGCACACAAAGTAAATTCACCACAGAGTCAACGGAGAAAAGCAGAGAAAACGGAGAAGAACGATGACAACTGGTAAAAAACAGATAAAAATTATTGGTTTTCCCTCCGTGCCCTCTGTCTTCCTCTGTGTCCTCTGTGGTTCATTCCCTTTTATGCTAAAAACTTACCACAGAGGTAACGGAGAAAAGCAGAGAAAACGGAGAAGAACCATGACAACTGGGAAAAACAGATAAAAATTAGTGGTTTTTCTCTGTGTCCTCTGTTTTTCTCTGTGTCCTCTGTGGTTCATTTCCTTTTATGCTAAAAACTTACCACAGAGGTAGCGGAGAAAAGAAGAGAAAACGGAGAAGAACCATGACAACTGGGAAAAACAGATAAAAATTAGTGGTTTTTCTCTGTGTCCTCTGTTTTTCTCTGTGTCCTCTGTGGTTCATTTCCTTTTATGCTAAAAACTTACCACAGAGGTAACGGAGAAAAGAAGAAAAAACGGAGAAGAACGATGAAAATTGGAAAAAACAGATAAAAATTATTGGTTTTTTCTCTGTGCCCTCTGTTTTCCTCTGTGTCCTCTGTGGTTCATTTCCTTTTATGCTAAAAACTTACCACAGAGGTAACGGAGAAAAGCAGAGAAAACGGAGAAAAACGATGACAACTGGAAAAAAACAGATAAAAATTAGTGGTTTTTCTCTGTGCCCTCTGTCTTCCTCTGTGTCCTCTGTGGTTCATTTCCTTTTATGCTAAAAACTTACCACAGAGTCAACGGAGAAAAGCAGAGAAAACGGAGAAGAACCATGACAACTGGAAAAAAACAGATAAAAATTTATTGATTCTTTCTCTGTGTTCTCTGTTTTTCCTCTGTGATCTCTGTGGTTTGCTTTATCTGTGAGAAAATAATCACCACAGAGTCAACGGGAAGTTTAAATTTCCTTATTCAATTCGATAAATTCGTCCACCGTAATCCCGGCTCTACGAATTAGACCACGAACCAATCCTGGGGCAAGCTCTCGATGATTTGGATTAGATAAAATGGATCGATTCTCATGCCAAAGTATCATATGGCTGCCGGTTTGGTGATCCAGTTTATATCCCAAACGGCAAAATATTTTTACAGCGTTTTGCCCGGATATATTGGATAAAACTCCCATTGCTAGATTGCTACTTCACCAATAAAGGAGATGGCACTCTGAGGTTCAAATGAATGCCCGTGTTTCTCTAACACAAGCAAATACCCCTTGATGGCATCTTTGATATTTGCCAGCGCCTCATCGAGCGTCTTTCCCTGACTCAAGCAACCAGGTAAATCAGGGACTTCAGCGACATATCCCTGATAATCCGGATCAAATGTAAAGAGGACTTGAAATTTCATATCAGCTCCTATATAGGGAACGTGGGCACGTGTGCACGTGCTAACGTGTGAACGTGGAAACGTTTTAACGTGCGAACGTGTCAACGTGTCAACTCTTCATTGACGCGGTCCCACTGTCTGTTCAGGTATAGATTATCGACCCATGTTTTGATAATGGTGTAATCAAGCAGATCCCCGGAAATGGCGATCATCCCGCGTATATCATTTAAATGCTTTTCCGATCCACCCTCGCGAAAATAGATCAACTTTTCGATGATGACATATTCCGGAGGCGCGATATAAATGCTTCCTTTTATACCCAGGGAGATTTGCTTTTTATGCTGCATCGCCCATCTGTGCAATTCATCCCTGGCGCAAACATACATATCCGCCTTGTAGCCTGTCTGGTGATGAATGACGTTAAAATGGCCGCGCTGCGGTCTGCGCGCTTCCACCACCAGCACCTCAATCGGTGGACAGTAGAATTCTGTCAATGGAAAAAGGCTGACAAATTCGTTTATACGTGCAGTTGGAATCACCAGCACCACATCGAGATCATTGGTGAAGCGGGGTGTGCCGTAAACCATGGCGGCAACCGAACCGGTGGCCATGTATTCAAAACCAGCCCGGTCCAGTGGTGCAGTAAAAAGCAGAAATATCTCATTCTGTTGCATTTAAAAATATTTCATCAAGTTTTTGTTCAATTTCCTCTTCGGTCCATTGCGGGCGAAGGGTTCTCAAAGCCGCTCGTTTGAGGGCGCGGGCGTCTCGGTAAAAGCGATCCACAAGGGCCAATTTTTGCATCGGCGACATAGCCCGGTAGATGGCGATTTCTTCTCTTGTAAGGATGTTTTCTGTCATGGTTAACGTGTTAACGTACAGACGTGGAAACGTGTGAACGTGCTAACGTTTGAACGTGTGAACGTGCTAACGTGTCAACGTGCTAACGTGGAAACGTGCTAACGTGTCAACGTGTGAACGTGTGAACGTGTAAACGTGCTAACGTGGAAACGTGCTAACGTGGAAACGTGTGAACGTGTCAACGTGTCAACGTGCGAACGTTCAAATGTCTTTTCTGTATTCCGCATCGTCGTCGCGAATGCGTTGGCCGAAGACGCGTTCTTCCAAATTGCCGAGACGCTCTTCGTGAAAGCTAAGCGTGGCAGAGATGGCGCGTTGTTCAAGTAGCATAATATCGAATTTTTTTGCCATCCCATCCAGGATATCGATCACCTGATCGAGGCGCTGCTCCACACGCTCCAACCGCTGTTCCACCTGATCGAGCCGCTGCTCCACACGGTCTAGCCGCTGTTCCACACGATCGAGCCGCAACTCCACTCGACTCAGTCTTTGCTCGACTGCATCGATTCTTCTATCCAGACGCTCAATATCGGCCTTGTCGGCTTTTTGATCGAGCTGTTTACCGATGGAGTCGAGCCTGTTTTCGATTGATATATTGAGCATTTCTAGTGTTTTTTCCCCTCTGTGTCCTCTGTGGTTGGCTTTCAGAGAAAAATTCACCACAGAGTCAACGGAGAAAAGAAGAGAAAACGGAGAAGAACCATGACAACTGGAAAAAACAGATAAAAATCATTGGTTTTTTCTCTGTGTCCTCTGTTTTTCCTCTGTGTCCTCTGTGGTTGGCTTTCAGAGAAAAATTCACCACAGAGTCAACGGAGAAAAGAAGAGAAAACGGAGAAGAACGATGAAAACTGGGAAAAAACAGATAAAAATTAGTGGTTTTTCTCTGTGTCCTCTGTTTTTCCTCTGTGTCCTCTGTGGTTGGTTTTGTCTTTGAGAAAATAATCACCACAGAGTTAACGGAGAAAAGCAGAGAAAACGGAGAAGAACGATGAAAACTGGGAAAAAACAGATAAAAATTAGTGGTTTTTCTCTGTGTCCTCTGTTTTTCCTCTGTGTCCTCTGTGGTTTGCTTTGTCTTTGAGAAAATAATCACCACAGAGTCAACGGAGAAAAGAAGAGAAAACGGAGAAAAATTTAATTGTTTTTTCTCTGTGTTCTCTGTTTTCCTCTGTGTTCTCTGTGGTTCATTTCCTTTTATGCTAAAAACTTACCACAGAGGTAACGGAGAAAAGCAGAGAAAACAGAGAAGAACGATGAAAATTGGAAAAAATAGATAAAAATTATTGGCTTTTTCTCTGTGCCCTCTGTTTTCCTCTGTGTCCTCTGTGGTTCATTTCCTTTTATGCTAAAAACTTACCACAGAGGTAACGGAGAAAAGAAGAGAAAACGGAGAAAAATTTAATAGTTTTTTCTCTGTGTT
>Ga0209200_1003664_pt1 | contig 13060 bp, 15 predicted proteins | sample AD_UKC033_MetaG_FD_184406 | JGI IMG/M metagenome (GOLD analysis project Ga0209200, IMG submission 184406) | Active sludge microbial communities of municipal wastewater-treating anaerobic digesters from USA - AD_UKC033_MetaG (SPAdes) (version 2) | ecosystem: Engineered > Bioreactor > Anaerobic >...
CGCGAGGCCGGCGCCGAGGTGCTGTGCGCGAGCTTTATCGTCGAGAAGCGCTTCAAGCACGGCCACGCCACCATCGAGGCGCTCGGCGTGCCAGTGTGCACGCTCGCCCAGGTCGAGGCGCTCGAGAACGGCCACGTCCGCCTCACGCAGCCCTGAAGCCGAGGTCGTTCGTGGGATTTGCACGCGCAGGCATGCCCGCATGCGCATAGACTGCGCCAATCCCATGAACGGAACCGGCCCATGAGCTCTTTCGACACCCAATTCGAAGCCTTCGCCGAACAGGTCCAGCAAGAACTGCGCGAGGGCGTGACGAGCTTTCCCACCGTCTTCGACCTCTCGCTGCGCATCCAGAAGCTGGCCGACGCCCCGGACACCTCGCTCGCGCAGATCGCCGGCGCGGTGCAGGCCGAGCCCCTGCTCGCCGCCAAGGTCATCCGGATGGCCAACACGCTGACGCTGAACCCCTACCGCGGCCAGATCACCAGCCTGGGCGATGCCATCCAGCGCATCGGCCTGTCCACGCTGCGCTGCCTCGCCTTCGCGGTCGCCGCCGAGCAGCTCGCGCGCGACCACCGCTCGCGCCAGATGCGCCTGGTCGCCAGCGGGCTGTGGATGCACTCGATCGACGTGGCGGCATGGGCCTGCGCCTTCGCCCACCACCTCAAGCGCCCCGACCCCGATGCCGCGATGCTGGCCGGCCTGATGCTCGACATCGGCCAGTTCTACCTGCTGGCGCGTGCGGCCCGCTACCCGGCGCTGGAAGGCGACATGGGTCGCTTCGCCGAGGTGGTCACGACCTGGGACGAGCCGGTGCGCGATGCCGTGCTGCAGGCGCTCGACCTGCCCGAGCGCATCGTCAACGCCTGCGCCGCCGACCCCTTCGCCAACACCGACTGGCCGCCCGCCGAGCTCGGCGACGTGGTCTTCCTCGCCACCCTCGCGGCGGAATCGCCCAACCCCTTCGACAACCTGCTCGGCAGCCGCCAGCGCGGCGAACTGCTCGAGGCGAGCGTGGCCGACGGCCTCGATCGCGACGGCTTCGACGCGCTGATGTCGGAGGCGCGCGCCAGCCGCATGGAGCTGATCTCCGCTGCCTGCGGCTGAGGACCGGCTGCCCGCACCGCTACGCGACGGCCGACGTCGCGCTCAGGCCTGCACGCGCTCCACCAGATGGGCGCGCACGGCCGCCGCAGACAGCGCCAGCGCCTCACGCGCCTCCGGGATGAGCTTGCCCAGGGTGTAGAAGCCGTGCACCACGCCCTCGAAGACGCGCAGCGCCACCTCCCCGCCTTCGTCGCGCACGCGCTCGACGAAGGCGATGCAATCGTCGACCAATGGATCGCATTCGGCACAGATCACCTGCATCGGCGGCAGCCCGGCAAGCGAGGCCGCGCGCATCGGCGACACCCGCCAGTCCTCCGTGTCCACGCCGGGCAGGTAGCGCTCGAAGAACCACTGCAGCGACTCGCGATCGAGGAAGAAGCCGTCGGCGTAGCGCTCGCGCGAGGGCCGCGCGCTGCGGATCTCGGTGCTCGGATAGATCAGCAGCAGGAAGGCCGGCTTCACCTCGGCCTCGCGCAGGGCCAGCGCGGTGACGATCGCCAGGTTGCCGCCCGCGCTGTCGCCGGCGAAGGCGATGCGCGCCGGGTCGATGCCGAGCAGGTCGGCGTTGTCGACCGACCAGTCGAAGGCGAGACGCATGTCCTCGGGCGCCGCAGGAAAAGGATGTTCCGGCGCGAGCCGGTACTCCACCGACAGCACCGCGCAGCCCGAACCATTGGCGAGCTCGCGGCAGGCCACGTCGTAGCTCGCCACGTCGCCGATGCACCAGCCACCGCCGTGCGCGAAGATCACCAGCGGCAGGCGGTCGTCCACATGACTGCCAAAGGGCCGGTAAAGGCGGGCGAGCAGCGCCGAGGTGTCGGCGCGCGGGATCGGCACCTCGGCGGTCGCGGCCACCGCGGGCGCCTCGGGCCGGAAGGCGAAGTGCAGCTTCTGCGCCGAATGGCGCGCCTGCGCCACCGAGAGCTCGTGGAAGCGGGGCGCGCCGACACGGTAGGCCATGTCGAGCAGGGAACGGGTTTCTTTGGTCAGCGGCATGATCGAGAAAGTGGAGCAATCTGCCCCGGCCACGACGGGCTGCGGGCGAAGTGCGCGATTCTACCCGCCCCGCCCGACGACGCACGTGCCGAGCGGGATGCGGAGGATTAGAATTCGTTGAAAACCAGGGAGAAGGAAGATGATGAACAAGACCGAGGAAACCGTCCCGGTAGCGGACACCCCCTCCACCCGCGCCAGGAAGACGCGCACCGCTCCGCGCTCGAAGAACAAGGGCGCGCCGCGTGCGAGCGCCGCCGGCGACACCGCACCCGACTTCAGCAGCGCCGGCATCGAGGACTTCGAGATCGAGCAGGCGATCGACGCGGCGCAGGACTCCAAGCTCGTCGCCGTCAAGGACATCCTCGCCCACTCGGCAGCCGACCCGCAGGCGAAGACCGATGCCCTCGAGGCCATCCTCGACGGCGCCTCCCCTGACGACATCCACATGCTGCGCCGCGCGCTGATGCGCGCCGACCTGCCGCAGAGCCCGGGCGCCCACCCGGACGACGAGCTCTCGCCCGACTGGCGCAAGGGCGGCTACCCCTATCGCAACCTCATGTCGCGCAAGGCCTACGAGAAGCAGAAGTACCGCCTGCAGGTCGAGCTGCTCAAGCTGCAGGCCTGGGTCAAGGAGACCGGCCAGCGCGTGGTGATCCTGTTCGAGGGCCGCGACGCCGCCGGCAAGGGCGGCACGATCAAGCGCTTCATGGAGCACCTCAACCCGCGCGGCGCGCGCGTGGTGGCGCTGGAGAAGCCCTCCGAGCTCGAGCGCGGCCAGTGGTACTTCCAGCGCTACATCCAGCACCTGCCCACCGCGGGCGAGATCGTGCTGTTCGACCGTTCCTGGTACAACCGCGCCGGCGTCGAGCGCGTCATGGGCTTCTGCACGCCGGACGAGTACAACGAGTTCATGCGCCAGGTGCCCGAGTTCGAGCGCAACCTGGTGCGCAGCGGCATCCACCTCATCAAGTTCTGGTTCTCGGTGAGCCGCGAGGAGCAGCGCCGCCGCTTCAAGGAGCGCGAGTCGCACCCGCTCAAGCAGTGGAAACTGTCGCCGATCGACCTCGCCTCGCTCGACAAGTGGGACGACTACACCAAGGCCAAGGAGGCGATGTTCTTCTACACCGACACCGCCGATGCGCCGTGGACCGTGGTCAAGTCCGACTGCAAGAAGCGCGCGCGCCTCAACGCGCTGCGCTACGTGCTGCACAAGCTGCCCTATACGAACAAGGATGTCTCGCTGATCGGCCCGCTCGACCCCCTGCTGGTGGGCCGCGCCAACGTGGTGTACGAGCGCGGCGAGAAGGACGACGTGCCGCTGCTGTGAGCGAGCGAGTGCGTCCATGGGCGTGGCCGCGCAAGCCATCGACCGCTGCCCGCCCGCGCGCTGGCGCTCGGGTACGAGCGTGGACGGATGCCGGACAGGCGCAGCGGCGCGGCGGGGTCGAACGGCCGGACGAATGCCGTCGAGCGCCGCGCTCTCGCTACCGCGGGACGCCGCGGGGCGAACCGATCGCGCCCCACCCGGTCCACCGCTAGCCGTGCCTTCAAGGAGACCGACCATGCGCTTCACTCGTCTTGCCCGTGCCCTCGCCCCCGCCCTGCTGATCGCCACGCTCGCCCCGAATGCCGGCGCCACCGACGATGCGGCGACGCGCCTGTACGACCACAGCCTGCGCCGCCTGCACGCCGACGAGTCGGTACGGCTCGCCGACCGCTACGCCGGCCAGCCGGTGCTGGTGGTCAACACCGCCAGCCACTGCGGCTTCACGCGACAGTTCCGCGAGCTGGAAGCGGTGCATCAGCGCTTCAAGGAGCGCGGGCTCAAGGTCGCCGGATTTCCGTCGGACGACTTCCGCCAGGAAGCCGCGGACGAGGCCGAGACCGCCGAGGTCTGCTTCCAGAACTTCGGCGTCACCTTCGACATGTACGCGCCGATCCACGTGACCGGCGCAGAGGCGCATCCGCTCTTCCGCGAGATCGCGCGCCAGTCGGCGGCGCCGGAATGGAACTTCCACAAGTACGTGATCGACCGCAACGGCCGCGTGGTCGCGGCCTTCGGCAGCCGCACCAAGCCCGACGCCCCCGAGGTCATCGCGGCGATCGAGAAGGCGCTCTGAGCGCCGCGCCCCGTCGGGGGCGACAACGAGGCGGTGGCCACACGCGCAGCCGCCCACAACAAGGGAGAACCCATGAAGGAATACGACCTGATCGCCATCGGCGGCGGCAGCGGTGGCGTCGCCACCGCCCGCCGCGCCGCGGAGTACGGTGCGCGCGTGCTGCTGATCGAGGCCGCGCGCCTCGGCGGTACCTGCGTGAATGTCGGCTGCGTGCCGAAGAAGGTGATGTGGTACGCCTCGGGCATCGCCCAGGCGCTGCGCGACGCACCGGGCTACGGCTTCGCCGACGTCGCCGGCCACCTCGACTGGGCCACGCTCAAGCAGCGCCGCGATGCCTACATCGAGCGCCTCAACGGCATCTACGCCGACATGCTGGAGAAGTCCGGCGTCGAGCTGAGGCGCGGCTTCGCGCGCTTCGCCGGCCCGCACGTGGTCGAGGTCGAGGGCGAGCGCTTCACCGCGCCCCACATCGTGATCTCCACTGGCGGCCGCCCCGCCCTGCCCGAGCTCCCCGGCGCCGAGCTCGGCATCGACTCGGACGGCTTCTTCGCCCTCGAAGCGCAGCCGCGCCGCGTCGCCGTGGTCGGCGCCGGCTACATCGCGGTGGAGCTGGCCGGCGTGTTCCGCGGCCTGGGCAGCGAGGTCTCCATGCTGGTGCGCGGCGATCGCCTGCTGCGCCCCTTCGACGCGATGCTGCGCGACGAGCTCGCCGCACAGATGCAGGAGGACGGCATCGCGCTGCGCTTCGGCACCCAGGCGCGCGCGCTGCGGCGCCAGGCGGACGGCAGCGTGCTCGTCGACTGCGGCGAGGCCGGCGGGCTCGAGGTCGATGCGCTGGTGTGGGCCACCGGCCGCCAGCCCAACACCGACCGCCTGCAGCTCGCCGCGGCGGGCATCGAGGCCGACGCCAAGGGCACGATCCCCACCGACGCCTTCCAGAACACCAACGTGCCCGGCATCTACGCGATCGGTGACATCACCGGCCGCGCCGAGCTCACCCCGGTGGCGATAGCGGCCGGCCGTCGCCTCGCCCTGCGCCTGTTCCGCGGCGCGGCCGACAGCAAGCTGGACTACGAGAACATCCCCACCGTGGTGTTCAGCCACCCCGCCATCGGCACCGTCGGCCTTACCGAGGAAGAGGCGCGCAAGCGCTTCGGCGACGTCAAGGTCTACACCACGCGCTTCACCGCCATGTACAACGCGCTCACCGAGCATCGTCCGAAGACGGCGATGAAGCTGGTGTGCTTCGGCGCGGAGGAGCGCATCGTCGGCGCGCACGTGATCGGCGACGGCGCCGACGAGATGCTGCAGGGCTTCGCGGTGGCGGTGAAGATGGGCGCGCGCAAGGCGGACTTCGACGACACGATCGCGATCCACCCGACCAGCGCCGAAGAATTCGTCACCATGCGCTAAGGGAGCACGCGATGCCGATGACTTACGAGCAACACCTCGACGAGGTCGCCACGCTGCTCTACGAGCGCTACGACCAAAGCGAAAAGGCGGCCATCAAGCTGGTGATGGCCGCCCAGGAGGACGGGTTCTTCAGCGGGCACGACGACGACCCGTCGATGTGCACGCTGGAACGCGCGCAGGACGACGCCCGCGCGGTCTTCCGCAAGTACGGAAAGGCTTAGGAGCAGCAGCCGTGGCCGCCACCGCCGCCGCAGCCGCCGCCACCGGCCATCGCTGCGGCGGGCGCGGCCGCCGCAGCCTGTGCACCGAGCTGGATGGTGAAGTCGATGACGATGTTGCCCGGGTCGCGGGCGACGTAGTTGATGCCGACCTGGTTGCCGTAGCGCTGCTGGATCTGGTTCAGCAGCGGCAGCGGGTCGTGGTCATTGACGAAGCGCATGACCTCGCCGTCCTCGAGCGACTCGAGCGCACCGAAGATGGCGGCGTGGCGGAAGCGCTTGGCAACGCCGCGCGCATCGAAGGGGTGAACAGCGTTATCGGACATTTTGTTTCTTCCATTGGAGGGTCCGGTCTCGAACCTGCGGCCGGAATCGCAGCTCGCGAATCCTATTCCCGCGCGCAGGCCGAATCCTTGAGCAAGGACAAAAACCCCGCATGCGCTGCTAAAGTGAAGATCTTTCCACCGGCATCTTCCGGAGAAGCAAAATGAATTCCCGCCCCGCCCGTCCGCAGTTCCGCCCCCTCGGCCGCCTCGCCCTCCCGCTCGTCCTCGCCGCCTCGCTGACCCTGTCCGGCTGCGGCTACAACGACTTCCAGCGCCTCGACGAGCAGACTCGCGCCGCGTGGTCGGAGGTGCTCAACCAGTTCCAGCGCCGCGCCGACCTCATCCCCAACCTGGTCGAGACGGTCAAGGGCGAGGCCGCGTTCGAGCAGGAGACGCTGAGCCGGGTGATCGAGGCGCGCGCCCGCGCCACCGCGATCCAGGTGACGCCCGGGATGCTCGACGACCCGCAGGCCATGGAGCGCTTCCAGCAAGCCCAGGGCCAGCTCGGCAGCGCGCTGTCGCGCCTGCTCGCGGTCGCCGAGAACTATCCCAATCTCAAGGCCAACCAGGGCTTCCAGGACCTGCGCGTGCAGCTGGAAGGGACGGAAAACCGCGTCACCGTGGCACGCAACCGCTACATCGAGTCGGTCCAGCAGTACAACGTGCTGGCGCGCAGCTTCCCCTCCAACCTCACCGCGATGGTCTTCGGCTACCAGCCCAAGCCCGGCTTCACCGTGGCCGACGAGGCGGCGATCTCGACGCCGCCGAAGGTCGACTTCGGTGGCCAGGGCGGACGCTGAGCGATGATGCGCTACCTCTGGCGTGCGCTGCTGGCGCTCGCCGCCCTGTGCGCGGCCGGGCTGGCGCTCGCGCAGCCGCTGCAGCCGGTGCCCGCGCTGCAGGCGCGCGTGACCGACCTCACCGCCACGCTCTCGGCAGCGCAGGCGCGCGCGCTCGAGGACAGGCTCGCCGCCTTCGAGGCCGCGCACGGTAGCCAGATCGTGGTGCTGCTGGTGCGCAGCACCGCACCCGAGGACATCGCCGCCTACGCCTTCCGCGTCGCCGACGCCTGGAAGATCGGTCGCCGCGAGGTTGGCGACGGCGTGCTGCTGCTCGTGGCGAAGGACGACCGCAAGGTGCGCATCGAGGTCGCCCGCACGCTCGAGGGCGCCATCCCCGATCTGGCCGCGTGGCGGATCATCGACGGCGCGATCACCCCCGCGTTCCGCCGCGGCGACTTCGCCGGCGGCATCGACGCCGGCGTCGAAGGCCTGTTCGCGCTGATCCGCGGCGAGGACCTGCCCGCGCCGCAACCCGCCGCACGTAGCGCAGACGGCGGCGGCATCGAGGATCTCGGCGCCCTGCTCCTCGTCGGCGTGCCGATGCTCGGCGCGGTGCTGGTGGGCATGCTCGGGCGCAAGTCCGGGGCCTTCGCCACCGGCGGCGTCACCGGGCTGATCGTGCATCTGCTCACCGCCAGCCTCTTCCTCGCCCTCGTCGGCGGCGTGCTCGCGGTGGTCTTCGTGCTCGCGCTCGGCATCGGCGGCGGACGTGGCGGTCCGCCGCATCGCGGCGGCGGGCCGATCATCCGCGGCGGCGGCCTGGGCGGCGGTGGGCTCGGTGGCGGATTCGGCGGCGGCTTCCGCTCCGGCGGTGGCGGCAGCTTCGGGGGCGGCGGCGCCTCGGGGAGTTGGTGATGGGGCAGACGACTGAGAAGCTGCGCCGGCTCCTGCGCCACCTCTGGCTCGACGCCGACGACGCCCGTCGCGCGCTCGGCAAAGCGGCGCTCGACCGCCTGGAGGCGCGCGTACGCGCGAGCGAGGCTGGCCACAGCGGGCAGATCTGCCTGTGCGTCGAGGCCAGCCTGCCTCCGAGCTACCTGTGGCGCCACCTCGCGCGCGGCGAATCGCTCGCGAGCGTGATCCGCGACCGCGCGATCACGCTGTTCGGCAAGCAGCGCGTGTGGGACACCGAGGACAACAACGGCGTGCTGGTCTACCTGCTGCTCGCCGAGCACCGCATCGAAGTCGTCGCCGACCGCGCCCTCGCGCGCTGCCTCGAACCGGCCGCCTGGCAGGACCTCGTCACGCAGCTCGCCACGCCCTGCCGCGATGCCCGCTTCGAGGACGCGCTCGGCGGCGCGGTGGAGCGGCTGGACCCGCTGCTGCGCGCCGAGTTTCCACGGCACGGTGGCGCCGATCGCACGGGCGAGGACGGACTCTCCGACCGCCCGGTGCTGCGCTGAAGCTGCCGAGCTTGCTGCAACGCAACATCATACGCACGCGTCACTCCCCCGAAGTACCGGATGCACCACGGAGGCGCCTCCGAGCTGTGCTATTGTGGAAGCGGGATGGTGAAGCCGGTCAGGATGCGCCGGCCCGAGAACAACAAGGGACGCCGTCCCGAGGGCGCCAAGCCCGGAATATCTCAGACAACCGATACTTGCGAGTGGAGAGGAGCCTATGGCCAGCAAACAGGAACAGTTGAACGAACTTCAGAAGAAGAACCTCGAGGCGGCGATGCGCCTGGCCCAGATGTCGATCGAGAACTCGCAACGCATCATGGAGATTCAGGTCAACACGGCCAAGCGTCTGTTCGAGGAAGGCGTGCACAACGCCAAGGCTCTCTCGGCCGCGAAGGACCCGCAGGGCGCGATGGAGATGCGCGCCAGCTACGCGCAGCGCACCACCGAAGAGATGCTCGCGTGTGCGCGCCAGATCGCCGAGATCACCGCTTCGACCCAGGCCGAGTTCGGCCGTCTGGTGGGCGAGCAGTTGAGCTCGGGTAGCACCGACATGTTCGAAGCCATGCAGAAGATGTTCACCGGCATGCCGATCGCCGACCAGAATGCACTGGGCGCGATGCAGACCGCGATGGACACCACCCGCGCGGCGTTCGAGCAGATGACGCGTGCCTCCACCCAGGCCTTCCAGGCCTTCACCCAGCAGGGTGGCAAGGGTCGTCGCTGAGCCGTCTCCACCTCGTGTGGCGGGCGTGCCCGCCACAACTGAAAACGGCGCCGCAAGGCGCCGTTTTGCTTGATCCGTGCCCCACGCCGGGGCCGCGACCGCAGGGAGCGGCAGCGCGTCGCTCCGCGCCGCCGGCTTGAATCCCGTCAGCGCCGCAGCTCGATGTCGTCCCAGTCCTCGCCCTGGCCAGCCTGCGCCTGCGCGGTCCCCCAGCGCGCCGCCGCCGAGTCGTCGCTCTCGCGCGCATCGACCCAGCGCGCGCCCTCGGGCGTTTCCTCGCACTTCCAGAACGGCGCCTGCGTCTTCAGGTAGTCCATGATGAACTCGCAGGCGGCGAAGGCTTCGCCACGATGTGCGCTCGCCACGCCGACGAAGACGATGCGGTCGGCGGGCTCGAGGCGGCCGTGGCGGTGGATGACGCGCACCGCGAGCAGCGACCAGCGCGCCTTTGCCTGCTCGACGATGCCTTCCAGGGCGCGCTCGGTCATGCCCGGGTAGTGCTCGAGCGTCATCGCGCGCACGCCGCTGCCGTCGTTGGCGTCGCGGACGAGGCCGACGAAGCTCGCCACCGCGCCGACGTCGAGCCGTCCCTCGCCGAGGCGGGCGATCTCGGCCCCGACGTCGAAATCCTCGTGCTGGACGCTGACCTCGACGGCGCCCTGCGCTCTCGCTTGCACCATGATCAGCCTCCGGTCACCGGCGGAAAGAAGGCAACCTCGTCGCCGCCGTCGAGCGACGAGTCGGCTGCCGCCATCTTCTGGTTGAGCGCCGCGCGCACGTTGCGCCCGGCCGCGAGCGCCTGCCAGCCCTCGCCGCGCGCGGCCAGGTGGCTGCGCAACGCCCCGACCGTACCGACACCGGCGGGCAGCTCCAGCTCCTCGCCGGAGCACCCCACCGCCTCGCGCAGGCTCGCGAAATAAAGAATCTTCACCTTGCTCGTCATGTCCGTCCCGTTTCCTTGATTACCCGCCTCCGCCATCCCTGCCCGAGCTCCCGGCACCTCAGTGCAGCAGGTCGCCGTAGGGCAGGAAGCGCACCGTCTCGCCACGCGCGATCGCGCTGCCGGCCGGGATGTCGACCAGGCCGTTGGCCCACACCGTCGACTCGAGCGCCGCCGAGCCCTGGTTGGCGAAGAGCTCCACCCCGCCCTGCGCGTTCATGCGCGCGCGCAGGAACTCGCGGCGGCGGTCGGGCCGGGGCCAGTCGAAGTCGGCGCGCAGCTGCATCGCAGCCGGCGCCACCGCGCTCGCCCCCTGGGTGGCGAGCAGGAAGGGCCGCACCATCAGCAGGAAGGTCACGAAGCTCGACACCGGGTTGCCCGGCAGGCCGATGAAGGCGGCGCCATGCACGCGCCCGTAGGCGAGCGGCTTGCCCGGCTTCATGGCGATCTTCCACATGTCCAGGCTGCCCTCGGCCTCGACCGCCGGCTTGACGTGGTCCTCCTCGCCCACCGACACGCCGCCGCTGGTGAGGATCAGGTCGTGGCCCTCGGCCGCACGGCGCAGCACCTCGCGGGTGGCGTCGAGGCGGTCGGGCACGATGCCGAAGTCCTCGACCTCGCAGCCGAGCGCGGCGAGCAGGCCACGCAGCAGGTAGCGGTTGGAGTTGTAGATGCCGCCCGGCGGCAGCGGCTCGCCCGGCATCACGAGCTCGGAGCCGGTGGAGAACACCGCGACCTTGACGCGCCGATGCACCGGCAGCCGCGCCAGCCCCACCGACGCGGCGAGCGCCACCGCCTGCGGGGTGAGGCGCAGCCCGGCGGGCAGCACGCACGCGCCGCGGGCGATGTCCTCGCCCATGCGGCGCACCGCCTCGCCGACGCGCGGCACGGTGTTGACCACCACCTCGTCGCCGGCGTGCTCGCACAGCTCCTGCATCACCACGGTGTCGGCACCCGGCGGCAGTGGTGCACCGGTGAAGATGCGTGCGGCGGTGCCGGGCGCGAGCTCGTGGCCGACGCTGCCTGCGGGGATGCGCTGTGACACCGGCAGGCGCGTTCCGGCCACCGGCACATCGACGGCGCGCAGGGCGTAGCCGTCCATGCCGGAGTTGTCCATCGGCGGCTGGTCGATGGTGGAATGCTGATCGACTGCGAGCACGCGGCCGGCGGCGAACATGGTGTCCACCTCCTCGACCTCGCGCACCGGGCGGACGAAGCCGAGCAGCTTCTCGTAGGCTTCGTCGAAGGAAAGCATGTTGGGGTTCATCGCTTGTTCAGGTAATCCAGGATGAAGTCGGCCACCTTCGCCGGCTCGTCGAGCGGCAGTCGCGGCAGCGGGCAGTCGATCTCGGCGTTGGTGGCGACCGCGACGACGTGGGGGTTCTCCGGCCACAGCAGCGGCTTGCCGTGCGAGGGGCGGTGGATCTCGATCTTGGGCACCGCTGCGGCCTTGTAGCCTTCGATCAGCACCAGGTCGCAGGGTTCGAGCAGGCGCAGCTGTTCGTCCAGCGTGGGCTCGGGCGCGCCACGCAGTTCGTGCATCAGCACCCAGCGGTCGTTCGACAGCATCAGCACCTGCATCGCGCCGGCCTCGCGGTGGCGCCACGAGTCCTTGCCCGGCTTGTCGAGGTCGAAGCCGTGGTGGGCGTGCTTGATCACCGATACGCGCAGGCCGCGCGCGGTGAATTCGGGGATCAGCTTTTCGACCAGGGTGGTCTTGCCGGAACCGGACCAGCCCGCGAAACCGAAGACTTTCATCTAGACATCGCCCCACGGCGTGAAATGAGCAGTCCGGAAGGATACAACAGAGCGCCGCCCGCGACCCTTGACCCAGCTCAGCCGCCCTGGCGCGGCGGCGGCAGGCTCGCGAGGAAGGCCACCGCCTCGGCCTCCGCGCGGGTGCGGCGCATGGGCGGCAGACTGCGCCAGACGACCTTGCCGTAGGACTTGTCGATCATGCGCGGGTCGCAGATGCACAGCACGCCGCGGTCGCGCTCGCTGCGGATGAGCCGCCCGGCGCCCTGCTTCATGTTGATCACGGTCTTGGGCAGCTGGTGATGCACGAAGGGGCTCAGGCCCTGCTTCTGCATGTGCTCGACGCGCGCGGCCAGCACCGGGTCGTCGGGCGGGGCGAAGGGGAGCTTGTCGATCACCACCAGCGACAGCGCGTCGCCGGGCACGTCCACGCCCTCCCAGAAGCTCTGGCTCGCCACCAGCACCGCGTTGCCCAGGCGGCGGAAGCGCTCGAGCAGCTCGGTGCGCGAGCCTTCGCCCTGCAGCAGCACGGGCAGCTCGTCGCCGCTGTGCTGCAGCCCATCGAGAATGAGCTCGTGGATGCGCCGCATCGCACGCAGTGAGGTGCACAGCACGAAGGCGCGCCCGCGCGCGGCGCGGATCAGCGGCAGCGCCACCCTGGCGACGCGCTCGGTGTAGTCGGGCGAGTTGGGCTCGGGCATGCCCGCGGGCGCATACAGCAAGGCCTGCTCGGCGTAGTCGAAGGGGCTGCCCCACACCGCGGTGAGCGGCGGCGGGTCCATCCAGGCCAGGCCGAGCTCGCGGCAGTAGTGGCCGAAGTCGGCCTTGCCCACCGCCAGCGTCGCCGAGGTGAAGATCCACGCACGCGGGTGGCCCTCGAGCTGGCGCTTGAACACGTCCGATACGTGCAGCGGCGTGGCGTTGAGCGCAAGCGACTGGGTGAAGACCTCGACCCAGCGGATCAGCTCCTTGTCCTCGGGCTTGCGCCAGCCCGCCAGGCGCTCGGCCATCTCCTCGCTGCGGCGCAGGCAGTTGCCGAGCCCCTCGGAGCGCTCGGCCTGGGTGGCGAGCACGGCATGGAAGTCGGCGAGCGCCTTCTCCAGGCCCTCGACCATGGCCTCGAAGTTCTCGCGCTCGGCGGCCTGCGCGGCGGACATGCGCGCCGACTCGGCCCCGAACACCAGGCGCAGGTCGCGCGCGGCCTTCTCCAAATTGCGCG
>Ga0209200_1003665_pt1 | contig 13059 bp, 8 predicted proteins | sample AD_UKC033_MetaG_FD_184406 | JGI IMG/M metagenome (GOLD analysis project Ga0209200, IMG submission 184406) | Active sludge microbial communities of municipal wastewater-treating anaerobic digesters from USA - AD_UKC033_MetaG (SPAdes) (version 2) | ecosystem: Engineered > Bioreactor > Anaerobic >...
GGTATCGGTCGCGGTCGAATGCACCCATACAAGGCTAAGTTCGAGCCATACAAGGGCAGGCGTATGGGTGGCGCGGCTGGCATGGCAACCGTCATCAAGGAAACGGTCGCTTCTTTCACCGGTGAACCTTACAATATTTTTTCACTCGGAACAGAAATCTCCGGCACGGCTGATTCTTATTTTACCCGCGGCCTGTCGATCGTTAAGATTCTCAATATGCTTGGCATAGAAGCGATGCTGCCCGGTAATATTGAATTCAGTTATGGCCAGAAGCGCCTGGCTGAACTGGCTGAAGAAGCTCAATTTGCCCTGGTCAGCTCGAATATCTCTGAAGCAGAGAGCGGTCGGGCACCGGGTTACATTTCGCCGGAGCTTATCCTGAACCCGGGTATGGGTCTGAAGATCGGGGTAATGGGGATTACTTCGCCAGAAACTCCTAACTTAACTGCAAGAAGCAATATCGAGGGGCTGGCCTTTGCCAGACCTGATGAATCTCTGCGGCTGCGGGTCGAAGCACTGCGCCGTTCAGGGGTCGATCTTGTTGTGCTGCTGACTCAATACAGCCGTGAGCGGATCACTCTTGAAGACTGGCTAGCCATCGCTTCGGCTTCGCCAGACATCTGTGTCATGCTCGACTATGATATCGAAGCGCCATCACCGCTGCGAAAAGACGGAATTGTCGTGACCACAATCAGCGGTTACAACCAGACCAAGGAAATTGACGTTCTCGATCTTGAGATTACGCCACCGCCGGTAAGTATTGTCAGAATCGCCGGCCGGAGAATTCCGGTCGATCATGCCGAAATCAATGCCGATCCTGACGTTGAAGCCATGGTTGAACAATTGACCCGGCAGAATCGGGATCTGCGTGACAGCATGATCGGCAGCTTCGCTGAGGACTATGGCAAATCATACAGTTCCGAGTGCTTTATCGGCAATCTGATTACTGATGCCATGCGTGCTGAATCTGGTTGTGAGATTGCAATTCAGAACAGTGGTGGTATTCAGAACAATATTCAGGCCGGAGATTTCACTCTTGGCGATCTTTTCGGCATCATGCCTTTCGACAACCAGATGGTGCAGATGGAATTGAAGGGCAGCGATATTCTTGAGCTGCTTAAAATTGCTGCCAGCCGGCAACGTGGGGTTCTTCAGGTTTCCGGTATCAGTTATGTTTTCAGACACCGGAGCCCGGCGGATTATGCGCTGATTTCTGCGAAAGCCGGCGAAACGCCCATAGACCCGGAAAAGTATTATTCGGTGATTACCAATAATTTCCTTGCTGACGGCGGCGACAACTTTCTGCCGTTCAGAAACGGCCGCAACCTGAAGTTTGGCCGTCAGCAGCGCGATGTGGTGAAGGATCATATTGCCGGTCTGAGTCGTAATGGTCCGGTTGTGCTGCGTATAGAGGGGCGTGTGGTGGCAGAAGAATGATTGTAATAATCCCGGTGGCATGGTAGAATCGGCATCATGTTTGACATTTCATGGATGAATCCATCTGGCGGCAGTTTTAACAAAGAATCTCTGATTCGTGAGAATGAAACTCTCAAGCGTCAGATTCAGGAATTGCTCACCCTTGATGAAACAGGCTTTTTTATCGAGCTTGATTCATTGCTGCGGGCTATTCTCAAAAAGGCTCTGATTCTCTGCAAGGCCGAATCATCATTCTTTTCGCTGGCCGGTAAAGACCCTTCTGATCTTGACGTGCGCATCAGCAACGTAATTCTCGAAGAAAAAATGGATAAGATCAGGGCGCAGTTCAAAGCTGAATATCCGCGCTGGCAGGAAACCGAAGCTGCAATCATCACTATTGAAGATTTCATTCTGCTGCCGCTGGTCAGAAGGCATCGCATTCTTGGTTTGATCGGTCTGAAGCTGACTTCAGACGCTCCCGACAATATCTGTGAAATTCTGCCGATTCTTGCTTCGCAGGCGGCAGCCTCGCTTGAAAGTGCGATTCTTTATGAACGCATGTTCAAGCGTCTGCTGGTTTTGAGCAATGTTTTCATTCTCGGCAAGGAAATCGTTTCGAACATCGATCTTCAGCAGCTGGTCGACAAATTTCTCTCGATTGCCAGTGATGGTACCGACAGCGATGTGGCCTGTCTTTTTCTGGTGCGTGAAAAGGATGAATTACCGTATTTTTTCAGGCTGCAGACGGCAAGTGCCGGGCATACTTTTGCGCCTGGTTCTGAAGATGGTTACACAGACCTTATCAAAGCGGTGCGCCGCGACGAAAAATTTAGAATGATAACCAATCTTGAAGCTTCTGAATTCAAGCTCAGCGAAATGCACAAAATTCAGGATCTGATTCTGCGTGATACGGTTGTTCTGCCTTTGAAGCCGAGAGATAAGCTTCTGGGCATTATTCAGGTTGCCAACAAGCGCGGCAATTTTACTTACCGCCCCGAGGATCTCGATCTACTCAAGATTCTCGGCAGTCAGGTAGCTTTTGTCATTCAGAATGCCGATCTTTTTCAGAACCTGCAGAGAGCCTATATCGACACCCTTTCTGCACTGACAAGTGCCATCGATGCCAAAGACAGCTATACGCGCGGTCATTCAGAACGCGTGACAGAATTATCGATCAGGCTTGCGGCTGAGGTTGGTATTGCTTCTGAAGAAATCGAGAAGATCAAGCTCGGCGGTCTGTTGCACGACATCGGCAAAATAGGCATTCCGGAAGGAATTCTCAATAAGCCGGGTCGACTGAACGATGAAGAATTTGAGATTATCAAATCGCACCCTGATCTTGGTCTGCATATTCTCGGCAAGGTAGAATTCCTTGAAGCCATCGTGCCGATCATTCGTCATCATCATGAGCGATATGATGGCAAGGGCTACCCTTCCGGCCTCAAAGGCGAAGAAATACCGCTGCTCGCCAGAATTGTCAGCGTGGTTGATACATACGATGCCATGACGACTGATCGCCCGTATCGTAAGGCTATGACTGTTGAAGAGGCTCTGAAAGAAATCGAGCGTTGCAGTGGTTCCCAGTTCGATCCCGAAATTGCCGCCCATTTTATTCGCATGACTATGCGCGAAAGCCGGCAGAAATAAGGTAATGAGCATGTTCCGTGATTCAAGAATGCTTGAAAGAGTTCTCATTTTCTTTGTAATTCTTGCCCTGTCGAGTTTTGCCTATTATTTTACGGTTGCCGACATTGAAGAGGTCGAGGCCAGATACGAAAATCGCCGGGTGATGCTGGTTAAAATGCTTGCCCGCGAAGTTGCCGATTCAATCGAGCGCCGTATCGACCTGTCACCAAGGTTGTCAAACCTGCTGGCTGAAGAGGCTATCGCTTATGCCGCTGTACAGCAGGCTGACGGCGCATTGCTTGCCCGCTCAGAGAATTATTCTTTACCGGTCGGCGTTCTTGAAAACATCGAGGAAGAGGCTCTAAAAGCGCCCCATCTGAAGCTTATTCCGTTCAGAGACACTTCGCGTACTACTTCGTTGATCGAAGCTGCAATTCCGGTGATGACCGGCAACAACCGAAAATTCGTGCTGCGCGTCGGCTTTTTCAGAGAGTCTGAAGATAACCGGGTTTCGCAGGTCAGATTCCGCAATACCCTGGTTTTTTCACTGGTGATGTTGGCGCTGGCGGCTGCCTGGTTTGTCAGAAGGCATCACGCCTCAAACCTGCATCACACATTATTAGGTGGCTCGGCTCTGATAATTCTGCTTTTATTCATGGCTACCAGAGTGACTATGCAGAACTGGTATGACGGCCAGTGGCGCGAAACTTTTACCCGCCACCAGCTGTATTCTGCCAAGCTGTTTATTCCGGCTGCCGCACGCATGATTGAATCGGGCGACGATCTTGATCTCAAAGAAGGTCTTAAGCTGCTGGCAAACAACGAAGACTTCGCTTACCTCTCGGTAATTAAAGACGAGCAGGTTGTTTTCCATTCAGATGCGTCACATGTCGGCAGCAGCGCTGCCAGCGATCAGAACTATCTTCGCAGTCTCAATTCTGAGCAGGCTGCTGTTTTCAGACTCGATGATCAGGACCTTTACGAAACTCTGGTGCCGGTAATGAGCGGTCGGCATCGCCTTGGTACCGTTAAGGTCGGCTGGCGAAGCACCGGTCGTTATGAGCCTCTTGCGGCCGTTCGCGACCGTCTCGTGCTGCTTTTTGTGGTTGCTCTGCTGCTGATGATGTTCTTCATGCACCTGCTTTCGCGCCGTATTTCGAAAGAAATTTCATGGTTCATCAGGGCGATGGAACAGGTCACCGCCGGCGACCTGCGGCAGAACATCTATATCGAACGAAATGATGAATTCGGACAGATGGCGCATGCTTTCAACTTCATGATCATGAGCATGAAGGAGCGCGACATGATCGGCCGCGGTCTGCAGCAGTATGTCAGCCGCAGCATTGTCGAGCGAACGCTCAAGGCCCTTTCCGGCAACGAAAAGAATGGCGAAAAGCTGTTTGCCGTGTCGTTATTCCTTTATTTCAGCGGCATTGACGAGTCGATCAACCGTGTTGACGGCAACCGTATTTTTTCGGCCGTACAGGAATGCTGTAACTGCCTGCGCAAAGTTGTTCAACCTGGGCAGCATGTAACGGTGCAGCTTTTCCCCTCTGGCATTCTGGTGTTGTTCACTTATCCGAACCGGCATGACTCGCTGCTCAAGGCGCTGAATGCCGCCCGGCTCACCAGCCGCGATCTTGGCCGCCGTCAGGATCTGCCATTTGCGCCGAAAGTTACGCTGCATGCCATGGAAATGATTCGCGGTCAGTTCGGCGAGAACAACAGTGAAGCTGCTGTCATGATTGGTGATGGCTTTGCTGATTTCAGAACTCTTGCCAGGGTTCAGGACAGCGACGAAGTTATTGCCAGTCGTGAGGTCAACGTTCTGCTGAAAGATGTCGTCAATTTTGATGAGCTCGAGGTGCTTTCGGGCGAACAGGGTCGCATGAATGCCTTTGTAGTTGGTAATTTCAAGGAAACGGCTGATCTGGTAAACGGTTTCAGCGGCGCAACCTCCTGGACCAAAATCATGATCCTGCGCATTCTTAAAAGCTCGATCGATTCAGCTGAGCCCGAGAAGCTTTTTGCCTGGTTTGCCGATGAAGACCCCGAAGTCAGATATCAGGTCATGGATGTCATCGAACGCATCAGCCCCGAAAAGGCCCGGCCGTTTGTCGAGAAGGTGGTTGGCAGTGAAGCGGATTCGAAGGTTCTTTCGCGTGCTATTGCGGTTCTTGGCAAGGTCGGCAGCGAGGAACACATTGCTCTTCTTACCGAAAAACTTCGCTCAGGTGACCGACGTGTCAAGGCTAACGCAGTTGAGGCGATGGAAGCCATCGGTGGCAAAAGGGTTTACGAATTTCTCAATCTGCTCGTTGACGAGCAGGATAACCGGGTTAAGGCCAACATTCTGATTGCTCTCGGCAAATATGGCGATCTGAAGGTCTTTGAACTTTTATCGCGCATGATCAAGGATTCTGAGAGCAACATGCGCGCTTCGGCGGCTTATGCCCTGGGCAAGCTTGGCATGGCACAGGGGGTTGAGCCTCTGATCAATGCCCTTTCCGATAAAGATCCGATGGTGCGGCGCCAGGTGGTTGCTTCGCTGACGGCTCTCAAGGCGGATCTCGACGTGGACATGTAATAGCGCGGAGCGGCGGGGCTTTTTCCCTGCCATTTCAGAAATGTTACAGCGATAGAGAAGGAGTCAGGAAATGGATTTTCAGGAAGCCTATACCAGAGGGAGTGAGGCGCTCAAGCTGAATAATCTCGATGAGGCGCAGAAGTATTTTGAAGCGGCGCTGAAGCTGAAGCCAAACGATATTTACACCATGAACAAGCTGGCCATGGTGCTCAAGGACAAGGGCGATTTCGAAGGGGCGCGGCAGTTGCTCGACGGCTCGCTGAAGGTCAAAAAAGAAGATCTTTACACCAATTACCTGCTCGGCAACACTTATCTTGAGCAGGGCGACATCGACAAGGCAATTTCGACGCTCGAACAGACGGTGAAGATGAACCCTTCCGACCGTTATGCCCGCAACTCTCTGGCGCTGGCCTATCGCATGAAGGGTGATTACTCGAGATGCGTCGAGATCCTCAAGAAGGCGCTCGAAGTCAACCCGTCAGACCTTTATAACAAGCTGAGCCTGGCGACAGTAATGTTCGAGCTTGGCGAGTCGGCTGAAGCGGTGAAGCTGGCGGGCGAGATTCTCAAAAAAGAGGCTCAGAACGCCCAGGCAATGGTTCTGCTTGGCCGTGCGGCTATTGAAAAATGTGACTTTGCTGCGGCTCAGGGGCATTTTAACCGGGTTCTTTCGATAGATGCGGCTAACAGCGATGCACATTATTATATCGGCCGCATCTGTCTTGAAACTTCGAATATGGAAGAGGCGCGCGAGCATTTCAATTCGGCGCTGGCTGCAGCTGCCGACAAGTGCTCGATTCTCAAAAATCTTGGCATGATCTACATGGACAAGGGTATGCACGCCCAGGCTGAAGAGCATTTTGCCATGGCTATCAACCTCGATGCCGAAGATGCTTTTACCCTCAGCAATATGGGCAAGCTGCTGGTGCTGCAGAAACGTTACGAAGACGGCATCAACTATCTGAAAAAGGCTATTGAAGTGCAGCCCGATTACGCTTTTGCCTATTACAACCTTGCCAAGGCTTATCAGGATTGCCGCGATTTTCCGAATGCCATTTATAACCTGATGTTTGCGCTGAATTACGAGCCTGACGATGTCTACGCCGTAAACGTTCTCGGCCGCATGTTTCTTGAAGTCGGTCTCAATGACAGGGCTTTGCGCACTTTTGACCAGGTTCTTGAAGAATTCGATGCGAAAGACAAGTTTGCGATGCTTGGCAAATCTGAGGCTCTCGATGCCATGGGCGAGCTGGAAAAGGCTCTGATGGTGCTGCAGCAGCTGCGGGAAATCGCCCGCGGTGACAAGGCAATGCTCGAAAAGGTTGATGGGCGCATGGCTGCTATCAGGAAAAGAGGTTGAACCGTGCTGAAAAGATTCAATGTTACAATTCCTTCAGATTATGAAGAGCCGCTGCTTGGTCTGGCTGACCGCTTCGGGGTTGGTGTGTTTTCGAGCCCACAGATTCGTGACGAGGGCGTTGGCGAAACCGACTTTGTTTATACCGGTGAGACGATCGTAAGCTTTGTCGCTTCGACCGTTGAACAGGACACTGCTGCGATCGAAGCGGCTATAATTGACTGGCTCAAGGATTTTTCTCTTAACCCCTCGGCGCTGTCGATCGAAGAATACAGCGACAATCAGGACTGGATGGCGGGTTTTCGTGAACATTTCAAGCCGATCTGTGTCGGAGATAAAATCGTGGTTCGCCCCCCCTGGGAGCCGGAACTGCCGCATGAAACACAGGCAAACACTATTCTGATAGACCCGGGCATGGCTTTTGGTACCGGTACACATGAGACTACCAGGCTTTGTCTTGAATTCATGAGCCAGATAGATCCGGCCGGGCAGTTTTTTCTCGATCTGGGTGCCGGCAGTGGTATTCTCTCGTTTTATCTGATGAAGCACAACGCACAGGGCGGGGTTGCCATTGAAATCGAAGGTGCGGCGGTTGAGAATATGCGCAAAAATGCGGCTCTCAATGGTATTTCTGACCGGCTGAAAATGATCTGCGCTGATCTGGGCAAATACCGGCCCGAGATTGAGGCTGATGGCCTGGTGGCCAATATCACTTCGCCGGTAATTCTTGAGTATCTGCCGGTTTTCACACCCTGGGTGAAAAAGGGCGGATGGGGTGTTTTTTCTGGTGTGAATTCAACTAACGCCCCGATAGTCAAAGAGGCTTTTGCCCGCAATGGCTGGAAACACCTGCAGGAAAAGACCGACGGCGACTGGCACGGGTTTTATCTGATTCGCGGTTGATTAGCGTTTAAGGCAAAATAAAAAAGCCCCGAACCGGAGTTCGGGGCTTTTTAATTACGGCTACTTCGAGTTGCTCTGTCTGAGGAGAGTGATGTAGCGGTTGTATGCTTCACGATAGTCAGTCAGAGCTTTCTGAGTGTCAGTGCGAAGCAGATTAGATCTGAGTTCCTCATCGGGGTTTTCACTGCCACCGATATTGGTAACCATGTTGATGTATTTGTTATAGGCCTTGATGTATTCAGCGTGAGCTGATTTGAGGGCGGTAGAGGCGTTGGCGGCCGGGGCTGCTTCAACTGCTTCAGTAACCGGGGTAGCGGTTGCTTCAGGGGCTGATACAGAACCAGAAACCGGGATTTCTACCGAAGGAACTACGTTCCCTGCCGGAGCACCTACATTCGGGCTTACTACAACTTCACTTGAGGGAAGAGCGACCGGACCGGCTGAGGGCAGATTGCTGCCATTGCCAATGGTCTGATTCTGGCGTTTGTATTTCTTCCAGATGAGATACCCTACAACTGCTGCGCCAACAAGGCACAGAGCCGGGATAAAGAGCGGGCTGCCGATGATACCACCGATAAAGCCTGCGATTCCGGAGAATACGCTGCCAATTGCTCCACCAATTGCGCCAAGGGCGCCAGTTACAAAACCGCCGGCGGCACTCAGGCCACCCCAGATTGTAGCACCGATACCGGCCAGACCGGCACCTGCACCAGCGACTACTGCGGTTCCACCACCAACGATGCCTGCGACACTACCTGATGCGAAACCAACTGCACCTGCGATGTAAGGGGCTGCAAGAACTGCACCACCAACTGCGGCTACACCAGCAAGAGCTGATTTCACAGGGTTGTTCTTAACCGTGTCTTTGAGCTTCGTAAACAGGCCTGCGTGGGCACTGGTTCCGAAGGCTGTCAACAGCATGACTACGGCCAAGGTTGTCGCCATCATCTTCATAAGACTGCGTTTCAACCTCATAATGGTTCCTCCTGTTGAGAGTCGGGACGAGAACTTAGGACATAGAACAGAGAACTAAGGGTAGGTAGGTAAGTCGATACCGGGTAAAGTATCGGGTTATAAAAGAAGCTCCGCTTCGGGTTAAAGCGGAGCTCCAGTTTCGTTTTCAGTACCGGCAGCAGAGATAATCTGTGCCGTTTTTTCGCTTCGCTACTGGATTCCGTTTAGGTTTTTCAAAGACCTGTTACTAATCTGTTTTTGATTATAAGAATCGTTCGCGATAGCGTCAAGGTACACCGAAATTATTTTACAACGCCCATGGTCAGGCTGAGATTCATGCGGGTTTCGATGTTTTCTTTCTTGCCGCCGCCGAGGTCATTTTCCATCATCATAACCATGTTCGAAGTTACTTCGTTTTTGATCATGATGCCTTTTTTGTAGGCGAACCAGATGTTGCCGTTGGCTTTAACATCGAGGTTGATGCTGCCGGCTGCGCCCTGAGCGCTGCTGACTTCTGACTGAAGCTTAACACATTCTTCGCCACCGACTTTTTCGAAGCCCATGACAGTGTATTTAACGTTCATCGGAATCGGGAGCTGGGGATTCGGTGCAATGTTAGAAGTCCAGCTTGAGCCAACGCCGACCTGTTCCTTCGGGAACTTGATCTGCATCTGGTTGAAGTTGCCACCCTGCTGATCCATGCCGGATGAAGAGATGATTTCGCCGTCTTTGGCCATCTTCACGCTGATGATCTGGCCGAGGTTCGGCAGAACGGTCGGGGTGTTGTTAACAGTGATAGTACCATCGAGAATAGTGGTGGCCATATCGATGTTGCCGTCTTTGTCAACGCCGGTAACCTTCTGTTCGATGGTCATGGCAGTTTCGAGATTGGTTCTCTGGGCTCTTTTGTAGGCGGTAACGATGGTGTTGCCGCGAATGTTCATCTTGTATTTGGCGGTGGTGCCAGGTGCGGGGTTATACTCAAGAAGCACCTTTTCCTGGGCAGCGGCGGAAAAAGCCACAGATACAAGAAGCAGAACGGTCAGAAAAACAGAGATACGTTTCATCATTTTAAGCAAGTCTCCTTTCGCGAATCCATGAAGGGCGTCTTGAAATCTACATTGCAGCAGGCGACTTCCTGTACCATGTACTGACATCACCCTGTATGCCATGACATTAGCACAGGGACCATAGTGTGTCAAGCATTAGTGTTTTAATTATTTTTCGGGCAACGCAATGGAATCACGGGAAAAAATGCGGTATAATATTTGTGGCACCGATCATTTAAAAAAGGAATAACACTCTGAGTCAGCGAAGTGAACTCGATCACAGCTATTTTGAAGGCGTCTATTTTGAAAAACGGGTCTGGGTACCCTCGGCCAAGATTTCAAATTATCTGATGATGTTTACTCGCCTGTACATCGGCGAGAATGATGAGCTTGGCAAAAGCTCATTTCGTGATATTCTCGTGACTCTTTCTGAGAGCGAACTGGTGCCGCGCACTCTGGTTTTCTGGAATAATGCGGTCAAGGCATGCGTCGAGGGCAGTCCGCTGTTGCCGACCATCAATAAAATCGAGCGTCTCGGTGTGAGGGTGCTGGTGGCCGGCCACGCTCTCGATAAACTCAATCTCAAGAATTCAATGCGCGCCGGCAAGCTGGCGAACCATTTCGACCTTCTCGAAGCGATAAATCAGGTACAAAAGGTTGTTACCTTCTGATTTCTGCCAGATTTGCAAAAAAAACAGTTTTTTTTGTTGACAGCGGGGCACGTTAATGATAACATCACTTTGTCATCGCGACAAGGGCGGTTAGCTCAGTTGGAAGAGCTCCTGGTTTACACCCAGGTGGTCGGCGGTTCGAACCCGTCACCGCCCACCGCAATGGATCGGTAGTTCAGTTTGGTTTAGAACGCCGCCCTGTCACGGCGGAGGCCGCGGGTTCGAGTCCCGTCCGATCCGTTCTCAGTTTTAAGGCCAGGTAGCTCAGTCGGTAGAGCAACGGACTGAAAATCCGTGTGTCGTTGGTTCGATTCCGACCCTGGCCATTTGTTTTGCCCGGCGGCATAGCCAAGTGGTAAGGCGAAGGTCTGCAAAACCTTTATTCATCGGTTCAAATCCGATTGCCGCCTTTGCGAAGGTTCGCTTATAAGAGCCTTCCCCGACAGGTGTGCCGAAGAGCACGCCTTTTATATACCACTGGATCGGTAGTTCAGTCGGTTTAGAACGCCGGCCTGTCACGCCGGAGGCCGCGGGTTCGAGTCCCGTCCGATCCGTTCAGGGAGCCACAGAGAGAAATTTCTGTGGCTCCTTTTAATTCTGCAAGGTGCAATGCTATGAATTTTATTGAATTTATCGGTTATCTGGGCTCTATTCTAGTCGCGATTTCATTGAGCATGAAATCGGTGTTGAAGCTGCGCTGGATAAACCTCGCCGGCAGCACCTTCTTTTCGATCTATGGCTATTTTATCGGAGCCATGCCAATTTTTATAGTAAATGCCTATATAAGCGTTACCAACATCTGGTATCTTCTTGATTACTCGCGTATTCAGGCCTGTTTTAAGCTCGATTCTCTCGAAAATATCGGCGGAACATATTTCAAAAAGTTTTATGATTTTTATGAAGATGATATTCGGGCCTATTTTCCATGTGTTACTTACGAAGAGTTGCTGGCTGCCGAGACTTCAATCCTTTTTCGCAACATGATTCCGGTGGGTATTTTTTCGATAAACCTCATCGGAGAAGGCCGCGCCCGCATCGTGATGGATTACGTCGTTCCCGAATTTCGCGATTTCAAATTTGGGGCTTACCTCTACCAAAAAAAATCCTATCTGTTCAGGGATCGCCAGATAACCCAGCTCGAAGCAGAAACCGAAATTTCGGCTCATCGCAACTATCTTTTAAAACAGGGCTTTGTTGCCTCAGAAAACAGTGAAACTGCCAATCTGCTGATTCGCAAAATTTCCTGAATCTTTTCAATGTAATTGTTGCTGCAGATTGCCTCAACTGTTGCCGATATATCTAAAAAAGGTGTCGGAAGCAGGAGGCAATATGGCTGGTTGCTTGTTTAATGCAGAATATCTGAGGTCGGTAGGCCGCGATGGCAGCGTAAAACGTTCTTCAGATAGCGCTTCTATATGCAAAATTGCGATTCTGGCAGCGTATTTTGCTGCTATTTCGCTGGCGCGGGCCGATGCCAGCGCTATGGACTGGCTCAATTCAAACCAGAAAGTTTCGCGAGCACGGTCGGCACGTGTCGAACCGACCAGAACACCCCAGGTGAATGTTGTCAGTATTGAAGAAAAGCAGATAACCGGCGGCAATCTCGATTCATACCAGTTTGTTCAGTCGCATTACAGCAGTTCGCGCAGCAGGCTGGAACAGGCTTGCCGTGCTATCAGCAGTCGCTACAATGACGCGGCTGTTCGAGATATTCTACAGAAGCTTTTTGTTATTGATACGCAGCTGTTCAGAGAAAGTATCAAAAATTCTGCCCTTGCCGTCAAAGAAATTTTGGAGATAAACGGTTCGATTGCTCAGGGTCTGCAGGATCTTAACCGCATCATAACTGCACCGGGTCAGGAGACCCTCGATAAACTCGATAAAACCATCGATCAGGTCGGAGCCGCAAACGTCAGACAGACTTTGCATGTCAGCAAATATCTGGTTGGAATCGAACGGACCATTCAAATGTCACAGGCAGCTTATGAAACTCTTGAGCTGATACCTTCGCTTTCAGTAACGGGTCTCGACCTGTTGATCCAGTATTCAAAACAGCTGATGCGCACTAATCAGTCGAATGCTGAAGCCTTTAAGGGGCTGCTTCTCAACGTGCAGAGCAGTACCGAAATGGTGGCTTCAGGTCTCGACAATATCAAAAAAACCGTGCGCGAAACTCTGCGTTTTTCTGATCACTTTGCCGTAAAGCAGTTTCCTCTGATTAATCTGCCGACCCCCTCGCGGGAAAAGATATTTGTTCAGCTCAATTCTCTGGCCAATTCAGTTAAAAGCGTTGAAAATACCGTTTCGATCGGCGATTCTCAAGTTCGTAACACCGCTCAGCAGTTTACCCATCTCTCGGGGGGCTTCGTCGCCAAAGCTGCCGAAAGTTTGAAGTATCAGAACTCTGCCGGCAATGAAAAACCACTGGAACAGATTTCGACCTATGCCAGAAATCAGGTCAGCGGTCTCTTTCTGCGGATCAAAGAAGATGTCACT
>Ga0209200_1003668_pt1 | contig 13055 bp, 11 predicted proteins | sample AD_UKC033_MetaG_FD_184406 | JGI IMG/M metagenome (GOLD analysis project Ga0209200, IMG submission 184406) | Active sludge microbial communities of municipal wastewater-treating anaerobic digesters from USA - AD_UKC033_MetaG (SPAdes) (version 2) | ecosystem: Engineered > Bioreactor > Anaerobic >...
CGAACCCAGCGTTTCGGGAGACCCGCAGTCGCCCTTGCGTTGGACGTCCAAGAGCGTCCGCACCCTGGCCAGGGAACTGCGGGCCCTGGGACACAACGTCAGCCATCAACTGGTCCTGGAGTTGCTGGTGGAAGCAGTGGAAACGCGGGACGGTGCGTTGTGCCGAATTGCGTAAACGGGGCGTGAGCCAAGACCTGGCCGCTCAAGCGGCGGGCAGCGTCCACGGCCCGTGGCGCCTGGCGAACAGTCCGGCCCTCCCGATCGCCTTGCCCCATGCCTGCTTCGACTCGTTGGGGATTCCGAGATTGACGGTTCGTCCGTAGCTCAACCCGCCGAACCGCCGTATGCGGACCCGCATGTGCGGTGGTGTGACAGGGAAAGCGGGCGACCGCCCACCTATGTCGATTGGTGCAGATTTTCTTGCCTGGCCTATACGCAGAGGCCCCCTTTGGGAGTGTAATAGGGCAGAGAATCGCGATTCACAGGCAGGTTGGGCGCCATGCTTCAAGACAAGCGACTGATCTGGAGACTTCAACGGGGCAATGTCGATGCCCTGCGCCTGGTCTACGACAAGTACAAGCTCGACCTGCTCAAGCTGGCGATGCTTCTGACGGGCGACGTTCATCGCTCGGAGGACGCCGTGCAGGACGTATTCCTCAAGCTCGCCGAGTCCTTTGATAGGGTCGGCGATCACGGGAATCTGAGGAACTTCCTGATCACGTGCCTGATGAATCGGATTCGCACTCTCCGACGCGACGGTCAGCGTCACCAGATGGCTCCGCTCGACGACGCGGCGATGCAGACGGCGCCGGTCAGTCCTCCCGATCAGTGGGCCGTCGCGAACGAGCAGATGCAGCGGATCAGTCGGGTGATGGCAGAACTGCCCGTGGAGCAGCGGGAGGTGGTGACACTGCGATTCGAGGCGGGTTTGGGATTCCCAGAGATTGCGAGAATCCAGAATGCCCCGGTCAACACGGTGCAGGGCCGATACCGGTACGGCCTGGAGAAGCTGCGGGCACTGCTCAACAGCGAGGTAGAGACATGAGTTCCGCAGACAAGATGAGGCGATTGTTCGATGAAGGGGTGGTGCAGACCAACGCCGCGCCTGACGACGCCGTCTTCGAGAAGATCAAGACGACGTACATGAGAGCAGTCCAGCACAAATCGGCTCAACAGGAGCCAGGTATGTGGAGATCCATCATGAAGAGTCCATTGGCCAAACTGGCCGTCGCAGTGGCTGTACTGATCGCCTGCGCGATCGGCCTATTCCTCTGGAGAACCACAGGATCAGGCATCGCCCTGGCGGACGTGCTGGCGCGCGTGGAGCAGGTCAGAGCCTTCCAATGCAAAGGGATCATCAAAAGAACCAGTGAATCACCTGCGGGTAAACCTCACGTGTGGGAGGTGCACTCTATCAATCTGGAATCGAAGGAATGTGGCTCGAAAGCCACCCATAAGGAAATAGATCCCAATGGTGCAAGGACCAGCTTTGCGGAGACCTACTTCGTCCCCACGAAGAAGATCCTCATTTATATCAACCACATAGAGAAGAGATATATTCGTACAGAACTCGACGATTGGGTTGTCCCGCTGATGCAGAAGGAATTCCTCGGTCGGTATAGCAACCCAGGCACGTTTCTCAAGGAAATCGTAGCCTGTAAGTATGAGAGCACAGGTCGATCAACCGTCGATGGCATTGACGTTGAGGGTTTCCGCACCACCGATCCCAACTGCGCCCGCGACGGAGGATCCGGGTTCACCGATCCACAGATCGACGTGAAGGTGTGGATAGATGCCAAGACGCGCTTGCCTGTACGGTACGAGAGCCTCACAAGCGGGCTCGACGAGAAAGGGGCTGACGCGAGCCACCAATTCGTCGTGTACGATTTTCAGTGGGATGTGGCGGTAGACGTGGCCGAATTCGAATCGCCAGCCATACCTGATGGCTACACGGTGCAGGTGGAGAAGCCCTGGGGAGCCATTGATGAGCAGACTGCGACTGAGAGTCTGAGGAAATGTGCCGAATTGTTCGGCAAGTATCTGGAGAGCCCCGGTTTCGGCCCTTCCGTAGACCTGGAAGGGGAACTGAACAAGAGCAACAACCCCGCTGCTATACGATTGAAAGAGGAACTGAAAGGGCTTGCAGGACTGGAGAGAGCTAACCGACTTGCAGATGCCGCTCTGCCCATGCGGCGCTTGTTGTTGTTCTACATGAACCTCACCAACGAAAAAAAGGACCCCGCCTACTACGGCAAAACCATCACCCCCAAGGACGCGGATAAGGTCCTGCTGCGGTGGAAGCTCTCCGATATGGAATACCGCGTCATCTTCGGCGACCTGCACGCCGAGACGGTCTCCCCAGAGAAACTGGCGGAACTCGAAAAGACCCTGCCCAAGTAGGCAGGCTATTAAGCATCCGTGACCCAGGCCGGACCTCTATAGGCCCTCCAACTGCTCGACGTTGCTGGCCCTGCGGCGTTCGGCGTTCCTATTGGCCGAAGTGCCGGCGGATGAACTGGTCGCGGAGGGCGTCGATCTCGCCGATCCAGCGGTCCTCCTCGGGCAGGTCGTTGTGCGGCTTGTGCGGATAGGCGACGATTTGCTTGTCGCCAGGCAGGTTGTTGTAGGTCGCGAAGATCCCCGCGGGCGAGCAGGCGGTGTCGATGAGCCCGACGAAGATGAGCGTCTGAGCCCGCGACCGCTTCGCCAGGTTGACGTTGTCGCAGTAGCGGACCGCGGCGAGGATCTTCCTGGCGTTCTCGCTCTCGATGTCCCGTCCGAGGGGCATGGGCCATCCGCCCTGGCGGCCGGCGACCGGTCCCGCGAAGTCGCACATCGCGGGCACGAGGGCCACGACGCCCGAGACCCTCTTGTCCAGTCCCGCGGCGGCCAGCGCTTGCCCTCCGCCCTGGCTCTCGCCGATGGTGATGAGGTGTATCCCGTCCCACGCCGGCAGGCTGGCGATGAACTCGACGGCCCGCAGCAGGCGGACGTACATCCCGACGAAGTAGAACTTGTCGCGGTCGGTCACGCCCTGGTTGCGATAGTCACGAAGCTCGTTCTGTTCGAGGTTCTGGTAGTACTGGGCCGGCTGCGCGTTGAGCATGCCATGTGCGTTGATATCGACGACGATCGCGCCATACTGCTTCGCCAGCCAGGTCACGTTCCTGGTCGAGGCCTTGCACCAGTCTCCCGAGACGCCTGCGGCCCGGACGTAGAGGATCACAGGGGCACTTCGCGCCGGCGCCCCCCTGGGACAACCGTAGTAGCCGCGGACGGGTTTGGTCTGCGGGCAGGGAATCTCGATGCTGAAGCATTCGATCTGCGGGTCGGGACCCTCCGCGGGCGCGACCTCGGCCTTCATCGGCATCGCGGCCAGTGCGGCCCGACGGGCATTCCAGAACTCGTCGAAGTCGTCCGGCTCGGGCATCGACGCCGCGATCTGCTCGGGAGCGACCACGACGCCCGCTCGGGCGGCGGCCCCGCGATTGCCGTCCGGCGCCGCCTCGCAGACGAACCAGCCGGGGGCCTCCGGTGTGAAGCGGACCTCGATTCTCTCGGCCGCTGTCTGGGTCTGCACGCCGGCGAGCTGGCTCCAGCCGTCGCGGGTGATCGTAATGGCGACCTTGTCCAGATCGACGGGTGCAGCGCCCTCGGAGGACTTGACCGTGAATACAACCTCTTTGCCAAGTGCGTAGAGCCCGGTTCGCTCGGCGCTATTGACCATCAGCGGGCTGGGGACGGGCGGCTGTGCCGTCGCCACAACCGCAACCAGTGCGAGAATCCATGTGCTGAACGCCAGTTTCCGAGATGTCCCGTGCCGCACGACCATGCCGTTTTCCTCCTGAATTCAAGGTCCGCCGGTCTGGGCCCGTTCCTGCGGGGCCGCCGGAGTGACGCTAAGATGATGGCACAGAATCGGCCGCAACGCAATCCCCGTTTGCAGCGAGAGCCGGTTCGTAGTGACGCCGTAAGGCGTTATCTTCTTAACGCACAGAAGATACGCCCTCACGGGCACACTACAAACCACTTCCATCTGCCCACATACGACTGTCCTCTGGCTGTGGGTGGGCGGGACCGCATTGACGCGGCGGCATCCCACGGGTACACTCCCCGGCTTCGTCTATTCCTGGAGTCTCTATGACGTGGTTGAAATCCCCGGTGCTCGTGATCGTGGCGACGCAACTGCTGTTCACTACAGGCGACCTGATCGCCCGCGCGAACATGCGCCACAACCCCTTCTCGCTCTCGACGTTCCTGAGCTGGTGGTTCATCCTGTACTTCGTGATCCGCCAGATCGCAATGTTCGGGCAGCTCTACGTCTTCTCGGTCCTGCAGATCGGCAAGACGATGGCCTTCTTCAGCGCCACCTCGATTGTCGCGGTCAACGTCCTGGGCATCCTGCTGCTGGGCGAGATCCTCTCCGCCCAGGCCTACGTGGCCATCGGCCTGGTCGTGCTCGGGTTCGTTGTGCTGGGTCTGAGCCCGTGATGGGGAGTTGAAGAAGGCAGATCGGGCCTATATTCTTCCAGGAAATCCCTGCGTTCGATTTCCTGGAAGAATGGACCGGGCGAGTCACTCGACGCGCAACCGTGGTTTGGGAGGGGAAGATCAGACCACGGATCTTCCCCTCCCAATACAGGCCCGATCTGCCTTTTTCAACTCACCGTCACCGCGGTCCCGCTGACGCTGACCATGAGCATCGCGCCCTGCGGGCCGACGGTCTCGATGTCGATATCGATGCCGACGATGGCGTTGGCGCCGAATTGGGCGGCCTCCTGCGAGATTTCCTCGAAGGCGATCTCGCGGGCCTGGCGGAAGGCCTTTTCGTAGGCCCCCGACCGCCCGCCCACGATGTCGCGGATGCTCGCACAGATGTCCTTGAAGAGGTTGGCGCCGAGGATGGCTTCGCCGTTGACGACGCCATGATACTGCGTGGTTCGCTTGCCTTCGATGCTCGGTGTGGTCGTGTAGATCACGGCGTTTCTCCTAACCAGTGTTCTTCTGTTCATACCCTGCGGCGGCGGGGCAAGCCCCACCCCTCTGTTCTACAGACGCCCGAGCGGGGCTTTTATTCACCACTCGATTGCCGGTTCCGGACCCAAGATTCCAGTTGTATTCTGAGGGCCGGCCCCCTATCACTGAATTCGACTGCGACGGTGTTTCCTTTATGCAGAAGAGAGTGTGCGGCATGAACAGAAGAACGATCCTGATCGGATGGGTGATGACATGGACCGCCCTGGGCCTCCAAGCCCAGGAGAGGACTCGACTGGTTACGGACCGAGGTCTGGAGCTGACCGGCTTCCAGGACCCCAGACCCTATACCCCGGCGTATGATCTGCGCAACGATTTCGTGATGGTGTACGGGGCGCACGAAAGCCGTGTCCCCGCGATCCAATCCTGGGTCGAGCGGGGCTACGTGCCCCATCTGATGACCGGGATCGCCTGGGGCGACTATCACGATTTCAAGGACCTCAACGGCCGGGATATCATGTCCCTGTCGCAAATGAACGCGGAGGGCAAGGAAAGGCTCCACGGCCCGCGCGTTCCGTACGTGGTGCCTTCGGTCGAGTTTGCCGATTACCTGACGGCCAGGCTCAAACCCCTGATCGACGCCGGCGTGCTCGCCATCCACCTGGAGGAGCCGGAGTTCTGGGCCGACACGGGGTTCTCGCCCGCCTTCGCGCGAGAGTGGGAGCTGTATTATCACGAGCGGTACGTCCGTGCGGACAGCTCGCCCGACGCCCAGTTCAAGGCCAGCCGACTGAAGTACTATCTCTACGGCCGGGCTCTGCGACGCGTCGCGGAGGCCTGCAAGGAATACGCTCTGCAGAAGTACGGCCGCGAGCTCCGCATGTACGTGCCCACGCATAGCCTGATCAACTACACGCAGTGGGCGATTGTGTCCCCCCAGTCGTCGCTGATCGATTCGGCCGTCGTGGACGGCTACATCGCGCAGGTCTGGACCGGGACGGCCCGAACCGCGAACATCTACCAGGGCAAGGCCGCGGAACGCACCTTCGAAACCGCCTTTCTCGAGTACGGCGTAATGCAGGAGCTGGTCCGCGGGACGAACCGGCGCATGTGGTTCCTGGCCGACCCGATCGAGGACAACCCACGCTACGACTGGGACGACTACCGCGTCAATTACCAGGCGACGCTGGTCGCTTCGCTGTTGCAGCCGCACGTCTGGCACTACGAGATCTGTCCCTGGCCCTCGCGGATCTTCCTGGGCAAGTACCCCGCCGGCTCGCCCGACGCCAAGCCGATCCCGCCGGCCTACGCGACGACCCTGTGCACGGTGTTCAACCAACTGCGTGACATGAACCAGCCGGACATCGAATGGGAAGATGCGACCCACGGCGTGGGCGTCTTCATGGCCGATTCCGGGATGTTTCAGCGGGCCGAGCCTGCGTATCGGCTGGCCGCGCCGGACGGCAGCGACCCGACCCGAGCCGAGCGAAAGGACATCCAGCACTTCTCCGCGTTCTACGGCCTGACGCTTCCGCTGCTCAAGCACGGCGTGCCCGTCCAGCCGGTCCAGCTCGACAACGTCGCCCGTTTCCCGAACTACCTGGCCGACTACAAGGTGCTCGTGCTGAGCTACGAGTTCATCAAGCCCGAAACGCCCGCGGTCAATCAGGCTCTGGCGGAATGGGTTGCACAAGGCGGCGTCCTGCTCTACGTCGGCGCCGACACCGATCCCTTCAACACGATCACCGACTGGTGGAACACCGGCAAGAACCGATACGAGACGCCCGCCCAGCACCTGTTCGCCATCCTCGGCCTGGATCGCAAGGCCTCCGAGGGACACTACACCTTCGGTAAAGGCCACGTCTTCGTCGAGAGAAAGCACCCGGCCCACTATTCCCGCTCGAAGGAGGCGGCAAACGCCTATCGCGCCGCAGTCAAACAGGCCGCCGAAGCCGCTGGTCTGCCCTGCGAGGAACACAACTTCCTGAAGCTCCGTCGCGGCCCCTACGTGATCGCCGCATGTCTGCAAGAGTCCATTGGCGGCGAGCCGCTCGAACTCAAGGGCCTGTTCGTAGATGTCTACGACGCCAACCTGCCTGTGTTGGACGCCGTGATGTTGCAGCCTGGCCAGCAAGCCTGGCTGCTTGACTTGAACCGACTCGACGCAAGCAAGGTCGAGCCCATAGCCTCCGTCGGGAGGTTCGAGACTTGGACTCAGACGGACCGCGGCGTCGAGTTCACGCTCTCCGCTCCGACAGGCGTCCGAATCGTCTCCCGCATCCGCATCCCGAAGCGTCCCACGAGCATCACGATCGCAGACCAAGAGCTGACCGAGTACGAGTGGCACGAGCCGAGCCGCACGGTCTTCTTCGAGTCCCCCGCAGGCGTTTCAAGGCAGACTATCGAGGTCCAGTGGTGACCTGACGGATTCCACGGATTCCCCTGGATTCGAGTTCCGTTCTCTTGACTCCCACCGCCCAACGCGCCATAATATACACCCCGATGGGGCTGGCTCGCAGCGGCCCCATGAGCCCATGAGGACCATGGAACCGATGCAGGAAGCAATGTGCGATTATGGGTGTCGATACAGTGTACTGGGGGTGTTCCATTCATCCGCGTTGTAGATCTGGCGGGGTATCATGACGTTGGCTGGAGTGTGCAAGCGAAGACTGCCATACCGACGGCTTCTGAGGAGAGGAGCGCGGTCGGAGCAGACAGTCTTCATGTTTCTCGCGGTCATCCTCTGCGGCTGTGCGACGCAACGCGTGACCAATCCGGAGCGGACAGCCACGGAGCAGTTCTTGCTCTCCAAGGCGGTGACGGAAGCCGTCGCGCCCTTGAGCTTTGACGTGCTGCACGGCCGGCGGGTCTACATCGACGACCGTTTCTTCGGCGCGCCGGAGAAGGCGTTCGTGCTCGGGGAGCTTCGTGCCAAGCTGTTGCTGTCGGGCGTGCAGGTGGCGCCCGGAATAGGCGAAGCGGAGATCGTCCTGGAGGTGCGAAGCCCCGGCGTCGGGATCGACCGCTACGACAGTCTCCTGGGCATCCCCTCGCTCGGGAGCACGGCTTCGACCACGTCGGCCGCCACCGGCATCCCCACGACCGGCATCGTCACGCCTGAAGTGGCTATCGTCAAAGGGATTAAGCAGGTCAGTTTCGCCGGCGTCGCGTACGTCGCGTACTGGGCGGACAACGGGGAAGTGGTCACCAGCTCCGGCCCGTTCGTCGGCAGCGCCTGGCGCGACGACTGGTGGATACTCGGCTTTGGCCCGCGCACTTCCGGCACGATCGCGCCCGTGGATCATCAGCGTGAGTAATCATCTTGATCGCCCCGTGAGGGCGAAGGCTCTGTGAAGGTACCCGCGCGACAATGGAGATGGCCTGTGCTGCGCTGGACGACAAGAGTTGTGCTTGTTCTGGTTCTGCTGATCGTCGCGGCGGCGACGGTCGTGCATTGCGTCCTCAAGAGCGACTGGCTGCGACGCACGCTCCTGACCGCGGCCAGCGAGCGGACGGGCATGGAGGTGGCCGTCGAATCGCTCTCGGTACGGTGGGGGGGACGGACCACCCTCGTTGGGCCCCTCATCAAGGACCCTCTGACCGACGACGTGATTCTCTCTGCCGACCGAATCGAGATCTCGCACGCGGCCATTCCCCTGCTGATTCTCGGGCGAGCGGCCCGGGTGCAGTCGGTGCAGGTGGATAACCCGACGGTGCATCTGCGTCGGGACGAGCACGGTCGCTGGAACGCGGAAGACGCCTGGACACGACTGGCGATGAGCCTGGGCGACTCCGACCGAACGACCGGGCCGACGGTGCTGCCGCGCATCGCGATTCACAACGCGATGATTCAAATCGCGGAGCCGAATGGAGCGACGGAAACTGCGGGTCCGTTGGACTTCCGAGGCGCACCCGAGGGGCCTCGGCTCTGGCAGTTCGACGTGAACCTGTCTCCCGTCGCGGAGATGAAGGGCCGGACGGTGCAAGGGGGCGATTGGTCGCATGGCGTCAGTTTCGTCATCGCGGACATCGAATCCTGGGTTCGTCGAGTTCTCGGTCGCGGCGCGGCTCCGATCCAGGCCGCGGGACGGTGGGAGGGCAAGGTGCTGCGAGACACTGTGGCGGGCACCCTCCGGCTGGACACAATGACACTCGGGCCGCTGACAGCTCGCGGCGGCATCTGCCTGGATGCCAAGGCCGGCCAGATCCGCCTCCGCCCGCAAGACCTGGTGTTCACCGATCCCAATTTCGTCGGGCAGGAGATTCGATTGACGGGGGGAGACGTCCGGCTGGCCGGTCGCCAAGTCGACGTCGAGCGGCTTTCGGCGGAGTCCGGGCCACTGAGCGTTCTGCTCGACGGCAGTTGGAACGGCGACAAGGCGTCGGGCGAGGTCGTCGCGTCCTGGACCGTGCTATCCGATCAGGAATCGAACCAAGGCAGTGGAGTATGTCGCGCGTTCGTGGACTCTTCGCGGTCTGGCCGTCGGACGGCGAAGATGAGCGTGACGACCGAGGCTCGGACTCCCGTCGGCGATCTGACGGCGGAGATCGACGTCGATGGCGCGGGCGCTGACTGGCGACAGTCGCAGTGGCGGATATCGGCTCCGAGACTCGCCTGGACCCGAGACGGCCGCCCGGTGGATCTCAGCGGAACCGCCGCGGAAGTCCGCCTGGACGGGCCCGTTGTCCAACTGACGTCCCTGCGCGTGCCGGGGGTGGACGTGGCGAACGCCAGGGCGCAGTTCAATTCGAGCACGTATCATTGGTCTGCGAATCTGGCCGCAGAGGGTCTGAGGCAACTGGAATCTTGGGGGGTGAAGACGCTGGGTCTCCAGGTGGACGCAGAGGGCGACGACCGCACAGCGCGCATCCGGGATCTTCGTGTCACGCAAGGCCCGCGGATCGTCACAGCCCGAGGCGATCTGCATTTCGCCGAGTGGGAGCTCGAGAACGTCCGCCTCACCGCCGATTGGCCCGCGGATGGGACTGCTGACGCGGCGCCTCAACCCGCGCACTCGTTCGGCCAGTGGCGTTTGGAGGGCGATCTTGCCGGGCGAATTCAGCCGCTGGCCGTCGAGCTGCACGGCCGGATGACGGGACGGAACGTCGTTGTGGGGAAACAGACGGTGGAGCGGGTGACAATCCCCGTGCGGGCCGCAATGAACCCGCGAGAGGTGCACGCGACAGCGGACACAGTGGACTTGTTCGACGGCTCCTGGCTCGTGAGTGGCCGGCACGACTTGTCGTCGGAGCGGACGGAGATTGCCGTGACGGTCGATGGTCTCTCGCTGGAATCGGTCGCGGCGATGGCGGGTCTGCCGCGCGTCTCCAAGGGTCGGATGCACGCCCAGATCCGGTTGACCGTGCAGGACTTCGACCTGGGATCGGTGGCGGCCGCCGGCAGTTGGAATGCCGAGAACATCGAGGCTTCTCCCTGGCATATCCCCCGAGCACAAGGCGGAGTCCACTTCTCGAACGGCCTGGCCCGATTCGACGAGATTGTCCTGGAGCAGGAAGGCGGACGGATCCAGGCCCGCGCCGAATTGCGGCTGGATGATCGGGAGTTCATCGATGTCGAGGTGTCGTCGCGCCGGTGGCACACTCCTCTGGCGGGGGATCGGCTGTCGCTCCAGGCCGATGGCACCGCCCGTCTGCGCCTGAACACGGTCAAACACACGGTTGACGGCGAAGCTGACCTGTCCGGTCAAATGCTGTGGGAAGGGCAGCCGTTGGCCCGGATTCTCACGGTCGCGCTCATGCGAGGGCAGGCCGTGGAGGTTCGGGAATTCCGCGCCGAGACGCTCGGCGGCGCCGTGACGGGTCGGACCACGATTCCGCTGCACGACTGGAGGAGCAGCACTGCGGCGCTCAGTTGGCAGGGGCTCCAGCCCGCGCTCCTGCGCGAGTGGGCCCCTCCTCTTGGACGCTTCGAGGGCGTGCTCTCCGGCTCGCTCGATGTGGGGCAAGCCCCTCCGGAGACCCGTCCGCCGGAATCTCTGCAGTTCGTGCTGGATGCGCGCGCCGAACGCGGCAGCTTCGGCTTGGGCCATATCGATTCCTGCCGACTCGTCGGCTTTCTCGGGGATCGGCGACTGCTGATTGACGAAGCCAACCTCCGAATTCTGGACGGCCAATTGAAGGCGAAGACTCGCATCAGCGCCCATGCCGGCGGACACTATGCCTCCTTCGCACTCGACTTCAACGATCTGTCCCTCGATCAATTGGTCCGTGTGATCGATCCCAACGCGGGCGAGTATCCGGGCAGTCTCGCGGGCAGCGGCACGGTCCTCGCCTCGTCCGAAGGGCGTTCTCTGGGCGGTGAAGTCCGGCTTCGTCTGACGGAGTCGGACCTGGTCGGCAACGGAGTTGTTCAGGGCCTCTACAACGCTCTCAATCTGAAGTTGGGCGGGCGGGAACCGATCGGGGCAGGTGAAATGATCGTTCGGCTCGACGGCTCTTCCGCGGTGATTCCGAGTTTCGTGTACTTCAATCGGGGGGTTGAGATCCGCGGCGCCGGCACGATCAGGGACGTCTACTGCGGGGCGCAGAGTCCCGTCGACGGGTTTGCCGTGGGGTCCACGCGGATTCTCAGGGAGATCCGCCTGCCCGGCGTCAAGGCGCTGGACCAGGTCTTGGCTACGTTTCAAACCGGGGCCGCGTCTGTGAAGATCGCTGGAACCATCGAGAAGACCGAGGTCAAGGTCGTGCCGCTGCCCGAAGTGCTCGGCCCCTTTCGCAGCCTCCTGTGGAGCCAGCTTCGAAGGTAACAGCGGGCAAGGCGGGGATCGGGCGTCGAGCCAGGCGTCAGGGGAGTCCCGAGGGGGCTTCCACGGACAGCCTGAATGTGCCTTGACAACTCCGCCGGACTCGGGCAATATGACGGTAGGAATTGACGATGGAGGATCGAAGAAGCCGCACGAGGCCGAAGGGAAGGCTTCGTGTGCCCGATGCTCTGTGGCTGAAGAAGGCGGTGAATAATGCGGACGGCTATCTCGCTCTGGCTGAGGGATACGGGGGGGATACGGGGGACAACTACCGTTTTTTGTGGTTGACATACGGCGGGGTGGGGCTGTAGAGTGGCGTCATGTCCAGAATGGCCCGAGCTATCGCCGTGGGATGTGCCCACCACATCACGCAACGCGGGAACAACCGCGAGGATGTCTTCCTGGTCGATGACGACCGGCGGGTGTACTTGCAGATCCTCCAGGAGCAGGCGGGCAAGTACGGCCTGGAGATCCTGGGCTACTGCCTGATGACCAACCACGTGCACGTCGTCGCGATCCCCCGCGCGGAGGATTCCCTGGCGAAGGGGATCGGGCGGACCCACGTCCTCTACAGCCAGTACATCAACCGGTTTCACAAGCGGTCCGGCCACCTGTGGCAGGGTCGTTTCCATTCCTGTGCCCTCGACCGGCGGCGCCTCTGGGTGGCGATGAAGTACATCGAGATGAATCCCGTTCGGGCGAGGCTGTGCCGGCGGGCGTGGACGTACGAGTGGTCCAGTGCGGCGGCGCATACGGACGAGAGGGCCGCGTCCGATCTGCTGAACCTCGCGTGGTGGTACAAGCAGTTCTCCGCAGAGGGCTGGCGCAAGGAGTTGGCGGAGGGACTGACGGAGGACGAGGTGGCGAGGATTCGGCTGCGGACGCACACGGGCAGGCCGCTGGGCAGCGACGGGTTCGTGAGCAAGCTGGAGACCCTGCTGGGCCGGCGGGTCCGGGCGTTGCCGGTGGGCCGGCCGCGGAAGGAGCCGACGAAAGCGGGGCGACGCCACGTCCGGAGGAGGTAACTGGGGGGCGGAACTGTTCGTGTCAGCGGATGAGAGACAGGTTCTTGCGGCGAAGAAGGCGGGTTTGCGGACCCGGCTTGCCTGATGAGTTTCGACAGACAAGTTCGGGCTCATCCGGTTTTCGCGTGCCTCGGCGGTTCTTGGGGACCTGTCCCCAAACCCCTAAGAAGGTGTTTTGAAAGTCTCAAGGGATGCCTTTCTGTTGTCCGATAACTCACTGTAAAGGACATCGGATCGGAAAGGATTCCCGATGAGTGAGAAAGTCTATCCCAGTGACATGAGCGACGCGCAG
>Ga0209200_1003674_pt1 | contig 13033 bp, 8 predicted proteins | sample AD_UKC033_MetaG_FD_184406 | JGI IMG/M metagenome (GOLD analysis project Ga0209200, IMG submission 184406) | Active sludge microbial communities of municipal wastewater-treating anaerobic digesters from USA - AD_UKC033_MetaG (SPAdes) (version 2) | ecosystem: Engineered > Bioreactor > Anaerobic >...
CAGGAAGCGGCCCTTGCCGCGCACGAAGCTGCCGACGTGCATGGTCGGGGTGCCTGCGGGCGCGTCCTCGGTGCACGGCCACTGCAGGCTGCCAAAACGCTCGAGCTTCTCGTAGCTGACACCGCGGAAGGTCGGCGTCAGCCGCGCGATCTCATCCATGATCTCGGCCGGATGGCCGTAGCGCATCGGGTAGCCGAGCGCGTTGGCCAGCGCCTGGGTCACCTGCCAGTCGGCCATGCCGCCGAGCGGCGGCATCACCTGGCGCACCGGCGAGATGCGCCGCTCGGAATTCGTGAAGGTGCCGTCCTTCTCGAGGAAGCTCGAGCCGGGCAGGAAGACGTGGGCGTAGTGCGCCGTCTCGTTGAGGAAGAGGTCCTGGACGATGACGCATTCCATCGCCTGCAGCGCCGCGGCGACGTGCTGCGAGTTGGGGTCGGACTGGACGATATCCTCGCCCTGGATGTAGAGGGCGCGCAAGGCGCCCTCGTGCGCCGCCTCCAGCATGTTGGGCAGGCGCAGTCCCGGCTCGGGATCGAGCGCGGCGCCCCACTCGGCCTCGAAGGCGGCGCGCACCGCGTCGTCGCCGACGTGGCGGTAGCCGGTAAACTCGTGCGGGAAGGAGCCCATGTCGCCGGCGCCCTGCACGTTGTTCTGGCCGCGCAGCGGATTGACGCCGACGCCCTCGCGGCCGATGTTGCCGGTGGCCATGGCCAGCGCGGCGATGGCCATGACGGCGGTCGAGCCCTGGCTGTGCTCGGTGACGCCGAGGCCGTAGTAGATCGCCGCGTTGCCGGCCTGCGCATAGAGGCGCGCGGCGCCGCGCACCGCCTCGGCCGGCACGCCGCTGACGGCGGCCATCGCCTCGGGCGAGTTCTCCGGCCGGGCGACGAAGTCGCGCCAGGCCTCGAAGGAGTCGATCTCGCAGCGTTCGCGCACGAAGCCCTCGTCGACCAGCCCTTCGGTGACGATGACGTGGGCCAGCGCGTTGAGTACGGCGACGTTGGTGCCGGGCCGCAGCTTGAGGTGCCAGTCCGCCGCGATATGCGGCGAGCGCGCCAGCTCGATGCCGCGCGGATCGATGACGATCAGCCTGGCGCCCTGGCGCAGGCGCTGCTTCAGGCGCGAGGCGAACACCGGATGGGCGGCCGTCGAATTGGCGCCGATCAGCATCACCACGTCGGCATGCGCGATGGAATCGAAGGCCTGGGTGCCGGCCGCCTCGCCCAGCGTCTGCTTGAGGCCGTAGCCGGTCGGCGAGTGGCAGACGCGGGCGCAGGTGTCGACGTTGTTGGTGCCGAGCGCCGCCCGCATCAGCTTCTGCACCAGATAGGTTTCCTCGTTGGTGCAGCGCGAGGAGGTGATGCCGCCGACGGCATTGCGGCCGTGTTTCGCCTGGATGCGGCGCAACTCGCTGGCGGCGCGATTCAGGGCCTCCTCCCAGCTCACTTCGCGCCACGGCTCGCCGATGCCGGCGCGGATCATCGGCTTCGCGATGCGGTCGCGGTGGGTGGCGTAGCCCCAGGCGAAGCGGCCCTTGACGCAGGCGTGGCCGCGGTTGGCGCCGCCCGCCTCGTGCGGCACGATGCGCACGATCTCGCTGCCCTGGGTCTCCACCTTGAGCGCGCAACCGACGCCGCAGTAGGCGCAGGTGGTGACGGTGCTGCCGTGCGCCTGGCCGCGCGCGATGAGGGACTTTTCCATCAGCGAGCCGGTCGGGCAGGCGGCGACGCAGGCGCCGCAGGAGACGCACTCGGATTCGAGGTAGGGCTGGTCCTCGCCGGCCACCATGCGCGAAGCGAAGCCGCGGCCGGCGATGGTCAGGGCGAACGTGCCCTGGATGTCGTCGCAGGCGCGCACGCAGCGCGTGCACACGATGCATTTGGCCGGGTCGTAGGCGAAGTAGGGATTCGACGCGTCCGCCGGCCGCCGGCTGGCGGCGTCGTGGTGGTTGGCGCCCGCCCCGTAGCGCACCTCGCGCAGGCCGACCCTGCCGGCGGCGGTCTGCAGCTCGCAGTTGCCGTTGGCCGGGCAGGTGAGGCAGTCGAGCGGATGGTCGGAGACATACAGCTCCATGACGCCGCGGCGCAGCTCGGCCAGCTTCTCCGACTGCGTGCGCACCACCATGCCGGCTTCCGCCGGCGTCGTGCAGGAAGCCGGATAGCCGCGCCGGCCCTCGATCTCGACGAGGCACAGGCGGCAGGAGCCGAAGGGCTTGAGGCTGTCGCTGGCGCACAGCTTGGGGATGGAATTGCCCATCTCGCTGGCGGCGCGCATCAGCGAAGTGCCGGCCGGCACGGTGACGCTGCGGCCGTCGATGGTGAGCGTCACCCGTTCCGCCGAGGTGCTGGCGGGCGTGCCGTGGTCGATGTCGCAGATCTGCTTCATGGCGCGTGGTCCTGTGATCCGATGCCGAAGTCTTCGGGAAAATGCCTGAGCGCGGAGAGGACGGGATAGGGCGTCATGCCGCCGAGCGCGCAGGCCGAGCCGTGCAGCAGGGTGTCGCAGAGCGAGTCGAGCAGGGCGAGCTGCGCCTCGCGGTCGCGGTTGGCGGCGACACGGTCGAGCACCTCGACGCCGCGCGTCGAGCCGATGCGGCAGGGCGTGCACTTGCCGCAGGATTCCTCGGCGCAGAATTCCATGGCATGGCGCGCCATCCGCAGCATGTCGACGCCGTCGTCGAAGACGACGATGCCGCCGTGGCCGAGCATGGCGCCGATCTCGCCATAGCGCTCGTAGTCGAGCGGCACGTCGAACTGCGCGGGCGGTATCCAGGCGCCGAGCGGGCCGCCGACCTGCACGGCGCGGATCGGTCGGCCGCTCAGCGTGCCGCCGCCGAAGTCGTGCAGCAGTTCGTTGAGCGTCACGCCGAAGGCCTTCTCCACCAGCCCGCCGTGGCGGATGTTGCCGGCGAGCTGGAAGGGCAGGGTGCCGCGCGAGCGGCCCATGCCGTAGTCGCGGTAGTACGCCGCGCCGCGCTCGAGGATCAGCGGCACCGCGGCCAGCGTCATGACGTTGTTTACCGCCGTCGGCCGGCCGAACAGCCCCGCCAGCGCCGGCAGCGGCGGCTTGGCGCGCACGATGCCGCGCCGTCCTTCCAGGCTTTCCAGCAGCGCGGTCTCCTCGCCGCAGATGTAGGCCCCGGCGCCGAGGCGCAACTCGATGTCGAAAGCGCGGCCCGAGCCGCCGACGTCGGCGCCGAGCCAGCCCGCCTCGCGCGCCTTGGCGATGGCGGCGGCCAGGATGCGCGCCGCCTGAGGGTATTCCGAGCGCAGGTAGATATAGCCTTGTGTCGCCCCGACGGCGAGGCCGGCGATGGCCATGCCCTCGATCAGGCAGAAGGGGTCGCCCTCCATCAGCATGCGGTCGGAGAAGGTGCCCGAGTCGCCTTCGTCGGCGTTGCAAACGATGTATTTTTGCTTCGCCCCGGCGCCGCGCACCGTTTCCCACTTGGTGCCGGCGGGGAAGGCGGCGCCGCCGCGCCCGCGCAGGCCGGAGTCGGTGACTTCGCGCACGATGGCGGCCGGCGCCAGCGCGAGCGCGTTCTCCAGTCCGCGCCAGCCGCCGTGGGCGCGGTAGTCGTCGAGGCTGAGCGGATCGGTGAGGCCGACGCGGGCGAAGGTCAGCCGCTCCTGCCGGGCGAGATAGGCAATGTCCTGCGTCGGCCCGAGCGCCAGAGCGTGCGCGCCGCCGGCGAGGAAACCGGCCTCGAAAAGCGAGGCGACGTCCCGCGGCGCCACCGGGCCGTAGGCGAGGCGCTGTCCGCCGGCCTCGACTTCCACCAGCGGCTCGAGCCAGAAGAGGCCGCGCGAGCCGTTGCGAACGATTTCCACGGCGGCGCCGCGCTGCTTCGCCTCGGCGGCGATGGCCTGCGCGACGCGCTCGGCGCCGAGCGCCAGCGCGCTGGTGTCGAGTGAAACGAAGACGCGGCTCATGGCGCGCTCCGCAGCTCGGCGAGCAGCTCGTCGAAGCGGCGCGCGTCGACGCGGCCGACGATTTCGTCGTCCACCCGCAGCGAGGGGCCGCAGGCGCAGTTGCCCAGGCAATACACCGGCTCGAGCGTGACGCTGCCGTCGGCGCTGGTTGCGTGGAAGCCGCAGCCGAGCGCCCGCCGGGCGTGCGCCTCGATCTCGAGCGCGCCGACCGCCTGGCAGGCTTCGGCGCGGCAGATCTGCACGACGTGGCGGCCCGGCGCGTGGCTGCGGAAATGGCGATAGAAGCCGATCACGCCATGCACCTCGGCGCGCGACAGGTTCAGCGCCGCGGCGATCAGTGGCACCGCCTCGTCAGGGATGCAGCGGAATTCGTCCTGGATGGCGTGCAGCAGCGGCAGCAGTGCGCCGGGTAGCGCGGCGTGCGCTTGCGCCAGGGCGGCGATGCGCGCGTCGGGCGCATCCGGTGGGCGGGGTGACGATGCGGACAAGCGTGTCTCCTTTCGGCGGCCGGATTCCGGGCGGGAACCGGCGGTACGAACCTGCTTGCCACTAAACCCGAAAAACCCGCGATTGACAAGCTGGGGAGATTACGTAGCGGCCGTTGCCGCAACGGGCGTGGCCGGGAGGATCAGTTGCAGCGCGCGTTGGCCGTTTTCACGGTGCATTTGGCCGCCGCCTCCGGTGCGGCGGCGGCGGACAGCGGCTGCAGGGGCATCGCCTGCGGCCAGTCGGCGGGGCGCAGCGCCTGCATGATGACCTCGCCGGATTCCTCGCGCAGCGGCTTGAAGCCGAGGCGTTCCGCCAGTTTCAGCATGGGGCGGTTGTCGTGCAGGCTGGAGAGCTGGATGCGCTTCAGGCCGCGCGACCAGCCGTGGCGCAGCAGGTAGTCGAGCAGCGCGCGGCCGACGCCCTTGTGATGAAGCTGGTTGGAAACGGCGATGCCGAGTTCGGCGCAGGAAAGCGAACCCGGCCGGTTCTCCGCGCACATCTCGCTGCCGGGAATGGCGGAGAGCTCGGCCACGCCGACCAGGCGCTCGCCGTAGAAGGCGCCGAAGACGACACAGCCGTTGTCGAAGCGCATCTGCGCCACGTAGGCATGCACTGTCATCGGCGTCATGGTGCGGAAGAAGCGCCAGTAGAGCGAGATGTCGTCCATCTCCTCGAGGAAGAAGCGCTCGATTGCCTCGCGCTCGCCGGCGGCGAGGGTGCGGATGCTGATCGGCGGCGAGACGTTTTCGCTCATGGCTGTGGCGGAATGGGGACGCGCCAACTCTAAGGCCTTTTGCGCGGACTGAAAAGGGCCGCTCAGCGGTGGCGCGAGCCGGAATGATGCCGGGCGGCATTGCTGCGCGCGGGCGCGCCGCGCTGCGGCGGCTGGCCCGGCCGGGGCAACGCGGCCTTGGCCGGCTTGTTGCCCGGGCGCTGGCCCCGCTGCGGCTGGCCGCCGCGCTGGCCCGGGCGTTGTCCTTGCGCGCGCTGGCCGTTCTCGATCGGTTCCGGGCGGATGCTCGGGTCGGGTTCGAAGCCGGGCAGCACGATCTTCTCGATCGGCTTCTTCAGCAGGCGCTCGATGTCGCGCAGCAGGCCGTGCTCGTCCACGCAGACCAGCGACACGGCATGGCCGCTGGCGCCGGCGCGGCCGGTGCGGCCGATGCGGTGCACGTAATCCTCCGGCACGTTGGGCAGCTCGAAGTTCACCACGTGCGGCAGCTGGTCGATGTCCAGGCCGCGCGCGGCGATGTCGGTGGCGACCAGCACGTTCAATTTCAGGCTCTTGAAGTCGGCCAGCGCACGCGTGCGCGCGTTCTGGCTCTTGTTGCCGTGGATCGCCGCCGCGCTGATGCCGGCCTTGTCGAGCTTCTCGGCCAGGGTGTTGGCGCCGTGCTTGGTGCGCGTGAACACCAGCACCTGGTGCCAGTGGTGGTCGTCGATGAGCTTGATCAGCAGCTCGCGCTTGCGCGCCTTGTCGACGGGATAGACGCGCTGGCTGACCAGGTCGGCGGTGGCGTTGCGCGGCGCCACCTCGACCAGCTGCGGGTCGCGCAGCAGGCCGTTGGCGAGGCCGCGGATCTCGTCGGAGAAGGTGGCGGAGAAGAGCAGCGTCTGCTTCTGCTGCGGCACCAGCGCGAGAACCTTCCTGATGTCGTGGATGAAGCCCATGTCGAGCATGCGGTCGGCCTCGTCCAGCACGAGGATCTCGACGGCGGAGAGGTCGGCGGTCTTCTGGCCGACGTGGTCGAGCAGGCGGCCCGGGGTCGCCACCAGGATGTCGACGCCGCCCTTCAGCGCCTTGATCTGCGGGCCCATGCCGACGCCGCCGAAGATCAGCGTCGACTTCAGCGGCAGAAAATGGCCGTAGGTGCGCACGCTCTCCTCGACCTGGGCGGCGAGTTCGCGCGTCGGCGTCAGCACCAGCACGCGCGGCTTGCCGCGCTGCGCTGCCTGCCGCGTGCTCAGCAGCTGCAGGATGGGCAGGGTGAAGCCGGCGGTCTTGCCGGTGCCGGTCTGGGCGGCGGCCATCAGGTCGCGGCCGGCGAGCACGACGGGAATCGCCTTGGCCTGGATCGGCGTCGGCTCGGTGTAGCCTTCTTCGGCGATGGCGCGAAGGATTTCGGCGCGCAGGCCGAGTTCGGTGAATTGCATGTTGTAGTACCTGGATCTGCCTCGCCGTGGCGGCGATCAGTCTGGGCGGGATCTCGTTGGGGGATAGGACGCGAAGAGAACTGCGCGGCGCGCGGCAGACAGACTGATGGAAGGCCAGCGCGGCGCGCAGTGTAGCAGCTTCGCGTCGTTTGCGCCGGATTATTTCGGCGGGGCGAGCACGCGCAGCGCGCGCGGCAGGATCGAGAAGCGCACCGGCGCGTGGCCGATCAGCTCGCCGTCGGCCTCCACCGGCAGCGGGCCGGCGTCTACCCGCGCCGCCGCCTCGCGCAGCGCGATCACCTTCGGGTGCTCGAGCAGGGTGCCGTCGAACAGCTTGCGCAGGCTCATCAACACCTCCCAGCGCGACAGCGCCTGCACCAGCGTGATGTCGAAGAGGCCGTCGTCGGCCTCGGCGCGCGGCGCCACGTTCATGCCGTTGCCGCAGTAGCGGCCGATGGCGAAGAACAGCACGAAGGCGCGGGCGTCGATCTTGCGCTCGGCAAAAGTCAGTCCCAGCGGCACGGCGTCGTAGGAGAGCAGGCCCTTGGCCAGGCCGACGAGATAGGCCAGCGGTCCCAGCGTGCGGTCGGGCAGGGACGCGACGACATGGGCGTCGAAGCCGAGGCCGGCGACGTTGACGAAGTGCCGCGTGGCCCCGCCGCCGGGTAGCCCCAAGGCGGGGCCGGCCACGCTTTGCGAGCGAAGCGAGCCGGCGTCACCCCCTTCCCGGGGAAGGGGGGCGGGAGGTAGGCCTTTGGCTTCGTGGTCGAAGGTCGCCACGCCGGCGTCGTGCAGGCGGTGCGTGCCGCTGGCCATCAGCGCGGCGACCTCGGCGTAGTCCTTCGGCAGGCGCAGGCCGCGCGCCCAGTCGTTGCCGGTGCCGATCGGCATGACGCCGAGCAGGACTTCGTCGGTCGGCGCGGCAGGCTGTCGGAAGATGCCATTGGCGCACTCGTTCACCGTGCCGTCGCCGCCGATGGCGAGGACGCGCCGGCAGCCGCGCTCGACGGCGCGCGCGACGAGTTCAACGGCGTGCCCCGGGCGCTCGCTGACCGTGAAGTCGTAATCGATGCCATGCCGGCGCAGCACGGCCTCGATTTCATGCCGATGGTGCATGGCCCGGCCCTGGCCGGAGATGGGGTTGGCGACGACGAGCCAGCGGTTTGGCATGGGAGTAGTATGTGGGTGCTCTATGCGTCGCACGGAACAATAACGCAAAGGAGGCCGCCATGCGCATCACCCAGAACCGGTGTCGCGGACTGATCCTGCTGCTGTTGCTCTGCCTGAGTCCCATTCCGGTATCCGCCAGCGGGTTTTCCGACAAGTTCGCCGAGAAAATCACGAAGGACAACCACGCCCAGGAACAAATCAAGAATGTCTTCGACACCGTCGAGGCCGAGGTGGAAAGCTGGGCCTCCAAGGGCGAGACCACCCGCGGGGCGAGCGGCCCGATCATGCAACTGCTCTACGGCAGTGACACCCTGATCTGCAGCAGCTGGATCATCGCCTTCCGCCAGGAACTCCAGCGCCTGATCGTCAGCGACTATCTGGATCCCCCGCTCGGCCTGATCCGCGGCATGCAGGATCTCCTGAGCAGGGTCGAACGCGCCTGCCAGGGCGTGCTGCAGCCCGGCATGCCCGCCAGCGTGACCACGCCCGGGGCCGGTGCCGCGGCCACCCCCGAGACGGCACCTGCCCCCACTCCGCCTGCCGGACAACCCTTCACGCCGCGGCCGGGCTGGAGCATCAACGACGAGATCTGCGCCCGCAAGTGCTCGGCCGAAAGCGCGGCGGTGCAGCGGGCGGACTGGCGCAAGTACGACGCCGAAAGCGCCGAGAAGAACGCCCGTGAGAGGCTGGCAGCGGCGGAAAGAGAACTGGCCTCGGAGCGGGAAAATCTCGCGCGTGCCGAGGCCCGCCTCGAGGCCGCGCGGACCAACCTCGACCGTCGCGAAGCGTTTTCCAAGCAGCTGCCCAGCCTGACCAAGGCCGACCAGGATGCCATGACCGAGGCGCGCGCCAACGCCGCCGCTGCCGAGCGCGAGCTGTCGATCGTTCGCAACCGCGTTGCTTCGAAGCAGGCCGACGCAACATCCGCGCGTGGCGCGCTCGACAGGGCGGCCGCCGACCGGGCGCGCGCCGAGCAGGAAGTCGCCAATGCGCGGGCGGCGCTCGACCGCTGCCTGCGCGATTGCTATCGCCAGGCGCAGGGCGATGGGCAGAAATCCGAGCGGCTGGGCGATAAGTCCGCGGACAAGACGAAGCAGGTGCAGGACAAGGACACACGCACGGTGCGCAAGGACGGCGATCCACCCGTGAAGCAGGGCCAGGAAGGCAAGCAGGTGCCCGACAAGCAGCCACCCGCAGGAGCCGACCTGCGGCTGCCGCCGATGAAGGACAAGGGTGGCGGCGGCATGCAGCAGATCGATCCGCCGCCGCCGCGGGAAAGCATCCTCGATTCCCTCGACGACACGACGGGTCATCGCGGCCGGACGGCCGGCGCCGCCTGCCCCGATTGCAGCGCCCTGGCCGCGCGCATAGCCGAGCGCGAGGAGGAGCTGAACAAATTGAAGGCCGAACTCGAGAGGCAGCGCCGGGCCTATTCGGATGTGACCTTGCGTGGGGAGGACCGTCGTGTCATGGATGATCCCGATGGAAATGCAAGTCGACTGGCGTCCAGAATGCATGCGGAGCGCCAGGCGGAAATCGCCAGGCTGGCGCGGGCTGTGGAAGCGCAGGAGCGCGAGCTGGACGGGCTGCGCCGTCAGATCGAGGAATGCAACAAGCGCTGCCAGCCTGCGCAGGAGGGCCGGAGTGGCACGGGAGCCTTGCCCGGAACCTCAGTGTCGGAGGCGCACTTGTTTCGCTGCCCGGCTTGCAACCACATGGGCCGCCGGCAGGGCGAGCTGGAGCGCGAGCGCAAGGCGAAGGAAGCCGAGCGCGAGCGGCTGTCGCGCGAGGCGCAGGAAATCTCCGGCCGCGCCATCGAAGGCAAGGCGCAGGCCGGCGACGGTTCCCGGTTGCAGGAGCGGCGCCGCGCCATCGAGCGGCTGAGCAACGAGATCGATGCGCTGAATCGCGAGACGGAGCGCCTGGATAGGGAGATGCGCGAATGCGAGCGCTCGGCCTGTCCGCCGCCCAAGCCGGACGGCAGGAAGGAGGCGGCGATCCAGAAGGACTCTTCGATCATTCCCGCCGGAGGGCAGGGCTGCTCCTTCCCGGCCGTCAAGCCGGTCACCATCGGCCCGCGCGAGAAATTCGGCTACGGCGACGAGCAGAAGGCGGGCGAAGTCGGCAAGGCGGCACTGAGCATCCTCGGCGGTTTCCTCGGCGGGGGACGCGGCGGTGGGGGCGGCGGAGGTGGCGGTCCCTTCCAGGGCGGGCCGTCGGGCGGCGACAAGCCGCGGCTGGCCGACGACCCGATCCGCGACAAGCAGACCTTCACCGATGCGGCCACCGGCACCGCGATCAAGGTCGGCGGCCAGTACCGGCCGGATGGCAGGCTGCTGGTGAGCGTGGACGTCGACAAGGCCGAGGACAAGGGCGTGGTGCATCACGCGACGCTGGAGCGCCTGGTGCCGCAGCCGGACGGCAGTTGCAAGACGCAGGTGGCCGAGCCGACCGAATGGCTGCACTACGAGATCTGGGAGGACTGGTGGGCGAAGATCCGCATCCAGCGCTACGAGAGCGTGGACGGCGGGCCGTGGCGCAAGACGCACGACACCGGCTGGCGCGACTGGGGCAGCGGCTCGCGCCTGATCGAGAGCGGCACGCTATCCGCCGACCAGATCCCGCGCACGGCCTGGGGCTCGATGGGCGCCGACCGCGCCTTCGGCGGGCCGCGCTCGGCCGGCGCGCTGTTCGATCCGGGCAAGCCGCTGGTGACGGGCCAGCCGGCGCCGGAGCGGCTGGTGGTGCATGTCACCCGGCCGGGCCAGGATCCGGTGACGACGGTGCCGTTTACGCTGTATCCGACCTACGCGAACGACGGAAAAGTCAGTTACGCCAACACGGCGCCGGAGTTCGACAAGTGGTTGAAGGAGAGCGGCAAGCCGAAACCCGGAGAGATCGACAAGATGCTCAAGGACCCGCCGCCCAGTCTGGGCGGCAGGGGGAATTACAATCCCGCGCCGAGCCCGCCGCGCCCCGGCGAGCGCCTCGAATAGCCGGCCCGGGCGGCGGGGAATGCGTCCGATATAATCGGCGCATTCCCTATCCGGCCGCAGACATGAAATACCGCGACCTGCGCGACTTCATCGCGCAACTCGAGAAGCTCGGCGAACTGAAGCGCGTCGCCGCCGAGGTCGATCCGCACCTGGAAATGACCGAGGTCTGCGACCGCGTGCTGCGCGCCGGCGGGCCGGCGCTGCTGTTCGAGAAGCCGAAGGGGCACGCCATCCCGGTGCTCGGCAACCTGTTCGGCACGTCGCACCGCGTCGCGCTGGGCATGGGCGCGGAATCGCTCGCCGCCCTGCGCGAAGTCGGCACCCTGCTCGCCACGCTGAAGGAGCCCGAGCCGCCGCACGGCCTGCGCGATGCCTGGGACAGGCTGCCGCTGCTGAAGCAGGTGCTCAACATGGCGCCGAAGGAAGTCTCCTCCGCGCCCTGCCAGGAGGTGGTGTGGGAAGGCCAGGACGTCGACCTGTCGCGCCTGCCCATCCAGACCTGCTGGCCGGGCGACGTGGCGCCGCTCATCACCTGGGGCCTGACCGTCACGCGCGGCCCGCTGAAGAGCCGCCAGAACCTCGGCATCTATCGCCAGCAGCCGATCGCGCCGAACAAGGTCATCATGCGCTGGCTGCCGCATCGCGGCGGTGCGCTGGATTTCCGCGACCACACGCTCAAGCATCCGGGCGAACCGTTCCCCGTCGCGGTGGCGCTCGGCGCCGATCCGGCCACCCTCCTCGGCGCGGTGACGCCGGTGCCGGACACGCTCTCCGAATACCAGTTCGCGGGACTGCTGCGCGGCGCCAAGACGGAAGTCGTGAAGTGCCTCGGCGCCGATCTGCAGGTGCCGGCATCGAGCGAGATCGTGCTGGAGGGCGTCATTCACCCGAATGAAACCGCGGTCGAAGGCCCCTTCGGCGACCACACCGGCTACTACAACGAGCAGGCCGAGTTCCCGGTGTTCACGATCGAGCGCATGACGATGCGGCGCGAGCCGATCTACCACAGCACCTACACCGGCAAGCCGCCCGACGAACCGGCCATGCTCGGCGTGGCGCTGAACGAGGTCTTCGTGCCGCTGCTGCAGAAGCAGTTCCCGGAGATCGCCGACTTCTACCTGCCGCCGGAAGGATGCTCCTACCGCCTGGCGGTGGCGAGCATGAAAAAGCAGTACCCGGGCCACGCCAAGCGCGTGATGTTCGGCATCTGGAGCTTCCTGCGCCAGTTCATGTACACCAAGTTCATCGTCGTCGTCGACGACGACATCGACGTGCGCGACTGGAAGGAAGTCGTGTGGGCGCTGACCACGCGCGTCGACGCCGCGCGCGACACGCTGATCGCGCAAAACACGCCGATCGACTACCTCGACTTCGCCTCGCCGGTGGCGGGGCTGGGCAGCAAGATGGGCATCGACGCGACGAACAAGTGGCCGGGCGAGACGGCGCGCGAGTGGGGCCGCGCCATCGCCATGGACGAATCGGTGAAGCGGCGCGTGGATGAATTGTGGAAGGAACTCGGGCTGTGACCGACATCGACCACGCCACCGGACTGGCGCGGCCGCCGCAGGGCCTGGTGACGCTGACGCACGCCATCTACGGCCTGCACGCCTTCAGCGCGCTGACGGGACTGCTTGGCGCGGCCTTCGTCGTCACCGCCTTCCTCACCGGCTGGCCCTCGCTCATCGCCGTCGTCCTCAACTACGTGAAGCGCGGCGAGACGCGCGGCACCTATCTCGAGTCGCACTTTCGCTGGCAGATCCGCACCTTCTGGTTCGCCCTGCTGTGGGTGGTCCTCGCCGTGCTGGCGGGACTGACTTTCATCGGCCTGCCGCTGGCCTGGGTCATCGCCTTGCTGTCCGGCCTGTGGGTGCTCTACCGCATCGCGCGCGGCTGGCTGCGCCTGGTGTCGGAGAAAGGCATGCCGCAATGAGCGCCATGCGCCGGGCTGCCCGAAGGAGGGCGCAATTAACGCCATGGAGCCGCGCAGCGGCGAACGACTGTCACCCCCTTCCTCGGGAAGGGGGCGGGGGGAAGGTGTCCCAGTGAGCGGGGAAAGGGCCGGCGGCGAACGCTTCTGCCTCTACGACTCGGCCGCCGTCGAGGCGGTGCTCGACCGCATGGCGGCGCAGGCGGCGACCTTCCTCGCCACTGAAGCCGACCCGCTGCTGCTGGGGATACTCCGCCGCGGCCTGCCGCTGGCCGAGAGGCTGCAGGCGCGGCTGAAGGCGAAGCACGGCCTCGACGTGCCGTGCTACGGATTGAAGCTGAAGCGCTATGCCGACGACCTGACCC
>Ga0209200_1003684_pt1 | contig 13015 bp, 5 predicted proteins | sample AD_UKC033_MetaG_FD_184406 | JGI IMG/M metagenome (GOLD analysis project Ga0209200, IMG submission 184406) | Active sludge microbial communities of municipal wastewater-treating anaerobic digesters from USA - AD_UKC033_MetaG (SPAdes) (version 2) | ecosystem: Engineered > Bioreactor > Anaerobic >...
GTCGGGGTTGCCGAGCGGGCCGCGGCACCACACATCGAAAAAAGTGCCGGGGCCGCCGCTGTCATTATAGGCGACCGGATTATCCATGTTGCCCGCCGTCAGCGTGGCGCCACCCGTCCCGAGGATGGTCCAATAGCCAACCCGGCCCGCTACGGTCACTTCTGGAGGAAGGGCACCCACGATGTCATCGTCATTGGGGGCGGTGTCCGTGTGAGTACTCAAGGTGATGCCGGGATTGATCAGAAGGGTGTGATAGTTTACGGCCGTCTCATCCGTGTATGCCGTACATATCAAATTGTTGATTACGGTATCCACAGTCACGATGCTGTTGACGGCGCCGACGAGATTTGTGCTTCCCGTCGGGGTATTGTCGAAAATTGCGTTGTCAATGTCCGTTGGCGGCACGCCGAGATCCCAATTGCCGGGTGTGCTCCAGAGAAAATCTCCGGCGAGGCCATTCCAAGTGAGGTCAACAGCCGACGCCGTGTAGCCGGTGATGCCAAGAATCAACAACGATTTGAATTTTGTGAGGGTTCGATATTTCATAGGTTGAAAATGGATTGGATGGTTCAGGGGTTCAGCTTTCGGGTGAAGTCTAACGTCGGCCTTTGGGTTGGGTAGTCGGCAAAACTGCCGATAGTTTGCCCGACTGTGATTCGCTATTCTTCGGGCTTCAACATGAAGCGACCCTTTGAACCTTTTTCGGATCGTCCAGCCGGAAGGTGCGGCTGGGGCTTCACGCTCATCGAGCTTCTCGTGGTCATTGCCATCATCGCCATTCTGGCGGCGCTGCTCCTGCCGGCTCTGGGGCGGGCCAAGGAAAGTACCCGGCGGACCCAGTGCGCCAGCAACCAGCGCCAGTGCGGCCTGGGCTGGATGATGTACTCAACCGACAACCATGACTGGTATCCCGTCACCCGGGGCTGGGCGGCAACGGGCGGCCAGAAAGGCAACTATTCGGTTGATGCCACGGTGGCTTACAATTTCGGCACCGCCACCGACGCGACCAAACGCCCGTTGAACCAGTATGTGACGGCGCTGGAAGCCTGGCGCTGCCCTTCGGACAAAGGAGACTATCTCTACGGCGCCAAAAACTGCTTCATTGAATACGGCAACAGCTACTGCACGCAACACCACTACGATTCCTGGCGAACCGCCCATCTCACGGCCGATAGCGACCGGAACTATTTGGGGCGCGGCCCCTCCGCGCCGATTAAATCCAGCCAAGTAGCCCGCAGTCCCGCCAACAAGATTGTTCAAGGCGACTGGACTTGGGAGGAGGGCTCCTACGACCCCAACAATCCCAGCGCGTGGTGGCATAACTGGCGCGGTCAGCGGCGGCAGAACATGCTCTTTGCCGACGGACATATCGAGTTCTACCGGTTTCCGCCGGAGATGGCGAATTGGGGCGGAGCGAATCCGCCTCCCGATCCGTCGTATCGCTGGTGGTAACGACAGTACGGGAACAAACAACCACGTTCTCGAAACGCTCCGCCTCTTCGACCCCTCAAGGATACGCCAGCCGGAAAAAGACGCTACCCTCCGCTGGTTCAATGGGAAGCAGCAAGAGGTTGGTGCTCGTGGAATTGGGGACGGTGAACCAGTTGGTGCTGATCCCCACACCCAGGGAGTTGGTCTGACATTCCAGCCGCCAGCCGATTTGATCCGCCGGCCAGGAAAGTTCCAGCGCGTTGCCGGTGACTTGGAACGTCAGGTTGGGGCGGCTGACAATTCGCAGTGTGCCGCTGGTGGCCAGGTCGCTCGTATCCCACGCCAGATCCGAAGGCAACGCGGGCAGAACCAGTTGGGCAAACGTGCCGGCGGAAGCCGCCGCGCTGAACAGCTTGAGCGTGGCGCCATTGGTGGCGGCGGATGCGCCGCCGAGGTTGACAACGGTCAGCGTGCCTCCGCAAACAAGGCTGGTCAGGCCGATCACCTTGTCGCAGGCCAGAGTGTCAAGGTTTACCTCGAAGACACTGCTGCTGATGCCCGAGAGCGCCAGACTGTTGCTAAGGCTCAAGGTTCCGATTCCTGTTCCGGGGGCAAGCGTGCCGTTCACGGTGACTGGACCCAGGATCCGTCCCGTCCCTTCAAGGCCGGCACCGGCAGCAACGGTGACAGGGCCGGGGCCGGTGGCGCTGCCGCTGGCGTTGCCCACGCGCAATGTGCCCAGGCCGACACTCGTACCGCCGGTATAAGTATTCGCTGCATTCAGGGACAGACGACCGGTCCCGAGTTTGGTCAAGCTACCGGCGCCTGCGTTGCCGATGGCGCTCCCGAAAGTCACGTTGTTGAGGCCGGTGTCTATCGCAGCCCCGCCAGTCAGAAAGGTCATGCGGGCTGTGCCGGAGACATCGGATGTGTTTCCCGAACGGTAGCGCAACGTCCCGCCGCCAAACTTCAAGTCATCCACGGCGACAGTTGAGCCGATGGTCAGTGTGCCCCCGTTGGTGAGCACGATGAGGCTGGAACCGTTCGCGCCGCCACTGTTCGCCTCCGAAACGCTGTTGGTCACGATCACGTTGCCGCCGTCAATCTTCAGAGTGCCGCTGCCCGTGCCGGAACCGCTGCCGGCATCTCCCCCGAGCGTCAAGTTGTTAACCAACATCGTTGCGTCGCTGCGCACGTTCACGGTTCCGGTTGCGTTGCCGGCGTTGTTCGCCCCTTGCGCACCAATGGAGAGTGTTGTGACGTCAATAGTGCCCGCCGTGAAGGTCAATGTGCCCGTGCCGTTGCCCTGCCGCGAGGCGGTGCCGCTGCCCATGTTCCGACCCACGATCAGATTGTTCACCAACGCGTCCACCGTGCCGCCGGTCAGGTCCAGCGTTCCGGTGGCCGACCGGGAGTTGCTGGAATTACCGTCGGCCGTACATTCAATGCTGTCTCCGATGCCCACCGTGGTCACGCGACTGACGCCGTCAATGCCGCGCAGCAACAGCGTGGGATTGGAGTCCAGAACGGCCGGTTGGAAGTTCACCGTGCCGGTGCTGCCGCGGTACGCGCCGATCTTCAGGTAATCCAATCGGATGAAATTGGTCACGCCCAACTGCAGCAGCCCATCATCCGCCGTCTGCCCCGAGAAGCCGGTGTGAACGCCGACCATGATCCCGCCGATGGTCCCAATCTGTGGCGTGGCACAAATGATCCTGTTGGTCCTGGCCAGCAGCAGGATGCCGCGTGAGGTGCTGGAGGCTCCAGTCGCATGAGCACCAACGCGGATCACGCCTCCGCCAAAGTTGAAGTTATCCAATCCGGACATGTCCATCGTCATGCTGTGGTCGGGGTTGCCGAGCGGGCCGCGGCACCACACATCGAAAAAAGTGCCGGGGCCGCCGCTGTCATTATAGGCGACCGGATTATCCATGTTGCCCGCCGTCAGCGTGGCGCCGCCCGTCCCGAGGATGGTCCAGTAGCCCATGTCGTCTGCGGTGGTCGCATCTGGAACCGCACCTAAAATGTCATCGTCATTGGGGGCGGTGTCCGTGTGAGTACTCAAGGTGATGCCGGGATTGATCAGGGTTGTGTGGAAGTTGGTCGCAACCGGGTTGCTGAGGGCCTGGTACATCAGGTTGCGAACCTCGGTGGTGGTATCCACAATGTTGTTAGCCACCCCGATGGAGTTCGTAGCGCCTGTATTGTCGAACACAATCTCCGTGACAACAGAGGGCGCTCGAACCGGGGTCCAGTTCGCAGCCATGCTCCAGGCATCACTGGTCGGGGAGTTGCCGGTCCAGACGAGAAGACTGACGGCCTCCACGGTGATCGTCAAAGTCGCCTGCGCGGATTTCAGCGGATAAAGTCCTCCATAGCCTGAATCCTGCACTTGCACGACCAGGTTGAAGGTGTCGCCGATGTGGCCGGCGATCAGCGCGGTGTTGGCCACCGAAATGACTCCAGTTGCGGGATCAATGGTGAACGTGCCGCCGGTGTTGCCCGAGGCGATCTTGTAAGTGAGGGTGTCCAAAGGGCTGTCGCTGGCTGAAACCATGCAGACCTCGGTTCCGGGCGTGGCGGCTTCAAGTACCGAGAATGCGCCGTCAGATACCACCGGGGCGTAATTGATATCCACGGGAGACAGAAACGCGTCGCCGATGATATTCGTTCCGCTCAAGCCGGGGCCGCTCCAGGCCACCTCCAGGTGATCATCGCCTGTGCCTTCCTTGTGCAAGGCCTCGAGGTAATACTTTTGTCCGGCCACGAGTCCGATCGTCGCGGATTTTTGTAAAGGGTATTTGGTCCATTCCTGATAATCGGTATAGCCGGGGACGGAGGCAATGGTGGTGGCGGTGGCGGGATTGGTGGTGTTGCTGAACCGCAACTCACCCGAATCGTCGGAAGCGAGATAGAAGGTGTACGCGCCGCTGGTGGTGGGGGTAAGATAAGCCCGGAGCCGCGCGCCGTAGTTGTTCGCAACATTCCGCACCACGTCGAAGGCGGTCACGCTGCGCAACAGATCCGGCTGCCCGGGAAACGCGCTGCTGCTGGTAAGGTCGCTGACGCTCGTGCCGTCAAGGTCGCTCCACACCTCCTGCCGGGGCGTGGTGGCGGTGATGGCATTCGACGACACGATGTTCACAACAAATAAATTGGTCGTGGACAACGGGGGCGAGCCATCGTCCGTAACGCACAACTGCAGGCTATAGTTTGTCTGCGTTGTGATTTGGAGAAGCCCTTCGTTGGCGACGCGGATGTCGCCCGTGACCGGGTTCAGGGCAAAAAGCCCGGATGGATCGCCACCCACAATGGAGAAGGTGAGGTTGCTGCTATTGACATCGTAGGCTCGAAGGGTGGCCAGTCGAAAACCGGTGAGCGCGCCCCGGTGCAAATTGTAAGGGGCGAGCGAAAAGATGTGCGGCGGATAATTCTGGGCAAACGGCGCCAGATACAGGCCAGGAATGACATTGGTGCCGGAAAGGCCCGGGCCAGTCCAGCCCACCGCGATGCTGTCGCCGCCGTAGCTCTCCTTCATCCGCGCTTCAATGTAATAAGCCTGGCCCGCAGTCAGCGCAATTTGAGCAGAACGCTGACTCGAGTACTTGTTCCACTCGCGCGGGTTGGCCCAGCCGTTGTCGCCGCCGGAAATGGAGGCGATCAGCGACATGCCGGTCGGATTCGTGGTGGCCCCGCTGGTCTTCAGCCAGAGCTGCCCGTTGTTGTCGGTGGCGAGATAAAAACGGTAGTTACCGCTGACGGGTGGAAACAAATATCCGCGCATCAGCACGCCATAATCGTCATCCCGGTCGGTGTCGCCCTCGAACAGGTCAACCGCCTTCTCGAAGGCAGGATCCAGCGGATAGCTCGCTGCCCCGGTCAGATCGGTGATGTAAGGCCCGGGAAGATTCGTATAGACCGTGTAATTGATTGATCCGGGAGTAAAGGGCGTCGGATTTGGCACAACCGTTACCGCAACCAGCGAGGTCGCGGTGAGCGAACCGTCTGACGCGACAACGCTCAAGTTATACAAGCTTTGCTGTGCCGCGTTCAGGTCACCCGCCAGCGTGATCACTCCGGACTGGTTGCCAATGGAAAACATGTTGTTGCTGTTGCCGCCCACAATGGAGTAGGTGAGCATGGTCAACGGGTCCGGGTCCGAACCGGTCACCTGACCGATGGCCAGGCCCGGCGATGAGTGTTCAATTAGATTGGTGCTGAAACCAGTCAACGTGGGCGGCTCATTGACATCAGTAATGGCGACGACCACCCGGCGTTTGATCTCGGTCAGCGCCGGATTTGCGGTATTTGTGATGTTGACGAACAGTTCGAACTGAACGGTCAATTGCGTGTTGGCCGCCAGCGTTTCATAATTGAGAATTGCGCTGTTGGCCACCATCAACTGGCCGGCATGATTCAACGCAAAGGCATTGCCCGTATTGCCGCCCGTGATGGTGTAAACGAGCGGGTTGCCATAGGGATTGTTCGCCGTCACGACCCCGACCAGCGTGCCGTTGGGCGTGTTTTCGGGAACGCTAAATCTGCTGGGCAAGCGGCCGTTGGCCACGGTGCCACTTATCTTGTAATAACCCAGGCTGGCGTAATCGGAAAAGCCATCGGTTGCCGGATCGTTACGACCGGCGCCGGTCACTCGGAAAGTATAAGTGCCCGCCGCCAGCGTCGTGGTCAGGGAAGCCGAAAGCACGTCCTGCGGATTATCCGATGCCAGCACGGCGTTGTTGCTGTCGCAGAGCGTGGCCTGAATTGCCAGATTCGCCCAGGTGTTGCCGCGACACGGGATGGCTTGCAAGGAAACCACGCCGCCGCTCGTGGTGAACTGGAAGGCGTCGGTGTCGCCCGTGCGCTCAATCACGCCTTCGCCTGAAGCGGTGTAATCAGGGTAAAGTTCAAGATACCGCGAGGTCGCAAGCGTGGCCCCCGTGTCGTCCACGCGATAGGCTACGTCGTTGTTGTTGCTGGTGATGACATTCAGGTCGTTCTGTTGGTTGTTGGCGTCGGTATATTCGCCCTTGCTCCACTGGACCACATTGCGGGTGTAACCGCTGCCCATGATGGGTGCCCAGCCCGTGGCGCCGCTGCCGTGACCGTTGTAATACACGGTGCCGCCGGTCTTGCCGTCGTGACTTAGATTGAGGGTGTGCCCTACTTCGTGCGAAGCCGCTTCCGCCGCCGACTTGGTCCCGCTGTTGAACACCCAGCAGGGCGTGTCGCCCGACCAGTTCCACGAGTTGTAGTAGGCCACACCGCCCGCACCCGGCGACGCCGTGGTGGTGGACGTGAAGATGACCCGAATGCGGCTGGTCTCCGGCGCGGCCTGAAAAACTTTCAAATCCGTGGTGACGTTGATGTTGAAAGGAATGAAGTCCTCGGCAACGCGGCGCCAGATGTCACGAATTTTTGAGTTGCTGAAATTGCGTGACGCGTAGGTAATACCTCCCCACGTCGGCGTGTAGCCGGCGTGGAAATCGAGGTAAATGACCCCCGTCGCGCCGGCCAGACTCTGCAGCACCACAGTGCCCTGCTGGTAATCGGGAATGGGCAACGTGGGGAAATCGTCCGGATAAAGCGGCGGGATTTCGTCGGTATCCCCGGCGGCATTTTCGGCTGGCGTGAGCCGCAGGCAGATCACCTGGTCGAGCGGTCGCTCGACCAGTTCCGTCGTCCCGCCGGGCCCGGTTGGTTCCAGGCGATACGCCCTCTGGCTCGCTGGAAACTCCACCACGCCCACAAAATCGCCCGCCTTCCCGGCTCGGGTTTGGCTTTGGAAGAAAAATTTTCCCGCCTCCGGTTGCGTCAGAATGCCGGAGACATAGAGCACCTGGCCATTCGTGCGTTGCAGGTACTGGATGGTGCCCGATGCCCATTGGTCGCCAAGCAGTTGGAAGCGAATCGGCGCGCCCTGGCGCGTTGACCGCAGGTTCGTGAGGAAATCGCGATCCCAGGCGCGTTTGCGCGAGGCAGGAATAGAGACCCCGGCGGCGGTCAGCGCATTGGTTGCCACTGCGGTCTGGACGGCCAGGGCTTGCGTCTGGGTGGAAGCGCCCCGCGGGGCTTCCTGGTTCGACGAAGCGAGGTTGCCCGCCGGGGGCTGGGAGTTTTGGGGAACTCCGATGGGAGACTTCCGGGTGGAAACGAAAAGCAGCGTCAGGCCGCAGAGCAAGAGGGCTGCGAGAACTATGATTCGAGGTTTCATGAGGGCTAGAATTTGAGGCAACTCCTGAAGACGCCAAAGGAACCAATCCGATTACATCTGGCAAGCGATGGCGAAAAACAAATGAGTGACAAAACAGCTATTGGTTAAAGGTGCGTTGCCGAATCCAAGTCTGATCTGGATATGGAGGCGTGCCTGGTAGCACGTTGACCGCCCAGGGTTGCGCGCGGGTTACCGGCTGTTTGGTTTTTGCGTCACGCCATTTCCTGGTCTCCGAATGGCCATCGGCAAATGAGAATCCGCAGGCCCCATTGTGATACGAGGCCGGCACGTTTTCCCAGTGACCCGGCCCCGCCTGGAAGAACAACCCGTCGTCAATGCTGTCCGGGTGTTCGTCCAGAAAGACCCAGAGTTGCGCGGGCCTGAGCAATTGTGAGTACCTTTTGTAGGAGCCCTTGATACCGACCCCATCGGAATAACCTGAGGAATTGCCATAAGCGTCGGAGCGGGCCATGAAATCGTTCATCGAGACGCTGCGCACACGCGGGCCGTTGCCGGCGGCGTAGCGATCGGCCGGGCACTTGTAGATTCCGAGGGTCTTGGCGGTGTAAGGACCGAGCAATCCTTCGGTGAGTTTGGCGGTGTTGGTGTTGTCGGGGTTGCTGGCCGACCAGGTCAGGTTGCCGTTGACCCAGTTGGTGGTGGCGGTGACCATGGGAGAATTAAGCGCGAGCCGGTCACTGTTGTCGTCCTTGTAAACGTACCAGGCGATCTGCAACTGGCGCAGGTTATTGAGACAACCGATGCCTTCGGCCTTGGTTTTGGCTTTGCTGAGAGCCGGCAACAACATCGCCGCCAGAATCGCAATGATGGCGATGACGACCAGGAGTTCAATGAGCGTAAAGCCCCGGCGCCGACGGTCGCCGGGGCCGGACACACAACATTGCGAAGGCAAGTCCATGGCTCTCATGGGGGGACTTAACCCGGATTCACTGCCGGCGGTAGTCGGCAAAACTGCCGATGCTCTGGCAAATGACGTTCCAAATCAGACGCGCAGGTATTTCGCCACCGCCTGTGCCCGGGACCGCACATGCAGCTTCTGGTAGATGCGCTCGATGTGGGTATGCACGGTGCTGTAGCTGATTTGCATCGCCTCCGCCGCCTCCTTGTAACTGTAGCCCTTGGCGAGATAGTCCAGAACAGTTTGTTCACGCGCGGAAAGATTTTCGGTTTCCACGCCGGTGGGAACGGTTCGCTTGAAGGATTGCACCACTTTGCGGGCAATGTTGCTGGTCATGGGCGCGCCGCCGGCAGTGACGTTTTTTATGGCGGCCAGCAGCTCGGTGGCGCGGACAGGCTTCAGCAAATAACCACCCGCCCCGGCCGCGAGCGAATTGAAGATGGAATCCGTGTCATCATAAACGGTCAGCATGATGATCTGGGTTTTGGGGATGAGCCGGGCCAGTTGGCGGACGCAATTCACGCCATTCATCCGCGGCAGATTGATGTCCATCAACACCACGTGGGGCGACAACGGCGGAATCCGCTCCAGCGCCTCCTCCGCGCTGCCGCAGGCCACCACACAACGGCACTCCGGCGCACGCTTAAGAATGCTCTGCATTCCCGCGCGAACCTCGTCGTCGTCTTCCACGACCGCAACCTTGATCGGCATGTCGTCCACTTTAACCCTCGCGACCCACTTTGGCGCGGGAAAAGTAATCTGGACAGTCGGCAGTACTGCCGATGGTGCCAAGGCGGAGGTGTCAACCTCATCCGAGCCCAGCCTCCGTTTCCAGGGGAACGATGAACACGATGACCGTGCCGCGGCCCGGCTGGCTCGTGTGCTCGAATCGCCCGCCAATGGCAACCATCCGCTGCTGCAGATTGCACAACCCATCCTGCCCCGGCAGAGGATTCGGTCGGAAACCCGAACCGTTATCCTCCACGATGAGCGTGATCTCCTGCGGCGACAACTTCAGCCGCAGCCAGACTTCGGTGGCATTCGCGTGTTTGACGATGTTGTGGAGCGCCTCTTTGATGGCCAGATGCAAGTGATGCCGCACAGGGGAGGAAAGATTGCGCGCAGGGATGTCTTCCGGGATGTCCAGCCGACAACGCACGCCGGCCGCCTTCGCAAATTCCGGTCCGAAGGTGCAAAGGTGCGCGACGAATCTATCGAGCGTGTCGTTGTCCGGATTGACCGCCCAGACAATCTCGTCCAACGACCGGGTCAGGGAACGCGCCGTGCCGAAGATGCGGTTGATATGAGTTTTCGCCTCCACTGGCTTTTCAAAATCACTTTGCGCCAGCTCGCTCAAGAGCGCGATCTGGGTCAGGTTCGCTCCCAACTCGTCGTGAATGTCCCGGGCGATGCGGGCGCGCTCTTTCTGGAGCGCAGTTTCCTGTTCCAGGAGTTCCAACTGCCGCCGCAGCCGGCGGAATGAAGCGTAGCGGACGATGCCAATCACGCTTCCCGTGAAGATGACGAGCACCGTGAGCCGGAACCACCAGGTCTGCCAGAAGAAAGGTGTCACCTCGAAGCGGAAGGTCGCGTCCGTCTCGCTCCACACCCCAGCGTTGTTGCCGGCGGAAACCCGGAACCGGTAGTGGCCGGCTGGCAAACGGAGATAGCTGACGCTGCGCGCGCCGTCGGGATCACTCCAGCCTTCGTCATACCCGTCCAGGCGGTGACGAAAGCGCACATTCTCGGGCGCGACAAAACTGGGAGCGGTAAATTCCACATCCACCCGGCGATGATTTGCCGGGAGTTTCCAACCGGCGCGGGTCCCGCGCGCGCGCAAGTCCACCGGCCGGCCATCCACCGCCACGCGTTCGAGAAATACCCGCGGAGGTGGTGGATTGGTCCGGACCCGGTCGGGATGCACCACCGCCAGTCCGGTCTGCATGGCGAAACAAATCCGGCCGTCGCGCCGGCGCACCACCCGGGGGGCATAGGCAAAGCTGGATTGCAGGCTCGGCAAGCCTTCATCCTTGCCAAACACCATCGAAGTCAGATGCGCCGTTTTTCCCTCCGCCACCGCGTCCAGCTCCCGTTGTCGCACGCAAAAAATTCCACCCTCGGTGCCAAACCAAAACGCACCATGCTCGTCCGCGACGAGGGCGCAGATTCTGCCATCGTGCAGTCCCTGCTCCGGGCCTATCCGGAAAAATTTCCCCGTGCGCAACCGGCCCACACCTTCGCCGCCAAAACCAATCCACAAGCTGCCGTCCGGTGTCGCCAGCAGGCACCGGATGGATTCGGCGCGGGGAACCAGCCGCCAGGTTTCGTCGGTCAGCTTGTCCTCCTGGATGCGGAAGAGTGATCCCTCACGCGTCGCCAGCCAGATGTTGTGCGCCGAGTCTTCCGCAATGGCCCGGATTTGACCGGCAACCGCCGCGGGGAGACGAAAAAGTTTGGCGCGGTCCGTGGGGGGGCGGCGCAAAATTCCACCCTTTTCGAATCCGATCCATAAATTCCCCGCGTTGTCCTGGACTAGCGAGCGGACACGGTCATCGGTTCTTCCCACGATCGCCGGCCGTACGAAGCGATCTTCCTGCCATTCTTGCAAGCGGTTTCGCGCGGCGCTGATCCACACGGTGCCGTTCGAATCACTCAAGACACATCCCGGAGACGAGCCCGTCCACCCGTCGTCCGGTGACAGTTTTTTCCAGATGTCGTTCTCCTCCCGGTATAGCCCGTCTTGGATCGCAGCCCACAAGTTTCCGGAGGCATCTTCCGTAATCGAATGGATGGTCGTCAGCGGGAGCCCGGCATCCACGTTTTGCAATTCAATCACCCGGGGACGTAATCGGTTCAGCCCACCGCCGCCCGTGCCGGCCCAGATGTTACCTTCCAGGTCCTCCAGCAGGCACTTCACGTCGTTGTGGGAGATATCCACTTTCGTGACGACCGCTCCGTCATAGCGAAGCAGCCCGCCGCCTCTCGTGCCAATCCACAATCCGCCCGTGCGGTCTTCGAGCATCACCTCCGTACCGCCCGGCGGATCCTTCACGGCGGGAAATTTCACCAGTTCGCCGCCCGGGACGTATTTGAAAAAATCGCTGCCGTTGAAAATCCAGATGCCGCCGGTTCGCGCCGGGCAAATATGCACGGCCCCCGGAACGTTGGTCAGTTGAACGAACCGATCGTCACGCACCACCCCAATCCAGTCCGCCTGCGCAAACCAGACTTGTCCCGTGCCATCGCGCGCCAGCCAGCACGGTCGCGTCCCCGGTAAACCGTTCTCCTTCGTGTAAGTGGTGACTTGGCCATTGGCAATGCGACTGACGAAACCGTTTACATAACTGACCAGGATTGAACCGTCGCGGTTCTGAACGATCCGAAAAGGCCGGGACGACGGCAGGCCGTTGGCCGAAGTAAAAATGTTGGTGACGTTAGGCGAAAGCTGCATCACCGATCCTCCGTCAAAACCCAGCCAGAATTCATTCGTGCCCACAAACGCCAGGGTGAGCATGTCGGGGTTGGACGGTTGCGCCGGAGCAATCAGGGGTACAGGTGTCCGCCAGAATCGCAGGCCGTCGAACCGGGCCAGATCATTCTCGGTGACAATCCAGACAAAGCCTTCGGCATCCTGCACCATGCCGAGCACGTTGTTATCCGGCGCGCCCTCGCCGGTTTGCCAGACACGCGTCAGCCACGGCGAACCGGATTTCGACTCCGCCCCCGCCAGGAGGGGCAGGGCCATCAAGGCGGCCCAGATGCCCAGGTACAACAGCAAACTTGCCCTGGCCACAAATCGGGTGCTCACAGTTCTCATGGGTCTGGCAAGCAAGTGTCGCATGGATTCGTAATGAATTAAACGACGGCGAGCAACGCGTAATTTCCTGCACCGGAATCCGCCTGACTGCGGGCCCATCGCCAAGCAACAATTGATTCATTTGTGCAGCGCCAACAAACCGGGCCAATCCCGGCTCGAATTTCCCGTGAGCTTCGTCGTCATCACCTGTCCGTTGCCGGTGAAAAAATCACCGCTCGCACCATACCCCACAGGCAATCTTGGTTTGCGCGCCGGAGCGGTCAGGGTTTTCACCGGGCGCGGCGGTGAACTGGCGCAAGGACTGGATGTCCGGCACGTGTTGCTGGTGACGGATGCGGGGATCGTGGCGGCCGGCCACGCGGCTCGCGCGCAACAGGCGTTGCGGGACGCCGGACTGCGCGTCACCACGTTCGACAAGGCGAAGGAAAATCCCACCACCAAATGCGTGGACGATTGCGTGGCGGTGGCCCGGGCGGCGGCGCCAACGATTCCGCCAATGGCGCGAACGCAAACCGTGCTTTGGTGTCATGGTGCAACTGGACGGCTCCCATCACGACTGGTTTGAGGGGCGACGGGGTCAATGCGTGCTGATGGTGATGGTGGACGATGCGACCAACCGGGTGTGGGCGCAATT
>Ga0209200_1003692_pt1 | contig 12996 bp, 22 predicted proteins | sample AD_UKC033_MetaG_FD_184406 | JGI IMG/M metagenome (GOLD analysis project Ga0209200, IMG submission 184406) | Active sludge microbial communities of municipal wastewater-treating anaerobic digesters from USA - AD_UKC033_MetaG (SPAdes) (version 2) | ecosystem: Engineered > Bioreactor > Anaerobic >...
GCTTAATATGTTGTGCCTAGATATGGAATTGGTGCCAGAGGAGATCCTGAAATTGGGTATCCAGCATACCTATGAAAGATTCCAGGATTTCGCAGAGAGGGGATGGGATAAGAGACAGTCAACTACCCACCAATAAATTGGCGGGCTTGTAACTGAGGTAAGATGTTCCCCCGCTACATTTGGCCGGTTGACTTTTTGCCTGCCAGCATTCAGACAAGTACGCCTTGCGGCCACCTTGTCGCGGCCTACTTCGGAAAGTGCGATCATAGGCATTATCACGCCAACTGTCACCAGTACCATGCCCTCCGAAGCATTTTGCACTCAGAACGCCTATCGCTTGAAGCTGTATTTCTCCGGTATATCGGAGTGCCTGAACCTCTTACGAGGTGGATAGACGGAGCTTGATGTAGCTCTTGAGTAATCTATATATAGTACATAGCTACTATATAAGACTTATGCCTAAGAAAGACATCGCGGTAATTCAACTGAGAACGGCTACAAGAGAACGCCTTAAGGAAATTGGTAAGAAAGGAGAAAGCTATGAGGAGATTATCGTCAGATTGTTGGATGAGCATAATAAAGGCGGGGCACGCTCCTCTCACGACTAAAGTCGCGAGTATCCGCTACCCGCGCACCCCGAGGTTTTCATGAAACGAGATCGACTTTTTGTCCCATTAAACAAGCATTGGTATGATTTATTCGCCAATGGGAAAAAGAAGTGGGAGATCCGTGGAGTGGGACCCCTCTTCAACCCAGGGACAGTGAGGGTTGGCAGAGACGTAGAGCTACGGCGAGGATACGCAAAAGAAGGAGCTATCTGGGGAAAAATTGTGGAAGTCCATGTAGTGTCAACAGTATATATTCCAATAATAAATATCATGGACGATCTGTTTCCAATACCAACTAACAGCCCGTTGTGGAGTGAAATCCGAGAATACAATGCAAAATATAGTGAATTTATAGTATTCAAGATTGAAGTAAATAAAAACACGGCCACGAAGGAGACAAAATCATGATTTGCGGACATTGCCCATTGTTATTAATTCGCGGTGATCGCTATTACTGCGAAAGACTGGAAGAAGAAGTCGACCCGAACGACGATTGCGTAGATGAGGGAGAGGTGGGCCGGTCATGACCCTGACCGAAGAGCAGCGGCCCACGGCGGGCTTCGACCTAGAAAAAGCACGCGATGTAGAAAAGGCAATGTCTCCTATGCCGTGGATTGTTCTGGAAGAAGCACATGGCGAGATGATTATTATCAGAAATCCTAATCACCCGATGTATATAGACGGCATAGTTGCGTGGGGCAGAGTAGCCGAAGCAAATACCCCTGATGCAATTGGCATCGCCTATATGCGTGAAAACTTCTCAAATCTTATAGGCGAAATCGAGCGGCTGCGAGCTTCTCTGATAGATCTCCATGCAGAGTACATCAATACTCTGGAGAAGAATCCAGACTGTTCTGCATGGGATCTGGATGAGCAAAGCGATGCGGATCAAAGGCGACTGAGGAAGAACGCGGCACATGCCATCTCGATCGTAGAGCCGCCAATCTATCTACAAGCGGAACAGCAGGCCACCAAGATCAGGGAGCTAAAGGCTGATCTGGAGCAGGCCGAGCGAGTCATCGAGGCCCGGCTGGAGGTCATTGACCAGCAGGCAGCCAAGATCCGGGAGCTTGAGGATGCCCTGGTGGAATATCTTGCTGCTGATATAGCGTATGCTGCGGGGGTTTTGTGGAGTCGGCTAGGCCCACGAAAAGAAGAATATCGTGAAAGAGCCCGCCAGCAACTACAGGCCGGGGGCAAGATCGGGACGGGTGCCAGGCCCCCGTGCTGGCAGATCACGGAGGACAGAGTTACAGCAATAGACCAAGGACTGCGGTTCTTGGAATGGAGCAATGCAAAAACTGGCCATGTAGAAACAAAGAAACGCATTGCAATACTTAAAACGATGTTGGAAGAGGCTAGTGATGAGCATGGTTTCGAAAGATGAAATAAAATGCACATCGAGACGATTCGCTAGTAGAAGTTGTGGAAAACATATCAAAAACAAGCGAGATTGGGTGACGGGATTCAACATGGGATACGAAGCAGCAATGCGGTTGAGATCGGTGAAAACGAGACGAGATATGCACGATTTGCTAAGAATAATGTATAAACGAAATGATATGCCGGAGGACATCGTATGAAATCACCCAAAACCCGAAAAAGAGGAAGACGTGTAGGCTCTCATCCAATACCAGAAAAATATTATTCCAAAATCGCCAGGCGAGCAAAAACCGAACTCCTGTCATCAATTGCCAAGGATTTCGATGTATCGCCAACAACCATTGGGCGAATAGTAAGAAAAGTAGAAAACCGGTTTAAATCTATGTGCAGGTGATATAATTGGCAATATATAATGTCTTAGTGGATATAGTCGGCACCGCCAGCGTAATGGTAGAAGCAGATAACGAAGCAGATGCCGAAGAGGTAGCAATAGAAGCAGTTAACGATGGTGAAGGCGAAATCGATTATGAACCCCTTGGCATATGCGAGATAACACCACAATGACTCCGCGTCTGAGACAAGGAATGAGCAAGAGACAGATCACAGAAGACGCTCGTGCTCTAGATGGGATCATAAAATACATGTTACAGCAATCTCCCATCACTATCAGAGACCTGGTAATGACGCAAAATCTCGAACCGAAACCGGTATTGCGTCTACTAAAGATCTTGGCCAAAGCCAATATCATTGAAAAAGTCGGAAAGAGACAGTGGATACTCACCATTCAATTCGCTTTCGATCCTCAATACGATGCAAATAAAATTGCACTGGAGGCTGCAACATGTTAACCAACCGAGAAAAAAACACACTCCAGAGAGTAATATTCGTACAGATGATGCAGATAGCAGCAAAACAGCTGATATAATCATGACAACCTCGGGGTGCAGGGGTAGCGGATTCCCGTCTCTTCAGAGGCGGGAGGAGCGTACCCCGCTGTTATCTCTTTCGTCCAAGATCCGGTTAATGATTGTGTCATAGCTTTCTCCTTTCTTGCCAAGTTCTTTGAGTCTGTCTCTTGTTTCAGTCTTTAGCTGTATACAGGTGTGCATAAGACTTAAATAGTACTAAGTACTATATATCATTGTCCATTGCTCAGAGCGGAACCAATGCCATAAGGCTTGGTCGGGCACTCCACCCTGATGAAAGATGCCAGGGAACAGACAACAGCTTAATCTGCTCGTACAAGCAAGCGAATCCATGGACACGGAATCGGAAGCATGAGACTGGGTAACTGGTTTGGTGGATTGCATGATAGATGAAGCCACTTCCCGTTCCAGGGCAGCCAGCACAGCATTATCGTGCCACATCCTAATCAGGGAGAAGAGTCACCCTGCCATACGCCTCGCGACTTTTTGTGTAGAGGCAAGCCCCCAGACGTGGCGGCATGCCCGCCAATTCATTGGTGGGTAGGTGACGGAAATATAGATTATACGAGCCTGTCAAAAGCATCCGCCAAAGAATCAGATGAACTCAACCCAGAGGATTTCGAATGACGCGAATTATAACCGATGCCAAGATGTCGGTTTCAGGGGGCTATACGAACGGAACTCCAAATAATTGATGCAACATATGGTTATGATGCGGATGGGCTCCCCGTCATAACTCTTTTCGGCCTGACAAAAGAAGGAGATCCTGTCACAAAGTATGTCACGGGGTTTCTTCCCTACTTCTACATAGATTCGGACAACGTTGAGGGAATAGACCAGCTATTAACGGGCATCGCCGATTCTATCGGGATCATGATAAAAACCGATGTTGTAGATCGTTTCGGCCCCCTGGGATATCAATCCAGACCACGAAAAATGATAAAGGTAACGACCCGCAATCCGAAAGATGTGAAAATCCTCCGGGAATTTTGCGAGCAAAGCCACTACACTACCCATGAAAGTGACATTTTTTTCAAGGATCGCTTCATGGTGGATCATGAGTTGTCGGGTATGAGTTGGTGTATAGTTCCGAAAAAACAATACATCCATCATATGGATATTATTCCCCAGGGAGATCGAACCAATGCACCATTGAGGATAATGGCCATTGATATCGAGGCTATACCAAAAGAGAACGGTGGACTGCCAACCTCAGATGAAGATCCGATAGTTTTGATCAGTCTGGCCTTTGATCCACCGTGGAGAGGGCAAGAAAACGTTGTCATGGTGGCCAAAAACATCAAATGCACCCGAAAAGACGTGATTCCATCCGAGGGGGAAGATGACATGCTTCACAAGCTGGGATTCATCCTGGATGAGTATGATCCAACCGTGATAGGAGGATACAACTCAAACGGGTTTGATATCCCGTATATAACCGATAGGGCCAAAAGGCTGGGAGTTTCCCTCTCAATGTCCAGGGATGGGAGATCTGCGTGGTGCAAGAGTTATATGGGCAAGAGCACCGTCTCACTGAACGGACGAATTTCACTTGACATGCTTCCAGCAGTTAAAGCATTGGATAAATACCGATTGAAGAGTTATCGTCTGGCAAACGTGGCCAAAGAAATTTTAGATATCGAGAAGCTGGATGTTAAACCGGGTGAAATGCGAGAATTGTGGTCCGGACCAGGAATCAACAAATTCATCTCATATTCAAGACGTGACGCATTGCTGGTCTTGGAGCTGATCAAAAAAACAGGAGTCCTTGAAAAGTACATCGCTCTGGCCAAGGCAAGCGGGGCATTCCTGCAAGTCGTAGTTAATGGCGGCCAAAGCAGTATGATCGAGGCCAAGCTCCTTCGGGAATACAATGCAGAGGGCTATGTAATGGGCACTAAAATGGCTCTGGAAGATGATGATATAGCCCAGGTTGAAGGTGCAATTGTTCTCGATCCAGAAATCGGCCTAACCGAGAATGTGGTTATACTCGATTTCAAATCACTATACCCAACAACCATGATCGCCAGGAACCTATGCTACACGACCGAAATCAGAGACGAATGTCCAGACTGCAACATCACGATATCTCCTAGCGGCGGACGATTTGTACCTCCGGAAATCAGGCGGGGTATAGTACCAAGGGTATTAGAAAAGTTGCTGGACGAACGCATAAAAGCCAAAAAAGCAATGAAGGTCCCTGGGATATCCGAAGAAGAAAAGCGGCAACTGGATGCCAAGCAATATGCTATGAAGATATTGCTGAACAGCTTCTATGGCTACTCGGGATACGCTCGAGCAAGACTGTATAGCCCAGTGATTGCCAACTCAGTAACAAGCTACGGGAGAGAGAATCTGATCAGAACCAGAAAGATAGTTGAAGAACATGAACTATTCATGCTAAACGATGAATCATTTAAACTAAAAACGATAGCAGGCGACACCGACAGTATTTTTATATCTATAACCGGAAATATTGACTTTTATAAAGCTAAACAAATAGGAAAAAAGATCGCATCCATCGTTACAGCAGACCTACCAAAGCCAATGGAACTAGTTTTCGAAGCATTTGCCAAAAGAATACTCATTTTGGCAAAGAAACACTATGCCATGTACAGGTTTGAAACAGAGGATAGGGGTGAAATAAAAGCAAAAGGAATAGAAACAGTCCGACGAGACTGGTGCAACTTCACATCAATGGCCCTTACGAAATGCCTTGAGACTATCTTAGTAGAGGGTAATGTAGACGCAGCTCTTGCGCAGGCCAGAAAAACCATAATGTCCCTCAAGAACCCAACCCCGGATATCTTCAATGACCTAATCATGTCAAGAACACTGACCAGAAAACCGGAAAACTATATGCAACCACAACCGCATGCGGAACTTGTCAAGAAACTTGAGCATCGAGGGGTTTTCAAATATGCAATCGGAGATAGAGTTCCTTTTATCATCATCGCGAGCCAACGAAAAGCAGGCCGCCGAGCAGAAATGATGACATTGCGGGCCGAAGATCCTGAGTACGTAGTCGAAAACAACCTAAAAATAGACACGGACTACTATCTATCCAAGCAATTGCTTCCTCCCTTATTAAGGATGTTCGAAAGCTTTGGGATAAATGAGCTGGACCTATTGCAGCCATCCCGCCAGCAATCATTAACAAAGTTTGAAATAGGAGAGACGCCACTAGTTCAGAAGAGGTGCATGACATGAAGATATTACCCGTAATCGTAATGCTGGTATTGATCGGCACGGTTGCCGCGATCCAGCCGGTTCAGCTATCAGGAACAAGCCCCGATGTTGCAAAAGCCATGGCCAGGAATAATAGTCTAGATTGGTCCATAGAAGCCAATATGAGCATAGGCCCCATGGTCAGCGAGATACCAGAGACAACGGCAATCGGCCCATGGGCTGAGGACAAAGATGTATTTCTCTGGGGAACAGGGCCTGAAGGCATGGGCATCCCCGGCGAACCTTTTTAAATCTTTTTTTTTTCAGTGGCCCAAAATAAAAACGGAGGATAACATGTTGAGACGATTTATGGTAACTATTGACGAAGATGTATATAATGTATGGATAAAATATCAACTAGAACACAACACCACCCGAGACGGGGCACTTCGGGGGATCATGCTTGAATTTGCCGGGAAAAATCCTCAACCTTCTCCAGACCCGGTGCCCACGCCAGCGCCAACGCCAGATCCAATTCCGGTCCCAACCCCAGAACCAGTTCCAACCCCCGCGCCGGCCACAAAATACAACGTCGAGGTATCTCAGGAGTCCGGCCTGGTAATGGCTAGATCCGGAACCAAGATACTGGCAACATGTCCGGCAAGCTCGGATTCGTACCTCGTATTCAAAAAAGCCATAGATACCGTCCCAGCAAACGGGACCCTTGGGATTGGAGCCGGACTTTATAACATATCGGCGTCCTATAAATTTGGACTAGATCCAGATGGTAGCAACATCTTTTGGGTGGCTCTGCCCGTCGTGGATAAAGGAAATATGAAGGTTGTTGGAGCAGGGGTCGATAAGACCATCATTAGGCTTCTTCCTAATCAACGCAGTCCATCACGGCATGTGATAATGATGTTAGTCCGTGCAACATCACCCACTTCAATAGGGCACTCCGCTTTCGAGATATCTGAATTAACGTTTGATGGAAATAGATGTAAGCAAACCGATAAAGACCCATATGATGGAGAAGGCCTTATCACGTTTGGTTCTCTAAGAAGCGGCACGAAGGTTCATGATATAAAATTGATCAACTCGTGGGCATCTGGCGCATATCTCGGCAATAATGGATCAGGCCCCGGAGACAATGAACAGGTCTGGAACATATTTTGCCAGAACTGCGGAGCTGAAGGCGTTATCCTAGATACGTGCTCTAATAGCCGGTTAGCTGACAGCGAGGCATGGAATTGCAGAGAAGGATTCTGCCTCCATGGAAATACCGACTGGAAATCAAGAAAACCAGATAACGTGTCTGCGTTCAACCTCAAGACCGACAGCCAGGTTACGGTTAGACAAATCAATGATTTTACAATTGATAACCTTGATATGGACTGTACCAACGCCTCCAAGAGCTATGGTTTGGCCGTAATCAGTGCGCGTGGAAAAATCACTCGATCCATTTTAAAGAGCGATAAGAATAAAGTGAATTCCTACGGCGGGGCCACGTATTTTACTGGGGAATCCGATGCCTCAATTGAAGATAGCAAGATTGAAGGTTTGTTTGGCATCCATGCCATTATGCAGGCCCGCGTCACTGCAATAAGGTGCAATATAATTGCACCAGGTGGGTGTTTCTGCACGACGGACCCAGATCCCGTTCAGAGTACCATCGTTGTGAAGAATTGCACTTGTTCCGGGCTCAAGACCGCGATGCAAAAAGGTGCCACCATCATAGTAGAATAGGCACCATATATTCTTTTTTCGACAACTTACCGCAAGATATATATAACATATGACACATCCATATGTCGGGTGAGATACATGTTTGTATCAGTATTTGGTAATAAACACGTAGTTCGAATCTTGGACTTTATGATCTGCAATGCCCCGAGGCATTTCAGCAAGAGTGAAATGATTGCAGCGATGGGCATGGGCAGACCAAGCTTTTACAAGGCATGGAAGATGCTTGAGGAACTAAACATAGTCAAGGCAATCGATTCGGAGAAGAACTTCAGATACTATGTATTAAATAAAGAAAATGGCATAGTAAAAACCATATTGAAACTGCACGCACAACTCCATAGGGAATGATAGCCGTGGAGGGAACTAAACTAGAAATGGTCACGGCTACCAATAATAACAAGCCATGCCAGGATTTAAAGATTGTGGACTTGAATAAATATAACGTATATCCTTCATACAGAGTAGGACAGAAAGAAGCAATTGAATCAATATTAAGTACATATGAAAAAATAAGATCTGGAGAAATAAATTCAAAAATAGTTGAATTGCCAAGCCCAACCGGATCGGGCAAGACCATAATTAATCGTGCTGTTGGAAAAGCACTGTTAGAGTTATATCCAGATGAAATTAAAAAAGTAGTATATACCACCCCACTGAAAGCTTTGGTCTACCAAATTGAGGAAGATGAGCAACTGGGCATTCCCGTGGTTCTTGGAAAAAGCAACTATGATTGCCTGTTGCTGGAAGGTCTAGACGCATCAGATTGCCCATTCCGATCCGCAAGTCTTGCAAGCAGAAAACCAAAAATCTGCAATAGGTGCCCATACACCCGAGCTAAGTATGCTTTTAGGGATGCAGATCTAGCAGCGTGCACCTTGGATTTCTTCATATATAACCGGGCCGCAACAGACGTTCTCATAATCGATGAATCGGCAAGCCTTGAGGATAAACTCCTAAATCACTTCGGTATAGCTCTGCCAGAGAATATTGATCTTGAGAACCTGACGGACTCGATCCATGAATGGATGATATCGCTAGAGGAGGAATCCGAGAACTACACCGAGATGCTTGAGAGTATGAACCTGAGTTCAACCAGCAATACAAACCTCTTGAATGATATCCGGTATCTGACCACCAAGTTGACCAAGATCGAACGGCAGGTTGCTAAATGCGGCAGGATATTGCAGGTCATTTCCAGCAATGATAAAGCATATTTCATTGACAAGGATAGAAACTTGAAACTGGTTCGCGGGGAATACCCTTTCAATTCCATGGCCAGCCGAGTAAAATTGGTTATAATGAGTTCTGGAACCCCAACAACATCGCTCATATGTCGAAACTATTCGCGAGTCGAAGCAGTTCATCCTATTCCTAAGAAAAATAGGTTAATATATTACGAACCTATTGGAAAGATGAGTCGAAGCAATATAGATAACACCGTGCCAAATATGGCGCGGCGTATATTGGAGATACACAAGGAATACCCGAGACAAACCATAGTGCATTGCCACTCATATGGCATTGCACAAAAATTGAAGGACAACATGAGGCACCCGAAGGTTCTACAGCAAACCCCCGGACATCGCGAGGATGCTCTCCGGCAATTCATGAGATCCAAGGAATGTATTTTCCTATCAGTGAACTACGCTGAGGGAATCAACCTGAAAGGAGAAAACTTCCAACGAAACATCATCGCGAAGGTTCCATATCCATCACTTGGTGATGAATGGGTTATCAAAAGAAATGAAACTGACAAGGCAGAGTTAAACATCGACAAGTGGTATAGATTGACAACAGCTGTAGCAATCCAACAAGCAGCTGGGAGAACAACCAGAGACCCTGATGATTTCAGCAAGACATATATTCTGGACTCAAACTTCGGGTTTTTTTATTCGCAGAACAAGAATCTATTGGAACCGTGGTTCCGAGACGCAATAGTGTGGAGGAAATAACATGATAAAAGAGGGGGCTACATCGCTCGAAAGGACTAAACGCATGATGGAAACACTGCGCACCATATACGGCAGATCAAAAATAGCGTCTGAAACAAAGGGACAAAAAAGACTTAGAGATTTTGAGAAGAAGGAGGGATAAGATCCCTACCTCTTCAGAGCACCAGACATGCAGGCAGACTTAGCCTTAGCCCTTTCCATACCGGTCATTCCACGAGTTGCAGCCGAGCACTCCTTGGAAGCGGTAGAAAAGGCAGCCTGGTATGCCTTCAGATGTTCAGGATTATATCCTTTCGCATAGCTTGCTCTCTTCAGGTACGGCTTGCCGTACCCGGACATCACGAGACCAGCATTAGCGGTCTCTCCGAGGGGTATAAATGCCATATTTGTATCCTCCAAGAAAGAAGATGTCTATCAGGATATTTATATGTTTTTGTAAAAAAAAAAGTTGACGTAAAAGGTAAAGTGTACTCAGAACGTCACGCCGCCACGACCGAGCTTCAGATATTTTACCTCTTTTGCAGTAGCTGGTCTGGTAACCTGAACTCCCCCACCCATGCTCTTCCACCATACTCTTCCAGCAAAAAGCAGTGGCAGTGGATCAGTGCCGTACTTAGCTTTCCATTCGGTGAGAGTCATCGACTCGGTGGGATTTGCAGGACTAGAAAACACGATTCCTTGATCGCCAAAAGTGTTTTCCAGCTCCGCGAGAGCCATCATGTCCTTTCTGAACCCGACAATCTTTCCCTCCACCGGCAACCCGTACTTCACTTCTGTTATCACGCCGTCAACGCCTTTCACGAACACAGATTGGATCAGATCATCTATGGTCATGTTGGGATTGGCTATCACGATCTTACTGGGCCGGTTGTTCACGGAAGCAGGGAACTCGCATATTCCTTCGAGGAAATCCTCTTCGACAACTTCTTCAATTATGTCTGGCACTGTTTTTCACCTCACATTCACAGTAAATGTAGCGACATTAAACAGGGCAACCAATCCACTGATATCGATTGGCATGTTGAGTTACCCCACAACTGTATAAATTTATTTATGGAGAACACCCCGGTCATGTCATCAACTGACCTCCCGTATTCGGCATGTCTCCCCTTGAGAGCATCGCTTCCAACAGGGTCTCTAGACATCCATCCAATATGCGCGGCCCCTATGACATTGCTGTTGATATTGGCCTCAAGGACTCCGGTGCAGCAATCCGTCACGCAGCTGCCGTATCCTCTGGTCTTGACCTCGGTATCCCTAACCAGATGCTCGGAATGAGCATACATCTCGGTCATCACCGCGCCAATCTTGTAATTCTGGACACAGAGCTTGTCAACCCACTTTGCGTCATACTGCCCTGTCTGATAAGATACTGGCATGTACTCGAACTCAGCTTCCTTGGTGTAGTTGATATAATCCATCGCACAGTTGTTCGGGAATGTGCAGTTAAAAGCATTGCCGGAACTGTCCATCTGTCTCTCGGCCTCAAGTTCGGCATCGAGAACAACCACGTTACCAGATCCAGCGACTCTTTCCACCAGTTTCTGGCCAGCGAAACCAGGCTGCGTTGAAACAACCTTGACCTGTTCAAGCATGCCGACTCCTTTCATGGACGACTTCTCATACATATAGTTCGCAGCATTTGCCATTCCCGCGACAAGAAAGATCGCCATCAACATCAAAATGTATTTTCTCATTTCTTCAACCTCTGTTGTTCTATAAATATGTCCTCGGATTTAAGCTTTGTCTTTGCCGGTTTGTTCAGTATAGGCGCTTTGAGCACATTTTTGTACTCCTTACCGGGTTTTTTGGTATTCTTATCAATCTCATCTGACAGCTCCTTTGTAATATTGGGCGGTTTTTCGTATTCACTTGATCGCATGATAATTCCACCAATCCACTTCTGATTCTGGAACGCAATGATTCATAGCATCAGTGGCATTCCTAAAAAGCTTATCCCAGTCACTTCGGAAAGGCATGATTTTCATCAATGTGGCCTCAACTGTTATTACTTCGGTGTCCGTGATCACCATTACCCATGAATGCCCTGGATCACCGATAGTCTGGGCCACCTGAGCGTTATATCCAAGCTCTTCAAGCTTGTGTTGCAGATAAAAAGACATCTCGCTGCAATCCCAAACACCACTGATATATGGCGGCATATATATGTTCGCAATATCCGATTCAAGTGACCCACAAGACAAACTTGTCAGTAGGAACAGAATAAAAAATAGTCTATTCATCGCCCTTCCTGAAAAACTCGTTCCATACCTGGTTATACTCAGCCTCAGATATCTCCATAGATTCCTGGTCCGGCGATCCTGGGAAATCTCCTTCAATTACAAGTTTGAGTATGTACTTTATTTCAACCACCTCCCGGTTCCCATGGGTTTTGCAGGTTCTCTTCTCGACCACCACCAATCTGTGATGGTTACCTCGTGAACCTGATCAACAACTTCTGGTTTCCCCTTAATTATGCGAATCACATCCCGTTTTCCGAGTTTGGCCTGGGACTTTGGGACCCAATATGGAACTTGTTCCCCGCCGTCCATCAAAACCAGTAGTATGGCTCGCTTAGTCTGCTTGACCATGTAGTTGCAGTTGGGTTTTTTAACCGGAGAAAGGACGAATTTCATACTCGGACAGCTTCTTGTAGTTATCCATCATATCTCCCCATTCCTTCAGCTTTATTTGCCAGAAGTGGTCTATTATGTCTGATAACGGGACGGCCAAAGAATATTCGTTGTTATATTGTCCTTTCTTACCAGGAACTACGAGCTGTTCTGCATTGATGAATCCAAGTTTCCTCAGCGTACTTATGGCAATGCTGACCTCCGGTTGCCGAATCATCGCGGTAACTTCAATATCCCTAGAAGTTCCTACCTCTTCAACCCTGAAAAAGGCTAAAACTGCGGCTTGCCGTCTTTCAACACCGATGTCCTGGAGGCACGTCATGAAGTCTATGTCATCCTGGTCAAACACTTTTACATTCTTGGTCTTCATATGTTCACCTCGTTGTGATATCATATTACAAATATAGCATAGTATATAAGCATGTTGGTGAATCACCGGTTGTGAAAATGTATTACACGCGCAAACTTGATATACCCCAAAATACAACCCATTGGTTATGCGCAACAAATTAGAGAAAACCATATGCGTTCGGTGCGATAGCGCGACGCACCAGATAATACAAGACATAGCGCAGGCAGA
>Ga0209200_1003698_pt1 | contig 12986 bp, 5 predicted proteins | sample AD_UKC033_MetaG_FD_184406 | JGI IMG/M metagenome (GOLD analysis project Ga0209200, IMG submission 184406) | Active sludge microbial communities of municipal wastewater-treating anaerobic digesters from USA - AD_UKC033_MetaG (SPAdes) (version 2) | ecosystem: Engineered > Bioreactor > Anaerobic >...
GCAGGGGTCGAGAGTGGGGACATCCTGGTATGAAACCGTATAACCCTCCGTACAAGTCCCTGTGATGTGAAATTGTCTTCCCTGGGCCACGGTGCCGAAAACGGGTTGGTAAAACAGGGAATCCGGAACCAGGGATCCGGGAACCGTATATTCTGCCTTCAACAAGGAACTGCAATAAATAGGTCTGGGTTTGATCGATGGATCGTAGGGCTGACATGCGGGATAGTGGTATTGACCCTGTTCATCATAGACCGCGTCGTTTCGGAGCGGGCCTCCATAAAAGGTTTCGAAATGGCCCGTGTCACAATTACAGGTAATGGCTCCGGGCCAGCTTCCTGCTTGGTATGTCTCGCCGGTGCAGGTGATATTCGCATCCGGCATACCGTCAACATAGACCACCAGGTCCGGAAGGCTGCCTATTTCAGGGCTTGAGGTATCCCTGATCCGGAGAGGTACGGTTTTTTCATCATATTGCAAAAGGATGCGGTTGAGGTTTTCCCGGTCGTACAAGGCGCTGCAGGAAATGGAATCGTTTAGGGCTTCCAGGGAAGGATATTTGAAAGACAAGTCTTCACCAGCCGTCCAGGCCGAATGGCACATCAAATCATATTGACCAATCCGGCCGCCCCCATTCATCCATCCGCGGAATTCGGGAATGGTCATATAACAAAACCATTGATGGCCGCTGCCTTTAAAAGAGGGATCCGGAACAGGAATCCTGCAGGCTTCATAGGCCCGGACCACCACCTGCCGGGATTCACAGGCGGCCAGGTCCAGGTAGTCATCAAATACAAATGCGGTGAGCCATTGGTCGATCAACCGGTCGTAAAAATCCTTATGCGCCGGATACCCATCCGTTCCCTGGCAATTTCCCGCGATCCAATCCAGCCATTGCTCCCGGTAATGGGAAAGTGTATCCTCATAGGCAATGGCAAAATGCAGCTTGGCGCAGCAAAGGTCTGCGCTGGAACTGTCCAGATCCCCGGCATAAACCCTTCTCCAGCACATCTGCGGTTCGAGAAAAAAGTCCTGTTGTTTTAATTTTAATACCGGCCCCTGGTAATCGGCCACCTGGATACAAACTTCCTGCCGTACTGCGTTGAAACAAGGATCAGAAAAAATGAACTTAGCTTTATATCCTCCCGGAGCCAACGATAATTTGATGGGCAGGGCGCCCGAGATAAGAATTTGCTTGCCCGGATTTACCGGGTCTGGATACGTGATTTCCAAACGCTGCTGCACTTTGTTACAGTCTTCTATTCCCGGCACCGAATCCAGCATCACAGAGGCTTTGCAGGCTGAAGGATCTGCCACAAACTCCATGGAAGTGACCGCAGCCAGTTCGGGAGGGCTTTCGTCCACTATACTTATGTTTTGAATGCAGACCGTATCCCTGCCGCCGCATTTATAACCAATCGTCCACTGCCTTCGTATCTTAAAACTATTGCCGCATCCCGGAATCAGAAAATCGTTCCAGGAGACGACCATGCCGCAAGCACCGGAAGTATCGAGGGCTCCGTTGCCTTTCCATTCAGGGATGAGCAGGCGGGCAGGATCCGCATCCATTCGACGGTCCCCATCCATATCAAGAATGGTCATGAGGTGGCTTGGCGACAGTTTCGCCGGATCCTTGTCCAGGCCCTCCAGGTTACAGGGTACTTTAAGATCGGATGGGCACACGAGTGAGTCCAGGAACGGCTTGATCAAGAAGAGGGTATCGATACAAATCGAGTCGGGGATTCCTCCAAAACTGATTTCCCGGACCACCATTCCGGAAAACTGATCATCACAATCCAGAGAGATAAACGTAGTTTTCCTGATGGAATACCGGATCCCGGAACAAGTGCTGACCTCCGGTTTCAAATCCTGGTTTTTCTGCCACCAGGTGCAATCCACCGTGTCCCTCCCGCAGATTTCAACCGGCAAACTTTCCTGTTCTACCTGAATATAACCAAAACAAGTCGGCCCATCCCCCGATTTTATTTCATATAAGAAGGTATTGTTGAGATGGGTGGCATTTACGGCAGGTGGCGACAACTGGTCTGATCCGAAAGGATAATACAGTTGAAGCGAATAGGCGCAGGTGGGATGGTAATCCAGGATCAGTTCATTCGCTCCTAATAATTTATAACAGGTATCGAGGGGAATCCGGACCAAAGCAAGCGGTTTACAGGAAGGGTTACAAAGGCTGTCTTCCGGCTGGTTTTTCCCAATCACGATGATGTCCGCCTCCCATCCGATGGAATTGGCAATGGTGGTACAAAACCATTCGAAGGTGAGGCAGCCGTCGGGGGCTTTGCTTTTGATATAAGTCCCGGTGGTCAGTTTCATTCCATTCAGGGAAACCCCCTGGGTCAAGCTGTTGAAAAGCAGGGGGCCGGAAGGTTTTGAACCTGAAAAAATTCTGAGCCGGTCGCCGGTTACAATCTGGTAGGCAATAAAATTTACTGAAACCGTATCCTCATTGGAACAAAGGGTAAAGTAAGAAGTACAGTTGGCATTTTCATTGAAAGGATCGGAACAGTTGGAATAATTGCCGGGTTGATCCGTAAGTTTACTTCCACCGGGCCCTCCGGAATCAAAGTATTTATCGCCGGTGAAAACCTGGGCGCTGTCCCTCGCTTTATTTGTTCCGTGAATGAGGTTTTTAGGTTGGCCCTGTATTGGGGTAAAACTGAAAATCAATAAAACAGACAAACCAGGCGCTAAAAGCTTATGTAAGCTTTTATTAAAAAAGGGATATGAGTGAAAGCATTGCACTTTACTCCAATTGTCTAAGTTCTGGTTCTAAATTCGGATCACCCAAAATTGAGCAATCGGGACAAAAGTAGCTTGATTATCAATGGGATTTATCCCCTTTTTGGTTAAATTTTCCTGCCTCAGCCGATCATTTTCTTTTCCATCGCGAGCTGGATCAGGGAAATGCTGTTTTTGACCCCCAATTTCCTGAAAAGGTTTTTGCGGTGCACGGCTACGGTCTGCACGGAAATAAACAGATCGTTCGAAATTTGTTTATTGTTGAACCCGCGGCAGATCAGTTTAAGGACCTGGATCTCCCGGTCCGTAATATGGAAATCGGCCCTTCCGCTGATCCTCAGTGTATTGGGAGCCGGGACGGGAACAGGATGGATCCGGAATCCTCCGGGGAGGAAGACTTGTTTTTGAAAGATAGCCTCAATGGCTTCCAGGAGAACAGGCGGGTCGGAATGAGCATAGATGAATCCGTTTGCCCCTTTAACCAGGCCGCGACGGACCACATCCAGGTGTTCCTGCCCGGCAATGATCAGAATATGAACCTTTTTGGATTTTTTACGGATGGCTTCAATGAGTTTCAGTTCTTCAAGTCCTTTGGAATGGATTCCTATAATGACCAGGTCGGTGATCCAGTCAGAAGCCCTGATCAAGGCTTCACGTGCCGATGAAGTTTGTCCGACACATTGAAAACTCATAACAGGATGGTTTTCAATAGTTTTCACAAGACCGGCGGCAAATATAGGCTGTGGATAGATGATGGAAAGGGTATGGGTCATACCAGGTAGGATTTTGAAGGCAGGATCTGGTGCTTCCCATTCTGGTACAGAGCATAGGTGAAGCCGGGCTGAATGGAATAAGCACCAACCTGGCCCTTGCTGTTGACAGCAATAAATCCAACCTGGAAATCACGGTAATTGGCATTGGCGAGTACAATCCGGCGGATGGCTTCTTCACAGGCTTTTTGTGGGGATTTTCCGTTATGCATCAGTTCCACGATGAGGAAAGCGGAACACTGGCGTAAAACCACTTCACCCAGTCCAGTCCCGGTGGCCGCCCCCACGGCCTGGTCGACATAAAGGCCCGCGCCGATAATCGGGCTGTCTCCCACCCTGCCGTGCATTTTATAAGCAAGGCCGCTGGTGGTGCATGCCCCTGCGAATTGCCTTTTATGATCCCAAACGATCATACCAATGGTATCGTGATTTTCGATATTGATCTGAGGCTGGTATTTGGAAGTGACCCTCCATTTTTCCCAAGCTTCCTTTGATTTATCGGTAAGCAGATTTTCTTTTTGAAAACCTTCGGATAAGGCAAATTGAAGAGCCCCGTCACCCACCAGCATGACATGAGGTGTTTTCTCCATCACCCGGCGGGCAACGGAAATGGGATGCCTGATATGCTCCAAACCGCTGACCGAACCGGCCCTTCCCCGGTGGTCCATGATGCAGGCATCCAGGGTCACAATGCCGTCCCGATCCGGCAATCCGCCATATCCCACACTTTGATTGGCCGGATCGTTTTCGGGTACATGCACTCCTGATTCTACGGCATCCAGGGCCGAACCCTGAGTTTCGAGTACCCGAAGGGCTGCTTCATTTGCATCCTTTCCAAAATCCCAGGTGGAAACAATGACCGGCGGTTGCACTGTCGGTTTGTCGTCCAGACCGGCCAGGGGAAGACCGGCCAGGGTTGGAGCCATTTTTAAGAATTGTCTTCTGTTTTTCATTAGTTCTGGGTTCTGCCGGGCTAAAATGACACTTCTACCAAGCAAGGTAATTAATTTTGGCGGCTGATGAAACGGCTGGTATATTTCTTTTTCCGGGGGATGATCGCCCTTCTTTCCGTCCTTCCTGACCGGGGTCTCTATATGGTTTCAGCCGTATTAAGGATCCTTTTATTAAATATTCTGCAATACCGCAAAAAGGTGGTCGACCGGAATTTAATGAACTCCTTTCCGGCCTTATCTCCCTCCAGTCTTGCTGCCATAAGAAGAAAATATTATCAAAATCTGGCCGACCTGCTGATCGAAAGCCTGGCCTCTTACGGCTGGACGGTCGATCGGATCCACCGCCATTTCAGGTATTTGAATCCCGAATTGTTGCAGGAATACATTGCCCAGGGACGGATGGTGATAGGGGTCACGGCCCATACCGGGAATTTTGAACTCGGAGCGGTCCTGACCCAGCCTGTCCTCGGACTGCCCTGCTATGCTGTATACCGTCCATTGGCAAATCCTCATATCGACCGGTTTATTTACAAAAAGAGATCCGGCCAGGGCATCACCCTGAGATCGGATAAAAAAACGGGCGAACTGATCGATATGATGGCTCCCCCTGCCATTCTTTTCCTGATTGCAGACCAGAATCCCTCAATCATAAGCAAGGCAAAATGGGTACCCTTTTTGAACCAGGATACGGCCTTCGTTCATGGCCCGGCAACGATATCGAAAATGCGGAACCTGCCTGTCATTTATTTTGATGTCGTCCGGATCAGGCAGGGATACTACGAATGTACCCTGTCCAAACTCATCGAAAACCCGGCCGAGCTTACGGAACAGGAAATCCTCGAACGATACGCCTCGAAACTTGAAAGTTGCCTGAATACGCACAAGGATGACTGGCTTTGGTCCCATAAACGCTGGAAATGGAAGAGGGAAGGAGGAACAGTGGTCAGAAATCCAGTCTATTGAACATCCGGAGTTCAGCTTCTGCCCGCATTGAGATTTATCATTCCAGGCTTCCCGACCCGGGGCATTTCCGGGTTCCGGCTTCCCTGAAATGAACCTAACTTCGTCGACCAGAGGGTATGAAGGACAGGCAACCGTTGAGACGCTCCCGCCCATCCGGGTGGCTGTTCCTGGGGATCAGCCTGTCCTGGTATGCCTGTTTCTTCAAAGCAGAGGCCCAGAGTTCCAGTACACTTCGAAACGGAGACTATCTGATAAGGGATAGCCTCCGCCTTCGTGACAGCCTTTACATCATTCCAGGTTCGGTGACCATCAGGCAAAAAAATGGGAACAGCTTTGAAGGCCAATACCAGGTATCGGGTAAATTACTGTTCATCACCCGGATCCATTCCGACAGCCTGCCCGTGAACGTCCAGTACCGGGTCCTCGCTTATGACCCCGATCTCCGGGTCTATGCGGGAGACACCGCCTGGCTTCCCGCAGCAACGGCGGAGCTCCCGATGAGTTATAAGTTTTCAAAGTCAAGGCCCGTGATGCGGCAAAACCCATTGGATGAAGTGGATTACGCCGGAGCCTTTGGCCGGGGATTGAGTTTTGGCAACAATCAAAGTCTCGTGCTGAATTCAAACATCAACCTGCAGGTCAATGGAAAACTTGGCAATGATATTGAGATCCATGCTGCTATCAGCGATGAAAACATCCCCCTCCAGGCGGACGGGAATACTCAGCAACTCAATGAAATCGACCAGGTGTTCATTGAGATAAAAAGAAAAAACCAGTCCCTGTTGGCCGGGGACCAGCAACTTTCACCGGACGGCACCTATTTTATGAAGTACCAGAAGAAATACAAGGGGCTGCGTTATTCCAACGAACATCAGTTTGGCGATGGGGGGCGTCTTTCAACCCAGGTGCATGGCTCCATAGCCCGCGGCAACTTTAAAAGACAAATCCTGGAAATCCAGGAAGGCAACCAGGGTCCATACCGGCTCACAGGAACCTCCAATGAACTGTTTGTCATTGTTCTGTCCGGTTCCGAAAAGGTCTACCTGGATGGCCTGCTCCTGGCCCGGGGACTGGAACAGGATTATGTCATGGACTATAACCGGTCTGAAATCAGTTTTACTTCGAGAAGGATGCTCAACCGCAACAGCCGCGTCGTGGTCGAATTTGAATATTCCAACCAATCGTATCTGAAATCAGCCTGGAGCCTGCAATCCAAATACCAGCAAAACGATCTCACCGTCCAATGGAACAGTTATCTCGAAAAGGACAATAAATCCTCCAATATCCTGCAGGACCTGAGCCAGGAAGATATCCAAATACTCAAGGATGCAGGTGACCAAATAAGCCAGTTGAAAAGGCCAACCCTCCGCGAAATCGGGCAAGGCTCACCGGCCGACCAGGTCAGTTATAATCTAAAGGACAGCCTGGTTTCCCAGGTTCTTTATTCAGGCATACTGGTTGCGGCGAGCCAAGCCAACCGCGGTTCCCATACCGCTCAGTTCAGTTATGTCGGGCCGGGACAGGGTAACTATGTACTTGAAACCGGATTGTTCACGAATGGAAGGGCTTATCGATGGGTCGCCCCGGATCCTGTCACGAAGGAAAAAAGGGGGGAATATGAGCCCATCAGCAGCCTCTCCGCCCCCAAACAGCAAAGCCAGCACGCCTTGCGCCTGGAATACACGCCCCAGTCCGGTTTGTTCAGCAGGACAGAACTCAGCCTCAGCGATCTCGACCTCAACCTCTATTCCACAAAAGATAAAAAGGATGATCTCGGACTCGCCTGGAAACAGGAACTGGGCCTCCGGAAGTATTTGGGCGCAGGTGACCTGAGCTGGACCAGTACCTTTGGGCTTGAAAGAATCAACCGTCGTTTCAGTTATTTCGAACCGTTCCGCAATCCTGAATTCAACAGGGACTGGAGCCTGAACACGGGGCTTCCCTCAACAGCCAATGAATTGCTTTGGTCAGCCCGCAGCCAGTTGAAGAATAAAGCCGTGGATGTCCAATATCAATACCAGCATTATGGAAGGGAACAGGACTATTCGGGCTCCCGTCACAGTTGGAACGGGCAGTTCCATCTCAAATCCACTGAAATCAGCAGTTATGGGTCCCTGGCTCACCAAACCCAGGGTTTAACCGAAGGTACTTTTTTCAGGCCCCGTCTGGAAGTGATTCAAACCTTACCTTTTAATGGGAATCACAAATTGGGTTTTAACCTGGAATCGGAGATCCATAAACAGTGGCTGGACCGGGATGAATACCTGCTCGGCAACAGTTTCGCTTATCATCAGCTAAGGTCATTCCTTTCCGGCAAGGTGGACGGTTTGAATATGAATTACCGCTTGAGTCACATTTACAGGAAGGACAAAGGGATCGACGGCCAAAAATTTGACGATTATTTTCAAGCCAATGAATGGCAGTTTGAACAAAACTGGCAACTTGCCCGCAATACGCTTTGGGCTTTTACCCTGAGCAGTAGATCCCTGCGGTTTGATAAAATCGTCAATCCCCTATCCGACAAAGATACCCGGTCCCTGGTCCTTCGCCATTCCCTGAATACCCGTACCCGGAAGGACTTTATCCGCTTTTCCCAGACCCTGGAATCGGGGTCGGGCCAGGAACCGGCCCTGGAATACACCTATCTGAGAGTCAACAAAGGACAAGGCTATTATGCCTGGATCGATATCAATGGCGATTCGGCGATCCAGGTTTCCGAATTCGACCTCGCCCCTTTCCAGGACCAGGGGGAATATATCCGCTATGCCGTCACGGGCAACCAATTTATACGCACCCGGAATCATTTGTTTTTACAAAACCTGGAGATTGACCCCTCAAGGCTTTCCTCAAATAAGGGTTCCCTGAAATGGTGGCAGCGTTTTGCCCTTGTTTCAAATTTTAACGTCGGATGGAAACAAACGGGTGACCATGGGTTCAGGAGTCCATTCCATGCGGACAGCGGCCTTGCAGGTTTGCAGGCCCAGATCCGGAACCAGGTTTTTTTTAACCGGAACCGGCCCGGTTTTGAATTGCAAGCAGGCCAATTGATCAACCAAAACAAACAACTGCTGACCACGGGTTTTGAAAACCGGGACCTCATTGAATATTTTTTCCGTTCGAGGCTTCTGATCCATTCGAGGGTCAGCCTCGAATCCTACCTGGCGAAACAACAACAAAAAAGCGAATTGGAATTTTTTGATCAAAGAAATTATTCGATCACCAGCCATACCATGGAGCCTCGGATCCAGATCCAGGCCAGCACCGCCATGCGCCTGACCCTGGCCTTCAGACAAAAGTGGAGCCACAACCGGATGGGCAGTGAAAAATCCAATGCCCGGGAGGTCCGCCTGGAAGGCCTGAGCCAACCATTGAATAAATGGAGCGTCCGGTCCTCCTGCAGCCTGGTAGGGATAAACTACGACGGTGAAAACAATGCCTGGATCGAATATTCCATGTTGCAGGGCCTCCGCCCGGGTAACAATCTCTTGCTGAGTGTGAATGTTGACCGGGAAATCCAGAAAAACACCATGCTGAGACTGGGTTACGATGGCCGGAAAAGTGAAAAAAGCCGGTTTATCCAGACCGGCCGGGTACAAGTCATCGCCAGTTTTTAAAGCAAGTCCAAAACCCTGTCCTGCTCGGGGTATTTGTCCCGGCCTTGCCATTTCCGGAGACTTTACCTTTGCCCGGAATTGAATACGGCCGATGAATTTTCCATACCATACCAAAATATTGAGAAAGGCAGTTTTTGCCTATTCGTTTTTTTTCTTCTGTCCAGGGCTTTTTTCACAATCTTATTGGAGTGCCGCGCCACCCGGGGTCCAGGATTTGCCGGGTGAAAAGAAGACCCGGTTCATACTGGACACTTTCGTATTTTTTGAAAACCTTCGGAAGGCTGAGGCGGTATCGCTGCCGGTAGGAACAAACCAATTTATCGAATCCACGCTTTCCCCCTGTTCCAATTTCGCTCCCGGGCTGGCCGCCAAGTATCCGTCCATTCAGACTTATTGCAATTCAAAAGCGGGGGCCACCGTCCGGCTTGACCTTTACAAACAAAAACTGACCGCTTTCATCCTCCATGAAGGCCGGACCTATTTTATCGAACCCGACAGCCTTCCGGGCTTCTATGTTTTTTCAGAAGAAAAGGCTCAGGCATCCGGTCTGCATCAAACGTTTGAGTGCAGTACCCTTGAGCCCGTTTCGGACCCCACCCTGCTGAACCCGGCCAAATTCAGAGGCGTCCCCGGTCAAAATTCAAGCCTGAAAACATATCGCCTGGCCCTGGCTCTCACTGGTGAGTTTTCGCGCACGCATGGGAATACCGTTGAAGCAGTGCTTGCGGCCCTCAACAGCCACCTTTCCAGGATCAATGCGGTATATGTCAATGAAAATGCCATCCAGTTCCAACTGGTGGCCAACAACGACACCCTTCTCTTTATGGACCCTGACCATGATCCATATGTCAACGGAAATGTCGTACAAATGCTGGAGCAGAATCCAAAGGTTTTGAATGACCGGATCGGGCTGAACAATTACGATGTCGGCCATGTATTCGGGACCAATGCCGGCGGGGTGGCCCTGCTCGGCACTGCCTGTGGCGCCAACAAAGGCGCTGGAGTGAGCAGCACCTTCGGCATCTATTCCGGGACCCGGTTTTATCACATTCCCTGCCATGAACTGGGCCATCAATTCAGCGCCACCCATACCTTTAATTTTTGCGACAACGAAAACGAAACCACCTCCAGCGCTTATGAACCGGGAAGCGGATCCACCCTCATGAGTTATGCCGGAGCGAGCGATTGCGGTACCAATTATGTACAGGGCATCTCAGACCCCTATTTTCACGGCTATTCCCTCGAACAGATCAAAACCTATTCGCGTGCGGGGATTGGTTCCCTCTGTGGAACGCTTACGGACACCCCAAATGATGAACCGATGGCCATGGCCATAAGCCCGGGCAATATCACGATCCCGGTGCTTACGCCCTTCGAACTGGAAGGCACGGGCATAGACGACTCAGAAACGATCACCTATACCTGGGAAGAAATGGACCTCGGCCAGAAAAGTCCCCTCGGCATGCCTGCCGGTACAGCGCCCTTGTTCAGATCAGTGCCTCCCGGCAATTCCGGCACGCGCATTTTCCCCAGGATCGGAGCCCTCCTATCCAACACCCAGGAAAGTACGGAAATCCTGCCTTCCACCAGCCGACCACTGAAATTCAGGCTGACCGTAAGAGACAATGATCCCCAGGCCGGAGGGGTGAATTGGACAGAACTGACCTTGCAGAGCGATGTGGGTTCAGGCCCATTCAGGGTCACCGCATTTAATACCCCGGATACTTTTTCGAAAGGAGGAATGATTTATCTCACCTGGGACGTAAAAAACACAGACCGGGCGCCGGTAGCCTGCCAATGGGTGGATATTTGGTTATCCGAAGATGGTGGATTCAGTTTCAATCTGCCCTTAAAATTAAAAACGGCGAACGATGGGGGCGAATGGATCCGGCTTCCCGACCATCCGGTCACCAATGGAAGAATAAAAATCAAGCCCGTTCAGCATGTTTTTTTTGATGTCAACGACGCGGACCTGGTCATTCGAAACGATTACCCGCCAAGGCTGGAAATCGGCTTTATTCCAGATATCCAAACCCTCTGCGCCGGGGACAGAGGGGAATACGAAGTCATATCCTCTCCCTCTTCATCCGGTGATTCCGTCCTGATCCAGATATCCAATCCGTTTCAACCTTTTTTCACCATCGCCCCTTCCAAATCCTTTATTGGACCGCTGGACAACATCAGGCTGGAAGTGTCTGTGGATCCCGCCGCGCCACCTGGCCAGTACCTCATCCCTGTGTTGGCCACCGGTGCCGATACCCTTTCCCTAAACTTTACCTTGCGGATCGTTTCCGCAAATATTGCCCCGATCTATCCAAAAGACAACGAAGATCAGGTGCCGGTCCTGCCTATCTTTCGTTGGGAAAAACTGCCCGCACAGGATGATTATAAGATCGAATTATCCCTTGATCCCGGTTTCAGAAGTCTGGTATGGTCCCGGCTGGTCACCGGAGATACCTCAGCCGTACCTGAAACGGAACTGGAAAGCAATCAAATCTATTTTTGGAGAATCCTCCCGCTGCAATCCTGTTCCAGCGCGAGACTGCCTTTTTCCGTCTTTCATACGCTCTCCCTGGCTTGTAAAACCTACTCTGCCGGGGACACCCCCAGGCTGATCTCAGCCACCGGAACCCCTACCGTGACTTCAAACATCCTGGTCGGGGATCAGATCCAATTGAAACAGGTCCGGATCCCAAATCTTGCCGGGACCCATGAATTTGTGGGCGATCTTTCCTTATGGCTCAAGGCTCCATCCGGCGACTCGATCATCCTTTGGGCAAGGCAATGCAACAACCTGAGCAATTTCAACCTCAGCCTCGACGACCTTGCCCCAATCGGTATCACCTGCCCTCTGACTGACCGAAAGGCTCACCGGCCGCAGGATTCCCTGACTAAACTGACCCAGTCCAATACCATGGGTACCTGGACCCTTCGCGTGCGGGACTTCAATAATGGGGCGGGAGGCAGCCTGGATAGCTGGTCCTTGGAATTGTGCGGGTCGATTCCCCTCAGTTCAGGGCCCATTGCAACGACCAACCTGCCCCTGGACCTATTTGAATTGAGGTCCGCGATGCTCAGCACTTCCAGGTTGAACTTCACCGATCCCGATTCAGATCCTCTAAACATCAGGATCCTGTTGTTGCAAGATCCTGAACTGGGTAGTTTGCTGAAGGGGTCGGATACCCTCGTTGCAGGGGATTTTTTTACGCTGGCCGATCTCCAGACCGGCTTGGTCACCTATTCAGCAGGCCTGGTCCCTGCAGACACCACTGAACGGATTTCCCTGATCGCTTTTGATGAGAAAAAAAATTGGTCGGGCAGGTTCGAATTTAAAATAAACCTCCTCAATGATGTGAGCATCCCGATCCGGGAGGAATCCCCGGAATCCCCCTTCCGCCTTTTTCCCAATCCGACCAACGGCAATATTTACCTTGAAAACCAAGGGCCGGAGCAAGCCTTCTATCGATGGTTTGATCCGGCGGGCAGAATGATCCGGTCCGGAATTATCCCGGGAAACAGCAGGATACTGCTCCCTACGGACAGCTCCTTTACTTCCTTATCTTTCATCCAACTCCTGCAGCATAATAAAGTCAGGGTATTCAAGGTGGTTCACCTGCGATGATCCCGGTCTTGCCATGCCGGGCCCAAGGACAGGTTGCAGCATGCCATGCATTTGCATTACATTAAATTAAATCTTATGCTTAAATCCGATATACGTGGTTACTTTTGTGGCCTGATTTGAAGTTCGTGGATACCAAGACCCCTCTGCTGAAAGACGCCTTTGTCTGGCGCAATATCCTAGCCATCTTTTTATTTTTATTTGGCTTGCTTTTGCTCACCGCCTGGTGGATGAAGTGGTATACCCGTCATGGCCAGAAAGTCCAATTGGCCGATTTCACCGGTAAATCGCTTCAGGAAGCCACGAAACT
>Ga0209200_1003701_pt1 | contig 12981 bp, 10 predicted proteins | sample AD_UKC033_MetaG_FD_184406 | JGI IMG/M metagenome (GOLD analysis project Ga0209200, IMG submission 184406) | Active sludge microbial communities of municipal wastewater-treating anaerobic digesters from USA - AD_UKC033_MetaG (SPAdes) (version 2) | ecosystem: Engineered > Bioreactor > Anaerobic >...
CGGAAAGAAGGACCTCCACGTCCTTGTCTTCGACGCCGGGGAGTTCGGCTTTGACGACGATTTCCTTCTCGTCCTCCCTGACGTCGATGGAGGGGCTGAAGGTCTCCATACCGGTTTCCCACGGGCCTGAAGGCGGCACGTCGAGATCTCTGAAGAAGGAATCGAACAGTCGGTTCATGTCTCTCTGGAGCGAGAAAAAGGGGTGATCTTCCTCCCGTGCCGCCGGGGTATCGCTCCGCCTCCAGATGGAGGGTAAAAGGCTTCTTCTGAACATGATCTGTTACCTCCTTTTCGTGTTTTTCAACCTGCCGTGATGGCTATTTTTCGAGCCTTGGCGGGTTCCGCCTTCGGGAGGACGACTTTCAGGACGCCGTTTTTCACGGATGCCTCGATCTTCTCCCGGGAAACTTCCTCGGAAAGGCTGAACACTCTCTCGTAATCGCCGTCTTCTCGGTATTCCGCGAATCCCGCCGAATAGCCCGGGTAATCCCGGGGTTTCACAAAACCCCGAATCGTCAGGACATCTTTTTCCAGGGTCATGTCGACGGACTTCTCATCCACCCCGGGCATGTCGGCGAGAAGAACCAGAGAGTCGCCGGTCTCGTAAATGTCCACCCGGGGTACATAGACCCGCCGCAGCTTCGTTCGTTCCGCATCAGCGGGCGAAGAAGCGGACTGTTTCTTGATTTCCTTGTTTTCCATGGTCATGGGAATCGACCCTCCTTTCATCAGGCGCTTTTGATTTCGATCTTTCTTGGTTTTTCCTCCTGGGCACAGGGGAGTTTGACGTCCAGGATCCCTTTTTCGTATCGCGCCTCCACGCGGTCGGGATCGATCTTGAAGGGCAGCTTCAGGGTCCTGGTGAACGGGCCGTAACGCCGTTCTCTTCGATGATAGGTCTCTTCTTTCTTCAGAACCTCCGGCTCCCGGGTGCCGCTGATGATAACCTGGTCGCCCGAAACGGCGATATCGAGTTTTTCAGGATCAATTCCAGGTAGTTCCGCCGTCACCAGGGCATCGTGGTCGTGAAGCCACACGTTTAAGAGCGGGTAATCCCGGGCGGAAGGCGCGCTGTACCCTGAAAAGACCCGATTCATATCATCCTGCAGTCGCTGAACTTCGGGAAGCCAGTCTGAAAGATTCCCGAATCTCCAGAATCTCGGTCCAAACATGGTCACTACCTCCTTTTTGCTTTTTCGTTCTCGGCTTTTCTTTGGAGCGAAACAACAAATTGATATTCTTGGTTAATATGTCTCTCAACCATAATCTAGTCACGATATTTTTCTTGTCAAGGACAAGCGGCCGAGGACGGGGGATGACCGGGGTGTTCCCTTGGTTTCGCCCATTTTAAGACATTTATGTAATAATACAAATGTAACACTTCTTTGATGTGGCCTTTTTTAAGACCAGCTTATGAGGTTTATTCACTATATATTGATTAATATTAGTAAGATATGAAATTACAATGAAGCTGGCACTCTCATTGCAACCTACCTATATGTCTTATACGGATTTCTGAGCGATCACAGTTTTTCGGAGGTGCATCATGAACGCCGGTGACACAACGTGGGTTCTCGTCAGTACCGCCCTGGTCTTCCTCATGACCCCGGGGGTGGCCTTTTTTTACGGGGGGCTGGCCAGGAGAAAGAACATCCTGTCCCTCCTCATGCAGTGTTTTTTCATCGTCTGTCTCGTCAGCCTGCAGTGGGTGCTTTTCGGGTATTCCCTTTCCTTCGGGCCCGACATGGGAAAAGGCCTGATCGGAGGCCTCGAATGGGCGGGGCTTCGGGGCGTGGGGTTCGATCCCAACCCGGACTACGCGGCCACCATTCCTCACCTTTCTTTCATGATGTTTCAGGCCATGTTCGCCATCATCACCCCCGCCCTCATGGTCGGGGCCTTCGCGGAGAGGATCAAGTTTTCCGCTTTTGCCGTCCTGGTCCTCCTGTGGACGACCCTGGTGTACGATCCCATCGCCCACTGGGTCTGGGGCGTCGGAGGATGGCTCAGGGACATCGGCGCCCTGGATTTTGCCGGGGGGATCGTCGTTCACGTGAGTTCCGGCGTTTCCGCCCTTGTCATGGCCGTCCTGATCGGAAGGCGTCTCGGCTATGAAAAACAGGTCTTCGTGCCTCACAACCTTCCCCTGACCGTTCTGGGCGGTTCCCTGCTCTGGTTCGGGTGGTTCGGCTTCAACGGGGGAAGCGCTCTCGGAGCCGGCGGGCTGGCCGCCAACGCCTTCGTGACCACAAACACGGCCACGGCGGCCGCCGGGCTGACCTGGGCGCTTGTGGAATGGCAGCAGCACGGGACGCCGACGGTCCTGGGCGTCGTAACGGGCGCCCTGGCCGGCCTCGTGGCGATCACGCCGGCCTGCGGTTTCGTGAGTCCCATGTCGGCCATCGCCATCGGGATCCTGGCGGCCGTTTTCTGTTATCTCGCCGTGACCGTGATGAAGCCCCGTCTCCGGTACGATGACTCCCTGGATGTTTTCGGGGTCCACGGCATCGGCGGGATCTGGGGGACCGTCGCCACCGGCCTGTTTGCCGAGAGGGCCATCAACGGAGGCGGTGCCGACGGGCTCTTTTTCGGGAACGTCCATCTCTTCCTGGCCCAGGGCGTCTATCTCATCGCCTGCGTGACCTATGCGGCGGCCATGACGTGGGTTCTCTTCAAGTTCGTCGACGCCCTGTTCGGCGTGCGGGTGAAAAAACAGGAGGAACTGGTGGGCCTCGATCTGACCCAGCACCACGAGGCGGCATACACCGTTCTCGAATAGGAGGAAGGAACCATGAAATACATTATCGCCATCATACAGCCCCATAAACTGGAAGAGGTGAAACAGGCCCTCGAGGAAGTGGAAGTGAACCTCATGACCGTGTCCACCGTCCTCGGCCGGGGACGGCAGAAAGGCCACACCGAGGTGTACCGGGGTGTGAAGGAAGTGGGGACCCTCCTGAAGAAGGTGAAACTTGAAATCGCCGTCAACGAGGACTTCGTCGAGCCCACCGTGGGGGCCATCGTCAAGGGGGCCCGAACCGGGGAGGTCGGGGACGGCAAGATCTTCATCCTCGATCTTTTCGATGTCGTCCGGATCAGCTCCGGCGAGCGGGGCGGCAAAGCCATTGGCTGAGGGAAGGAGGCTTCGACATGGGCGCAAAAGATCTTAGAAAACTGGCCAAGGACAGGAACCTCGAGTTCATCGACCTGAAATTCACCGATATTCCCGGTCTCTGGCAGCACATCACCATACCCATCGCCGACCTGGAGGAGGATCTCTTCATCGGCGGCGTCGGTTTTGACGGTTCCAGCATCCGGGGCTTTCAGCCCATCAACGAGAGCGACATGCTCATCAAGCCGGACCCCGGGACGGCCTTTGTGGATCCCTTCACGGCGGACCCGACGCTCAGCATGATCTGCAACGTCTCCGACCCCATGACCCACGTGCCCTATTCGCGGGATCCAAGAAACGTCGCCGCCAAGGCGGAACGCTACCTGTCCGTCTGCGGCATGGCGGACCAGGCCTGGTTCGGCCCGGAACCGGAGTTCTACATTTTCGACGACATCCGGTTCGACCAGGGATCGAACCACGGGTTTTACCGGATCGATTCCCGGGAAGGCTTCTGGAACACGGGAAAGGACGAAGGGCCCAACCTGGGATACAAACCCCGGTTCAAGGAGGGGTACTTTCCCGTCCCGCCCACGGACAGCCTTCACAACCTCCGGGCGAAGATGTGCAAGGTCATGACCGAGGTGGGCATTCCCGTCCTTCTTCACCACCACGAGGTGGCCACGGCCGGGCAGTGCGAGATCGGTGTCCGGGTCAACACGCTGGTGAACACCGGCGACATTCTCATGAAGTACAAGTACGTCGTGAAAAACGTCGCCCTCGCCCACGGTAAGACGGTCACCTTCATGCCCAAGCCCCTTTTCATGGACAACGGGTCGGGCATGCACGTCCACCAGAGCCTCTGGAGGGCGGGCCGCAATCTCTTCTATGATCCGGCGGGCTACGGCGGTCTCAGCAAAATGGCGATTCACTATATCGGAGGGCTTCTCCACCACGCCCCCTCGCTTCTCGCCTTCACGTCGCCGACAACCAATTCCTATCGCCGTCTCGTTCCGGGGTACGAGGCCCCCATCAATCTCGTCTATTCCCAGAGGAACCGAAGCGCCTGTGTCCGGATTCCCATGTACTCCCAGAGCGAGAAGGCCAAGCGGATCGAGTTTCGCCCCCCCGACTGCTCCTGCAACCCCTACCTGGCCCTGGCGGCCATGCTCATGGCGGGCCTGGACGGCATCGAGAAGGAAATCGAACCGCCCGCGCCCATCGATCACGACATTTTCGAGATGTCACCGGAGGAGCGCAGACACATCCGACCGACACCCGGGTCTCTTTACGAGAGCCTGAACAACCTGGAAGAAGACCACGACTATCTTCTCAAGGGGGGCGTTTTCACCGGCGACCTGCTCGATGTGTGGATCGAGTACAAGCGCAGGCGCGAAGAGGATCAGATCCGCCTCCGTCCCCATCCCTACGAGTTCGCTCTTTACTATGACATATGAAACGGAAAGGGTCGCATCAAATTCCAGCGTCTTTCGGCCCAGCGTCATTCCCTCGGGGGGGCGACAAGGTTGCCCGGCCTCTGGGATTTTCGGGATCCGATGATGAAGGGGCGTCGGGGCATTTTGACGGCTTATAAAAAAACAGGAACTATTTGAAGGAGGTTTGAAAATGAACATGGAGATCGGCATGGTCGGTATTTTTCTCGGTCTTCTGGCGCTCATGGTGATCGTCATCTACATCAAGGCGAACATGAAGATTTGTCCCCCCAACGAGGTCATGATCTTTTCCGGCCGGCGGAAGGGCGATGCGGGATATCGGGTGATCCGGGGCGGCCGGGCCCTCAAGATGCCCCTCATCGAGACGGTTCACACCCTCTCGTTGAACACGATCCCCATCGAAATGAACGTGACGGGGGCCCTGACCCGGGGGACGATTCCCCTGAACGTCAAGGCCATGGCGAACGTAAAGATAGCGGGGTCCATGGAGTCCGGCCTCGGCAATGCCATCGAGCGGTTCCTCGGGAAGGGTTCGGGGGCCGCCGCGACAACGGCCCGGGAGATCCTGGAAGGGACCCTTCGGGGTGTTATTTCCACCATGGAGCCTGAGGAGGCGAATGCCAACCGGATCGAACTGGCCCAGAAGGTGGCCAAGGAGGCCAGCGGGGACCTCCAGCGCATGGGGCTGATCCTCGACACCATGAAGATCCAGGAACTGAAGGATGACAAGGGCTACCTGGAAGCCATCGCCCGAAAGAAAAATGCCGAGGTTCAGCGGGATGCGCGGATTGTGGAGGCCCTCTCCCAGGCCGAGGCCAAGCGGAAGGAATCGGACAGCCGAAGGATGGCCGAAATCGCGGAGATCGAGGCCCGAAAGGCTATCGTGGAGGCGGAAACGGCCTTCCGGGTTCAGCAGGCGGAATGGCAGGGCAGTGCCAACCGCATGGAAGAAAAGGCCCGGCTGGCCGGCGACATTTCCCGGATGGAGGAAACAAAAACGCTCGAGGAAAAGAAAGTGGGTGTGAACCGCCTGAAATACGAAGCGGAAGTCGTCATACCCGCGGAGGCGGAAAAGGAAGCCCTTCGCATGAAGGCCGCGGGACAGGCGGCCCGGACCCTGGAAGAAGGAAAGGCCAAGGCGGAAGCCCTTCGACTCCTCCGGGAGCAGTGGGAGAGAGAGGAAAGCCGTGAGCTTTTCCTGATCCAGCTGCTTCCCGAACTGGTGGGGCAGGTTTCCAAGGTGATCGCCTCGAACCTGAACGTGGAGCGGCTCACCGTCGTGGACGGCGGAAACGGGAGCGGCGTTCCCCACCTGGTGGGAAGCCTGGCCGGTTCGGTGACGTCCTTCTTCGAGCAGATGAAAACGCTGACGGGGATGGACCTCACGAAGATAGGGACGAAGTAAAAAAAAAAGAAACGGGACAGGTTTAAACCTGTCCCGTTACCCGTTACCAAAATGGGGACAGATTTAAATCTGTAAGAAAAAGGAAAGGGGACAGATTGTAAGAAAAAGGAATGGGGACAGATTTAAATCTGTCCCCATTTTTTATTGTCCCCATTTTAAAAGAAGAGGTAGGCCTCATCAACCCACGCCTTGACTTCCAGGTACTGGCCCTCGGAGCCTCTCACATGATTGGCGAGACGGATCCCAAGAATCAGGTAGGCGGGGTTGCCGGTGTCTCCCGTATACGTGACGTAACCGTGCGGGGCCCAGTGCAGGGTGTGGTTTCCCGACGTGCTGTCCCAGAACCCCTCGCCGCCGGTGTCGACGACGTTACGTCCCCACTTGAGATTCGCAAAGTCTATGGCGTTCGAGCCCTTGTCGAGGCCGCCCTCCTCCCTGGCGTGAATTTTCGCCCGGCAGGTGACTCTCTGCTTCTCCCCGCTTTTCATGCCGTTGAGAACGGGCAGGTAAATCCCGCTTTCGACGTCGAAGCCGGCGTGGGAGTTGTACCAGTGGATGTTTTCCTGAAGCCGGGCCCTGGCCCAGGCCCAAGGCGGCGTCACCCTGACGCTGTAATCACAGGTGGGGTCGATCCGCTTGTCAAAGTCCTCGTATGTTCTCCCCCAGGCCCACGTGGGTCCGTGGCGGATGGGAATGACGGCGCTGCCGTAGAGGTGGGCGTCCATGGTGGCGTGATGGAGCGGCTTGCCGCCGTCATCGAAAACCAGCACGACGCCAAACGTGGAAGGGGTTTCCCGGGGCGCTTCGACGGTCACCTTGCATTGGCCGTAAGAGGCATCGGGCAGGCTGAACTTGGCCACCGCCACCTCCGTGGCCCCGTTGAAGGTGATGAAGCCCTCGTGCGTGTTGTTGTTGTCATCGCAAGCGCCCCAGTTCCACTGCATGTAGGCCTCCGTGTAGCCGTCCGGCCAGTGCATCCAGTGCTCCACCGCCGTCAGGCGCACGTCCTTCCGCCGGCCCGGAAGGCCGACGGGCACGATCTCCATGGGCGCGCTTTCAGCCAGAACCGGGATTTTGTCCTTGACATATGCCTGGAGCGAATCGGGCTCCCCGATCAGGCGGACCGCCAGGCCGAAGGAATGCCTCGATGAGACCTGGGCGGCCACGAAATCGGCCCGGAAGTAGATCTGGCGGACATCTTCAGGAATGATTTCAACGGGCGCCGTGGCGTTGGTCCGAAGATCCAGGCCGGCCACCACCAGCCGGTCCACGCAGCGGAGAAACTCCTCCACCTCGTCCTCCATCCACGGGGTGAATTTTTCTTTGAGATACTGCTCGGCCGTCCCGGGGAAGCCCTGTGCAAGACGTCCCGAAGCGGCGTTGACGGGGTTGTCGCGGTGATGCAGGGCTTCCACCATCAGGGTGAGACCCTTGGACTGGGTGCTGATGAGCGAACTGAAGTAGTACTCGAGGGAAAGGTAAAGATTCAGGAGGTCTTCCGTTTCCACCTTGTCGATGAGGGTCGTGGTCCAGGCGCTCATGGCCCCTTCGGTGATGCCGGGATCGGTTCCCATGATGCCCGCGTGGATGTCGTAGAGCCTCTGATCGATGTCGTAACCGCCGGCGGCGAGGATGTCGTCGGCCATCTGCCGGGCCCTGGCCTTGCCTTCCGCCGTGCCCATGACATCCACGGTGAAGTACTGCAGGTTCCCGTACTGGTTGTCGATGACGTCGATGTCATCGGCGATTTTCAGGTTTTCGTTGTTGTTGATGATGTCGTCCTCAACCATCTGGATGGCTTTGAGGATGTCTGCCAGTTCGGATTCGATGTTTCTGAGCTCATCGATGATGTAATCCAGCTTCCTGTTCATTTTATCCAGCTGGTTTTTCATTTCTTCGGTGGCTTTGTCCCTGTCCACGCCGGTCAGGGAGAGGAGCCACCCGAGGGCCTCCTTTACCCCCCAGTTTCCGATGCCCGACGAGATTCCCCTCAGCATGGCCGCGAACATCGTGCCGGGCGTCGCGGGCAGCGCCTCTTCCGGCGGTTGAGAGATGTACCCATCGTCGTCGGCGCAGGCGAAGAGGCCCGCCATGACGGCCAGGATCGCTGCCAGGACGATGAGACACCGAATTTTTTTCCACGGGCGGCTGTGTATTCTCAGAATCATCGGAAACTCCTTCGGCCAGGGATTTGAAAAACGAAACAGGGCACCAATCGACGATCCACCACGTTATTTTTTTAGAGCATGTTCGATGAGAGAGCCATTGTCTTTTTAACGGGTGGGGGCAAGGAATCGGGACAGTTTTAAATCTGTCCCCATTCCTTGGGCGTCCCCCCGGTGTCAGACGGACAGCTGAAGGCGTTGCATCTTTTTTCGGAGGCCTTCCCGGGTGATTCCCAGAATGGCGGCCGTTTTCGTTCTGTTGCCGCCTGTTTTTTCGAGAATTTGCAGAACCGCCATGCGTTCTTCTTTCCAGGAGAGGGTCATGGACGGATCCAGGGGGCTGTTATCGTGAAAGTCTCTCAGGTTTTCGGAAAAGTCTGCGATGGTGATTGTTTCGGAACAGGCCAGCGCGGTGGCCCGCTCCACCTCGTTTCGAAGTTCCCGGACGTTTCCGGGCCAGGGATAACAGGAAAAAAGATCCATCACCGGCCGGGAAAATTTTTTGAACGCCCGGCCATGGGCCCGGCTGTATTCCTTCAGGAAAAAATCCGCCAGGAGGGGGATGTCCTCCCACCGTTCACGGAGCGGCGGGATGTGAATCCGGATAACGTTGAGACGGTAAAAAAGGTCTTCCCGGAAACGGCCCTCGATGACTTCTTCGCTTAAGTTCTTGTTTGTCGCGGCGATGATCCTGATGTCGATGGGAATGGGCTTTCGGGATCCCAGCCTCTCGATGTGCCTGTCTTCGATAACCCGGAGCACCTTGGCCTGTATGTTGAGGGGCATGTCGGCGATCTCGTCGAAGAACAGGGTTCCCCTGCTGGCCATCTCCATTTTCCCGATCCGCTTTCCCACGCCTGTGGCGACCCCTCTTTCGATTCCGAAGATCTCGCTTTCGAAAAGAGCTTCCGGGACGGCGGCGCAGTTGATGGCGATGAAAGGCATGTCCTTCCGCCGGCTGCCGTAGTGGATGGTCTTTGCGACCAGTTCCTTTCCCGTTCCCGTTTCCCCCGTGATGAGCACATTGGATGAAAGGTCGGCGATCCTGTCGATCCATTTCAGCGTCTTTCTGATTTTCTCGCTCTTTCCCAGGATTCGAACGGGACAGGCTTTCGCGCTTTCAGGCTCTCCCGTATTCGGAAGAGAAAGGCCGGCGTTTTCCTTTCCCCGCCCCGGGGGGGTCCCGTTGCCTCCCTCCTGCTTTTTCCCGGGGTTCTCTTTCGCCACGTCATGGGCGTCGAGCCTCGCCATCATCAGGCCGAAGGCCTCGGCCAGCCTGGAAACCGTGGGGGAGTATTTGCCCGATTTCGTGAATTCGAGAATTTCCTCCTTCCCGCCGTGCTCTCTCAGGGAAATCTTCTCGCAAAGATCCGCGAGATGGTTCAGCGCGCCCTCCGTCCTGCTGTCTCTGTTCATTTCCCGTGCCCTCTCGCCTTTTTTTATTCCGCCCCGTAAGAGGACCTCCTGGGACCGGTCGAATCGTACGCCATCAAATGGGGCAGATCAATCCATATTGGATGAATCAGCCCATATTTGTGGTGAAACGGTCTTTTGTGCTCTCATGGGGGTCAGGATTTTCAATCGGCGGGTCTTCCCATGACGAGCTCGCGGAATCGCTGATAAGCGGCCCGTCCCAGGGAAAAGGGGGTGTCGATGTCGGCCAGGCGCACGTCCGCTTTCCGGCACTGGACGGACCAGGACCGCACCTGTTGCCGGTTGATCATGAGGGACCGGTCGAGGGGGATGAAGATCTCTTTCGGCAGGCGGTTTTCCCAGGTCCTCAGGGTGCACCGGACCATGTAGCGACGGCCCCGGGTGTCTACCACGTGGGTGTAATTTCCCTCGGCGGTTATGGCGGCGATGTCCCTAACGGGAAGGAAAAGAGCCTTTTTCCCCGTGTTCAGGAAAACCCGGTCGGTGGGGGACAGGCCCGTTTCCGGTTCCGGGGCCGGGAGGGACCTTTCCAGCGCCCTTTCCAGGGCGTTTTTCAGCCGCCCGGGGTCAACGGGTTTCAGAAGATAGTCCAGGGCATTGACTTCAAAAGCCCGGATGGCGAACCGGTCGTATGCCGTCACGAAGATGGTCAAGGGGGGGGCTTCCAGCCCTTCGATGAGGTCAAAGCCCGATCCTCCGGGCATCTGGATATCCAGGAAAAGAAGATCGGGACGCCCGCTGGCGATGCCCCTTCGCGCCTCGTCGACATTGCGGGCTTCCCCCACGACCCGGATCCGGGGATGTTCGCGGAGAAGGTCCCGAAGGTTTTCCCGGGCCAGCCGTTCATCGTCGACGATGAAGGCCCGAAGAGGCGTTTCAGGCGACCCGTTCATGGGTTTCGTCCTTCATGGGAATTTCGACGGTCACGTTGACCCACCCGTTTTCTTCTTCCCGGTCCAGGCGGTAACGCTCGTTATAGGCCAGTTTCAGCCGCGCCCGAAGATTTTCGAGCCCCACGCCGGTCCGTCTGCCCGTTTCGTCTTCCCGGGGAATCCAACGGCCCGTATTGGCCACTTCGATCCGCAGCCGGTTGCCGGCGACCCACCCGTAAACCCGGATGGAGAGGGGCATGGCCGATGTTTTCATGCCGTGCTTCACCGCGTTTTCCACCAGGGGCTGGAGGAGAAGCTCGGGAACGGGGATGTCCCCGATCATGGGGGACACGCGGAACGTGACGACGAGATCGTTCTCGAATCGGACCTTTTCGAGGCCCAGGTAGCTTTCGATGGTTTCCAGCTCCTCCCTCAGGGGCACGAAACCGGAGCGCGTGGCGGAGAAGGTGGACCGGAGATACCGGGACAGCTTCTGGATGAGGTTTGTGATCCGTTCCGGGCTTGTTTTGGACAGCGCGTCCAGGGAGTTCAGGACGTTGAAGAGGAAATGGGGGTTGATCTGGTACCGCAGGGTTTCGAGCCTTGACTGAGCGAGACGCCTTTCCATTTCCGCCGCCCGCCGCCGCTCCTCCTCCATGGCTTTCTGCTCCGTCCGGTCGTCCAGGATCCCCTGAATCCGGATAATCCGTCCGCTCTCATTTCGCTCCGCCCGGGCGTAAATGACCCCGGTCCGGGGAGCGCCGTCCCGCCGGTGGAAAATGATCTCAAAATTCGTTACCACGCTCCGGGACCGGAGGGTCGCGATGAGAGCGTTCCGCCGTTCGATCCTGTAAAACTCGGTGACGTTTCTGCCGATGATCTCCTCGGGAGAGTCATACCCGAGGAGGCCCGCCAGGGCCTGGTTCGCGTTCAAAAGGCGCCCTTCGGCGTCGGTGACGAAAATCCCCTCCACGGCGTTTTCGAAAATCCCCCGGTACAAGCGTTCCGCCTTCTCCAGGGCGCGGCGGTTCTCCTCGAGGTTTTCCGCCATGGCGTCCAATCCACGGCCGAGCCGGGCGATTTCATCGGAACCGGCGAGATCGAGACGCTTTTCGAGATGCCCTTCTCCGATGTCCCCGACGAAAGCGATGCACTTCTGGAGCCTCGCAAGAATGGGGTGGGCCATGAAAAAAACGGTGGCGGAGAGGGCGACGAGCATGATGACGAGGGTCAGCAGGGTTACCTGGCCCAGGGCCTGGATCGGCGCCAGGACCTCTTTCAGGGGTCTTTCGAAGACGAAGAACCATTCGGGGTCCTGGTTTTTCAGGAAGGCCGCCAGGCGTGGTCCCGACGTCGATTCATAGGTGATGAAGCCCTTGTCCCGTTTCATCTGTTCCGCCGGAAAGGGGATGCGCGGCGGCTCATAGGGAGCCGTTCCCGCGGTGTCCGCGAGGGGGCCGCTTTTCGGGACGCTTCCGCCGATCCCGGGGTGAAAGAGAAAGGCGTTGCTTCCGGTGGTGTACGTGTGGAACCGCAGGAAGTTTTCGTTGAAATACGCCAGGTCCACGGTGGCCCGGAGGACGGCGACGGTCCGGCCCGTCTGTTTAACCGGGACGTTGAGAAAGATGCAGGGCCGCCCGGTGGTCTCGCTGATGAGAATCTGGGATATCCGGGTTTCCCCGGCCAGGGCGGACTGGAAGTAGAACTGCAGGGCGAGATTTTTCCGCACGAAGGTAAGGCCGATGCGGTCCGGAAGCGAGGAGGCGAGGCACAGGCCGTCCCGGTTGACAAGATTGATGGACTGGAAGACCTTTCCCTCGTGGACGGTGGCCTGGAAAAACCGGCACGTGGCGGCCACGACCTCCAGGTTGTCGGGAAACGCGATGGTCTGCTGTATCAGGGGGAGTTCGGCGAGAACCTGGACGTCTCTCTTGAGAAGATCCAGGGTGAGCCTGCTCTGGGCGGCGATGAGGATGACGAGGCGTTCCATTTCCTCTCGGGCCGTCGATTCGAGCTGTTTTTTCGCTGTGATGTAGGTGGCGGCCGAGGAAAGAAAGATACCGGCGGTGATGATGATCCCGACGACGATGAGGAATTTGTTCCGCGTCTTCATGGGCGCCGTTCCCGGTGATCCCCTGAAAAGTACCGGACCTGTACTTTCCGCAGAGACGTTGTTTTTTAAAAGAAAAAATTAATGAAGTCCCCTTACCAGAAAAATCCCCTTCGCGGCAAAGAAAAAAAAGGGGACAGATTTATTTTTACCAATCACGCATCAATGACAGGAACCCCGCGGGAGAATTGCATCGAGACGGGAAATAAAATATATAAAGGGTACCGTTTCGTGCAGTGAAGGAGGTTCCCCTCATGGTCTTGCGCAGCGACAGGCCCCTGACTTTCGACACCGTGGTCCGCATGGCCATCGGTGCCGCCCTGATCTACGGTCTCATCCGCCTCCTGGGATACCTGAGCGACGTCCTCATCCCCTTCGCGGTGGCCCTGCTTCTGGCCTACCTGATTCACCCCCTCGTTCTCCTGGTGGAGA
>Ga0209200_1003707_pt1 | contig 12964 bp, 21 predicted proteins | sample AD_UKC033_MetaG_FD_184406 | JGI IMG/M metagenome (GOLD analysis project Ga0209200, IMG submission 184406) | Active sludge microbial communities of municipal wastewater-treating anaerobic digesters from USA - AD_UKC033_MetaG (SPAdes) (version 2) | ecosystem: Engineered > Bioreactor > Anaerobic >...
TTAGGAAGAAGCAAAAAGAAATTTTGATTTTAAAACATTAATTATGAAATTTAATTTTTCTTTATGCAAAGAACAAATTGGTAATAAATTAAAAATAAGTTATGTATTAAAAAACAATGGGGGTTAGGATGTATTATAGAAAGTATAAATTATTTATTAACAAACATGATAAAGATCAAAAATATGCAAAAGACTTGGGAATTGTTAGTAAATCAGAAATTCCAGAAGATGTAGTGTGGGATAAGCATTTGTACTCTTGTAAATCAAAAGATAATGAATTTACTTGGGTTTTAGAAGGAAATAATAATTATTCAAATTGATTAAAAAATAGAAGGATGTGATTTAATGTAGAGAAGGAAGTAGAATTAGAATAATAATGAACAACCACAATTAACTGAATTACAAACTGAATTGATGGAATATGTTGGATTCTTAAAAAACCAAATGCCATCTTAGTTTTTATTATCTTCAAAAGAGAATATTATTAAAACTGGATTTTTATTATATGATGAAATAATTGGTGGTATTCCTTTAGGAAAATATATTTTAATTAGTAGTCAAGAGGGTTGTGGTAAAACTACATTAATGGTACAATTATAGTAGGCACTACAAAAACAAGCGTACAAGACAATGTATATTGATACAGAAAGTAGTATGTCTGAAAGACGAATGAAAGAACTTGGTATGGATGTTAATAAAACAATTTATGTTGTGCCTGATTGTTTGGAAGATTAGTATAGATTGATGTGGGAAACAATGAAGCAAAAAGAAATTAAAGAGGATGTTTCACCATTTGTATTTTGTTTTGATTCTAATACATAGACCCCAATTAGACAAGAGTTAGAAGATGATGCTTTATCAGATAAACAACCTGGTCAAGTAGCAAAAGTTAATAGTTTATAGTTGAAAAAACTAATTAAACCGTTATAGAGAACGAATTCAACCTTAATTATGATTAGTCAAGTAAGAGATAAATTAAACTTGGGGTTTGGGTAGAGTTTTGGACCAAAAGATACAACAACTGGTGGTAGATAGTTAAAATTTTATGCTCATCAAGATATTGTATTGTAGCCAAAATCTGATGGAACAATGGAAAAAATGGAAATAGATGGTAAAATTATTTCTATTAAATAGAGAAAGAACAGGATATAGAGTCCAAATATTGAATTTTACATGTAGTTAGATTTTAAAAATGGATTTTCTGATTAGATTTCTAATTTTGTATATTTATCAAATCTAAAAGATTCAGATTGGAAAGATTAGAATTTTGAATATATACCATTCAAAACAACTGGTGGTTGGTATGAATTTAAATATGAAGATAAATATGTAAAGAAGTTTAGAAGTAAAGAATTTCCAGCATTATATGAAACAGATGAGGAATTTAATAAGTATGTAAAAGAAATAATTTTGCAACATATTCATCAAGTTCATGGTAATTCAATGTATGAGGAATCTATTGAAGAAATTGTAGAAGAACAAATTGAAGAATCTACCAATGAATTATTTAACGAAACTGTTACAAAACCAGAAGAAACAGTTTGGGAAGAAAAGTAATTTTTTTACGTCTTAATAAGAAAGGAAGTTAATTTAATTAAATATTTGGAGGTTATTAAATGAGTAAAGAATTTGTTGTAGGAATTGACTTAGGAACCACTAATTCTTGTATTTCTTGGGTTAAACCCGATGGAAGTACCGAAGTTATTCCCAATTAGGAAGGGTCAAGAACTACTCCATCTATTGTAAGTTTTGTCAATGATGAAATTGTTGTTGGTGAACCAGCAAAAAGATAGGCAATTATGAAACCTGATTTAGTTGTTAAATCAATTAAAAGAAAAATGGGTTCTGGTGAAACTATTAAAATTGGAAATAAAAAATATACTCCACAAGAAATATCTTCGTTTATTCTGAGAAAACTTGTTAAGGATGCTGAATAGTATCTTGGTGGAAAAATTAAAAAAGCTGTTATTACTGTACCCGCATATTTTAATGATGCACAAAGACAAGCAACAAAAGAAGCTGGTGAAATTGCTGGACTTGAGGTTTTAAGAATAATCAATGAACCAACATAGGCTTAGTTAGCATATGGATTAGATAAGAAAGCAGAAGAAAAGGTAGCAGTATATGATCTTGGTGGTGGAACTTTTGATGTTAGCATTCTTGAAATTGGAGATGGGGTAATTCAAGTTATTTCTACAAATGGAAACAATCAGCTTGGTGGAGATGACTTTGATAATGCTTTGGTGGATTATTTAGTTGATGGATTCAGAAAAGCAAATGGGAAAGATTTAAGTAGAGATAAACAAGCTATGCAAAGATTAGTTGAAGCATAGGAAAAAACAAAAATTGAATTATCTACAAAAATGCAAACAGATATTAATTTGCCGTTTATATCTAATGATGTAACAGGTGCTTTGCATTTTGAAATGTTAATTACACGATCTATACTTGAAAATTTGGTTAAATCTTTGGTTGAAAAAACCAAGCAACCTGTTTTGACTGCAATTGGTGACGCATCTTTGAAAAAAACAGATTTAAATGAAGTAATTTTAGTTGGTGGTATGACTCGTATGCCACTTGTTCAAAAAACAATTACTGATTTGTTTGGCAAAGAAGGTAGTAAAAATGTAAACCCAGATGAAGCTGTTGCTGTTGGTGCATAGATTCAATAGGCAATTGTATAGGGAGTGGGAAATGTAAATTCTGATATTGTTCTTGTTGATGTTACTCCACTAACCCTTGGTGTTGAAGTTCAAGGTGGATTATTGGAACCAATTATTGAAAAAAATACAACAATTCCTATTAAAAAATCCAAAGTATTTACAACTGCAGTGGATAATCAACCAGAAGTTCAAATCAGAATATTCCAAGGAGAAAGACCAATGGCAAATGACAATTATTTGCTTGGTAATTTTAGTTTAACTGGAATTCTTCCTGCACCAAGGCATGTTCCTCAAATTGAAGTTACTTTTGACATTGACACAAATGGGATTGTAAATGTAACTGCAAAAGACTTAGGAACACAAAAAGAGCAAACTATTACAGTTACAGGTAGAAATAATCTATCCAAAGATGAAATTGACAAAATGATTCAAGATGCTAAACAACATGAAGAAGATGATAAGAAAAAATAGGAAGAAATTCAAACAAAAAATAATGCAACAAACGAAGTTTATTAGGCAGAAACAATGTTAAAAGAATCAGGAGATAAAATTGATCAAGAAAAACGATAGAATGTGGAGTCTATTATTGGAGATTTGAAGAAAGCGATTGAGGAAGATAATATAATTAGAATTAAAAGTGTACAAGAAGAGCTAAGAGAAAAAATGATGGAAATTGGAAAGGATGTATATTCTAAAGTCCAGCCTCAATAGGATCAGGATCAAGTATATGAACAACTGAAAGAGTAGGTTTAGGGAGCCAATGATACTGTTAATGACCCCCAGAATGGATAAAATTAAGTAAGCTAATGCAAATTGTAAAATGTGGGATTTTTTTAATCCCACATTTTTTTTAATACTTGACAAATCACTTTTTTTATGGTATACTATGTCTGTGAAAGAAAGAAAAAATTAGAAGGGGTTGGTCAAATGAGAATATTGAAAGATGGTAGAGATTTAAACAATTCTGTATTCATTGTTGAATCACATGAAGTAGATTCAAATGGTAATTTTTTAAAGTTATATTTTGAAAGCACAAATAATTCTAAAAGAAAACTTAGATTGATTGATAATAACAATAAAGAATATTTGATTAATGTTGGAGAATATCTTGATAGAGATTATAATTTATATGCAGAACTTAAATTCTTGTGTTGGATTAAAGGTTTGTATCATATTTTAGTTACTAATATTAAAAATAAGAAATATAATTCAAAATTGGAATTAACTGATGAATCAGTTGAATCAATTAAAGAAGTGGATTTAGTTGAACATATTAAAATAATTACTGAGTATGGTTATTTTGATGATATTTTATCACCTTTAGAAATTACTACAAAAGAAATTTTAGATATTGTAATTGAAAACGATTATAGTTTTTATGGATCAATGATTTCAAAAAATAAATTGTTTATAATGCTAAATGATTATATGGAAAGAGATACAGAAGTGTATGAAGCTTGTGATAAAGATTATTTTATTGCAGATGATGGTTTGGAAGATTCATTATCATTTCTCTATGTTACTTCTAAAACGTTTAAAGAATCAATCAAGGTGTTTTTTAGAAAGGCTTTTTCACTTCTATTGTTGTCTAAAACTGTAAAAGAATCAATCAAGGTGTTTTTTAGAAATGCTTTTTCACTTCCAATGATTATTATTTACGTGACAGTTTTTTTACTTACCACAATTGTAATTAAACTGTTTTTAAGATAAAATTAAGTTAATTTACTAATGGGGGCGAAAAGGGTTCGACACGTTTGATGAAATTAGTATTTTCATGGGTGTTTTGAATACTACACTAAAAAGTATTCACAAAAATTAAACGACAAAATTAAATCTTTTTTTACCACCAAATTTAAAAAATCTTCAAAGCCTGTATTTCAACAAGTTTACCAACCTGTTTAGATGTAGGCTTGAGTTACAAGTAATAAAAAAATCTTAATCCATTTTATTCTACATTAGAGGATTAAGAACTCCCGAATAAAATGTAGATAACCATGTAAAACAAAATACTAATTGAACAAGGGTGGACGTGGGTTCAATTCCCACCGCCTCCACCATTTACTTTAAAATGTAAAGAAGGTGGTTTGTTTGCAAGAACAAAGTTCAGTTTTAAATACACTTAATTTACTTGGTAATGAAGATGCAATCGTTCTAATAATTACAAAAGAGGGATGTAGTCAATGTACAAAAACAAAGGAACTATTAAAAACACAAAACATTGATTTTATGGAAGTAAAATATGAAAGTTTATCTAAAACTTAGTTGATGAAACTCTATAATTTTAGAAAATCCAATAACATAGAAAGAATAACATTACCTATACTAATATTTTCAAAAGAATCAGAGTATTGGATTTTTTGATTTAAATCAACAGGGGGAGATAACATGTATATTGTAACGTATAAAATTGGAAACAAAAGTTATGATTATCAAATCAAAGCAAATACATCAAAAGAATAGAAGCTGTTGGCAAAAAAAGAACTAAAAGTATCAAATAGTGAAATTCTTGGTGTTATAAAATAGTCCTAATCTAAATTTTAAATAAAAATGGGTGGGAATGTATAAAAAATCCCACCCTTGAAATTATTTTTTTGTAAAGGAAGGTACTTAATGAAGATATAGATTTTATCTGATTTGCATTTAGATTTGAATAGAAAAAAAGAAAAATAGGAATTACCAATTACATTTTACATATTGTATAATCAGATACAAGTTATACTTAAAGATAAACCAGACCTATTGATTTTGAATGGTGATCTAATAAATAATTAGTAGAAATTAGATATTACTATATTAAATTTTCTTTCATAGATATTTTCTCATATTAATAAAATCAATCCACAATTAAAAATAATTATAAATCAAGGTAATCATGACTTAGTATATTTAAATAAAAATTTACAAAATTATGGAAGTTTTATAAACATATTTAAAAACAATATAAATGTGATACCTATTATTAATTGTAGAAAAATAAAAGTAACAAACGAATTAAATTTATTTTTTATTCCATATGGTCAAGATAAAGAAGAAGTGTATAAATTCTTAGAAGAAGAAAAGAATTTTAATTATGGATTGTATTTTTTTCATCATGATATGGATATTATGCACAATAATTATGGAATACAAACTTAGAATAAATCTAAGATTTTAGAACTTGATATAATAAAATCTATAATAGATAAACAAAATAAAGGTTATCATCTTATAAATGGGCATTATCATTATCATACAGAACTTCCAAAATATAATTTAACTATATGTGGAGGTCTTAGTTAGAATACTTATTCTGAAAAAATAAATAGTATTGTAGATGTGGATTAGTTTTTTGGTTGGAATAGATTCCTATTTTTTAGTGAAAAAGATAAAAATATGGAATTCATTCCATAGGAATATAAAATTTGTACGATATCTTACAAAAATTATATTAAGTTTATGGAAGAATATACATAGTTAAAAAATTTAATATATGAAAAAGCAGACAAGCAATTTTTTCAAATTAGAGTAGAGAACAATATAGAAAACGTAGATGTAGACTATAATGATTTAGATTTGAAAATTAAAGAACTTGAATCAATGACTAATGTATTAGAATAGAAAAAAATACAAGGTGGAAAATTATTTGATATTATCAATCAAAGCACAAACAACAAAGAATCAGCAAACAATAAATCATTTGATCTGCAAGAGTATTATAAAAAATAGATAAAAGAATCTATTGCTGGTACACCATTAGCTAAGAAAACAGATTCAGTCATAAAAGAGTTAAATCTAATATTTCAAACATAATTGGGTTAAACACTAAAAAAATAATAAAGGAGTAGTGAGTTTCAATGGAAGAAAACAGTATTTTACTTACAAAAATTTCAGATTTGGAAAAATTGTTAAATGATGGTATTGTGATGCTTAAAGATTTTTTGAAAGATGAAGAAGGGTCAAAGCTATCTTCTTGGGCTATTTCAGGTTTTTTGAATCATTATACCCAATAGATTCAAAAAGGGTTAAACACACTTGAGATTGTTAGTATTACAAAAGAAGAATATTAGGAATTGAAAAAAGAGGCAGATGATGAAGCAACATAGCCATTGGCTGACATTAAGCAAGACTAATTAAAATTTTAATTAAAAAAGAAAGGATGTGTAAAAAAATGATGAAATTTCAAAAAGTAAATTCTTCAAGCATTTCAGAACTTGGTTACGATGAAGAAACTAAAGAAATGATTATTTTGTTTATGAATGGTACAAAATATTCATACAAAGAATTTCCAATAGAAGTTTACAAAAATTTGTTATTTGCTGATTCAAAGGGGGCATATTTTTCAAGATACATAAGACCACTTTACAAATAGCAAAAAATTTAATAAATTATTAAGGTGGTATAAATGAATATTGATAAAATTATGAAAATTGAGGTGAATCATTAGAGAATAAAAGAATATTTGAATGAAAGCAAGAATAAACCAATAAATGAAATTTTAAAATCTGATGAAATAAAAGAATTAAATTCATATTTAAACAGTCAAAAAATTTTTGAAGGAAACATAAATCAATACGAAAGATATATCAAAACCCCCACTGGCAATAAATGTATTTTATAGGAATAGTAGGGTATTAGCAGAATATTGGATAGAATTGAAAAATTCTGTTTTTAGGGTGTAACGTAGTTTAGAGGTAGTTTTACCTATCACGTAAACACTATCAGAAATAAAGAGCTAACTAATTTTTTGAATGAAATAATCGCTCCAATGGGGTATAGCAAATCAGATTTTGGATATTACAAAACAATGGGTAGATGGGCTGAATGTGATGATGAAACAATTCCATACACTCAATGTCCAGATAATATGAAAAAATCTACATTTGAAGAATCATTTGTATTTATAAGAAGCAATGAAAAAGTAAAAATTTGGGATTTTATTTATTAGATGGTTTAGCTTGGAAAATTAGGTGAGCAAGATAGTGTTGTATTAGGACTAACATTTGAAGAACAAAAAGAAATTATAAACACAAATTATAATGTACCATTTTCAAAATCTATATTTTAGAAATATGTCCAAGAATAGGAAGCACATCTATCAATACTAAAAAATATAGAACAGAAAGAAACAGATGAAAAAACAAAAAATAAAGAATTGGCAGATAAAGATAATCCAAATAATTATCATGGAATGTTTAGTGGAATGAGAGTACAAGAAAAATATGAATTGGATCATGATAGAATAAATAATTTAATAGACCATTTTCCATCTCCAGATGAACTTAAATCATTTGTTGAAAGTATGTTTGATGAAAATAATACAAGAAATTTATATTTCTTTTATTTCCCACGAAATACAGAAAATGAATTTAGCACATTAGGTAGAAATATTACATTGAGTGAAATTGAGCAGGCTTTTTCTATGCTAAGAGGTAGTGATAAATCTAAAAATTTAGGTAATCCAAATTATAAAAAAGACAAAAGAGAATGGTATAATTCTAAATCTATAAAAGGAAAAATAGATAATGATTAGGTTACAGAAGTTCCTTTTTAGGTAACAGAATGTAAATATTTTGAATTGCTTGGGTTTGAAGTGCCCAGTGCAAAAACGTCATTAAGTAAGTTATAGTTTAAGCACGAGGGAATACTGTATAAATAAGTAACTTAAAAATTATAACCCCCTTAATTGGGGGTTTTTATTTAAAACAAAATAAAACAAATTTGATTAAGTTAAAAGTAAAAAAGAATAACTAAGTAAATTGGTGGTGATTATGATGCTGAGTGATGCAAAAGTAAAAGAAGGGAGTTTACACAAATAGCTTGGTTATGAAGAAGATATAAATTTATAGGATATTGCGTCCGATGAACTAATAAGTAGATAGAAAAAATAGATAAATTCAGATAAATATTCTTATAAAAACATAATAAGTAAAATAAATTGGTAGAGAAACATTTCAAAAGATTCTGCATTTTCTAACAAATTAACACACATTCTTTCTGAATTAAAAAAATGGAACGAAAAGACCACAGTAAACAAGGAATCCTCAATTGTAAACGATTTATTTATTTAATTATTTTTGTTTTAATCGGATGCAATTCCACTAAAAAAAACTTATGTATAAAGGAGTTGTTGTTTTGTGCTAAAAGAAATATAGAATGTGGTAGTTGATACTAATGTATTATTGGAAGGAAATTCAAAATTTTGGAAGGTGATTACAGGCAAAGCAAAGTAGACAGAATCATTTTTATCTAATCCTTTTTTAATTGATAAAGAAGTAAAAATATGTGTATTGCAAATTGTATTAGAAGAATTAGATGGATTAAAAAAGAATTTTACAGATAATGTTGGATACTATTAGAGAAAAACTATTCAAAAAATATATTTAAGTTTAGAAAATATTAAATTTTTACAAGATGACAAAGAAAATATAAGCAATAGATTTACACAAATAAATTAGGATAATATCATATTAAATAGTATTTTAGAAAAACAAACAAAAATTGAAAATGAATCTTTTATTTTATATACTAATGATATATAGTTATTGTTAAAATAGAAAATGTATAATGTACAAACAATAACTGATATTGAAAAGATTGATATTGATAAAGTAAAAAACAATGTTTTATATTTAAATTTAGATGCTGATCTATCAAAAGAAAAGATGGATTATATAAATGAATTACTAACAAACAAAACATGTGATTCTAATTTTTTAAATATTAAAAAAGGATATACACTAATAGAAAGCAAATCTTCTAATTTATATATACCTGTTAAAAATACCTGTGATAATAATAAAATCAATATTATTGATATTACTAATTCTTTTCATCATAATAAAAAGACTAAAAAGATTATGCCCAAAAATAATGAACAATAGATTTTTTTAGATGCACTGATGGATGATAATATTAAAATAATTACTTCATTATCTAAGTCTGGAACTGGGAAAACACTATTATAGTTATATGCTTAGATACAATTATTATCATTACCAGAAAATCTAAGAAAATATAATAAAATCATATATGTTGTAAACCCATCAACATCATAGTCAAAGCATAAAGAACTTGGATTTTTGCCAGGAACACGTCATGAGAAGATACTTCCTTTTATGCAAGGGATTTTAGATAACTTAAATTATTTATTTAATGATGAAATACCAGAAGAATATAATTTAGAATTGGTAGATAAGACTAATAGTTTTGAGATAAGACCTATAAATCATATTAGAGGGAGTAGTATTGCTAAATCACTTGTTATTCTCGATGAAGTACAAAATCTTACAGGATTAGAAATTAAAACTGTATTTTCTCGTGTTTAGGATTCTTGTAAGTTTATATTATTGGGTGATGTGAATCAGATAGATGAACATATTTCATAGGATTTTACAGGTATTGTAAGACTTATTAGCCATATGAACAAGCATACAGAAAAATTACCTTGGTTAAATATTCAATTGAAAGAATCTATCAGGTCTAAATATCTTGAAGCACTTAGTGATTATTTTGATGATGTATTTGATGAATAATTAACTTAGTGCCTAAAATAACCCCTAAATTGGGGTTATTTTTTTTAATTTATAAAAAAAGACTTGACAAATTACTTTGTTTATGATATACTATGTATGTGAAAGAAATAAAATGGGGGGGCGAAAAATAATGCTCATGACGATTCAGCAAATTAAAAAAATATTCGAAGACATGGGTATCGGAACAGAAGACGAACGGAGATATTTTACCGATTTTGCTATTACGCAAGCTCCGGAACCTCGATTGTTTGATTTCATACGGCTTGACGATGTTTCAACATCTGAAACAAAGTGGGTATGCTGCCCTTTTTGCGGAGCGGAAGTTGGTGGTTATTTCCAAAATGGAAAGAGCCACTGAAAAGATTTTCCAGCAGATTCTTTAGAAGAATTTGGAAAGAAATATGCACACTTATGGGTAGATGAGGTCAAATTTGATGTATAAATGTCCGAAAGGGGTTGAAAATAAATATGCCTACAATAAGAGAATGGCTAATGAAAAATGAATTTAATTTTGAAACTGGGGTTATTTTGTATCAAGATTCTGGAGATACAGGCGACATGAGTGACACATTTGACTTAAATCCGACAGTAAAACTTTCAGAAAATGAAATAAGCAGCACTTATAGCATAATAGATGTATTTTTTTCAGATCAATATGGCACTGCAAAGTGCCCGAGATTTATTGCATATGATGACAAATATTTATATTTTCCTGAAAAATATGATGGTGCAACCTCTTTGTGCAAGATATTAAAAAACCCAGAAGATTACATTGGAAACACTATTCCAACGCCTTATCCAGGCGGGGGATAAAAATGAGTGATAAAGAAGTAAGAACGATAACAAAAAAAGAAGCAACTTATTTTATAATAAACATTCATTACCTTCACCGTTTTCCAAGCATGAGTTTTATATTTGGATTATTTGAAAATGATGAATTGATTGGTGTTTGTACATATGGAAAACCACCAAGTTATTCGTTGCAAAAAGGTATTTGTGGCAAAGAATATAGCCCTATAGTTTGGGAACTTAATAGACTTGTATTAAAATATAATAGAAAAAATGAAGCAAGTTATTTTATAGGGCAAACATTTAAGTTATTGCCAAAACCAATTATTATTGTTTCATTTGCTGATCCATCGCAATCTCATTTAGGAATTATTTATCAAGCAACAAATTTTATATATACAGGATTATCTGCTAAACGAACAAATTGGGTTGTAAAAGGCAAAGAAAATTTGCATGGAATAACAATTGCAGATGAATTTAGAGGAGTACCAAATAGAAGTCAAGCTATGCGAGATAAATATGGGAATGATTTTACATTAGTGGAAAGAGTTAGGAAGCATAGATATATCAAAATATTAGGATCAAAAACAGATGTTAAAAAAATTCTTAAAACATTAAAATATAAAATTTATCCCTACCCGAAAGTAAGTTGAGATGAGATCAAATATTAAAAAATAAAGAAAGGGAGTGATTTAAATGAGAAAAATATGTTATGTACAAAAAGTAGAACAATTAATATCTATTGATGGAGCAGATCGAATTGAAATTGCAAAAATAAAAGGTTGGAATGTAGTAGTTCAAAAAAACAGTTTTAATGTTAACGATATATGTGTATATTTTGAAATTGATTCTTTTATCCCAAAAGAAATCGAATATTTTTCTTTTTTAAGTAAATACAATCCTATTAAAAAAGATTTATTTGGTGAAGAAGGATATGTTATAAAAACTATTAAACTAAAAGGTGTTATTAGTCAAGGTTTAATTATTCCTCTTAAAGAGCTTATTGATAATAAACTTTTAGAAGATAGGGAATATGAAATAGAAGAAGATGTATCAAGCCAATTAAAAGTAAAAATATATGAAAGACCAGAAGAAAGGGTTTCAAATAATTTTGAAAGCACAAATCAACCATTTCCTACTTTTATCCCAAAAACAGATGTAGAAAGATTACAAAATATTCAAGAATATTTTGAGGAATTAACAGAAATGAGTTTTGAAATTACAGAAAAAATAGATGGAACAAGTTGTACTATTTATTATTATAATGATGGTAATACTATTAGTAAAGGTGTTTGCTCAAGAAATTTAAATGTAACAGATTCAGATAATATCTATACATTTGTTAATACAAAATACAGAATATTGGATAAATTAGAAAAATTAAATAGAAATTTAGCTATTCAAGGTGAAATTGTTGGACATGGAATACAAAAGAATCCATATCAATTAAATGAATTACAATTTTATGTATTTGATGTTTATGATATTGATAAAAAAAGATATTTATTTCCAAAAGAAAGAAGGGATTTAATAAATACGTATTTTGATACATATTCTATAGGTATACCTGTAAAACATGTTCCTTGTGTTTCTCTGTACTCTTATGTATTTAAAGATGTATTTAAAACAATGGATGATGCACTAAAATTTGTTAATACAGAATTGAAACATTCTAAAATATCTCATTTGTGTAAAACAATTGAAGGTATGGTTTTTAAAAGTAATACTTTAAGCAAATATGGAGATAGAATTACTTTTAAAATTATAAACAATAATTACTTATTAAATGAGAAGGATTAAAAAAATAAAATAAATACCTACTTGACAAATCACTTTTTTTATGGTATACTATGTATGTGAAAGAAAGAAAAAAACAAAAAAAGGAGTGATTTGAATGAAAACAAACATCAAAAAAACATTTAAGGGTAAAGAGGTAAAAGACTTTTTATCAACTTTCAATGTTGTAGAAACTAAACAAGAAAATGGTATGTATACTCTTAA